>Ga0209172_10002970_pt1 | contig 27659 bp, 24 predicted proteins | sample LarsenN4metaG_FD_184113 | JGI IMG/M metagenome (GOLD analysis project Ga0209172, IMG submission 184113) | Hot spring sediment bacterial and archeal communities from British Columbia, Canada, to study Microbial Dark Matter (Phase II) - Larsen... ... | reverse complement strand
GCTCAATGCGCTGGCGGCGCAGCCGTCGCATGCCGGCGTGGTGGCCGAGGTGCTGTACACCGGGCGCGATCCGTTCTCCTATCGCCTGATCATCGACAAGGGCAGCAGCAGCGGCATCGCCAGCGGTCAGGCGGTGATCGACGAGAACGGCCTCATCGGCCAGGTCACCCGCGTGCAGCCGCTGAGCGCCGAGGTCACCCAGGTGATCAACCGCCACTACATCGTGCCGGTAATGATCGAGCGTACCGGCCATCGCGCGCTGCTGTACGGCTTTGGCGGCGGCGTGGAAGTGCGCTACCTGCCGATCAGCACCGACATCCGCGACAATGACCTGCTGGTCACCTCCGGTGTCGACGGCGTCTACCTGCAGGGCATTCCGGTGGCGCGGGTGAAACAGATCGACCGCCTTGGCGGTGCCGCCTTTGCCCGTGTGCGCAGCGAGGTGATCGCCGGCGTGCAGTCCGGCCGCTTTGTGGTGATCATGCCCAACCGCCGCCTGCCGGCCGCGCCGCCGGTGCCGCCTCCGACCGACGCGGCCAACACCGACAAGAAATCGCCATGATGCGTGATGCCTTCCACCCCGGCAGCGGCCGTGCCCAGCTGCGCCATTGCCGTCAGTCCCGACCGTCATGAACTACGATCGCCCGCAAGAACTGCTCAAGCCGGTCAAGCGCCGCTTCATCACGCTGACCTTTGTCGTCGCGCTGGCGCTGGAGCTGCTGCCCTTGCCGCAAGGCTCCAACCGCTGGCTGCCCGATTTCGTCGCGCTGCTGATCCTGTACTGGAGCGTGAACCAGCCGCGGCGCATCGGCATCGGCATGGCCTTCGGCATCGGCCTCTTGGCCGACGTGGTGTCGACCAGCATGTTCGGCCAGCACGCGCTGGCCTACTCCGTCGGCGCCTACCTGATCCTGCTGCGCCAGCAGCAGCTGGTGATGTTCAACCTCGGCCAGCAGACGCTGGTGATCCTGGTGCTGATGATGCTGATCCAGCTGCTGATGGCGGTCGCACGCTGGAGCGTCGGCGCCTCGCTGCCCGGCCTCGGCTACTTCCTGCCGGCCCTGATCGGCGCACTGCTGTGGCCGCTGCTGACCAAGCTGATGCTGCTGCCCTACCGTAGCGAACGGCACTAAGCGCCATGAAGCAAGCCGCACGCCTGAAAGACCCGCACACCGAAGAACGCCAGCTGTACTGGCGGCTGCTGGTCGCCTATCTGTTCATGGTGCTGATGCTGTTGCTGCTGGTGGCGCGTTTCGTCTGGCTGCAGGTGTTCCAGTACGAACACTTCGCCACCCTCGCCCAGAACAACAGCATCTCGCTGGTGCCGGTACAGCCCAACCGCGGCCTGATCGTCGATCGCAACGGCATCGAGCTGGCGCGTAACTACGCCTCCTACACCCTGGAGCTGACGCCGGACAAGATCGACAACCTCGACGCCACCATCAAGGCGCTGGGCCAGGTGGTGCCGATCACGCCGCGCGACCTGAAGCGCTTCCAGAAATTCCTGTCGGAGTCGAAGGACTTCGAGCCGGTACCGCTGCGGCTGAAGATGGACGACGTCGAGGCGGCGCGGCTGGCGGCCAACCTGTGGCGCTTCCCCGGCGTCGAGGTCAAGGCGCGGCTGTACCGCGACTACCCGTACAAGGAGCTGACCAGCCACGTGCTCGGCTACATCGGCCGCATCGGGCCGCGCGAGAAGGACCGCCTCGCCGCGGACGAGAAGACCGCCAACTACCGCGGCGCCACCCACATCGGCAAGCTGGGGCTGGAAGCGGTGTACGAGGACGACCTGCACGGCCAGAACGGCTTCGAGGAAATCGAGACCGACTCCGCCGGCCGCGCGGTGCGCTCGCTGCGCCGCACCGCCCCGGTGCACGGCAACACGCTGCAACTGGCGCTGGACATCCACCTGCAGGATGTCGCCGACAAGCTGTTCGGCGCCCGCCGTGGCGCGCTGGTCGCCATCGACCCGGGCAGCGGCGGCGTGCTGGCGCTGCTGTCCAAGCCCAGCTTCGACCCCAACCTGTTCATCGACGGCATCGACAGCCAGAGCTGGCAGAGCCTGAACAGCGACTGGCAGCGGCCGCTGATCAACCGCGCCATCCGCGGCATGTATCCACCCGGCTCCACCTTCAAGCCGTTCATGGGCATGGCGGCGCTGGAAGCCGGTGCCATCACCCCGAACGAGATCCGCCCGGCGCCGGGCTACTTCACCCTGCCCGGCTCCAGCCACCAGTTCCGCGACTCCAACCCGCGCGGCAACGGCTCCGCCAACCTGGCCAAGGCCATCGCGGTGTCCAGCGACACCTTCTTCTACAAGCTGGCGTGGGACATGGGCATCGACCGCATCCACCCGCTGCTGGCGCAGTTCGGCCTCGGCAGCCGCACCGGCATCGACCTCGACGGCGAGGCGGTCGGCGTGCTGCCGTCCAAGGAGTGGAAGGCGCGCCGCTTTGCCGGCACGCGCTACCGCGACGAGCACCGCCGCTGGCTGCCGGCCGACGTGGTCAGCATCGGCATCGGCCAGGGCTTCAATACCTACACCCCGCTGCAGATGGCCAATGCCACTGCCATGCTGGCCAACGACGGCCGCGCCTTCCACCCGCACCTGGTGCAGAAGGTCACCGACGCCCGCAACGGCAAGACGCGCCTGATCGAGGCGGCGCCGTACAAGCAGCTGCCGTTCAAGCAGCAGCACTACGACTACATCAAGCAGGGCATGCGCGCGGTGATGCAGCCGGGGGGCACCGGCTGGCGTCTCGGCCAGGGCCTGCAGTACTCGATGGCCGGCAAGACCGGCACCGCGCAGGTGGTGCAGATCAAGCAGGGCGCCAAGTACAACGCCGGCGCGCTGGCCGAGCAGCACCGCGACCACTCCTGGTTCATCGCCTTTGCCCCGGTGGAGCAGCCGAAGATCGCGGTGGCGGTGATCGTGGAAAACGCCGGCTTCGGCGCCACCGCCGCGGCGCCGATCGCGCGCGCGCTGTTCGACTACTACCTGACCGGCAAGCTGCCCGACGACATCCGCGGCCAGCTGGAAACCTTCCCGCCCTCGGCAACAGGAAAGCAAGATGCAAGTGTCGCTCGCTAAGCGCCTCACCCGCGCCATCATGGACCCGCTGGACGGCTGGCTGCTGGCGCTGCTCGCCGGCGTGTTCGTGCTGAGCATGATCGCGCTGTTTTCCGCCTCCAACCAGAGCTGGGCCAAGATCGACAACAAGCTGGTCTACACCGCGCTGTCGCTGCTCATCATGTGGCTGCTGGCGCGGCTGAGTCCGCAGACGGTGATGCACCTGGCACTGCCGCTGTATGTTGCCGGCGTGCTGCTGCTGGTCGGCGTCGAGCTGTTCGGCATCACCGTCAACGGCTCCACCCGCTGGTTGAACGTCGGCATCGCCCGCATCCAGCCGTCCGAAATCATGAAGATCGCGCTGCCGATGATGCTGGCGTGGTACTTCCAGAAATACGAAACCACCCTCAACTGGCGTCACTACGTGGTGGCGGCGGTGCTGATCGTGATTCCCGGCCTGCTGATCCTGAAACAGCCCGACCTCGGCACCGCCACGCTGGTGATGGGCGCCGGCTTTTTTGCGCTGTTCTTTGCCGGGCTGTCGTGGAAGATCATCATCGGCGGCGGCGTCGCCTTCCTCGCCAGCCTGCCGGTGGTGTGGAACCTGATGCACGACTACCAGCGCAAGCGGGTGCTGACCCTGATCGACCCGATGGAAGATCCGCTCGGCGCCGGCTACCACATCATCCAGTCGATGATCGCCATCGGCTCCGGCGGGGTGTGGGGCAAGGGCTGGCTGGCCGGCAGCCAGACCCACCTCGACTACATCCCGGAGCGCACCACCGACTTCATCTTCGCGGTGTACTCCGAGGAGTTCGGTCTCGCCGGCAACCTGCTGCTGCTGGCGCTATACCTCGGCATCATCAGCCGCTGCCTGCTGATCACCGCGCGCGCGCCGACGCTGTACGGCCGGCTGCTGGCCGGCGCCATCACGCTATCGTTCTTCGTCTACGTGTTCGTCAACATGGGCATGGTCGCCGGCATCCTGCCGGTGGTCGGTGTGCCGCTGCCGTTCATGTCCTACGGCGGTACCGCCACCGTGTCGCTGGCCATCGGCCTCGGCATGCTGATGGGCATCGGCAAACTGCAACGCCGCTAGCGCGCGACGCAAGGTTGGCCGCAAGCCGGCCATCCGGCCTAGACCATGCGGCCGATGGCGCGCCCACGGCCGGCGCGCTAGGCTGGACGCCATGAAACCCGATCCCTCGCTGCCCCTGGTCTACGCCTGCTCCGGCTGCTCCAGCGCCGCGCAACTGGCCAACCACTTTGCACTGCGCCTCACCCGCGCCGGCCACGCCGAGATGTCCTGCATCGCCGGCGTCGGCGGCCAGGTGCCGACGCTGCTGCGGCTGGCACGCAGCGGCCGCCGCATCCTGGCGCTGGACGGCTGTCCGCTGCGCTGCGTGCAGGGCTGCCTGCAGCAGGCCGGACTGCACGCCGATCTGAGCATCGAGCTGTCCGACCACGGCGTGATCAAGCGCAAGCACGCCGATTTCGACAGCGCCGACGCCGAGCGGCTGTGGCCGCAGCTGGTGGCGGCGGCGCAGGCGCTGCAGCCGCCGCGCTAGAGCGCTCGCCACTGCCCGCATGCGATGCCAGCAGGCGCGGCCATCCTGTACCGCGACCGGTCAAGTCGCGGCGCAGCCCGAAACAGGATCACATCGGATAGAAGATAAAAAGACGCTCGTTCGCAGCGGCCAGCGTCGCCGCGCAGGCGGCTTACCTCACAGCAGCCAGCGCCACAGGCCGTACACCACAAAACCGCTGACGATCGCCGCCAGCGTGTGGCGGCTGAAGAACGCCACCGCCGCCGCGGCGAGGGTGCCGGGCAGGTAGGCATTGCCCGGCGACAGGTCGATGGCACCCTGCGGCGCCAGCGCCATCGGCACGATCAGAGCGGTCAGCACCGCCGCCGGCACGTAGTGCAAGGCGCGCGACAGCCAGGCAGGGAAGCTCAGCTTGTGGCCGAATACCAGAAAACTCAGCCGAATGCCGTAGGTGACCACGATCATGCCGGCAATGGTCAGTAGCAGTTGCAGGCTCATGTCGTCTCCTTCATCTCGGGCTTGCCGGTCGCCGCCAGCCGTTCGGCCAGTACGCCGCCGGCCACCCCGGCCAGCGCCGCCAGCATCAATCCCAGCTTGAACGGCAGCTCGCGCGCCAGCAGCGCCACCACCCCGGCCAGCAGCGCCGCCACCAGCACCGGCCGCTTTTTCAGCTGCGGCGCGACGATGGCGGCAAAGGTGGCCACCATCGCGAAATCCAGCCCCAGATCGGCGAGGCCGGGCACGCTCTGTCCCAGCAACACGCCGATGATGGTCCACAACTGCCAGTTGCCGTACATCGCCAGCGACGAGCCCAGCCAGTACCAGGCGCCGTCGAACTCGTTGTCCTGCTGCCGCAGCTGGTGCTCGACCACGGCGAAGGTCTCGTCGGTGAGCCAGAACGCCAGCGACCAGCGCCAGCGCGCCGGCAGATGGCGGGCGTAGGGCAGCAAGGTGGCGCTGTACAGCGCGTGGCGCAGGTTGACGACAAAGGTGGTCAGCCAGATCACCGGCAGCGCGGTGCCGCTGCTGATCAGGCTGACGGCGATGAACTGCGACGAGCCGGCAAACACCAGCGCCGACAGCGCCAGCGTCGCCCACGCCGGAATGCCGCTGGCGATCGCCAGCGTGCCGAAGATGACGCCGAACGGGGCGGCGCCGACCAGCATCGGCAGCGAATCGCGGGCACCGGCCAGCAGCGGGGTAAGTCGTTGCGACATGCTTGCTCCACAGCAAAAGGTTGGCCGCATTGTAGGCCGCCGCCAGCGGCGCCGTCTTGAACGATCTTGCGCCGGCTAGCTGCGCACCGCGCGCTGGTACGCCGCCGGCGTCACCCCCAGCGCGGCACGGAAGGCGCGCGTCAGGTGCGGCTGGTCGGCAAAGCCCAGCTGCGCCGCCACCTGGCCGGGCGCCACGCCCTGCGCCAGCAGCTGGCGCGCACGCGCCACGCGCAGCTGGTTGCGCCACGCCACCGGCGGCAGGCCGAATTCGGCGCGGAAGCTGCGGTTGAGGTGCCACGGCGACAGCCCGGCGCTGTCGGCCAGCTGCTGCAGCGACAGGTTGTCGGCGAGGCGGTCGGCCAGCAGCGCACGCACCTGCTGCAACCGCGGCTGGTCGCGCGCCAGCAGCTGCTCGCGCACGCCCATGTGCCGCTGCAGCACGTCGGCAAACACCGCGTACAGTGCACTCTCGCGCTGCAGCCGGTCGTGGCACTGCGCCAGCAACGGTTGCAGCAGCGCCAGCCGCCGCGCCAGATCGAGATCGTAGATCACCGTCTGGCGGAAGAACGGCTCCACCGGGCGCCCGGCCAGCTGGCTGGCGAGGCCGCGGATCAGCGTCGCCGACGGGTAGAAACCGCGATAGCCCCAGCCGGCGGCATCGGCCGACTCGCCGGTGTGCACCTCGCCGGGATTGATCAGCACCAGCGCGCCGACGCCGGCGACGTGCGAACTGCCATGGTAGCGGTAGGACTGCGCGCCCAGCGTCAGCGCGTTGACCACGTACTCCTCGTGGAAGTGCGGGGTGAACACCTGCCGGGTGTAGAACGCGTCCAGACACTCCAGCGGCGCGATGTCGTCGGCGCGGAAGTAGCGGGCGTATTCGGCAGGAACGGCGGACATGGTGGCGGCTCGGCAGGGGATGGCTGCATTCTGGCACAGCCGCCGCCGCGGGGGCTTGAACGATCTTGCGGCCAACCCTGCCGCCGGCCGTTTAGGAACCGGCCATGAAGGTGCGGATGCCGGAGCCGATGAACTGCACGCCGACGCAGATCAGCAAAAAGCCCATCAGCCGGCCCAGCACCTCGGTGCCGGCGCGGCCCATGCGCGCCGCGATCAGCGTCGACGAGCGCAGCACCAGCCAGGTCACCAGCGCGGTGCTGACGATGGCGAGCATGGTCATGCCGAAGGCGAGCAGTTTCTCGGTGCGGCTGTGCAGTTCGGCAATCTCGGTGGCGATGCCGATCACCACCGCGATGGTGCCGGGGCCGCTGATGCCCGGCATCGCCAGCGGGAAGAAGGAATAGTCCTCGCGGCGGTTGGTCTTCGGCGCCATGCCCGGATCCTGCGACAGGAACAGCATGCGGTAGCCCAGCACCGCCACCACGAAGCCGCCGGCGATACGCAGCGCACCGAAGGAAATGCCGAACGCGGCCAGGATCAGGTTGCCGGCCAGCAGGCACACCAGCATGATCGCGGCGGCGTAGACGCAGGCCATGCGCGCCTGCTGCGCACGGCGCAGCTCGCTCATGCCCTGCGTCAGCGACACGAACAGCGGGATCTTGGACAGCGGATTGGTGATCACCAGCAGGCTCACCAGCCCGCCAAACAGGAACTGCAGATACAGGGTCTTGAACATCGTTCTTCTTGATCTGGAAGTAAGGATCCGGAAATAAGGCCAACTGCCGCCACCAGCAGCAGCGCGGGCAGGCATTGTAGCCAGCCACCGTCGTGGGCGAAACCGGCGGCACGGTAATCGTGATCATGGGGCCAGCTGCGACATTATGCCGCAGCTGGCGGCGGAGGCTGCGTGCTATGCTCTTCGCCACTGCAACCTGCCCCCGCACACCATGAAAAAACTCGCCCTTGCCGCGCTCGCCGGCCTGCTGTCGTTGCCCGCCCTTGCCCATGACTACAGCGCCGGCGCGCTGAAGATCGACCACCCCTACAGCCGCGCGATGCCGGCCAGCAGCCCGACCGCGGCGGTGTTCATGACCATCAGCAACAGCGGTGGCGCCGACCGGCTGCTGGCCGCCAGCACGCCGCAAGCGGCGCGCGCCGAGCTGCACCAGCACCTCAACGACAACGGCGTGATGCGTATGCGCGAAGTCAGCGGCGGCATCGTGCTGCCGGCCGCCGGCCAGGTAAAGCTGGCTCCCGGCGGCCTGCACCTGATGCTGCTGCAGGTCCCGAAACAGGCGGTCAGCGGCGACCGCTTCCCGCTGCAGCTGCAATTTGAAAAAGCCGGCAAGGTCACCGTTGAGGTCACCGTGGAAAGCGGCATGGCGCCCGTCCACCCCGCCGGCCACTAAGCCTGCCCATCCCCGCCCGGCACCACGCCGGGCGGCGCCTGCCATCGCGCTGTTGCGGCCAACGTTGGCCGCAAGTCCCGCCCCGCCCCACCCGTAACTATTCACCAATCGCCGCTTCGCCAACAACATAATCGTTTTTCATATTATTTCTCCGCTACACTCGAGCAACGACTCTAGCCTGCGGAACAACACCATGAAAATATCGCAACGATTGGGCCTGTTGATTGCACTGGCCATCAGCGGCCTGCTGATCCTCGCCGTCACCAGCTTCCTGCAGCTCAACCGCGTCTACAACGAGCTGGAACACATCAGCGACAACGTGATGCCGAGCATGCAGACCCTGGCAGCCTTCGACAGCGCAATGCTGGAGCAGCGCAACTCGCTGCTGGCGCACATTCTCAGCAGCGACGACAGCAAGATGGGCGAGATCGCGCAGTCCTTCGCCGAGCACAGCCAGCATGCGGCCGCCGCGCTGGACCAGTACGCACCGATGATCGTCAACGAGCAGGACCGCGACTACCACAGCAAGCTGAAAGAAGGCCTGGCCGAGCTGAACCGCGTCTACGCGCCGATCCTGGACGCCTCGCGCAGCAACCGCAAGGAAGAGGCACAGGTAATGGCCAACAGTGCGCGGGTGATCTTCCAGCGCATCAACGGCATCTCCAAGCAGCACACCCAGTTCAACCAGCAGCTGGCCGACAGCGCCAAGCAGCACGCCATCGACGTCAACCTGCAGGCGAAACTGATTGCCGCCACGGTGGCCGCGGTCGCCATCCTGCTGCTCTGTTTCAGCGGCTGGCGCACCTACCGCCAGGTGGTGGGCAGCGTCAGCCGTGCGCAGCAGAGCATCCGCCAGCTGGCCGAGACGCTGGACTTCACCACCCGCTGCGAGGTGCAGGGCAAGGATGAGATCGCCCTGATGCTGGGCGCCTTCAACCAGCTGATCGCCAAGATGCAGGACAGCCTGCGCACCATGATCACCGCCGCGCGCGACGTGTCGCAGTCGGCCACCGAGCTGGCCGGCTCCGCCAGGCAGGTCGCCGCCGGCTCCTCCGCGCAGAGCGAATCCGCCGCCACCATGGCGGCGGCGCTGGAACAGATCACCGTCAGCATCAACCATGTCGCCGACCGCGCCCTCGAGGCCAACCACCTGGCGCAGGACACCGGCGCGCGCGCGCAGCAGGGTGAGCAGGTGATCGGCGACACCACGCAGTCGATCGAAAGCATCGCCGGCGCCGTCGGCAGCGCCTCCAGCGAGATGGCACAGCTGGTGGACCGCACCCGCGACATCGCCACCGTGGTCAGCGTGATCAAGGATGTCGCCGAGCAGACCAATCTGCTGGCGCTGAACGCGGCGATCGAGGCCGCCCGTGCCGGCGAGACCGGGCGCGGCTTTGCCGTGGTCGCCGACGAGGTGCGCAAACTGGCCGAGCGCACCGCGCTGTCGACACAGGAGATCGCGCAGATCATCAACGCGATCCAGAGCGTGTCCGGCTCCGCCGCCGAGCGGATGCAGGGCGCGGTGCACAACGTGGAAAACGGCGTCGGCGAGGCGGCCAAGGCGCGCAGCACCATGCAGTCGATTTCCGATGTCGCCGGCCAGAGCCGGCATCTGGTCGGCGAGATCAGCAGCGCCATCCGCGAGCAGGGCAGCGCCGCCAACAGCATCGCGCAGCAGGTGGAAACCGTGGCGCAGATGGCGGAGGAGAATTCCGCCGCCGCCGGCCACGTCACCGAGCTGGCCAACCGCCTGCAGGGCCTGTCGCAGGGCATGGAACAGGAAGTGTCGGTTTACCGCGTCTGAGGCGGTCGCGCCCACGCAAAAGGGCCGCCCGGTGGGCGGCCCTTGTCATTGCCGGCAGCGGGCTTACTGGCCTTGCTGCATCAGGCGGCGGGTGGCCAGCGCGGTGTCGGTGTAGTCGGTGAACACACCGTCGACACCGGCGGCGAAGAACAGGCGGTACTCTTCCGCCGGCCGCTCCATGAAGTTGGCCGCCAGGTGCTTGGCCTCGTTGCGGAAGGTGTAGGGGTGCACCACCAGCCCCAGCTTGTGCGCGTCGCGGATCACGCTGTTCGGCTCCAGCAGTGTCATGTCGCGCTGGTCGACCACCTTGTCGCCGTTGACGTCCATCGCCTTGCCGGCCTTGTCGGTCATCGCCTGCCAGCTGATCAGGTACGGTTTCCACGGGCCGATGCCGTCGGCGAAGCGGCGGATCTCCTTCAGCCCGGCCGGGGTCAGCATGTCGGCGTAGGTGCGCGCGTCGCCGGCCACCACGTGGTCATAGGGGCGCAGGGTGTCGATGCTGCCGTCCGGGCGCACGTCGTTGGCATCGAGCAGGTATACCAGCTTGTTCGGGGTCAGCTTACGCAGCGTCTTGAGGTTGGCCGCCTCGAACGACTGGATGAACACCGGTGCCGCCTTGCGGTTCAGCCGGTACTTGGTAAGCGCAGCCACCAGCGGCTGCTCCAGCGCCAGGCCCAGCTGCTGGTGCCAGGTCGGGTGCTTGGTTTCCGGATAGATGCCGATGTCGCGGCCCAGCGCCTGCGATTGCTGTGCGCGCAGCGCCAGCACCTCGTCGAAGGTCGGGATCAGGAACTGGCCGTCGTAGGCCTTGCTGCGGTCGCCACGCGGCTGCACCGCGCGCAGGGTCTTGATCTCGGCGAGGGTGAAGTCGCTGGCAAACCAGCCCTCTTCCTCGACGCCGTCCACCTTCAGCGTGCGCTTGCGGGCGGCGAATTCCGGATGCCGGGCGACGTCGGTGGTGTCCTTCAGGTTCGGCTCGTGGCGCGCGATCAGCACGCCGTCCTTGGTGCTGACCAGATCCGGCTCGATATAATCCGCGCCCAGCTCGATCGCCTTCGCGTATCCTTCCAGGGTATGGTCCGGCAGGTAGCCGGACGCGCCGCGGTGCGCCACCACCAGCGGCGGCTTGCCGTCCAGTGTCGGAAACGGGGATGGGCCGGCGGCCAGCACTGGCCCCGACAGCAGGATGGCCAGCAACGGCAGGCGCAAAGGCATGGTTTTCATTGGGTACACTCCCTGAACAGCGTCAATGTGAAATCGCTGCCGCAGCGTGACAGAACAACATGACATTTTATTGACCGCAACATGTAACGGCGATGACAGCGCCCCGCCCTGTCCGCGCCACACCCCGAATACTGCCGAGACATGCGTCCATTTTCGATGACATTCCGCCTGCGCCCGGGCCTGCTGCTGGCGGTGATCCTGCTGGTCGGCCTGGCCGGGCTGTGGCAGCTGGCCAACAACGCCGCCGACAAGGTCGACGAGGAAGTTGCCGCCCTCACCCGCAAGACCCTGCAACAGGAGCTGCTGCGCCAGCGCAAGACGCTGGGCCAGTCGCTCAACGACTACGCGGTGTGGGACGAGATGTACCGCCAGAGCCAGGCACCACAAATGGACAAGGCCTGGCTTGCGGCCAACCTGACCGGCTCGGTGTACCAGAACCTGGATGTCGACATCGCACTGCTGCTCGATCCCGCCGCCGGCGTGCTGTACGCGCTGGACCGCGGCGTGGTCAGCCCGCAGCCGCAACGGCTGCTGCAGCTGGAGCCACGGCAGTGGCAGAACCTGCTGCGCCAGGCCGACCGCTACGACCCGCAGCAAGCCAGTACCGGCCCCAGCCTGCTGCTGCGCCAGCAGCACGGCAACAGCCTGACCGGCCAGCCGCAGACCGCCATCTATCTGGTGGCGATCCAGCGCATCGCGCTGGAATCCGGTGCCTCGCCCGACGGCCGCGCGCGCTATCTGCTGTTCGCGCGCGCGCTGGACCAGCGCCTGCTGCAGGAGATGGCGGCCAGCAACTCGCTGCGCCGGCTGTCGCTGAACTTCTCCGCCACGCCGCAGCACAGCGCGGCGCTGGCGCTGGAAAACAGCCAGGGCCAGATCCTGGGGCTGCTGGAATGGGACAACGAGCGCCCCGGCGACGCGGTACTGCAGCGGCTGCTGCCGCAGAGCCTGCTGCTGCTGGCTTTCATGCTGCTGCTGTCCGGGCTGATCGTGCGCGCCGGCTACCTGCAGCAACAGGCCAATGTGCGCCGCTCGCAGCGGCTGGAACAGCAGGGCCGCGCGCTGCAGCAGCTGGTGGCGGCGCGCCATAGCGAAACGCAGGTACTGCAGGAGTACATCGACGAGATCCTGCCGCTGCTGGCACAGACCCTCGGCGTCAGCCGCGTCAGCGTGTGGCAGTTCAGCGCCGACCAGCAGAGCCTGCACTGTCTCGCCGGTGTCGATACCGGCGACAGCCTGCGCTTCAGCGGCGACGTGCTGCTGCTGGAGCAGCACCCCGACTACTTCGACGCGCTGCGCGAACAGCACTACCTCAGCAGCGTGCAGCCGCTGCAGGACGAACGGCTGCTGTCGCTGCGCGCCCATCTGGCGGAGCGCGACATCAAGGCGATGCTCGACGCCAGCATCATGGTCGGCGGCCTGCAGCACGGCATCATCTGCGCCGAAAGCCGCACCCTGCGCCGCGCCTGGCGCCAGGAAGACGTCAACTTCATCTGCTCCGCCGCCGACATCATCGCGCTGGTGATGGAGTCCTCCGCCCGGCTGCAGGCCGAGGGTGAGCTGTACCGCCAGTTCTACTACGACCGCTTCACCGGCCTGCCCAACCGCTCGCGACTGCAGATGCAGCTGGGCGAACTGATCCAGCAGCGCGAAAACAGCCAGGCACGCGACAAGCGCCCGATCGGCTGCATGATGCTGTCGCTGGAAGGCCTCGCCAACATCAACGAGCTGTACGGCCGCGACAGCGGCGACCAGCTGATACGCCTGCTCGGCGAACGGCTGGAGAAGCTGGCGCGCAACGGCGAGATGGTGGCGCGCCACGCCGACAACCGCTTTGCCATGCTGCTGCTGGACGAGGACGAGCTGAGCATCAGCCAGCGTACCGACGCCCTGTGCGACCAGCTGCGGCAACCGCTGTTCCTGCAGGAGCAGCAGCTGTTCCTGCGCCTGAGCACCGGCCTCAGCATCTACCCGCACGACACCATCCACGCCGACGGCCTGCTGGAACACGCCGAGCTGGCGCTGCAGATCTCGCGCAACGACCCGGCCGGCAACTGGGTGCGCTTCCGCCCGGAGATGAACGACAACTGGCGCCGCCGCCACCACATCCAGAACGACCTGCGCCAGGCGGTGGCACGCGGCGAGCTGAGCCTGCACTACCAGCCGTACGTGTCGCTGAAGAACGGCCGTGTCGCCGGCGCCGAGGCGCTGGTGCGCTGGGAACACCCCAACCTTGGCCGCATCCCGCCGACCGACTTCATCCCGCTGGCGGAGGAAACCGGGCTGATCAAGGACATCGGCGAGTGGGTGCTGGGCGAAGCCATCCGCCAGGCGGTGCAGTGGCGCGCGCGCTATCTCAGCCAGTTCGTGATTTCGGTCAACGTGTCGCTGGTGCAGCTGGAAGACGCGCGCTTTGCCGAGGTGGTCGCCAGCCAGCTGGCCACCCACCACCTGCCCGGTGACGCGCTGGAGCTGGAAGTGACCGAGGGGCTGGCGCTGCGCAACACCCCGACCATCGACAGCAACCTGCACAAGCTGCGCGCGCAGGGCATCGGCATCGCCATCGACGACTTCGGCACCGGCTACGCCTCGTTCAGCTACCTGCGCCGCTTCCCCACCGAGAAGCTAAAGATCGACAAACAGTTCCTCGACCAGGTACCGGACAGCGTCGGCGGCAGCAACCTGGTGCGCATGATCGTGGCGATGGGGCACACCCTCGGCGCCTCGGTCACCGGCGAGGGCATCGAGAACATCCGCCAGGCGCGCTTTCTGGCCGAGCATGGCGGCGATTACGCGCAGGGCTACCTGATCAGCCGGCCGCTGCCAGCCGGCGACATGGAGCGCTTCCTGATCGACAATCCGACGCTGGCACTGTAGCCGCAGGCGGCACTATCGATAAATGTAAGCAAACGTTGCAAAGATGTAACATGGTGCAAAGCAACATTGTCGGACAATCGCGCAGCGTGCTTCCCCAATGCACCGGCTTGATGCACACTGGCCCTGCGTTTGCACCGCTGCCTCCACGCACAGCGCCAGGTTTACACAGATAGCCGGGTGATGGAGGAGAAAATACAGCTCTTCAAAGAGCCACGACACAACAACACAGAGATATTGCGAAGCAAGGTAGCGGTGCAGCGTCCCTTCGGGTTTCCCCCTCTCGTATTCGGCATTACCATGGCCTTTTTGCTTGCGGCCAACCTTCATGAGCTCTGACACTTCCCCGCTGTTGCCCGTTGTCGCCATCCGCTATTGCACCGGCTGTCGCTGGCTGTTGCGTGCCGCCTGGATGGCACAGGAACTGCTGACCACCTTTGAAAAGGAACTCGGCGAAGTCGCGCTGCAACCCGGCAGCGGCGGCGTGTTCCAGGTGCGCGTCGACGGCGAGCTGCTGTGGGACCGCGCGCGCGACGGCGGTTTTCCCGACATCAAGCAGCTGAAACAGCTGCTGCGCGACCGCATCGCACCGGACAAGGGTCTCGGCCACAGCGAGCGCGGCAGCTGACGCAAGGTTGGCCGCAAGGTGAGCATCCAGCGCAAGATCATCCACATCGATTGCGACTGCTTTTTCGCCGCGGTGGAGATGCGCGACAACCCGGCGTGGCGCGACATCCCGCTCGCCGTCGGCGGCCAGCCGGGGCAGCGCGGCGTGATCGCCACCTGCAACTACGAGGCGCGCCGCTACGGCGTGCACTCGGCGATGCCGTCGTCGCTGGCGCTGCGCCGCTGCCCGGCACTGTTGATCGTGCCGCCGGACTTTGCCCGCTACAAGCAGGCCAGCCTCGCGGTGCAGGCGATCTACCACCGCTACAGCGAGCTGATCGAGCCGCTGTCGCTGGACGAGGCCTACCTCGATGTCAGCGGCCAGCCGCACTGCCACGGCAGCGCCAGCCTGATGGCGGCAGAGATCCGCGCCGCCATCCGCGACGAGGTCGGCATCACCGCCTCCGCCGGCATCGCCCCCAACAAGTTTCTCGCCAAGATCGCCAGCGACTGGAACAAGCCGGACGGGCAATGGCTCATCCGGCCGCAGGATGTCGCCGCCTTTGTCGAGACCCTGCCGGTGGAAAAGATCTGGGGCGTCGGCGCCGTCACCGCCGCCAAACTGAAGGCTCAGGGGCTGCACAGCTGCGGCGACCTGCAGCGGCTGCCACTGCTGGAAATGCTGCAGCGCTTCGGCAAGTTCGGCAAAACCCTGTATGACCTGTCGCGCGGCATCGACCACCGTGCGGTGGAACCGGCGCGCGAGCGCAAATCGGTGAGCGTGGAGGAAACCTACAGTCGCGACCTGCCCGATCTCGCCAGCTGCGAGGCCGAGCTGGCGCCGCTGCTGACGCGGCTGGCACAGCGGCTGCAGCGCATCGGCACGCCGGCGTTTCGCGGCCTCAGCGTCAAGATCAAGTTTGCCGACTTCAGCCAGACCACGGTCGAGCTGGCCGGGCAAACGTTGGCCGCAGACGTATTCCAGCAGCTGCTGCACACCGGCTTCGCCCGCGGCAACAAGCCGGTGCGCCTGCTCGGCGTCGGCGTGCGCCTGCGCGAGGACAGCCCGGCGGCACAGCAGCTGCCGCTGTTCGAAGAAGGGCTGCCGTAGACGGCAAAACAGCCATCCGCCGCAAGGCTGGATGGCTGTCGGGTGACGCTGCGGCGCTCAGTGCGGCAGGAACTTGCGCAGCGCCTGCTCACGGTCGTGCCACATGCGCGCCACGCTGGCGCGTTGCGCCAGCCGCTCGTGGTACTGCGGCGGCAACGGCAGGCTGGCCAGCGGGTCGTGGCCCAGCAACGTGCTGCCGAGGTAGCCCAAGTGCGGCAGCGCCACCGCCAGCGCGATGTCGGCGACGGTGAAATCGTCACCGCACAACCAGTTGCCCTCCGGCACCATGCGCCGCGCCAGCGCGGCGGCACCGCGTTCGAGGTTGGCCGCCACCTCGGCCTTGTCCTGCTCCGACAGCGGCGCGCCGAACAGCGCGTGGCGCACCAGCGGCGCGCTGGCGGCGATCAGGTAGTGCTCGATCAGCAGCGCCAGTTCACGGGCGCGGGCTCGGCCGTTGGTCGACGGCGGCAGCAGCGACAGCGTCGGGTAGGCATCCTCCAGCCACTCCACGATGGCGCCGGATTCGGCCAGCTTGAAGCCGTTGATGTCGACGTAGGGAATCTTGCCCATCGGGCTGGCCGCCAGCACCGCCTCGTCCTGCGACGGGCGCTGCAACCGCTCCTCGAAGTTGACGCCCTTTTCGAGCAGGGCCACTTTGGCCTTGTTGTACCAGGGCGACAGCGCGGAACCGTACAGGATGATCATGCGGAAACTCCAATGATTGCTGGTGGCGCCATTATGGCATCACTTGGCCGCGCTGCGCGCCGTCGCCCAGCGCTCGATGGCTTGGCGGATCACCGGCAGCCCTTCGCGCGCCACCTTCTCGCCTTCCAGCATCGCCGCGCCGCGCTCGTCAAAATCGGCGGAGCCGATGTGCAATACCCGCGGCCGCAGCGTGACGTTGGCCTGTTTCAGCTCCTGCGTCAGCGCCGCCTGGCTCATGATGTTGAGGCTCTGGTCGAGCAGGCTGAGGAAGCCGAGCGCGCTCTTGCCGGTGGGCTTGGCCGAGATGTCGACCGCGATCACGATGTCGGCACCCATCTCGCGGGCGGCGATCACCGGCACCGGACTGGTCAGCCCGCCGTCGACGTAGCGCCGGCCGTTGATGGTCACCGGCTGGAACACGTTGGGAATCGCCGCCGAGGCGCGCACCGCGGTGCCGGTGTCGCCGCTCTTCAGCACCACCCGCGCGCCGCTGTCCAGATCGGTAACCACCGCGCCGAAGCGGCGCGACAGCTGCTCGATCTTCTTGCCGTCCACCTGCTGGTTGACCATCGCCGCCAGCTTCTCGCCCTTCAGGAAGCCGGAGGTGGAGAAGGTGAAGTCGCGCAGGTCGCTCTCGTTGATGCGCAGCGCACGGTAGCGCAGCGCCTCGCCGTCGACGCCGGAAGCATAGATGGCGCCGACGATGCTGCCGGCACTGGTGCCGGTGATGATGTCGGGCACGATACCGTTCTGCTCCAGCACGCGGATCACGCCGACATGGGCGAAGCCCTTGGCCGCGCCGCCGCCCAGCGCCAGCGCGACTTTCGGTTTCAGTACCGGTTTCGGGACCACTACCACCGGCGGGGTCGGCGTGGTGCACGCCGCCAATAAAAAAATTGCAGCACTGGCTGCAATTCTGGATACAGACCACATGGGCAAGGCTCTCACTGCTTGGGTGGGGAACGACTGAATTCGATCACCTGGCTGCCGTCAGCCAGAATGGTCGGCTTTTTCTTCGGCTGCGCCTTCCAGGCGTGGCCGTACAGCACTTCGTAGGTTGCCGGCAACTGGCCGTCGCGGCGCCGCGTTTCGTAGGCGTCGCAGATCCGCTGCCAGGTATGCTTGCCCATCAGACCACGATTGCGACCGGCAGTTGCATTGTGGGCGCCGATCGCCTTCAGATCGTGCATCACCTCGCGCACGCTGTCGTAGGTCATCACGATCTTTTCCATGTCCATCACCGGCTCGGAGAAGCCGCAGTGCATCAGCGCATCGCCCAGATCGTGCATGTCGATGAACTGGTTGACGTGGGTGGCACCGTCCACCGCGCCGAAGGCGGCGCGCAGCTCGGTCAGCGTGTCCGGCCCCAGCGTCGAGAACATCACCATGCCCTCCGGCTTCAGCACGCGCTGGAATTCGGCGAACACGCTGTCCGGCACGTTGACCCACTGGATCGCCAGATTAGACCAGATCATGTCGACGCTGTTGTCGGCCAGCGGCAGGCGCTCGACGTCGGCACACAGCTGCCACGGTGCAGGGCGGCGGAACAGGCGGCCAAGCATGCCCTGGCTGTCACGCTGCTTCTCGCGCGATGCGCACAACATGCCGTGCGCGAGGTCCAGCTCCAGCACCCGCGCCTGCGGATAGCGCTGGCGCAGCATCGCCGCGCCGTAGCCGGTGCCGCTGCCGGCGTCGAGGATCACCGCCGGTTGCAGCTTGATGTAGTCGAGGCGCTCGGCCATGCGGTCGGACACCTCGCGCTGCAGTACCGCGGCGGAGTCGTAACTGGTGGCCGCCCGCTCGAACGAGGCGCGAACGCGGTCTTTGTCGGTGTAAAACGCTTCGCTCATGCGTGCTGTTCCAGATGTAGTCGCAGGGCTTCGACAAAGTCCGTTTCATGCGACAGAAACGGCGCGTGCGAAGCCTGGGGAAAGTCGTAAAAAGTGGCGTCGGCCAGCTGCTGGGCCAGCCAGCGCCCGGCCCCGATCGGGGTGATCGCGTCGCGCGCACCGTAGAACAGGCCGACCGGACAGGCGATGGCCGGTGCCAGCGCGCGCGCGTCGGCGTGCAGCAGGCAGTGCAGCGCCGGCAGCAGGCCCTGCGGCCGGCCGTGGGCAAACAGCTGCGCCTTCAGCGCCTTCAGCGTGTCGCGTGCCGCCGGTGCGCCCATCATCTGCAGCGCGAGAAAGCGCTCCAGCGTCAGCTCGAACGCGGTGTCGAGATTGGCGCCGACGCCCTCGATCGCTTCACGCGCCTGCGCGTGCGGCCAGGCTTCGTCGCGCACGAAGCGCGGGCTGGTGGCGACCAGCGCCAGGCTGCGCACCTGCTGCGGATGCTGCGCCGCCCAGTGCTGCGCGATCAGGCCGCCGAGCGACCAGCCGAGCAGGTGTACCGGCAGCGGGAAGTGGCCGGCGAGCGCATCGGCAATCGCCGCCGCGTCAAAGTGCGCGGCCGCGGCGCTGGCGCCGTGGCCGGGCAGATCCACCAGGTGCAGGCAGAAGTCGGCTTCAAGGTTGGCCGCAACGCGCTCGAACACGCCGCCGTGCAGCCCCCAACCGTGCAGCAGCACCAGATCCGGGCCACGGCCGCGGGATTCTATAAACAGGGTCATCGACTAGTGGAAATGGGGCAAAACCCGATTTTCGCAATAGCGCGCCGAGAAAGAAAGCCCGTTGCACTCATGCCAGCGACGGCAGCAAACCGTCGCCGGCGTGGGCCAGCTCCTGCTGCATGCCGGCCAGCCGCGGCCAGTCCAGCTCCGCCGCCGGTGCCGGCCGGGCAAAGTAGTAACCCTGCAGCCGCGGGCAGCCGAGCTGGCGCAAGGTCTGCACCTGCAGCATGGTTTCCACCCCTTCCGCCACCACGTCCAGCCCCAGTGCCGCCGCCAGCGCCAGGATGGCGCGCACGATGGCGGAGGATTCCTCGTGGCAGTGGATGTCGCGCACGAAGGCCTGGTCGATCTTGAGCACGTCGAAGTGGTAGCGGTGCAGGTAGGACAGCGCCGAGTAGCCGGTGCCGAAGTCGTCCAGCGCGAGGCAGATGCCGCGCTCCTTCAGCTGCCGCATCACCTCGATCGCCACGTCCGGCACGTCGATCAGCGCGCTTTCGGTGATTTCCAGGTGCAGCGTGCCCACCGGCAGCGCGTGCCGCTGCATCAGCTCCTGCAGCCAGCCGACCAGCCCCGGATCGTGGAAGTGCGCCGAGGACAGGTTGATGTGCAGGCACACCGCGTGGTCGATGCGGCCGCTGCCGTACCACTGCGCCAGCTGCGCGCAGGCGTGCTCGATCATGTAGCGGTCCAGCTTCAGGATCAGGCCGCTCTCCTCCGCCATCGGCAGGAACACACCCGGCGCGATCAGGCCGCGCTGCGGATGGTGCCAGCGCACCAGCGTCTCGAAGCCGGCCAGCTTGCCGCTGTGGCTGTCCACGATCGCCTGGTAGTAGGGCACCAGTTCGTGGCGGTTTTCCAGCGCGTGGCGCAGCTCGGCCTCCAGCGCCAGCTGGTCGGCCTGGTTGCGGCGCAGCTCGTGGTTGAACAGGGTGTAGCCGTGACGACCGCGTTGCTTGGTGCGGTACATCGCGTGGTCGGCGTCGCGCAGCAGGTCTTCCGCGCGCGAGTAGTGTTCCTTGTCGGCCAGCACCAGGCCGACGCTGACGGTGGTGAACAGCTCGCGCCCGGACAGCATGATCGGGCGCTCGAATTCGCCGACCAGGCTCTGCGCCAGCCGCTCGCACTCTTCCAGCGAGTCGACGCCGGACAGCAGCACCGCGAACTCGTCGCCGCCGAGGCGAGCCAGGAAATCGGCATAGCCGAGGCAGCTGCGGATGCGTTGCCCGGCCTCGGTGAGCAGGTGGTCGCCGGCGAGATGGCCGAGGGTATCGTTGACCAGCTTGAAGCGGTCGAGGTCGATGAACACCACCGCGAAGCGCTGCGTCGGATCGAGCTGGAACTGGTCCCAGTTGCGCTTCAGCACGCGCGAGAAATAGCTGCGGTTGGGCAGCTTGGTCAGCGGATCGTGCAGGCTGTCGTGCTGCAGCTGGGCGTTGACGGCGTCCAGCTCGTTGGTACGCTCCAGCACGCGCTGTTCCAGGTCGGCATAGGCGCGCTGCAGGTCGTCCAGCGCCTGCACCCGCGCCAGCGCGCTACCGATGTGGTTGGCGACGAACTCCAGCAATTCCTGGTCGCGGTAGGAGTAGCGCACGCTCGGCTCGTAGCTCTGCACCGCCAGCACGCCGCGCAGTTCGTTGCCGCTGTACAGCGGCACCCCCAGCCAGCTGACCGGCACCGCGATGTCGTGATCGTCGCTGGCCAGCAGCACATGGCCGCTGGCTTCGGCCAGCAGCAGCGGCCGGCCGCTATGCAGCACCTGTTCCAGCAGGCCGCGCCCGGGGCGCTGCGGCAGCGGATCGGTCAGGTACAGGTCGGAACAATAGGGAAAGCTCAGTTCGTTGCGCTCGCTGTCGTGCAGGCACACCATGCAGTTGCTGGCGTCGATGAACTCGGACAGCAGCCGGTGCAGGCCGACGAAAAAGGCCTCCATCGACAGGCTGGTATTGGAGATATCGCCGATGCGGAACAGCACGCTCTGCAGCTGCTCGGTGCGCTTGCGCTCGGCCACCTCGGCGTGCAGGCGGATATTGATGCCTTCCAGCTCGGCGGTGCGCAGCCATACCTTGCGCTCCAGCTCGGCGCGGTGCGCCAGCCGGTCCAGCGCGCTGGCGATATGGTGGGCGATGAACAGGAAGGCGCTCTGCGCCGCGTCATCGAAGCGCTGGTGCACGTCGTAGCTCTGCACCACCACCGCGCCGACCACCTTGCTGGCGGCGTCCAGCAGCGGCACCCCCATCCACCACGACGGCATCAGCCCGGACATCACCACGCCGTGCTGCCGGCACAGCTTGTCGATCTCGGCGCCCGACAACAGCATGAAGGAGTGCTGGCGGCACAGCCAGGCGGTCAGCGACGGCGTCTGTCCGCCGCAGGGAAACACCTCGTCCGGTCGCGGCGGCCGCGGCTCCATCACGTCGGCAAAATAGGGAAAGCGCAGCGCGCTGCCGCCCTCGTCCAGCAACGCGATATAGAAGTTGTCGGCCGGCATCAGCCGGCTCACCGCGCGGTGCAGCCGGCGCAGGAAGTGCTCGACATTCTGCGACTCGTTGGCGAGGCGATTGATGTCGAGCAGGGTATGGTGGGTAACGCGCGCCGCGCTCAGGTCATTGCTGAGGCTGGCGCTGGTCAGGTGTCCGGTCAGCAGCAGCGCCAGCTGCGCGGTGCGCTCGCTGGCGGCGCAGCCATGCCAGAACAGGAAGCCGAGCGGCTGCGCGTGGCTGCCCAGTACCTGGCAGCAGACGGCAGCATCCAGCGGCGGGAGCGGGACCCCCGCCTGCGGCGTCGGCAGGGCGGACACGTCCCCCCGCTGCGCCAGGCAGCGCCACCCCTCCCCCAGCTTTCCCCAAACGCTCGCCCCGAGCGGCAGCTGCCAGCAGAACAGGAAATCCAGGGCAGCTTCGGCGGCTTCTTCGGGCGAAAACAGAATATCAGCCGTGCTATTCATACGATTTTGGTTGAGCCCACTACGCGGCCACGCATCGCAACCGCGATTTTATTGTTATAGGGCACACCGGACAGGGCAACGGCAGTGGCCGGGTCAGCGCAACAGCCTGACCAGCGCCTGTGCCAGTTGTGAAACGTCCTGCCCGGAATGCGCCGCCGACAGCGACACGCGCAAGCGCGCGGTTCCTGCCGGCACCGTGGGAGGCCTGATGGCGGGAACCCAGATCCCCGAATCCTGTAAATCCCCTGCCATCTGCACGGCAGCCTCGTTGCCGCCAATGATAATCGCTTGAATTGGCATACGGGAAGAGCATAACCGGAAAGAAGTTTCCGCCAGCGCGGCACGCAATGCCGAAATATGCTTTTGTAATAGCAGGCGACGCCACGATTCCTGCTCGATCAGCTGCAAACTGGCCAGCACCGCCGCCGCCTGCGCCGGCGGGTGTGCGGTGGTGAAGATATAGGTGCGCGCACGGTTGACCAGCCAGTCGATCAGCTGGCGGCTGCCGGCGACAAAGGCGCCGGCCACCCCGGCAGCCTTGCCCAGCGTGGCCATGTACACCACGCGCGGGTGCTGCAACGCGTGCTCGACCAGCGCGCCGCGACCGTTGCCGAGGATACCGAAGCCGTGCGCGTCGTCGAGATACAACCATGCGTCATAGCGTTCCGCCAGCTGCAGCAGCTCTGCCAGCGGCGCTTCGTCGCCTTCCATGCTGTACACCGCATCCACCACGATCAGCCGCGACGCCGCTGGCGTGTTTTGCAACAACTGCGCCAGGTGCGCCAGATCGTTGTGGCGAAAGCGCTTGAATTCGGCCCGCGACAGCTGGCAGGCGTCGTTGAGCGAGGCGTGGTTGAGCTTGTCGGCGAAAATGGCATCGCCGCGGCCGACCAGGCTGCTGACCACGCCAAGGTTGGCCGCATAGCCGGAGCCGAACAGCAGCGCCGCCTCGCAGCCGACGAATTCAGCCAGCGCCTCCTCCGCCTGCTGCTGGATGGCGAAGTGCCCCGCCACCAGCGCCGAGGCGCCGCTGCCGACGCCCCACGCCTCGATCGCCTCGCGCATCGCCGCCTTCAGCGCCGGATGATTGGCGAGGCCCAGATAGTCGTTGCTGGCGAAGGCCAGATAGTCGCGGCCGCCGATGCTGACGTGCGGCCCCTGCGGGCTGTCCAGTACCGCGCGCTGGCGCAGGCGGTGTTCGGCCTGCAGTTGCGACAGTGCACCGGCGAGTTGATCGGGACGCATGCGGCCAACCTTTCCTTGTTCGATTGATGAAAAAAAAGCACCCGCCGGCGGCAAGGTGCTTTTCGATGCTGCCATGAGGCAGTTTACAGCGGCTGCAGGCCCAGCTTCTCCATCAGCGCGCGGTCGGCGTCGACGTCCGGATTGCCGGTGGTCAGCAGCTTGTCGCCGTAGAAGATGGAGTTGGCGCCGGCGAGGAAGCACAGCGCCTGCATCGCTTCCGGCATCTCGCGACGGCCGGCGGACAGGCGGATATAGCTCTTCGGCAGCGTCAGGCGCGCCACGGCGATGGTACGCACGAACTCGGTCCAGTCCAGCGACTCGGCGCCGTCCAGCGGTGTGCCGGTCACCTGCACCAGGTTGTTGACCGGCACCGACTCCGGCTGCGGGTCGAGGTTGGCCAGCTGCAGGATCAGCCCGGCGCGCTGCTCGCGGGTCTCGTTGAGGCCGACGATACCGCCACAGCATACCGACAGCCCGGCGCCGCGCACCTTGCCCAGCGTGGCCAGGCGGTCTTCGTAGTCGCGGGTCTGGATGATGTCGGCGTACTTGTCCGGCGCGGTGTCCAGATTGTGGTTGTAGTAGTCGAGACCGGCGTCCTTCAGCTTCTCGGCCTGGCCGTCTTTCAGCAGGCCGAAGGTGGCACAGGTCTGCAGGCCCAGCGCCTTCACCTGCTGCACCATGTCCAGCGTCTTTTCCAGGTCGGCATCCTTCGGGCCGCGCCAGGCGGCGCCCATGCAGAAGCGCCCAGCGCCGTTGGCCTTGGCGTGGCGGGCGGCATCCACCACCTCGTCCACCGTCATCATCGGCTGGTTTTCCACCGCCGTTTCATGGTGTACCGACTGCGGGCAGTAGCCGCAGTCCTCCGGACAGCCACCGGTCTTGATCGACACCAGCGTCGACAGCTGCACGCGGCTGGGGTCGAAGTGCTGGCGGTGGACTTCCGCGGCACGGAAGACCAGCTCCATGAACGGCAGGTCGTACAGCGCCTCGATTTCCTGCTGGCTCCACAGCGCGGATTCGGGGTGCAGGGTGGCGGGACGCTGGAATTGGATGGTGGCCTGGGTCATGGTGGGCTATCGTCACTGTCTGAGAGTAAAAACTGGGCGAATCTTGCGCGAGGGCCGACCATGCTGTCAAACGCGATTGCGGCATTGCTTAACAACTGCCTTGTTTTTGAGCAGCACTGCCAGCTGTGCGGCCAACGTCCGTGTGCCAGCGGCGTCTGCGCTGCCTGTGTCGCGGCGCTGGCGCCACCCGCCGCGACGCGCTGCCCGGTATGCGCCGCGGCGGCGGCCAGTAGCCTGGTGCCCTGCGGCCATTGCCTGCGCGCCGCACCGGCGTTTGCGCGCCTGCACGCCGCCTACGGCTACGACTACCCGCTGGACGGCCTGATCAGCGCCTGCAAATACGGCCGCCAGCCAGCGCTGCAGGGCGCGCTCGCCAGCCTGTTGCGACAGCAGTTGCAAAGCACGCCGCAGCGGCCGGAAATCGACCTGGTGGTCGCGGTGCCGCTGGCGCCACCACGGTTGGCCGAACGCGGTTTTAACCTGCCGGATGCCCTGGCGCAGGCAGTCGCTGCTACAATCGGCGGCCGCATCGTCCACGACTTGTGTGTGCGCAAACGCAACACTGCGCCGCAGGCCGCGCTCGACCGCCGCCAGCGGCTGCGCAATGTGCGCGATGCTTTTTGCGTAAAGCGCCGCTGTGACGGGCTTTCCATCGCCATCGTCGACGACGTCGCCACCACCGGCGCCACCCTCGATGCGCTGGCCAAAGCGCTGCAAAAAGCGGGCGCAAAACGGGTCGAAGCCTGGGTACTTGCCAGAGCCTCCGACCACAAAATTTGACCAACCTGTTGATTTACCGGATTATTCACCCCGCAACGATGTTTACTGTTGTTCTCTACCAGCCGGAAATACCGCCCAATACGGGCAATATTATTCGACTCTGTGCCAACACCGGCTGTGAACTGCACTTGGTCAAACCGCTGGGTTTTCCGCTCGAAGACGCCAAACTGAAACGCGCCGGACTCGACTATCACGAGTACGCCCGCATGGTGGTTCACGAGAACTGGGAAGCCTGTCTGGCCCACCTTGGCCCGCGCCGCATCTTCGCGGCCACCACCAAGGGCGCCACGCGGCACGACCGCATCGCCTTCCAACCCGGCGATGTTTTGCTGTTCGGACCTGAATCACGCGGCTTGCCCCAGGAAGTACTGGACAGTCTCCCGACTGACCAGCGGGTACGGTTGCCGATGCGGGCCGAATCACGCAGTCTCAATCTCTCTAATGCTGTCGCTGTCCTCGTGTTCGAGGCCTGGCGTCAACACGGTTTTGCCGGAGGGATCTGAGCCAGTTCACTGAGTTGGCGCAACAGCATAGGAGAGGTTCATGCGACCTTTTTACCGATGGCTGTGGCTTGCGTTCATCAGTGCTGTACTGGTGGCCTGTACCACCGTCAGACCGGCAACTGCCACCCAGACAGCCAAGGTCACGACCAAAAAATCGCCTGCCAACACAGGCGCCTACTTTCAGAATGACGGCCCGGGCAGCAACATCCCGGTTAACCTGGACCTGGTTCCGGACGCCGTTCCCCAGGCAGAACCGCTGATCGCTGCGGCCAACCTGCCCTACACTGCCCTTGGCATGAGCTTCCGCCCGGACAAGAGCGCCAAGCCTTACCGCAAGACCGGCCGCGCCTCCTGGTACGGCAAACAGTTCCACGGTCGCAAGACCAGCTCTGGCGAACGCTACGACATGTTCGCGATGACCGCGGCGCATCCGACGCTGCCGATCCCGAGCTATGCCCGCGTCACCAATGTCAGCAATGGCGAATCGGTAATCGTGCGCATCAATGACCGCGGCCCGTTCCACAAGAGCCGGCTGATGGACCTCAGCTACGCCGCCGCCCATCGCCTGGGTTACGTGAACCGTGGCTCGGCCGAGGTGCTGATCGAACGCGTGTTCCCGGTCAAGGGCAGCGAGCGCATCGCCACCAAGCCGCCGGCCATGCAGGCTGCCGCCAGCGATCCGCTGTACCTGCAGCTGGGCAACTTCTCGCGGCTGGCCCGTGCCGAGGCCGAGCTGAAAAAGCTGCTGGCCGACGACAGCCTGCACGACGACAAGCTGGCCATCGTCAATCACGAGGGCATCTACAGCATCCGCATGGGTCCGTTCCAGGGCGACCACGAAGCGCTGGCCGTCGCCAACGCACTCAGCGTGGCGCCGGTGATCACCCGCTAAGCCCGCTGTACCTGCACCAGCACCGCCTGCCTACCTCCGCGTAGCCAGGCGGTTTTTTCATGGCGGCGGCGCCAGGCCGATGCCGGCGGCCTTGATCACCGCGGCCAGGGTGGCGAAGTGGCCGGCGATATCCTGCTCGTGCACGTGGGCATAGCCCAGCAGCAGGCCCTGCTGCGCCGGTGCCGCACCACGGTAATAGGCACTCAGCGGCCGGGTGAGGATGCCCTGCTGCAACGCGGCCTCGGCAATGGCGTGATCGTCGCAGCCATCGGGCAGGCCCAGCACCAGATGCAGGCCGGCGGCGCCGTCATGGATCGGCAGCCGCGTGCCAAAATGCGCGGCGATCGCCGCCAGCAGCGTCTCGCGCCGTAGTGCATAGAGATGGCGCATGCGCCGGATGTGCGACACGAAGTGACCCTCGGCGATGAAATCCGCCAGCACCGCCTGCGTCAGGTACTGCCCGCCGCGGAACATCTCCGACAGCCCGGTCTGGAAGCTGGCGACCAGGGCCTCCGGCACCACCATGTAGGCCAGCCGCAGCCCCGGATAGATCACCTTGGAAAAGGTGGCCAGGTAGATGACGCGGCCGTGGCGGTCCAGGCCCTGCAGCGATGGCAGCGGCGAACGGCCGTAGCGGAATTCGCTGTCGTAGTCGTCCTCCACGATCCAGCAGTGGTTGCGCCGCGCATAGGCCAGCAGGCGCCGCCGCCGCGCCAGGCTCATCACCGCGCCCAGCGGATACTGGTGTGACGGCGACACGTAGATCAGCTTCGGCGCCCCCAGCCGCGCACCCTCCTCCACCTGCAGGCCGTCGCCGTCCACCGCCACCGGCTGCGTGTCGAGCCCGCTGCTGCGCCACACGCTGTGCACGCCCCAGTAACCCGGATTCTCCACCCACGCGCTGTCGCCGACATCGCCCAGCAGCAGCGCGATCAGCTGCAGCGCCGCGTGCGAGCCGTTGGTGACGATGATCTGTTCCGGGGTGCAGATCACGCCGCGCGAGCTGCGCAGGTAGTCGGCCAGCGCGCTGCGCAGCGCCGGCAGGCCGGGGCCGACGGAGTAGGTCAGCAGGTCCGGCTGCGGCTTGCGCCACTGGCGGTTGTGCAGCCGCATCCAGGTGCGCGACGGAAAGGTGCGCACCTCCGGCACC
>Ga0209172_10002969_pt1 | contig 27661 bp, 23 predicted proteins | sample LarsenN4metaG_FD_184113 | JGI IMG/M metagenome (GOLD analysis project Ga0209172, IMG submission 184113) | Hot spring sediment bacterial and archeal communities from British Columbia, Canada, to study Microbial Dark Matter (Phase II) - Larsen... ... | reverse complement strand
GTCGAAGAGGAATGCGGCTGCATCGCGGCGAGCAGGCAGCAGGGGCGACGCATCGAGTCGGCTCACCACGCCCCCCTCAGCGACTTGAACCGCGTAACGTCCAGGATCAATCTCGATTCCTATCCACATCAGTACCTCAACGCACTCCCCCCGGTGAGAAACGAACTCGACGCAATCTCCAAGATTTCGTAGGAAAGCATCACTCAACATGGGGCTGAGTTTGATGCCTCCAAGCCGCAGGCCGGCCATGCGCCGAGCCACCGCGACAGGGTTCGGCGAGAAGTCCTCCGGTTCGGTGAGTCGCCTGCCTGCGCGGCGGCGCGATGGGTCGCAGAACGCGTATTCCCACCCCCACTCGACGGTCATTGCGTCCGCCCGCAGGACGGGCGTCCCGGCGTTCCACTCGGCGCACGCGGCTCGCTCCTCGTCCGATTCGAACGCGACGACGGGGCCCCGTGCGGCGAGCGCCATCAGGTCCCCACCGATTCCCGCGGTCAAGTCGGCAACCGTTGCCCCGCGCGGGAACTTTGAGGCGTGGTAGCGCGCAACGGCAGCCGGCGTCGCTTGTTCAAGCGCCTCGCGGGTGAACAGCATCCTTCCGGCGTTGGGGAACTTGGCTCTCGCCCGCTCTCGCAACTCCCATTGGGTGAACGCCCAGGCGGCGTCCTCCGGCGAGAGGGCTTCGGCAACGGAGCGGATGTTCGCTGCGGTTGGGGGCTTGCCCTCGGCGAGGGCGAGCGCCTCCAAGCGGCTCGGGGTCAGTCCTGCCAGGACGGCTTCCTTTTCTGAAGGAAGGCGGTAACTCCCTCCTTGCCCTCTTCGCTCGCGCGGGCGTGAGCAATCGTCCTGGTGGAGAGCGATACTCCCTCCTCAACCGTCTTTCCGCGCAGTTGCCGGATCAGCGCCTTTGCGCTGCGCACGGCGTTCGGCCCGTTCGGTAGGATTGCGGACAGGACCGCCTCCGTCTCGTCGTCGAGTTGCTCCCTCGGAACGACGCGGTGCGCGAGGCCGATGCGGTGCGCTTCGTTTGCGTCGAATACCTCCGCCGTCAGGAAGTACCTCCGAGCTGCGCCTTCTCCGATCTTCCGAATCGCGAACTGGGAGATAACGGATGGGACGAGTCCCAGTTTGACCTCGCTGAAGCAGAATCGTGCACCAGTGTCAGCAATAACAACATCGGAGACACTCACCAAGCCCAACCCTCCGCCGAATGCCGCGCCCTGCACGCGTGCCACAACAGGGCAAGGGCACTCATCAACCGCAAGAAACAGCGCAGCCAGCGCCTCGGCGTCGCGAAGGTTTTCCTCCTCAGAGTAGTCCGCGGTGCGTTGCATCCAATTGAGGTCTCCGCCCGCGCAGAAGACCTTGCCCTCGCCGGACAGGGCGACAGCGCGGACATCGTGCGACACGTCGCGAAACACGCTCGTCAACTCGGCGATGAGCGAGTCGTCAAAGGCGTTGCGGACATCCGGGCGGTTCAAGTGAACGCGCAGTACCGCCCCTTTCTGTTCAACGATTAGGCTCACGCCCTCGGTTCTACCCGTCGCCGTGGTAAAACCGCCGTCATGGATGCCACCGCCTTGCACGCGATTGAGACGACGGTCCGCCAGCTGGAAGCCTGCTGGGCGGGATTGAGCGCTGAGAACTGGGACGCCGAGCCCCTTCCCAACATCATGTCGCCCCGCCAAGTGGCGGAGCACCTTTGCGACTGCTACAGAGGGGGCGCCGCCGCCCTGCGAGGCGAGCCATACGAGTGGGGTACCTACCGGTTGCCCGAAGGCGCCGAGCCATTGAGCACGTGGCGCGCCGAGCGGGCAAACGCGGTCGAGGCGATCCGCGGCGGCGATCCGGAGAAGGGGCCTCACGTCGCACTCGAGTACATCGCGCTGCACGACGCGTACCACGTCGGGCAGTTGTGCGCTGTACGGCTCGCGCTCGACCCCGAGTGGGATGCGTACTCGATCTACAAGTAGCCCCGGCTGAACTCCCTCCCCGCTCGCGGGGAGGGTTGGGGTGGGGTCTCTATCTGGACAGGAAACGGTATGGCTCGCGGGGACGCTCGCCCAGCCTCCGCTCCCGGGCAGCGATGCCAAGCCAGGGCTGGGTCATGGAAAGCTTGCCATCGCACTTGTGGATGCCCTGGGACTAAACCTGATCACGGACTTGCCCCTCCTCAGCGCCTACGGTGACGCCTTTCGCACGCGTGATGCAGGCCTGCTACTCGACGCGCTTTATCTAGGCGGGTGGTCGTTGAGTGAGGGTTGGATTACATGCCGCAGCCCATCAAAGACACCATCGAGGAAGCCCGCCGCAGGCGCGGCGGGGGAGGGGCTACATCCGGAACACGGGGTACCGAGTCTCCGGCACCGTAGCGTGCAGCGCAGCAGCAAGGCAAAGCCCGACGGTTGCGCGCGTTTCCGTCGGCAGAATGATCCCGTCATCCCAAAGGCGCGCCGTTGCGTAGTACGGCGAGCCTTCCTCTTCATACTGCTTCCGAACCGGGTCGCCGATCGCGCTCCTTTCCTTTTCCGTAAGCTTCTTCTTCATCTCTTGGATGGTGATCAGCACTTGCGCAGCCTGTTCCGCTCCCATCACCGAGATGCGCGAGTTTGGCCACGTGAACAAGAACCGAGGCCCGTAGGCACGGCCGCACATCGCATAGTTGCCCGCCCCGTGCGATGCGCCGATGATCACGGTGATCTTCGGAACATCCGCGCAGGCGACCGCCTGCACCATCTTTGCGCCGTCGCGCGTGATTCCACCCTGCTCGTATCGCTTGCCCACCATGAAGCCCGTGATGTTCTGAAGGAAAACGAGAGGGAACCGACGCTGTGAGCAGATCTCGATGAAGTGCGCCCCCTTGAGAGCGCTCTCACTGAACAGCACTCCGTTGTTGGCAAGAATCCCGACCGGGTAGCCCATCCACCGAGCGAACCCGGTTACCAGCGTTGAGCCGTACTCCCTTTTGAACTCGTGGAAGCGGCTGCCGTCAACCAAGCGCGCAATCACCTCGCGCACATCGTACGGCTGCCGCGTGTCCGTCGGCAGGATGCCGTGGATCTCTTCCGCCGGATAGAGCGGGTCCTCGATCGGATAGGGAGGGTCAACCTGAGACGAGGGAACCGGCGGAAGGTTCTCGACGATCGAGCGGCAGATCTCAAGCGCGTGGTCGTCGTTTTCCGCCAAGTGATCCGTAACGCCGCTCAGACGCGAGTGCATCTCCCCGCCGCCGAGTTCCTCGGGGCTAACCTCCTCGCCGGTCGCAGCCTTCACCAGCGGCGGCCCGGCAAGATAGATCGTTCCGGTCCCCTTCACGATAACGTTCTCATCGCTCATCGCCGGAACGTACGCGCCGCCGGCGGTGCACATCCCCATCACCACCGAGATCTGCGGGATGCCCAGCGCCGACATGCGCGCCTGATTGTAAAAGATGCGGCCGAAGTGCTCCTTGTCCGGGAACACCTCGCTCTGCATCGGAAGAAACACACCCCCCGAGTCGACAAGGTAGATCGTCGGAAGGCGATTCTCCAAGGCGACTTCCTGGGCGCGAAGGTGCTTGCGAATCGTCAGCGGATAATACGTTCCCCCCTTGACGGTCGCGTCGTTCGCAACGATAACGCACACTCGACCCGCAACCTGCCCGAGCCCGGCTACGACCCCGGCGCTCGGCACCTCGTCGCCATACATGCCCAACGCCGCAAGCATCCCCAACTCAACAAACGGCGAGCCTGTGTCGAGCAGTCGCTCGATGCGCTCGCGCGCGGTCAGCTTGCCGCGCTCGTGGTGCAGTTGCCGGTACTTTTCCGGCCCGCCGAGCCGCACCGCCGTACGCCGCTCCTCCAACTCGCTGATCAGCCGCGAGAAGTGCGCGGCTTGCGCCTGGAACTCAGGCGACTTCGCATCGGCGTGCGACCGGATGGGCTGCATCGCCGGGGTTATACCTGCCGTTCCGGGCGCAGACGGTATAAACCGCCCCATGCTCGCTCGTAGACTCGTTGTCGTCATGCTCGCGCTCGCCGTTGCCGCAGGGGCGGCGCGGGATCCGGCAGCCGAACTTCGCTCCGCCGTGCGGGCGCATCTCGAGCAGAGGGGCGTCGTCGGCTGCTCCATCGCCATCGCCGAGGGGGGCAGGGTCGTGTTCTCCGAAGGGTTTGGATACGCCAACCTGGAGGCGCGTGCCCCTGCCACACCCGAGACCGTCTATCGCCTCGCCAGCATCAGCAAGCCGATTACCGCGGTCGCCGTCCTGCGCTTGGCGGAAGCGGGGCTAGTGGACTTGGACGCCGACATCCGCAAGTACCTGCCCGAGTTCCCCGACAAGGGAGCGGTAATTACGGTGCGACACATCCTTTCGCACACCTCCGGCATCCGACACTACCGAGGCAACGAGTCACTCAGGAACGAGCGCTTCACCGGGCCTATCCCCGCGCTGGCTATCTTCAAGGACGACCCATTGGAGCACCCGCCGGGAGAACAATACACCTATTCAACCTATGGTTATACGGTTCTGGCTGCTCTCATCGAGAAGGTAACCGGCAAGCCGTATCCGGATGCCATGAGGCATCTCGTTTGGGAGCCTGCGGGGATGACCGCCACCGATGTTGAGGACCAGCGGCGCATCGTCCTCAACCGCGCCGCAGGCTACGAGGCGTCCCCCGACGGCGGCTACCTGAACAGCCGCCAAGTGGACCTCAGTTACAAGTGGGGCGGAGGCGGCCTCGTCTCGACCGTTACCGACCTGTGCAGTTTCGCCGGCGCGCTGCTGGAGGATCGAATTCTGTCAAGCGAGTGGCGCGCAAAGATGTGGTCGCGCGCCCGGCTGAGCGATGGCACCGAAATCCCCTACGGCCTCGGTTGGGGCGTAACGCGCTACCGCGGCGAGTTGTTGATTTCGCACAACGGCGCGCAACAAGGCTCGCGAACGAGTCTCTGGATCCTGCCGGAACGCGGCGTCGTCATCGCAGTGCTGACGAACTACGAGAGTCACAACGTGAACGACCTGATCAACCTGGTGGCGGATACGTGGCTGCACTCGAAGACACGGTGAGCCTTCCTCTCCCTTTCTAAGGGGGACCGAGAGTGCGACGCAGTATTCCGGAGGTGCTTGGACTGCCGAGAGAGCTGGGTTTAGCCCGGAGCGAACCGTCCTGACGAACCGGCCTACCCCTTCAGCGCTTCCGCACCGCCGACGATCTCGAGGATCTCCTTCGTGATCGCGGCTTGGCGTTGCCGGTTCGCTTGCAGCGTAAGCGACCGGATCATCTCGCCCGCGTTGTCGGTCGCGCTGGTCATGGCGGTCATGCGCGCGCCATGCTCGCTCGCGGCGGACTCGAGCAGCGCTTGGAAAACCACCGTCAGCGCGTAGCGGGGAAGTAGCTGACCGAGAAGTGCGCCGGGCTCAGGCTCGAAGGTGTATGCCTTGCTGAAGCCGTCGCCATGCTCGCCGCCCTCGTATGTCGGTGGCTCGATCGGAAGCAGCTGCACCACCTCCGGCGTCTGCCGAATCGCCGAGTGGAACTTGCTGTACGCGAGGTACACCGCATCCGCCTTGCCGGAGGTGAACAGGTCGGTGAGGTAGTTCGTCAGTTCGCGCGCGTGCTCGATCGTCGGGCCCGCGGTCGGCAGGCTCATCTGATAAAGCATCTCGAAGTCGCGCTTCGCGAAGTACTGGTAGCCCTTCCGTCCCACGGCGGCGATCGCGGGCGCGCCTACGTCGTTCGCCCGGATGAAGTCATGCGCTCGGCGAATCAGGTTCGTGTTGAACGAGCCGCAAAGCCCCCGCTCGGCGGTCATCGGCACGAGCACGTACTTCTCGACCGGCCTCCGCTCAAGGAGCGGATGGCTGGGCATGTCGCCCATCTCGGCGAGGTTCGCCATCAACATCCGCATCCCGTCGGCGTAGGGCCTCGCCTTTGTCGCGCGCTCCTGCGCTTTCAACAGGCGCGCGGCGGCGACCAGCTTCATCGCCCGCGTAATCTGTTGGATGCTCTTCGCGGAGCGGATTCTCTGACGGAGTTGCTTTAGCGTCGCCATGCTCTTGCGTTACGAGACTTCCGCCGCGACCGCCTCTTGTTGCTGTCTCGACTCTCGCACGGCGATGAACTGCTCTTGGTACTCGCGCATCGCCTTGTCTGCGGTCTCTTGAACGTCTTCGGTCCACTCTTTGGTCGAGCGCACCTTCTCGATGAGGTCGGGGTACTGCCCGTGGAGGAACGAGAGCAGCCCGCGCTCGAACTCTTGGATCTCCGCGACCTCGACCTTGTCGAGGTATCCGCCCGTGCCGGCATAGATGGCGAAGATTTGATCGACCACGTCATAAGGGGAGTAGATGTCCTGTTTCAGCAACTCCGTTAGGCGTTGACCGCGAGCAAGTTGCGCTTGCGTCGCCTTGTCGAGGTCGCTTGCAAACTGCGCGAACGCCTGAACCTCGCGGTACTGCGCCATCTCAAGCTTCATCTTTCCGGCGACAGACTTCATCGCTTTGATCTGCGCATTTCCGCCTACGCGGGAGACCGAGATGCCGACGTTGATGGCGGGGCGAACGCCTGCGAAGAAGAGGTCAGGCTCGAGGTAGATCTGACCGTCGGTGATCGAGATGACGTTTGTCGGGATGTAGGCGGACACGTCGCCGGCTTGCGTTTCGATGATGGGGAGCGCCGTAAGCGACCCGCCGCCCTCCTCGTCGTTCATCTTCGCGGCACGCTCGAGCAAGCGGCTGTGCAAGTAGAACACGTCGCCCGGGTACGCCTCGCGCCCCGGCGGTCGCCGGAGGAGCAGCGACATCGTTCGGTACGCCGCAGCGTGCTTAGAGAGGTCGTCGTAAACCGCGAGGGCGTGCATTCCGTTGTCGCGGAAGTACTCGCCCATAGCGCAACCCGCGAACGGCGCGAGGTACTGGAGCGCGTCGGTCTCGGAAGCTTCGGCGACGACTACGATGGTGTAGTCCATCGCGCCGTGCTCTTCGAGGGCTGCGACCACGCGTCGGACGCTCGCCATGCGCTGTCCAATGGCGACATAGATGCAGTAGACTGGGCTGCCGCCCGGGTCGTGCGTCTGCTTCTGATTGATGATGGTGTCAATGCAGATGGCGGTCTTTCCGGTTTGGCGGTCTCCGATGATGAGTTCGCGCTGCCCTCTTCCGATCGGAATCATTGCGTCGATCGCCTTGATTCCGGTTTGCAGCGGTTCCTTCACCGGTTGACGCTTCACAACGCCCGGGGCGATGACCTCGACGAGGCGCGTCTCGTCGCTCGGTATCGGACCTTTGCCGTCGAGCGGCTGACCAAGCGGGTTCACGACGCGGCCGAGCAGCCCCTTTCCGACCGGCACGGAGATGATGCGGCCGGTTTCGCGAACGGGGTCGCCTTCCTTGATGTGCTCGTCGCTGCCCATGAGCACGGCGCCGATCGAGTCCTCTTCCAGGTTGAGGGCGAGGCCCATAACGCCGCCGGGGAACTCGAGCAGTTCGCCCATTTGGCAATCGGGCAGGCCGTGCACGCGGGCGATGCCGTCGCCCACTTGCAAGACGGTGCCGACGTGCTCAGTTTGCGCGTCGGATGTCAGTCCTTCGAGTTCTTTTGCAAGAATGCTCGTAATCTCTTCCGGTCGAATAGCCATCAGTTGTTACCCTTGTTTGAGAATGTCATAGTACAGTCGCTCTCGGAGGCGCTTCAGGTGGCCCTGCACCGAGCCGTCGAGGACATAGTCGCCGTATTGAACGGTGACGCCGCCGATAAGGTTGGGATCCACTCCCGCCTCCGGCAGCACCCGCATGTTCGTCTGCTCGGCGATGCGATCGGCGATGCGCTGGACGGAGTCGCCGCTCAGCGATGACGCAGAGCGGATTCGGATGCGCAGGATGCTCTGATCCTCCTCGCGGATGCGCTGATACGCGTCTCGAATCAGAGTCAACTCCTCTTCCCGCCGCTTCTCGACAAGCAGGCGCAGCAGCCGCAGCGTGATCGGCCTTGCCCTGTCGGAGAAGAGCGAGCCGATCAGCTTGAGTTTGCGCTCACGGTCAATCTTGGGGCTTTCGATAACCTCGCGCAGGTCCTCCCTCGCCTCCAGCAGTTGGACGATGGCGTCAAGGTCGTCCTGCACCTCTTGGACGGAGTTGTGGCGCTTGGCGACTTGGTACGCGGCGGCAGCGTAGCGGCGGGCGACTTGCGGGTTCACCGCGCTTTCACCTCCGCGGTTTCGATGAAATGTTCAACCAACTCGCGCTGCTTTTGCTCATCCATCGAGGAGCCGATGAGTCGCTCGGTGGCGGTCAGCGTCAATTCGACGACGTGCGCCCTTAAGTCAACCATCATCTTTTGGCGCTCCTGTTCGAGGTCCGCCAGGGTTCGGGAGCGAATCTCTTCGGCTTGGGTTCGCGCCTCAGCGATGATCTGCTCCTTCATCTGACTCGCCTCGTTGAGCGCCACCTGAATCTTCTCACGCGCTTCGGCTTCCGCGGTCTGGAGGCGCTGCTCATAGTCGGACTTGAGTTCCTCCATCCGCGCCTTGAGGTTATCCGCCTCGGCGAAGGTCCCCTCGAGTTCCCGCGTTCTCGCATCGAGCGCATCTTTCAGCGGGCGGATGAACGCCATCTCGATGATGGGGAACATGAGAAGCACGACGCCGATTTGAACGCAAGCCACCTGCAGGTTGAGGTTCAGGTCCTGCAGGATCTTGACGTGCGTCGTCGCCTCGATGAACGGCGTGGTGGAGAGCCACCAGAAGGCTATGGCTCCAACGATTGACAGAATCCAGCGCATGAGTTAGGTTGCTCCGAGTTACTTCAGTTCCGACGGCGTGACCATCGCCTGCGGCATCTCGCGCACGATCGGCGCAGAAGCCGACGGCTCCGAGACGGTCGCGGGGAGTTTGGCGAGGAACAGGAACGACATGACCATCGTGAAGATGACGAGCGACTCGACGAACGCCAAGCCGATGATCATGGCGGTCTGGATCTTGCCGGCGAGTTCCGGCTGGCGAGCCATGCCGTTCATTGCGCCGTTAACCGCGAGCCCTTGTCCCAGGCCGCAGCCGAGGACGGCAACGCCGAGACCGAGTGCGATTCCGAAAAGTGCAAGCATTGTAGTTTAGTTCTCCTCCGTGATTGGTTTGTTAGTGCGCATGCCCCTCCGCCTCATGAGCAGTCATGAGAGACAGATACACGCATGCGAGAATCGTGAAGACAAGCGCTTGGACTACCGAGACGAAAACGCCCAGCGGCAGCAGGATGGCGTGAAGCGGCACTCCGAAGTCGCCGATCTTTACCAGGTTGCCTAATTGCGCGCCGACCTCGTGCTCTCCCGAGATGTTCCCGTACAGTCGAAGCGACAACGACAGCATCTTGGCGGCCTCCGAGATAATCTCCACGCCGAACAGTAGCGCGGCGATGAGCATTTGCCCCCACCAAGGTATCCCTTCGATCTTGGGGCCGAAGAAGTGCTTGACGTACCCCAGCGGGCCGTTCACCCGGATGCCCTCGTACTGCACGTACATCACGGTCACCACCGCCAGGCCAAAGGTTACGCCGAAGACGGACGTCGGCGCCATCAGGCCGAAGATGCCGAGCAGGTTCGAAAGCAAGATGAACAGGAAGATCGTGCTTACGAACGGCACGTACTTCGAGCCGTGCGGCCCGATCACCGAAACGCACATGTTCTGGATGAACAGGTACACGTGCTCCATCACGCGCGCGATCGGATTCCGGGGGATGCGCACGCGCTTGGCCTCGCCCACGGCGACCGTTGCCGCGACCACGATCAGAAGGAAAACCAAGACCGAATAGGCTATCGGCGACCACCAGGTGCCGGCGCCGTGTCCTCCTTCTGCGGCCGCTAATGCTCCGAACTCAAGCACGCTCAGATGTCCTCATCGCAAGTCTTCGGGGCGCGGTTCTCCCGAACCGTGCCCCACAGCAGCGCGCAGTATACCGAAGCGAATCCGATGAGGAAGCCGATAAGCGCCCCGGCGCCCAGGAAGTTCGTGAAAAAAATCACAGCTGCCGCCGCGGGCACCTTAATCATCAGGGCAAGCAGCATCCGGCTGGACGCCATCTGCGGGTCACTCCCCGGCTTCAATCCAAACGCCATCCGCTTCGTCAGCCAGAGCGAACCCACTGAAAACAGACCACCGGCCAACGCCCCGACGCCGCCGACCCAGCCGAGGGACACCCAAGAGACGCTGATCGCTACCCCGAATGCCGCGAGCGACCGAGCGTCAGCCCTCACGGTTCAGCCTCGCGACCAGGCGAATCAGCAGGGCAAGCGCTCCCGCCATTCCCAGCAAAAGACCCAGGATCGTGAACCCGCCCGGCGCCCATCCGTCCAACCACAGCCCAAGAACGATGCCCCCAAGCACCGGGCCGACGAAGGAGTAGCCGATAGCAATGCCAAGGCCGATGTTGCGTTCGAGCAGCGCCTGCGTTGTGGTGGGCGGCTTCGACTCCTTCGATTTTTCGCCTTCAGCCGCCTTCGCTTGGCGCTCCTGCTGCTCCTCCTTCCAATTCCACTGCGGTGGGTCCGGCAGGCGGCTGTCGTCGGTCATGCGGGCATTATGTCGCCGTGCCGTATCGCGGCTGCCATAATCGCCGAGCGATGCGAGATCGCCAGCACAGGGGTGCTTCCCCAAGAGATTACAGTCCGTTCACGCCTGGGCTGCCGGTTCCCGTCGAGTTCTTTGTAGGGCGGGCGGACGAAGTCCGGCGGCTGAGCGACCTCGTGGCGCGCTCCGCGACAGGCACTCTGGGCGTTGCCTTCGTTGCCGGTGAGCGCGGTATCGGCAAGAGTTCCTTGGCTGCCTTTGTGAGGGGTCTATCCGACCGGGAGCATCGGGCGCTCGGCTTGCACACTTTCTTAGGTGGGGTGACGGAGCTGGAGGAGATGGTGCGCCGGGTGTTCGACCGGCTGCTCAAGGAGAGCATCGACAAGAAGTGGGAGTCGAAGATCACTCGCTTCTTCGGTGACAGAATCCGGAGGGTCGGGCTGTTCGGCGTGAGCCTCGAGTTCGAAGCACCCGACCGGGACGTGCGCCGCCTGGTCCACGACTTTGCCCCGGCTATGAAGAGCCTCATCCAGGCTATCGAGCCGGACAAGTCGGTCGTACTCATCGTGCTGGACGACATCAACGGCCTGGCTGAGTCAGAGGCGTTTGCCAACTGGCTCAAGAGCCTCGTTGACGAGATCGCAACATCGGGCTCTCCGCTTCCACTCTGCCTAATGCTGGTTGGGCTGGAAGAGCGCCGTCAGTCGCTCATCCGGCTCCAGCCGTCGCTTGCGCGCGTCTTCGATGTCATCGAAATCCGTGCCTGGTCGGATGCCGAAACCGAGGAGTTCTTCCGTCAGGCGTTCGAGTCCGTCGGAGTGACCGTCGCTGATGACGCCCTGCAGTTCATGGCGCGCTTCGCTGGCGGACTCCCCGTTCTGGCTCACGAGATCGGCGACGCAGCCTTCAAAGTTGACGACGACAGTTTGATCTCTCTCGCCGACGCCGAGTCGGGCGTGCTCGCAGCCGCGGACATCGTCGGGCGCAAGTACCTCGAGCCCCGCGTCTTCCGGGTGCTTCGCAGTCAACGGTACTTGGCAATCTTGAGAAAGATTGCGGGGAAGGGGCAATTCTTCACTCGGAACGACGTACGGTCGAGGCTCAGCGCGGCTGAACAGAAAGTGTTGGATAACTTTCTACGCAGAATGCGAGAACTTGGAGTCATCGCAGCCGACCCAGAGCGTGGAGCAGGAGCATACCGCTTCACGAACCTGCTTCACTATCTCTACTTTTCTCTCGAGGCGGAACGTGCCAGGGCGAGTCGGGGTGACGAATCGAGTCCCTGAGCCGAAACCTCGACGGGAACTCAACCGTCCATTCCATGGAGTAGAAACACAGGAATGAAGTCTCTGACCGTGCTCGCAGGCGCCCTCGCTCTCTCCCTCGCCCACGCGCAGGGCGGGTGGAAGAACCCAGATGTCATCCAGGCGACCGTCGTCGAGACGGCCGGCTCGACCATGCGCAGTCTTGAAGTGGTGCAGGCGGGAAGCAACCTCGCCTACGACACGACCGCCGAAGTGGACGGCGAACTGGGTGGTGTGCCTCGAACCGAGGTCATCGGTCCCAAGGGGGTTTTCACCTGGCTGAAGGGCAAGCCCGAGTACGCCCTCTCCCTCGTCATGCCCACCTCGTTCGAGGTTTTCGAGGTTCTCGCACGGCCTCGGTTCTCCCGCGCAGACCTCGAGTTCAACCTTCGCGGCATCGAGGGCGCCCTCGGCAAGAAGGTCATCGTCGGCAAGACTGAGAAGATAGCAGGCCGCGAGTGTCTCACGCTCACCGTTCCAGACCGCCCCGACTCTACACGCACCGACTATCAGAAGTTGTGGGTTGACCGGGAGACCGGCATCACGATGAAGGTCGAGGACTATTTCGGCGGGAACCTCAAGTATGCGCGCGAGATCACGAAGATCTCTTTCCCCAACTCGGCTCAAGGCGTCCTCTTCGCCCCTGCGCCCGACGCTGTCGTGGTCCGTGGCGTCGTTGGCGCGAGCGCACTCCTGCGGATGCCGAGCCTGCGCGATGAAGGCGCATTGCGGTCGGACTTCGCGAGCATCCTCGACCGCGCCCAATCGTCCGTGGCGCAGTGGCTGAAGGCGCCGCCGTCCGTCCCTGGCATGGGCTACTCACAAACCACCTACCGCGAAGCCAAGTCCTACTCCGTCGGTTGGGGCGACTCCGGGGCGCAGCGACGGGATAACCAGTGGGCAAGCGGACAGCCTGCGCGGCAGATCATGATCCAGTCCGGAGAGGGCGAGGCGCGCGTCGTTACGATTCAGATTGACCGCGGAGGAGACGGCGGGCAAGTCGCCATGTTTCGCTCCGAATCAGGAGACCTCGTCGTCCGAAGAGGGGGCGAGGCGGGCCAAGGCGATGCGCGAGGCGAGGGCGGCAGCAACGCAACGCTCGGCTTCGTTGTCCAAAGCGACTGGGTTGACCCCAAAACCGGACACACGGCGACGCTGTTCCAAGTCGTAGAGCGGCGCGTGGAGAGCGTCCTCTCCCGGCTGTTGCTCGGCTCGCCAAGCCCTGTCGCGGATCAGCGGATATCAACGGCGCAGATCTACGAAGTAGACGTGCCGTTCAAGTGTTCGGTCTTGACGTGGAAGGTCGGGAACGTGTCCTACGCCCTCGTCTCGACCAGCATGAACCGGCAGCAGATGGTTGACTTCGCCGCCAAGGTGAAGTAGTCCGACCTACTCGTTGTGCTTCTCGTAGAGCTCGCTGGCGACCTGCGTCAGCGTGCTGAAGTGTGCGCCGCGCGACCGGAGCCAGGCGATGCACTCACGCAACGCGTCAGGGCTGTTGACGAAGTCGCGCATCCCGATGCAAAGCACCTGCTGGTCGGCGCAAGCCTCGAGCACCTCTCGCACCGGCTCGAACCCCTTGTCGAGGTAAGCGACTTGTCCGTTCGCCGACGTAATCGGCACGATGAGCACCTTGCTCTCACCCTTCTCGCGAACGTCTTCATAGGACGGGTGGTAGGGATCCACAGGGCCTCCGTCCCAATCCACGAACATTCGCACGCCACTCCCGGCGACGCTGCTCGAATCCACGACGATGCCGATGTCCTCAAGGTACTTCAGGTCCGTCGCTGTCAGCGCGAAGTTGCCGGCTCGGAAACTGGTGGGCTTGATGCGATGGCTCTTCAGGACGTCCTTCGCGATTCGGATGATGTTGCCCCTCGCGCGCTCGTCTTCAACGTATCCTCGATCGTTCTCGAAATAGACGAGCATCCCGACTTCGTGCCAAGACGGAATCTTGTGGAAGTACTCCCTGTAGTAAAGGTTCGTGTTCGCGGAGGGGTCAAGTTCGCTGATGTGAATCAGCCAAGTAACGGGAACGAGGTTCTGTTCAGCAATGTCAATCAGTTCACGGGTGTAACAGGTGTCGTGGTGGGCTGCCTTGCAGTCCACGGTCAGCGCGACAGTTTGCATGAGTCTGCTTCCTCCATCATGTTGTTCCTCCTTGTTGGGTGGGCAACCATTTTGACACGCAGCGCCGTGTTCCTTCTTAACCCTCCTCCACCATCGACACCTCGCCAGCCTGAGTCGCCCGAATCGTGTACTGTCGCCCCAGCAGCCAAACCCCCCGAAGGGTAACCGAGCGCCACGACGGAGGCAGAGCGGGCTGCGCCGTCAGCCGCCACCCTCCGGTCAACTCCGCAAGGGTCTCTCCTTCCGCCCCCGCGCCCGGCGGAACCAGGCGCAGCCCGGCGAACCCATAGATGACCGCCTGCAGGCAACCCGCAGCGCCGGTCAGAAACGAGGTCTCCCGCGTTCGGCGGCGCTCGCTGAAGCCGCCCGCCGGGTCGAGAAACGGCTGCCAAGACTCCTGCCACAGCTCATACGCCCGACGCGACCACTCCGCCGACCGCTCGCCTCCGGAAGAAGCAAATCGGGCGGCAATCGTTGCGTGGATGCTGTCGCTCATCGCCGGGCCGTTAAGGCTTGTCAGGTCGGCATATCGCAGGAACATCGCCTCCGCCTCGTGCTGGGGCAGACGCCACTCCAGCGGATACAAGGCGAGGAGCGCTGAGGTCTGCTGGTAGCCCTTCATGTGGTCGCCGTCCCACGAGGCGGGCAAGCCGTCCTCCGCGCGCGGCAGGACGACCTCCTCCGCCAACTCGGGATGCCCCCGCGAGAGCACCCGGCGGGCGAGAAGGCTTGTAATCAGGTCGTTGTCCCTTGGTCGCCCTTCATCGGGCGGGATCACGCTGCGGAACTCCAATCCTCTCTCCGTTCTCTCCGCTCGGCGCAGGAACGCTTCTTCGACTCGCGCCATCGCGCGCCGCGTGTCCTCCGGGTCCGAGAGGAGTCCAAGCGCCTGCGCCCGCTCCAGCCACCAGTGCACCCAGCCCCAAATGTGGATCGCGGCGCGGTGGCTCGGAGGCGTAGCGTCCCTGCCGTCCCCGCCGGTTTCCCATCCCGGCAGTTGTTCGCTCGCGGTGCGCGCGCGCCAGTCGCTCGCCGCTCGTGCGACCTCAGGCTGGATGAGCGCGTACACCGGAAGCATCCACGCCTCCGCATCCCAGAACCTATGCCCGCCGTACTTCGCGTTCGAGGTTCCGAACGGCGGGAGCTTGGCGTTGCCCCCCGCGTAGAGTTGGAAGAGGCATGCCCGGATTGCTCGCTGGTCCTCGATCGGCCCTTCTATCTCGATGTCTGTGCGCCACCGCGCGTCCCACGCGCGCGCTGCCTCAGCGTGCAGCGCGTCGAACGACTCAGCGGGCGCGTCGTCGAACGCGATGAGGTCCTCGACGACCACCGTGCGACCTGTAGCTCGGATGACGATTCCCGCTCCGACCGTAGTTTCCGCTCCGTCCACGAGCACCCGGGTGCGAAGAGACACCGTCGGCGCGCCCTTCGCCCGGTCGAGGTCAGACACCCATGCGAGCTGCTTCGCTTGCGCGCCCGGAGGGGCCTGGACGCGGAGCGCTCCGCGTCCGGCCGTGACCTCGATTCGCCGTGCGAGGCGCTCCTTCGTCGGGTGCAGAAGCCACGTCACGGTTACCGTCCTGGAGGCTTGCTCCCACCGGCACCGCCACGTGCCGTCACGAAGGTCGAAAGCGCCCTCGAATTGCCCTTTCGCCGCGAGCGGTTGCCCGTCCAGCGTTACGACTGAGCCGAGCGCCGATTCCAGACGCAGCAGTCGGTTCTGTCGAAGAAGGAGCGCTTCCTCCCGAGCATCGGCGTCGCCCGGGGGGATTCGCACGCCCAGCGTTCCGTTGAAGAGCCTCGCGTCGCCGTCTGCGCCGGCGGCCGGCATGCGGAGCGTCCACGTGCCGCCCACGTCGCCCGTGTTCTGGGTCGCGGGCGGGCTTGTGGTCGCCGCCTCCTGCCGAGCACAGGCGGCGCACACAACCGCGACGGCGAGCGCACACCAGAGGAACCTCATTGCCGCGATTGAACCCGGCGGCGGCGAGTCGGCAGCGCGCGCGATGAAGGGGAGCGGGCCCGGGGGTTAGCCGAGCCCGCGAGGGGAACGTGGGGAGGTGCGCAAGTCGTGTTAGCCGCCGGACGTGATCGGCTTCACATAGTTCCCGCAGATTGGGCAGTACTTCCAGCCCGCGCCCAGCGACGTTCCGCACTGGTCGCACGCCATGGTTGCGCCTTTAGCGCCGCCGGTGGTCGTCGAGCCGATAGTGTTGGTCGTGGAGGTCGAGAGGATGCTTCCTTTGGAAACGATGAGTTTGCCGTTCTCGCCGATGCCCCAATTCAATCCCGCCGCTTTGGTGATGGTGTTCAGCGCCTCACGGACGGTGACGTCGGTGAAGTACGCGTTCACTTTCAGGGACGGCACATCCTCGGTAACTTGAATCGGCAAGTCGGTCTTCGCTGTGATGGCGCGCATAACGGTACGGATGTCGTTCTCGGCGAGGCGCAGCGTCAGCGACTTCTCAAGGGCCGAGGGGTCAATCGGCGCGTGCTGAATCGCGCCGGGGCTCGCCTGCGCGATCGGGCCCGAGGGCTTGGGCGCGCTCGCCTTGAAGACGTAGATGCCGTCTTGAATCTCGTAGGCCAAGCCCGATATGTGGCAGATGTGCTTGAGAGCAACCTCGAACGGAACGTCCTCGAGGTTCAAGTAGAGGTTGTAGAAGACGCCGGTGTGCACAACGAAACTTGCGCCCTGCTGCTTGAACAGGTCATACAGCACGTTGCGTACATCGTCGCCGCGAGCGTCAACCGACACCGTTGCGGGCGTCGCTTGCTCGCTCTCCGCCTGGGCGAGGGCGGTTGCCGACGCTCCAAGCAGCACAAGGGTGATGAAGAGAGTGCGAATCATGGTCATTTCTGTCCTCCTGTCGTCGCGGAGCCGATGAGGCGTCCGCTTTCGTCAAAAACCTCCACCGTCCCGGCGTTCCGCTTATTGCTCTTGCTTGGCGCCGGTGTGGTCTTGACCGGCGGAGCGGGGCGACGCTTCGGCGAGGCCTTGCGAGTCGCCGGCGGTCCCTCCCTCCTCGCTTGCGGGGAGGGCTGGCGTGGTGTCTCCACCACGGCCTTGGCAGGCTCCCTCCCCGCTCGCGGGGAGGGCTGGGGTGGGGTCTCTGCCACCGCCTGCTCGCCGGGCTGTTCCTGCGTTGCCGGTGCGCTCTCCGTTTCGCCCTCGGCCGTCGCCTCGACCGCGTGGCTGGTCTCGACCGCTTCGGTCTTTGTCTCTTCGCTCGGCTGCTTTGCTTGCTCAGGAGCAGCCGGCAACGCCTTCTCACCGAGCAGTCCCTCGCTCGGCTTCATGAAGTACGAGAAGACCAGAAGCAGCGCGGCGGCGACCGCGAGGATCGCCGTGCCCTTCGATTGAACGAGGGCGCGCCACGACGGGGGCTGAATCTGCCTGGCGGGTGCCGCTTCCTGCGGCGCAGCCTCGGTCACCGTGCTGGATTCGTCAGCGAGCGCGAGCAGCGCTTGCATCGCTTGCCTGCGGTCCGTTACAAGAGCAGAGCACAACTTACACTCCCGCACGTGCGCCTCAAACGCCTGCCCCTCGGGCGTGCCGTCCAATCGTCCGGCAAGCCAGGCGAGCAGGTGCTCCTTCGCAACGTCGCATAGGTTGATTCGTTCCGCCATCTCGCAACCAACTTGAGGTTTCTGGACGCGGAAACTATCCGCGCCGATGGGATTGTCGGCCCGGTTTCAGGTCTTCTTTAGGGTGCGAGGGTGCCGCACAGCCGAGGAGCGCCGGGCCTCCCTGCGCCCGCGTGGAGCCGGGGCGGGTAGCCTGGGCTGCCGAATGAGCAACGAGAAACGAGTAGTTTGCGTCGGCTCCATCGCCTTCGACTGTCTCATGCGGTTCCCCGGCGATTTCCGCGAGCACATCCTCGCCGAGCACATGGACCGCCTCAGCGTGTCCTTCCTTGTGGACGAGATGCGCCGCGAGCACGGCGGCGTGGCAGCCAATATCGCGTACACGATGGCGCTACTGGGCGGCAATCCGCTCCTGTTCGGAACGGTGGGCAGAGACTTCGGCGACGCCGCCCGCAGGCTCGAAAGCCTCGGCGTAGACACCTCGGGCGTCCTCGAGATCCAGGACAAGTACACCGCCTCGTTCTTCGTAAGCACCGACGACGGGAACCGCCAGATTGCGATGTTCTACGCGGGCGCAATGGCGGACGCGGATCGCTTGTCGCTGACGGAACTGCCCTCCGAAGGCGTCCAGCTCGTCATCATCTCGCCGACGGCGCCTGCCGCAATGGCGAAGGCGGTCCGGGAGTGCATCGACCTCGGATTGCCCTACGTGTACGACCCAAGCCAGCAGATCGTGCGTCTCAGCGCCGAGGACCTCCTTGAGGGCATTCGGGGCTCAACGATGCTCATCGTGAACGACTACGAGCTCGGCCTCATCGAAAAGAAAACCGGTAAGGAGAGCGCAGAACTGCGCGCCATGACCGGCACGCTCATCGTTACGCGAGGTGAGAAGGGGGTCTCCGTGTTGGGTCCCGACGTGATGCAGGTGCCGGCGGTTCGCGCGCGGGAGGAAGTTGACCCCACCGGCATCGGCGACGCCTTCCGCGGTGGCTTCCTCACTGCGTACTCGAAGGGCGCGGACCTGAAGACTGCTGCAGAGGTCGGTGCGCTCGCCGCGACATGGTGCCTTGAGACGATCGGCACTCAGAACCACTCGTTCTCGTTGGAGGAGTTCATCGCGCGAGGTGATGATGCGTACGGTAATCGAGCGCGAGTCGAGCGCTTCCTGGCGGCATCGGTCTCGTAACGCCGGTATACTGCCCGCTCGGCTCGGCGGATGAGAATCTCAATCTTCGGTTTCGGCTACGTCGGTGCGACGACCGGCGCATGTCTCGCAAAGGAAGGCCACCACGTCATCGGCGTAGACCCTCAGCGAGCCAAACTCGACCTGATCATGGCGGGCAAGAGCCCGATCGTCGAGGAGGGGCTTGAGGAACTCATCGCCGCCGGCGTCTCCTCAGGTCGCCTCTCCGTAACTACCGACTATCGCAAGGCGGTCGCAGAGACAGACATCTCTCTCATCTGTGTTGGAACGCCCTCCTTGCCCAACGGCGCGCTCCGCCTCGACTATGTCGAGAAGGTCTCGCAGGAGATCGGGGAGGCGATCCGCGAGAAGGGAAGTTATCACTCCGTCGTCGTGCGCTCGACCGTGCTCCCCGGCACGACGGAAGGCGTCGTAACACCCATTCTGGAGCGCGAAACCGGCGGGCGCGCCGGCGACGCGTTCGGCATCAGCATGAACCCGGAGTTCCTGCGAGAGGGCGTGTCCATCGCCGACTACTACGACCCGCCGTTCACCATCATCGGCGCGCACGCCGCCGACGAGTTCGAGCGCGTCCGCTCGATGTACGGCTCGGTGAAGGGCGAGTTCATCCACTGCCGAGTCTCCACCGCCGAGGCGATCAAGTACGGCTGCAACGTCCTGCACGCGCTGAAGATAACGTTCGCGAACGAGATGGGCATCTTCTGCAAACAGCACGACGTTGACGCGCACGAAGTGATGGAGATCCTGTGCAAAGACACGAAGCTCAACATCTCGGCGAAGTACATGAAGCCTGGCTTCGCGTTCGGCGGCTCGTGCCTTCCCAAAGACTTGCGCGCATGCATCCAAGCCGCGAAGGCAAAGGACGCCGCGCTGCCGATGTTCGAAGCGGCCCTGGAGAGCAACCGGAGGCAGATTGAACGCGTGGCGGATCGCGTCATGTCCTTCGGATCGCGAAAGGTGAGCATGATGGGCGTCGCATTCAAGGAAGGAACCGACGACCTGCGCGAAAGCCCGCTCGTCGCCCTGGCGGAGATCCTCATCGGCAAAGGGTACGACTTGCGCATCTTCGACCCGAACGTTCACTACGCTTCGCTCCACGGCTCGAACCGGGAAGTGATTGACCGCGACCTTCCTCACCTGAAGGGCGCCCTCTGCTCCGCCGATGAGGCTCTCACCCACGGTGATGTTCTCATCTTCGGCCACAACACGCCCGAGATGCGCGCGCTTGCCACCAAGGCGCGGGAGAATCAGACCTTGGTTGACCTCGTTCGCATCATTGCGCCAACCGACTGCCTCGCGCAGTACGAGGGGCTGTACTGGTAACGTGACACGCCACGGCCACATCCTCATCCTTGTCGAGAACCTGCCCGTACCGTTCGACCGCCGAGTGTGGATGGAGTCGCTCGCCCTCACCGAAGCCGGATACAAGGTCAGCGTCATCTCGCCCTGCCCGCCGAACGAATCCGACACTCCGCACCGTGTGCTCGAGGGCATCTCCATGTACCGCTACCCGATGCCGAAGGAGACCAAGTCCAAGTTCGCGTTCTTCCAGGAGTTCTGGTACTGCTACCGCCAAACGCGGCTCCTCGTTGAGCGCGTGTGGAAGGAAGACAGGTTTGACGTCATCCACACGTGCAACCCGCCCGACACGTTCTGGCACATCGCCAGGCTGTACAAACCGAAGGGGGTCAAGTTCGTCTTCGACCACCACGACCTTTGCCCAGAGTTGTATCTCTCAAAATATAACAAACGTGACTTGCTGTACCGCGCGCTGCTGTGGTTGGAGAGGAAGCAGTTCGAAACCGCCGACGCCGTCATCAGCACGAACGAGTCCTATCGCCAAGTTGCCATCGAACGCGGAGGAAAGAGACCCGAGCAAGTTACCGTCGTTCGAAGCGGCCCGCTGCTCAGTCGGTTCCAGCCGGTACCGCCCGAACCCGCCCTCAAAGGCGGCAGGAAGTTCCTCTGCGTGTACCTCGGCGTTATGGGGCCGCAGGACGGCGTGGACTACGCGCTACGAGCCGCACACCACGTTGTGCAGAGCGGCTTTCATGACGCGACGTTTGCCTTCATCGGAGGGGGCGACTCGTTCGATGACCTCGTTGCCCTGTCAAAGAAGTTGCGGCTGGAAGAGTTTGTCCGATTCACCGGGCGAATCCCTGACGAGGAGTTGATGCGCTACCTCTGCACGGCAGACCTCGGCATCGCGCCCGACCCCAAGACCCCGCTCAACGACTTGAGCACCATGAATAAGGTCATCGAGTACATGGCGATGGGGCTGCCGGTCGTCAGCTTCGACCTCAAGGAGAGCCGAACGAGCGCCGGCGACGCCGCGGTCTACATCCCGAACGACGACCCGCGCGCCATGGGCGAGGCGATTATCCAACTGCTGAACAACCACGAGCGCCGAAGCGCAATGGGTGAGGTAGGACGCGCGCGCGTGCGTGAGAGCCTGGCGTGGGACCACAGCAAGAGGCATCTGGTCGAGTTCTACGATCGGCTGATCGGCGTGAAACGGTCCGACCCGAGGTAGAACCGAACCATGCCCAGGTACAGCGTCGGACTGGACTTCGGCACCAACTCGGCGCGGGCGCTCATCGTCCGCTTGGAGGACGGCGAGGCTGTCGCCGAGGTGGTTGCGCCCTATCCCTCCGGTGTGGACGGAGTGCTGCTCTCCGAGCAAGAGCCGGACCTCGCGCGGCAGTCGCCAAGCGACCTCCGCAACGCCCTGCGGCGCATCCTCAGCGAGGCTGTCGCCGCTGCGCCCAACCAAGACCCGGACTTCGAAGTCGCGCATGTTGTCGGCATCGGGGTTGACGCCACCGCAAGCACGCCGCTGCCTCTCGACGCGAACGGCGCGCCCCTTGCGGACGACCCTCGCTTCGCGGGCGACCTCAACGCCCAAGCCTGGCTGTGGAAAGACCACACGGCGCACGGCGAAGCCGAGGAGATAACCGCGCGCGCAGCCCAGATGCGCCCGACCTACCTGGAGCGTTGCGGTGGGGCGTACTCGAGCGAGTGGTTCTGGGCGAAGGCGCTCCGCTGTGCCCGCCGAGCGTCCGAGGTGTTCGATGCCGCCTACACCTGGATGGAACTCTGCGATTGGATTCCCGCGATGCTGACGGGAACCGGGGTGGCGGTCGCACGCTCCGTCTGCGCCGCCGGACACAAAGGTCTTTATGCCGACGACTGGGGCGGCTATCCGGATGAGCAGTTCCTGAGCGCGCTCAACCCCCGCCTCGCCAGGTTGAAGCAGTCGCTGCCCGAGCGCGGGCACCCGTTCGGCATCAGCGCGGGCGGACTGACCCAAGAGTGGGCGGACGCAACAGGGCTGCCTGCGGGCACGCCCGTCTCCATCGGAGGCATTGATGCGCATGTGGGCGCCGTCGGAAGCGGCGTGAGGCCGGGGACCCTCGTTCGCATCTTGGGAACCAGCGCCTGCGACATGGCTGTCGCGCCCGCGGGAGACCAGATGCCGGTGATTCCCGGCATCAGCGGCGTGGTGCGCGATTCGATTCTTCCGGGGCTGGTGGGCCTCGAAGCAGGGCAGGCGGCGGTCGGCGACCTGTACGGCTGGTGGGCGCGGCTTTGCGGCGCAGGGCACGAGCAACTCGCCGAGCGAGCCGCGGCGCTCAAGCCCGGACAGTCCGGGCTGCTCGCGCTGGACTGGAACAACGGCAACCGCAGCGTCCTTCAGGACCCGAGGCTTGCCGGACTCCTTGTCGGTCAGACGCTTGCTACGCAGCCGCACGAGGTGTACCGCGCGCTGATCGAGGCGACAGCCTTCGGCGCACGCATGATCTGGGATCGGCTGGAAGAGCACGGCGTTCGCACGCAATTGGTCATCAACTGTGGCGGCATAGCGGAGAAGAACCCGCTCGTGCTGCGCATCTGCGCCGGCGCAACCCGGCGAACCATGCTCGTTAGCCGCTCGCCGCAGACCTGCGCGCTCGGTGCAGCGATCTGTGGCGCAGTCGCAGGCGGGGCGTTCGGCTCCTTCGAAGCCGCTCTCGATGCGCTTACCGGAGTCAATCCCGAGCGATACGAGCCCGATGAAGCCGATGCTGCTGTCTACGACGAACTGTTCGAACTGTATCGCACGCTGCACGATGCGTTCGGCGGCATCTCATCGGAGATTGCGCTGGGTGCGGTGATGAAGCGCCTCCTCGCCCTAAGGGATCGCTGTCGCTAAGTCAGACCCGTCCGACCTGTCCGACCTGTCCGACCTGTCCGACCTGAGCGACGGGTTCCCTCATGACGTCTGAGTCCTCCACAGAAGGAACTGCTTCCGAATCGCCTCAAGGAACCGGCGGTTTGCCGTCACCCAGTGTGACGGATCCCCGCTGAGTCGCTCGATCTCGACGACGACCGACCGAATCCCTTCCGTCTCCGTCTTCGGGAACAACAGCTCGATGCGCTGGCGGACGCCGAGGTCGTATGGCGCCAGCCAGAGCACGCTGTTGAGGCGCGGCTCGTCGCTCGCCGCCGCCTCTACCATCTCGACCGAGATGTCTCCGATCCCGTAGTCTTGGTACCCTGCGAGCCACTCGCCGTAGTGGCTCGACAGCTCGGCGGCTTGCGAGTCCGTTACGGTGAAGGGCAGCGGGTTCGCGATGAGGTTTCCTTCGGGCACCGCAAGCCGCCACTCCGCGCCTTCGCCCGGCGACGCGATGCGCTTGGCGACCTTCGACGGATAGAGCGCGCTCAACACGACGACGAATGCCACAACGCCGGTGGCGAACAGGGCAGAAAGGCTGCTGTAGTTCACGCGCACGTCGGTGAGCAGACCCGTTGCATCGAGCGCCGCGACCAGCAGTTGAGCGCAAACGTAACCCCCGACGGCTGCAAGGACCGCGTACACGAGAGACTCCAGCAGGAACAGGCTCGCCACCTGGCGCGGCGACAAGCCGACCGCGCTGAGGATGGCAATCTCCTTCCGCCGCTCGAGAACGCCCGCGACCATCGTGTTCACAATCGTCGCGATTGCGATCAGCACTGGGATGAGGATCAACTCGATGCCGGTCGCAGAGGTGCCCGCCATGGCGCTGAATCGCCGGATTTCGGGAACGCCGGTGCTCTGAACCGATGCATAGAGATTCAGGTCCGTCCTCGGCAGCAACTCTTCGAGGCGACTCTCGACCGCATCGAACGAGTCAAACGCCACGGCAACCGAGCGGACGCGCCCGCCCATCGCGAGGAGCGTCTCGGCTGGGACGATGACGGTGAGCTCGGGGTCCATGCGCACGAACCGGCGAAACTCCCGGCTGCCCGCTTCACCCCGCTTGCTGAGCAGGTCGCTCTGAGCGAAGTCGGCAGGCAGAAGCGGCTCACCGTCGAGGTCGCGCGCCGCCTTGAGCGACGCGTCGTCCAGGATCCCGACGACCGAGAGCGTGGCTCCTGCGACACGCACGGCGCCTCCCACGCCAGCGCCGAGTTTCCGCGCAACCGATGCCGGCAGGAGCGCCACGTACCGCTCCCCAGCCTCAAACCAACGACCCGCAAGGACAACATCGCCACGAAGGCGCATGACCCGCTGCTCGTCGGCGTCTAAGCCGAGGAGCGCCTTCAGGTTGGCGGCGCTCTCGCCCGACTCGATCGGTATCGCCGCCGGCGCGCCGGGCTGCGCGCCGTGGAACCAGACGCGCCTGACGATGGTCGCGCTCGGGAACTCGACTTCGATTTCGCGCACCGAGTTCTCTTCCAGCGCGTCGTATTGCGGCGTGCGGAAAAGGATGCCCGCGTAACGAGGCGCGCCCTCGCTCGGTAGCGCGTTGAAGCGCAGCGCCGGAACGATGGACGTAAACGTGAGGACGATGACCATCACGGCGAGCAGCGTAACGCAGGTTAGCAGCGTGCGAAGTGGGCGCCTGCGCATCGAGCCGATGCCCACACCGACCGCGGTGATGAACAGACTGACGCGCTGGTGCCTGTCGGTTGCGCTCGCCTTCCGCGCACCCTCTCGCCCACGCTCCATCACGTGTTGAAGCGAGGTTTCGAACTTCGATAACAGAAACGTGATGACGATGACGCTCAGCATGCCCATCACGAACGCGACGAAGATGACCAAGGTGCTCTGTGTTATCTCGAACGCCGGATGAAGAAAGCGAAGCAGAAGGAAGACCGTTCCGAAGATCAGTGCTCCGGCGACGATCTGCATCGCCAACGTGCGCGTGCCGAACAGCAATCGCTCGAGCAAGTAACTGAACGGCACCAGGAGCGCGAGGTACACGAGCAAGCCGTACAGCGCGTCGCGCGCAGTCGCAAGGAGTATCGGGTGCAGCCGCAGCGCATAGCCCCACGCGGCGCGCGCCTCGCGCTCGCCCGCGGCGTAGTCCTCGCTTGCATACGCTTGCTGCGCTGCGGAGAGCGCCGACTCCGACTTCGCCTGAAGGTCGCGCAGCGTCGGACTGGTAACGCGGTGAGACTCCAGTTGGTCGAGGCGCCAGCGATTCAAGCGCACCATATCTTGCGCGGCGAGCAGGGTCGTGCGCAGCAGAGTTCCCTGCGGCGAGACGCTCGCCTCGCTGCCGCCTTCCACCGCGATGCCCGCGCCCGTCGGCGCCTCAGGCGTTGCGTTGAGCAGCGCCATCCGCAGCGCGCCGTCCCACCCGTGAGCCAGCAGCTTCACCGGCTCGCTGGGGTCCACGAAGATCGCGAACGCCTCTTCCGCTTCGCCGATGCCGGCGACGGTGAACGGGTTCTCCGGCGGGAAGAAGATGCTGTAACGACGCGGCTCGCCGTCGGAGTGTGCGTCCAGAACCGTGGGGATCGGCAAGGCGCGGAAGGAGAGCGGGTCAACCGTGCGAAGCACCTGCAAGGGCGCGCCTCGGAAGACGACGATTGGCGTGTTCCGCTCCGCGGTGGTGAGGCGGAAGTACGTGTCGAACTGCCCACCCTGCACGCCCATGTCGTTCGCCATCAAGATCGCGCCGCTCTCGTCGAACGCGAACGCGTAGATCGGGAGGGGGTACCGATCTCGCTCGTCCCAAAGCGTAATCGGAGGTGCGCCGTGCATCGCATACCGACCGCTGCCGTCCGACATCGTCGTCATTACGCCCCGAACGCCGGCGAAACTCTTTTTGTCCCTTGTGGTCAGGACGAGCGCGCCGGAGACTGGCACGTCGGGATAGAAATTGCGGCTCGGATCGAACTCGACCACCTGCCCCTCGATCGTCGAGAACCCACCCATAAGGGACATCCGCTTCATTACGGGGCGGACGTCGTACGGTATCGAACGCTCGATCCCCACGGCGGTGTCGGAGGAATCGTTCGCGATGTGGTGCGCGAGGCAAACGAGCGTTCGAACCTGCTGGACGATGTTCTGCAGGTTGAGCCGATTCGGCGTGTCGAATGGCGTGTCCTGTAGGAGCCGCGCATCCTCCGCGGTGAGAAGCGTGACGCCGTCCAACCCCGTCATGTTCACCACCTCGCACTCGGCGGCGAACGGCACGGGGATCGAGTTTCGCCACTCGCGGCCGTCCGGATTGTTCACCGCGTCCACGAGGAGCTGCTGTACCTCTTTGCCGAACGTTCGGGCGATTCCTTCGGTGCGGTCGCGCAGTGCACGGACGATGCCGCGCTCGCGCTCGAAGTTCTCCATCCGATAGCGCAACCACCACCCCTGGGCGTGCGCCGCAAGGGCGCCCCAGCCGCCGCTGATGTCGAGGGTGAAGAAGCACACCGGCGCTCGCCCGCCCGTGATCGCCCAGCCATCCCGAAAGCGCGCCTCCATGAACTCTCTCATGCCTGCCATCCCCTGGTAGTGCCCCGACGTAACGATGAGAAGCACGCTGCGCTTCGGCGGGTTCGCCTTGAAGTGCCTGGCTAACTCGAGCAGCGCCGCCAGCCCTGCGGTTTGGTCGGCGCCATGGGGCAGGCCGGGCACAACCGATACCGTGTCGCTGTATGCCGCGAACGCCACCCACTCGTTCCGCAGCCGTGCGTCGGTGCCGCGAATCGCGACGAAGAGGTTGGCCGCTTCTTCGGCTACCCACGGTTGGTCGCACCTCACTTCGACATCCCTGCCTGCGCTCTCCAGCACGGTCGCCGCGTCCTGACCGCGGACGTAGAACCTCGGCACGTCCAGCGGCATGCTCGACCACTTCTTGTCCGCCTCGCGGCGGGTTGTGTCGGACGGCTCGAGGAACAGGATCGCAGCCGCCCCGAGCGCAGCCGCGTTTCGCCAGTTGCTGCCGCTGTTGAATCGCAGGGCAACGACCGCTCCCTCGATTCGGTGTCCGCCCAGTTCCGCGAGCGAGCCGCTCCCCCCATACACGAGCGGGCCGCGAACCCGACACGAGGAGGTGCGGACGCCGTTCGGCCAGAGCGGATAGAGCGGCACGGCGGTGTCGCCGGCTCGCAGTTCACCGATCGCTTGCGGCGAGGGAAGAGGGAGGCGGTATCGCTCAAGCATGACTTCGCCGAGGGCGCCCAACGCCCGCTCCGACGTGAGAAACCGGAGCGCCTCCGACCCCGGTGTGCCTACCCTCGGCGTGGCGAACAGCGCCTCGATCTCCTCGGCGACGCGGCGCTCGCTCACGGAGGCGGCTATCCGCTCGTACTGCTGCGCCACCCCCGCGAGCGGCAGAGAGAGCAACAGCAGCAACAGAAGGACGACCCGCATGACGCCTGGCTCATTATGCCGCCCACCCGACTCGGCGGAGGGGGGCGGGCTGCGCGCGCCGCCGATGGGAGGTGGTTTGCGCGTCTCGCGCATCTTGACCCGGAGCAGGAAAACGCGCACGGGGTGGCGGTTGCTATCCCTCCACAGCTTGCTGTGGAGGGTTCAGACCACCCGGGCGCATTCCAGCATTCCACACAGGTACGCACCACTCACAAAAGAACGGAGCGGCTGTATACTGTAAGCATGAAGTCGCGACTCGCTCTCTGTTGCTTCCTAAGT
>Ga0209172_10002967_pt1 | contig 27670 bp, 28 predicted proteins | sample LarsenN4metaG_FD_184113 | JGI IMG/M metagenome (GOLD analysis project Ga0209172, IMG submission 184113) | Hot spring sediment bacterial and archeal communities from British Columbia, Canada, to study Microbial Dark Matter (Phase II) - Larsen... ... | reverse complement strand
CGGAGCTCATCGAGTTCTGCCGGGGCAAGGTGGCCGTCTACAAGCTCCCCCGGGAGGTGGTCTTCGCCCCGGAGATGCCCCGGACGATCACCGGGAAGCTGCTGCGGCGGGTGCTGCGGGAGCGGGCCGAGAAGGAGGCCAAGGCCTAGGCGGGTGATTACGCGTTGCTCGTCCTTTCATGTTGTGCAGCTTTCGGCATGAGGGCTTTTCGCATCAGCCAGCAGGGACGTTTTCTTTCGTCTTGCCACTCCTCATAGACGGCATATCCTAAGCGTTCCCAGAATTGCCGGGCCTTCGGCAGTCCCTGGAGAACGGCGAGGCGAACGTCGGCCCATCCCTTGCCCCTGAGGTACTCCTCAAGGGCCGTAGCGGCTTCGCTCCCCAGGCCCTGACTTTGGCAGTCAGCGGAAATGATGAGAAGACCGATCCATGGAGAGGGCACTTCCGGGTGAGGGGCGACGAAGGCCACCATGCCAACCACCTGGCCGGTTTCCCGCAACCGGATAGCCAGGCAGTGGGAGTTTTCCCGTAGGGTCTCCTGGACGAGAAATCGCTCGACATCCCACAACTCGTACGACCGTTTGCCCGTGAAGCCATAGGCTGCCTCGATGAAGTCCGGGTTCGTATTGAAAACGGAAAGGAACTCCTGCGGGTTCGGTCTTTCCCCCACGTCTTCCAAGACAAGTCGGCTCGTCTGCAAACGCATGGAGCACCCAACGACGCGCAACGTGGCCCCGAGATCCGTGGGCGAGGACGATACTGAGGTTACCTCGCCCCTGTCCCGATGGCAATGGCAAGCGGCGGCGGAATACCTGCCCTTGGGTCGGAGGGCGGTCCATCCCGTCCCAGGTTCCGGAACAGACCGAGCCGTAGCGCTTCAAATCCACTGTCTGCGTTTATTCATCCGGGGGATGGAGGGGGGGAGCGTTGCGGGTGGGCAGGGATGAATAGCCTTAGAAGTCTCCATTCCTTTTCGCGCGGCCAGCGGTAGCCCATCGTTCAAAGCAATCGTTGCACAACGCCGTGGCGGTCTTGGCGCCCACCCACAGATCCTCCACAGGCACTTCTCGCCCGCAGTCCCAGCACGCACTCATGGCCCCGTATTGGCACGGATTTGGCTCCAGATCGTCTCGAGAGAGCAGTTCCGGATTACAGATCTCGCATCCCATAGCGGCTCCCATACAGCTCGCACAACTCTGGCCATGTGCGCAGCAACAACTCCCTGTGTTCCCAGGGCGGCTCCTCCAGCGCCGGGAAAGGGGAAAGGCGGCGATGGCCCCAGGCGCTTACTGTCCGGTCCATCAGCGCGGCATTGCGAAGGAGCATGGATGCTAACCAGTAATACTTGGTTGGTGCTAGTCCGCGGCGGAACTGTCGAACCAGGATATGACTCAGGTGAACTCGTGCCTTCTGGATATCCATTGGAGGATTAGTCGGCGCTATGCCGCGCGCTCTAGGTTCTCGCCTCGACACCAAGGAATACGTTGGTGCTCTATGACCCATCCGAGTCGCCCCAGCGTCTCGGGGCTGGCTTTCCGCATGCATTCCTCAATGGTCTTTTCAATATCATCCCAATACGGAGACTCCACCGCATGGGCATTCGCACAATAGGGGCAGGCCACGCGGTACATTAGCGTTTTCTTCACTGCAGTCATGGCTGGTGGACAATAGAACGGTTATGCGCCATCCGATCGCTTGCCGGGGCTTTCTGCTCTGCCCTGGGAGTGGTTACCAGATATCCGGAGCGAATGCGTGCACTTTTTTCCATCTATGCAATGTTCGTACCTATACGCAACTGCACCTTATTGACAAGGGTGTTCCAAGATAACTCTTTTTGTTTCTTGGCGTTGCGTACATGTGACTCACTGCGTCAAAATGGCCTCCAGACAACTCCCTTGTGTAGAAAAAGGCCATCGGAGACGCTGGGAGGCTCGCCGACGCCCGCCAGATCTAACTGAAGGTAAGGCGTCCCTTGGTCGATGCGGGGGGCGCAAGCATAGACCGGTTGAGGGGTTGAGAGGGCGGCTGAGCCCGGGGAGCCTGCTGGCAGGAAAGGATCGCCCACTCAGTCTGAGCGGCTCAGAGACATCCCAGTCGGGTGATCGCCAACTTCTGCGGAGGAGAACTACAGGCCGAGCTGGCCGGCGATGATCACCCGGTTGATTTCCGAGGTGCCCTGGAAGATCTCGAAGATCCGGGCGTCGCGGTAGTAGCGCTCCAGCGGGAATTCCTTGCTGAAGCCGTAGCCTCCGTGGACCTGGAGCGCCCGGTGGGCGACCCGGGTGGCCATCTCGGAGGCAAAGAGCTTGGCCATGGCCGCCTCCTTGGCGACCTTTTCCTTCTGATCCACCATCCAGGCGACCTTATAGACGAACAGCCGGGCAAGCTCGATCTCCGTCGCCATGTCGGCCAGCTTGAAGCTCACGCCCTGGAACTTCCCGATGGGCTGGCCGAACTGGCTGCGCGACTTGGCATACTCCAGGGCCCGGTCGAAGGCCGCCTGCGCCAGGCCCACACACCCGGCCGCCAGGGCCACCCGGGTAGCATTCAGGGCCTCCATGAGGTAATAGAAGCCCTTCCCCTCTTCCCCCAGGAGCGCGCTCTCTGGCACCAGGACATCCTCGAAGGTGAGACTCCCGGTCTCGGCACCCATGATACCGAGGCGCGGAATGTTCGGCCCCAGGGTCACGCCGGGTGTCCGGCTGTCCACCAGGAACAGGCTGATGCCTTTGTGGCGCTTCGTCCGATCCGTCGAGGCCACCAGAGTGATGAGATCAGCGTAGGGGCCATTGGACGTGAACATCTTGCTTCCGGTGATTCGCCACCCGCCGTCCACCCGCTTGGCCGTCGTTTCAATATCGGCCGCGCTGCTCCCCACATTGGGCTCGGTGAGACCCGCGGCGACGATTTTCTCTCCGCGGATCGCCGGGACGAAGTGCTCGCGCTTCTGCGCGTCCGAGCCGACCAGGAAGATCGGTGCGGCGCCCATCAGCGTGTGGAGCAGGACGTTCACGGCGATGGCCGCCGAGACCCGCCCGACCTCCTCGATAAAGATGCAGAAGCTGGGAAAGTCCGCGCCGGCCCCGCCGTGCTCTTCGGGGAAGTGGGCGCCCAGGAACCCCATTTGGCCGAGGGATCGAAAAACCTCCAAGGGGAACGTGTCCGTCTCCTCCATAGGCTTGACGTACTTGGACAGCTCCTCCTGGGCGAAGCGAGTCACCGCCTCGCGGAACATGACATGTTCCTGACTCGGCCGGAAGTCCATGACGCTCCCTCCCTGTCTCGGTCAGTGGTAGAAAACCAGATCTGGCTCGCGCTTCTCACCTTACATCCATGTCAGGCAGATTCCGCCCGACGCCGGCCAATCGTCCTGCGGTGCCTCCCCGTGTTCCGGTCTCCCAAGGGGCGCCCGTCAGCGCGACGGCCTGTTGGCTGGGCTGAAGGCCTGGGGGCCGAGTCCCCTTGCCGTGCCAGGTCGGCCACGCTGAAGCGTTCGACCTCTGCCTGGAGCAAAGCAGTTGCCTTCCGCCACACGCCATGCAGCACACAGGGGTCCTCGTCCCCGCTACAGGCATGATGGCCAAAGGCGCAGTGCGTGAAGAGGTCAGGGCCCTCGGTCGCGTGCAGAATCTCCCCCACGCTGATCTGGCTGGCCGCACGCCCCAGGGAGTAACCGCGCCGGCGCCCCCGGTACGATCGGATCAATCCATGACGGGCCAGCTTCTGGAAGATCTTGGACCCACCGACTCCATTCGCTCCTCTGGGCGGAATATAGGGGAATTCGCCACGCAATAGGAATGATCTCCATCATGCGCCTGCGGCCTGTTTTCACCGTTCGACCGCAATGGCGCGGTTCACCCACGCAGGTGGCCTCGCAGCCCGGCGCGCCTCGTGGTATAGTCCCCCGGGGTATCACTCGCTGCTACCGTGGTTTGGAGGAGGAGCCGTGACAGGGGAAGCCAAGAGGACGGGGGGTGACGCCGGCACCGAAACCGTGGGCCGGCGCGTGGGGGAGCTGGCGCGGCTGTTCCTGAAACTCGGGTGCATCGGCTTCGGCGGGCCCGCGGCTCACATCGCCCTGATGGAGGACGAGGTCGTCCGCAAGCGCGGGTGGCTGAGTCGGGAAAGCTTTCTGGATCTTGTCGGCGCGACGAACCTGATCCCCGGTCCCAACTCCACGGAGATGACCATCCACATCGGCCTCACCCGGGCGGGCTGGCGAGGCCTCATCGTGGCCGGCAGTTGCTTCATCCTTCCGGCCATGCTGATCGTCCTGGGCCTGGCCTGGGCCTACGTCCGGTTTGGCTCGCTCCCCCAGGCCATCTGGCTTCTCTACGGCGTGAAGCCGGTCATCATCGCTATCGTGGTTCAGGCGCTCTGGAACCTGGGAACCACCGCGGTCAAGGGTCCCCTCACCGGGGTCGCGGGAGCGGCCGTGATCGGGCTTTCGTTCCTCGGCGTGAACGAGGTGCTGCTCCTCTTTGCAGCCGGATTCGTGGTCATGCTCGTGGGGAGGATTCGGGAGGAGCGGGGGAGGTCCGGGAGCCTGGGCGTGCTGTCGGGCTCGATGCTCTTGGTCCCCTCTTCGGTGTCCGCGGCCGCGGCGACGACCGGGGGCGCCGCGCCCGTCAGCCTCTTCACGCTGACGGCGTTTTGCCTCAAGGTGGGCTCGATCCTCTTCGGCAGCGGCTATGTCCTGCTGGCGTTCCTGCGGGCGGATCTCGTCCAGCGCTGGGCGTGGCTGACCGACCAGCAGCTCATCGATGCCATCGCCGTGGGCCAGTTCACGCCGGGGCCGGTGCTCACGGCGGCGACCTTCATCGGGTACGTGGTCGCCGGGGTCCCGGGCGCGCTCCTGGCGACCCTTGGCATTTTCTTCCCGTCCTTCGTGTTCGTGGCGGCCAGCCATCCGTTCATCCCGCGTTTACGGCGATCGCGCTGGGCGGCCGGATTCCTGGACGGGGTGAACATCGCCTCGCTCGGGCTGATGGCGACGGTCACCTGGCAGTTGGCGCGGGCAGCCCTGGTGGACGGCCTCACGGTCGGGCTGGGACTGGTCGCGACCGTCTTGGTATTCTGGCTCCGGGTGAATTCGCCCTGGCTTGTCCTGGGAGGCGCACTCGTCGGCATGGCCTTCAAGATCCTCGGGTGAGGGCGGGGAGACGCCGGGGTTGCCTCGATTGTCCGCAAGAACGAGCCTTTCCTGCGTTCTCGCAGGAACGGTGGTTTTTTCCTTTCCGCTGCGGCGCCGCGTGGCTATAGTGACTCCAGCGATAGTCATTCTCCAACAACTCTGCGCCTGAAGGCGCGCAACAGGGGAGGAGATTTCATGGCCCTATTCATCACCGAGGAGTGCACCAGTTGCGGTGCCTGCGAACCGGAGTGCCCGAACCAGGCCATCAGCGAGGGGGATCCGGTATACGTGATCAATGCTGACCTCTGCACGGAGTGCGTCGGCCACTTCGCGGAGTCCCAGTGCGTGGCCGTCTGCCCGGTGGCCTGCATCGTCCCGCATCCGGAGATCACGGAAGATCGCGACGCACTTCTCGGCAAGTTCAAGCGCCTGCATCCCGACAAGGAGCCGGTGCTGAACTGATTCCCCTCCCAGCGGGATCCGATCTTGACGGGGCCAGGATGCTGGGGCATCCTTGGCCCCGTTGCTTTTCGGGTTCGGATGGGACGAACCGCCAAGACGCCAGAAACGCCAATCTCTCTCGGCAACCCCGCCGATGGCGGGGCAACTCGGGCAATCCCACGGGACGCGGGACAACTTGGAACCCCTGATTGCCAGATTGCCCAATTGCCAGGGAGTCTCGGAGGGGACGTGCGCGGAACCATCGTGAACGTGGTCGCGGTCCTGGTGGGCAGTGGGATCGGTCTGGCCGTCGGCAATCGCCTCCCGGAACGGCTGCAACGCATCATCACGACGGGACTGGGTCTTTCCGTACTCCTCATCGGCGTGCAGATGGCGCTGAAGGTTCAGAACATGCTGGTGGTCATCGCCAGCATGGTGCTGGGTGGGGTGATCGGCGAGCTTCTCGGGATCGAGGCGGGCCTGGAGCGTGCTGGGGAGTGGCTGAAGGCGCGGGCCCGCTCCGAGTCGGGGAGATTCGTCACCGGCTACGTCACCGCCAGTCTGGTCTTCTGCGTCGGCCCCATGACCATCGTGGGATCCATCCAGGAAGGCCTGAGCGGGAACGCGGAGATCATCTATACGAAATCCATGCTGGATGGCGCCGCCTCCATCGCCTTTGCCTCCAGCCTGGGCGTCGGCGTCAGCTTTGCCGCGCTCACCGTGCTGGTCCTCCAGGGGGCACTGACGCTGTTGGGGAAACAGATGGTATTCCTGTTGCGACCGGAGATTCTGAACGAGCTGACGGCAACGGGCGGCCTCTTGATCCTGGCCATCGGTTTGCTGCTTCTGGACCTGAAGCGGCTGCAGGTCGCGAACCTCCTGCCAGCTCTGGTCATGGCGGTGCTGCTCACGGCGGCGCGTCTCTCCCTCGGGTGGTGACGAGTGCGCAGGCTGCCGGTCGCCCTCATCCTGTTCAGCCATGCGGTGGTGGATGCCTCCCAGAATATCCTTCCCGTGGTGCTCCCGCTCCTCCAGGACCGGTTTGCCCTCAGCTATTCCCAGGTGGGGTTGGCGGCGGCACTCCTCACCATCTCGTCCTCGATGATCCAGCCGGTCTTCGGCTGGATTTCCGACCGCTGGGGCGCCCAGTGGTTTCTCCCAGCCGGGATCGCGTGGACGGGCATTTTCATGGGGGTGGTCGGGCTGGTGCCGAACTACTGGACCCTGCTGGTGGTGATGAGCTTGACGGGCGTCGGCACGGCCGCCTATCACCCGGCGGCGGCGATGGCGGCCGCGCATGCGGCGCGGAACCAGCGCGGGCTGGGCATGTCCTTCTTCTCCGTCGGCGGGAATCTCGGGTTCGCCCTGGGCCCTATCCTGATGACCTGGATTCTCCTGACGGGATTCAGCCTGAAGGGGACGACGTTGCTGATCCTCCCTGGTCTCCTGACCGCGGGCCTGATGCATGGCTATCGCCGGGAGATCGAGGTCCCCTTCGTCGGGGAACGGGAGCGCCGCGCGCGCGCCCGGGCGCCCATTCCCTGGACGAAGCTCCGGACGCTCTGCGTGCTGATCACCCTGCGATCCTGGGGGTACTCCGGCCTGATCATCTTCATTCCGCTGTTCCTCCGAGAGGAGAGGGTCGCCCTCGCGGTGGCGGGGCGGGCCCTGTTCGTCTTCTTGTTCTTCGGCGCCCTGGGTGGCGTGCTGGGGGGCCATCTTTCGGATCGTCTCGGACGGCAGCAGGTGATCGCGGCGTCCCTCCTGGGGTTTCCGTTCTTGATGGCGGCGGCGCTGACACTTTCGGGTCCGCTGCGATGGATCCTCTTGGCGCTGGCCGGGATGGCTCTCTTGGCCTCCTTCTCCGTGACCGTCGTCTTCGCCCAGGAGCTGCTCCCGCAGCATCTCGGGCTGGCCTCGGGTCTCACCCTGGGCCTCGCCTTCGGCGCCGGCGGATTGGGCGTGGGGATGTCGGGCCTGATGGCCGATCTGCTCGGGCTGCGCACGAGTGTCTGGATCCTGGTCCTGCTCCCCGGCCTCGCCGGCTTGCTGGCGCTCACCCTCCGATCCCCGCGAGGGCATGCGGAGGTCTCGGCTCCGTATCTTCCCGCGCAGGCGGAATAGCGATGGTGATTTTTTTTGGAAAAAAATGTTGACAAGCAAAGAACGGTCGTTGTATATAACTCAACGAATGGTGAACCTGAATGCTGACAAGGCTTTTCTCGTCTCGAACGCGGGTGGATCTGCTGCGCCTGTTCTTCACACATCCCGACGAGCGGTATTACGTCCGCGAAATCGCCCGCCTCTTGCACCGGGACATCTCCGGGATCAAACGCGAATTGGACAACTTGGAGAAGACGGGCCTGCTCACCAGCGACAAGGTGGGCAACCTCCGCTACTACGCCGTGAACAAGACGGCGGTGATCTACTCGGAGATCAAGAGCATCGTGGCCAAGACCGTGGGCGTGCAGGCCGCCATCTCCGAGGCGCTGGCCCCGCTGTCCGGGCTACGCCAGGCGTGGCTGTATTCCACGAATGCCCATGCCCCGGGCGAAGGCGCCGGCGCGATTTCGCTGTTGATCGTGGGGGGCGTGGACCTGACGGAGCTGAACGAAGCCATCACCCGGCTGGAAGACTATCTGGGACGGGAGATCAATTACACGGTCTTCGACGAGGGGGAGTTTCAGCGGCGACGGGCAGAGGCGGATCCCTTCCTGACCGAGGTATTCGGGGGCCGGAACGTCTTGCTCATCGGACGACACGATGGCGTATGAGAACCTCCGTGAGAAAGGGCTCGTCGAGGACATCAAACCGAACTTTGCCGTGGTCAACGCGCTCATCGCGCGCTCCCTGAGGGATCTGGCCACAGCCCGCGCCAACGCCAGCATCGACCGGGAGTGGGCGTACGCGATCGCGTATCAAGGGATGCTGCGGGCGGCGCGGGCCATGATCATGGCGGAGGGGTTGCGTCCGCGGGGGAGGGATCAACAGCGCACCGTCGTCCAACTGGCCGGGGCCATCCTGGGTGGAGATGTGCGATCGCTGCTGAACGCCTTCGACCGGATGCGGCGGCGCTCCCAGACGATCCTGGAGGAAATGGGGCAGCCCATCTCCCGGTACGAGGTCGAGGGCGCCATCAAGGACGCCCAGAAGTTCATCGAGCGGACGGTGGATTTCACGCGAACGAAGAATCCGCAACTGGCGCTTCTGTGACCACGCCTTGACGTCCCGGAGAGGAAGGCGACGACACGGGGCAGGACCAACGCGGTCGGTGGACTGAGAGCGCCAACCCGAAAGGAGGTGAGATCAGTGGCGACGAAGAAGAAGGCGACCAAGAAGGGCAAGAAGAAGAAGTAGCACCACATCCCGTCTGAGGCGGCAGGATCAGACGGTTTCAGCGAAAGGAGGTGATGGGTCAGTGGCGAAGAAAAAGAAGGCCGCCAAGAAGAAGAGGTAACCTCGGCACCAACGCTGGGGGCGGCACCCCCCAGCGGCACTCATACTCTATGTCATAATTCATGGGCCTCGTCAAGGGGAGAGTTGATATTTTTTCAATCTTTTTTTATTAGAGAGTTCCGACAGAAATCTGAGATAAATTCTGAAGTAATTTAGCGTCGAAAAGGGTGCGCCGACACGTGGGTTTCTCCCTTGCCGGCGGCTTGCCCAGTGTGGTAGCCTCTCCCCAGATCCCTCTCCGAAAAACCGCCAAGCCTGCATCGCCCATGGGCCTTCCCGTGGGCCTTTCCTTTTCTCCTGGGAGGGTGAGGTTCCTGAGACACCAGGGGAGGATTGAATCATGGCAGAACGGTTTCAAAATCTCATTGACGGAAAATGGGTGGACGCCGCGAATGGAGCGACGTTCGACGACATCAATCCGGCCAACAAGACGGAGGTCCTGGGTACCTTTCCCCGCTCGGACCACCGGGACGTGGATCGGGCGGTGGAGGCCGCGAAGGCCCACTTTCCCAAGTGGCGACGGATCCCCGCCCCCCGGCGGGCGGAGATCCTCTTCCGGTCAGCCGAGATCCTGACTCGCCGAAAGGAGGAGCTGGCCGACCTGATGACGCGCGAGATGGGCAAGGTGCTGAAGGAGTCTCGCGGCGATGTGCAGGAAGCCATCGACATGCTGTACTTTATCGCCGGTGAGGGGCGGCGCCTCTGGGGCGAAACGACACCCTCGGAGCTGCCCCACAAGTTTGCCATGACGGTCAGAGTCCCCGTCGGGGTCGTCGGCATGATCACCCCGTGGAACTTCCCTGTCGCCATCCCATCCTGGAAGCTGGCGCCGGCCCTGGTGGCGGGGAACACCGTGGTCTTCAAGCCGGCGGAAGACACGCCACTCGTGGCGGTCCGTCTGGTCGAAATCCTGCTGGAGGCCGGCCTGCCACCGGGCGTGGTGAACCTGGTCCATGGCTACGGGGAGGAGGCGGGCGCGCCCCTGGTCCGGCACCCGGACGTGTCCCTCATCTCGTTCACTGGATCCTCTGAGGTCGGTCGCGAGGTAGCCATCGCCTGCGCGGCGGAGCACAAGCGGGTCTCGCTGGAGATGGGCGGGAAGAACCCGATCCTGGTCATGGAGGATGCCGACCTGGATCTTGCGGTGGATGGCGCGATCTGGGGAGGATTCGGGACCTCGGGCCAGCGGTGCACCGCGGCCTCGCGTCTTTTGGTTCACAAGAAGGTGATCAAGGAGTTTGCCGACCGCCTGGTGACCAAGGCTCAGGCGCTCCGGCTGGGGGACGGTCGGCTTCCCACGACGGACGTCGGGCCAGTCGTCAACGAGGCCCAGCTCAAACGGGTCCACAGTTATACCAAGGTTGGCCTCAAGGAAGGGGCGAAGCTCTTGTGCGGCGGGGAGATCTACCGGGAAGGCGACTGCAAGAAGGGCTTCTTCTACACGCCGACAGTGTTCGGCGACGTCGCGCCCAAGATGCGGATCGCCCAGGAGGAGATCTTTGGCCCCACGGTCACCATCCTGCCCGTCGCCGGGCTGGAGGAGGGGATCGAGGTGGCGAACGCGGTGCGCTACGGGCTCTCCTCGGCGATCTACACCCGGGATATCAACAAGGCCTTCCGCGCCATCGAGGGGCTGGGGGCCGGGATCACCTACGTGAACGCCTCGACCATCGGCGCCGAGGTGCATCTGCCCTTCGGGGGTATCCGCCAGACGGGCAACGGCCACCGGGAGGGTGGCCGGCAAGTCCTGGATGCTTTCACCGAGTGGAAGACGGTCTATATCGACTACAGCGGGAAGCTGCAGCGGGCGCAGATCGACGCCTTCAGTTGACGCGCCCGGAGAAACGTGAGCCGAGGGGCAGGGGGGCCACGGGGAGCGACCCGGCCGGTCCCGACGAAGGCGGGAAAGGCAGGAATGGGTCCCCGCACGAGGAATCGCCGAGGCCTCGAGGGGGTCGTTCCTCTCTACTCCCCGGTTCCTCTGCGCCTCTGCGGGAAGGGAGGTCGCGTGACCCCTGAGCTCTTGTACCTGTCCCGGGCGGATGTGGAGAAGGTCGGCCTCTCCATGCCGGAGATCATCGCAGCGGTGGAGGCGGCGTTCCGCGAAAAGGGCGCAGGCCGGGTCGAGATGCCCGCCAAGATCGGCATCCACCCCGCACCCGATGATTTTCTGCACGCCATGCCCGCCTATGTCGCGTCCCCGCCCGCAGCCGGGATCAAGTGGGTGGGGAATTTCCTGAAGAATCCGGCGCGAGCCCTCCCGACCATCAGCGGGCTGGTGATCCTCAACGACCCGGAGACGGGTCTGCCCAGGGCCGTCATGGATTGCACCTGGATCACGGCCAAGCGCACCGGGGCGGCCAGCGCCGTGGCCGGCAAGTACCTGGCCCGTACCGATGCGGAGGTCCTGGCCATCATCGGTTGCGGGGTCCAGGGACGCAGCCACACCGAGGCCCTGCTGGTCCAGTTCCCACGGCTGCGCCGCGTCGTGGCCTACGATACTTCGCCCGACGGCCTCCGCCGCTACCTCCGCGAGATGCAGGCGGTGCATGGGGTCCCTGTCGTCCCGGCCGCGTCCACCGAAGCCGCCGTGCGGGAGGCCGACATCATCGTGACCGCGACGGAGATTCGGAAGCAGCCTGCACCGATCATCCGGCCGGAGTGGGTCCGGCCGGGCGCCTTCTGCATGCCGGTGGATTTCGACTCCCAGTTCACCCCGGAGGCGATCCGGGCCATGGACGTGTTCTACACCGATGACACGGCGCAGATGGAGTTCTATCGAACCCTGGGATACTTCCGGGCCACTCCGAGGGTCCAGGGCGATCTGGGCGAGGTAGTGGCAGGCAGGAAGCCAGGGCGGACCAGTCCCATGCAGCGGACCATGGCCATGCATCTGGGTCTGGCGATCGAGGACATGGTGACGGCGGTGCGGATCTACGAGCGGGCGGCGGCCCAGGGAATCGGCGCGCGCCTCCCGCTCTGAACGCGAACAGGGATGAGCCGTTAGCGATCGCCCCTCAGCCCCGAGAAGCTGAAGGCTGACCGCTGGATGTCATCGGGTAAGGAGGGAAGACCGATGAGCGGGTATCCGAGCGTGGACTACTACGAGATGGAGGGGCTCCTCACGGAGGAGGAGCGGATGATCCGGAACGTGGCGCGGGCCTTCACGGATGAGCAGATCCTCCCCATCATCGCCCAGCATTTCCGTCAGGGGACCTTTCCGACCGGCCTCATCGGGAAGATGGGCGAGCTGGGATTCCTGGGCGCCAATCTCCAGGGCTACGGGTGCGCGGGCATCAACAACGTGGCCTACGGCCTGATCATGCAGGAACTGGAGCGGGGGGATTCCGGCGTGCGCAGCTTCGCGTCCGTCCAGGGCTCCCTGGTCATGTACCCGATCTACGCCTTCGGCTCCGAGGCGCAGAAGGAGCGCTGGCTGCCCAGGCTGGCGGCGGGAGAGGCCGTGGGGTGTTTCGGCCTGACCGAGCCCGATTTCGGTTCCGACCCGGGCAGCATGGCCACGAAGGCGGTGAGTCTCGGGGCGGAGTATGTGCTGAACGGCACCAAGCTCTGGATCACCAATGGCAGTATCGCCGACCTGGCCGTGGTCTGGGCAAAACTGGACGGGGTGGTCCGCGGCTTCCTGGTGGAGCGGGGGACGCCCGGCTTCACCGCCCGCGACATCCACGGGAAGCATTCCATGCGGGCCTCGATCACCTCCGAACTCTCGTTCAATGATTGCCGGGTTCCGGCCGACACCCTCCTGCCGAAGACCGACGGGCTGCGCGCGCCCCTGTCGTGTCTGAACCAGGCGCGGTACGGCATCGCCTGGGGGGCGGTGGGCGCGGCCGTGGCGTGCTATCAGGCGGCCTTGGACTACAGTCGGCAGCGCGTGCAATTCGGCAAACCTATCGCGTCCTTCCAGCTCGTGCAGCACAAGCTCGTCCACATGCTCACCGAGATCACCAAGGCGCAGCTCTTGTGCCTGCAGCTGGGTCGCCTCAAGGACGCCGCCCGCCTCCGGCACACCCAGGTCTCCCTGGCGAAGCGGAACAATGTGGCGGCCGCCCTGGAGATCGCCCGCCTGGCGCGGGACATCCATGGGGCCAACGGCATCGTGGACGAGTACCCGGTGATCCGGCACATGCTGAACCTGGAGTCGGTGTATACCTATGAAGGGACCCACGACATCCACACGCTGATCCTGGGGCGAGACCTCACGGGGATCTCGGCCCTGGAGTGACCCAATCGGGGCGGAGATTTGCTTTACATTCCACGCATCGGTGTGCTATAGCATGGCCGTCATGCGGCGGCTGATGCGTTGGGCCACGGCGGTCATCGCCCTCATGCTTCTGGCAGGCCTCGTCCCCGCGGCCATGTCTCTGGCCGTGGGGGGGGACCCGCCTCCTCCGCCCTCCCCACCCGATCTGGCCCTCCGGCAAATTCACATGATGGAGACCCGCGGCGGATCCAGGCTGTGGGAGCTGTGGGCGGACCGAGCGGAGGTGCGCGAGCGGGAAGGGTTCGCCGTCCTCACCCGGGTCCAGCGCCCGGTGGAGCTGGTGCTGTACTCCAGCCGGGGGATCCTCCGATGCACCGCCGATCGAGCGACGATTGACCTCGCGACGAAGGACGTCCGGCTGGAGGGCGGAATCGTGGCGCGTTCGGAGGATGGCGCGGAGCTCCGGACCGAACTGCTCCGATGGGTGACGGCGACCCGACGGATTGACACCGACCAGCCGGTCACCCTCAGCCGCGGCGCCTGGCAGAGCCGTGGACGCGGGCTGGAGGCCGAGACCGATCTGGGGCAGGTCCGCATCTTCCAGAACATCACCTCGCAGCTGCGTTCCCCTGGCGCGCCCTCCACCCCCGCGGCTGCGCCGCGAGCTGGCGCGCGCGGTTCGGGACGGAGTTCTACGCCATGAGAGGGCCGGTGAGCCTGCTCGGGCTCCTGATGCTCGTCGGGGCCGTGCCTGGGAGCCTCTGGGCGGCCGAGGAACAGGCGCCCATCACCATCTCGGCCGATAGCCTGGAGGTCAACCGGAAGGCTCGGGTGGCCACCTACCAGGGGAATGTGGCGGCGACCGATCGCAACCGCGGCCTGAGTCTCCTGGCGGATCGGATCGACTTCTTCTTCGATGAGCGCATGGAGGAGGTGGAGCGGGCGACGGCGGTTGGCAACGTCCGCCTTGCGTACGGGAACCGGCGTGGGGCCGCGGAGCGCGCCGAGTACTTTCCCCGCGAGGAGCGGGCGGTCCTGTATGGGCACCCCAAGGTCTGGCAGGAGAGCGACATCGTCACGGGATGTCGGATCACGCTGCTCCTGCGCGAGGACCGAAGCCGTGTGGAGGCCTGCGACGGAGAGCGCGTCAATGCCGTGCTCTATCCCAAGCGGGGGCCGAGCCCCCCTCGGTGACGGCGACCGCCGGTGACCACCGAGGCTGGGCCACCCGGGAGACGATCCGCGTGACCGATGGCTGCTTACGAACGGAGAAGCTCGTCAAGGCGTTCAAGAAGCGGGTGGTGGTGTCGGATCTGAGCCTGTCCCTGGACGCGGGCGAGGTGGTGGGACTCCTGGGACCGAATGGGGCGGGCAAGACCACGGCCTTCTACATGATCCTGGGCCTCACGCGTCCCGAGTCGGGCCGGGTCTTCTTGAACGGCGAAGACATCACCTCCCTGCCCATCCACCAGCGGGCGCGTCGGGGGATGGGATTCCTGCCGCAGGAGCCCTCCATCTTCCGGAAGCTGACCGTGGAGCAGAACCTCCTGGCGATTCTGGAGACTCAGGGCGTTCCCGCGCGGGATCGGGCCGGCCGGGCCCAGGAACTGCTGCGCGAGTTGAACATCGCGCACCTCGCCCGAAGTCCGGCCTACACCCTCTCGGGGGGTGAACGCCGCCGGGCCGAGATCACGCGGGCGCTGGCCACCGCCCCGCGTTTCATGCTCCTGGACGAGCCCTTTGCCGGGATTGATCCGATCGCGGTATACGACATCCAGGGCATCATTGGGCAGCTCCGGGACCGGGGGATCGGTGTCCTCATCACCGACCACAACGTGCGAGAGACCTTGCAGATTGTGGATCGGGCCTATATCATCCATGAGGGGCAAATCCTGATGTCCGGCACGGCCGCGGAACTGGCGGCCGACGACCGGGCCCGCGAGGTCTACCTCGGGGAGAACTTCTCCCTCTGACGGGGAACGGGACTGGCAGCCATGGCCTTTGACACCAGGCTCCGCATGCTCCAGACGCAGCGGATGATCATGACGCCGATGCTGCAGCAGGCCATCAGCCTGCTCCAGCTCTCGCGCCTGGAGCTCATCCAGGAGCTGCGCCAGCAGATGGAGCAGAACCCGGTCCTGGAGGAGGCGCTGGAGGACGCGGTGGAGCCCCAGCTCTCCCAGGAACAGGACGGGCCGGAGGCGGAGCGGGCGGAGGCCGAGCAGGCCGAGAAGGAACGGGAGGACCGGATCAACGAGTTCGACTGGGAGAGCTATCTGCAGGACGCCTCCGACTATCGGCCCCAGATTCCGCGGGAGGAGATCGAGCGCCTGGACGCGGAAGTGCACCTCACCAAGGCCCGCTCCCTGATGGATCACCTGCTGTTCCAGCTCTACCTCAGCACCTCCGACCCCGAACTCATCCGCCTCAGTACGCTGCTCATCGGCAACCTGGACGAGTCGGGATACTTGAAGGATCCGCTGGAGGCGCTGGCCGCCACCGCTGGGGCCGAGCTCTCGCAGCTGGAGGCCGCTCTGCGCTTGGTCCAGAGCTTCGAGCCGACCGGGGTGGGGGCACGGGACCTCCGAGAATGTCTGCTGCTCCAGCTCGAGGGCCGTCCGGATCAACACCCCCTGGCGAAGGAATTGATCCGGACCCACCTGGGGGAACTTGAGGGACGCCAGTGGGAGAAGCTGGCGGTGAAGCTGGGGGTCCCCGTTCGGGACATCCAGGAGGCGGTGGGTTACATCACCACCCTGGAGCCGAAGCCCGGCCGCACCTTCGGGACCGAGGACCCGCGCTACATCACGCCGGACGTCTACATCGTCAAAGTGGACGACCGCTTCGTGGTGGTGCTGAACGACGAGGGGTTGCCGCGCCTCCGGGTCAGCCCCTACTACCGGGCCATCCTGGCCAACAAGGCGGGGAACGGGCGGGAAGTGCGGGAGTACCTGGAGGGCCGAATGCGCTCGGCCCTGTGGCTGATCCGCAGCATCGAGCAGCGCCAGCGGACCATGTACAAGGTGGCGGAGAGCCTGGTGAAATTCCAGCGGAAGTTCCTCGAGGAAGGGATCACGGCCCTGCGCCCTCTCACCCTCAAGGAAGTGGCCGAGGACATCAGCATGCACGAATCCACGGTCAGCCGGGTAACCACCAACAAGTACATCCACACCCCGCAGGGACTCTTCGAGCTGAAGTACTTCTTCCATCGGGGCGTGCCTGCCACCAGCGGCGATGCCGTCTCCTCCCTGAAGGTCAAGGACCTCATCCACAAGCTGCTCACCGTCGAGGACAGCGGCCGGCCCCTCTCCGACCAGAAGATCGTGGAGATCCTGCGACGGGACCATGGGGTCGAGATCGCCCGCCGCACCGTGGCCAAGTACCGGAGTCAGCTCAAGATCCCCGCCTCGAGTCGGCGCAAGCGCTATTGAGCGGTGGCCCCGCGCTTGCGCGTCACAGCGAGGGGGCTCGGTCGATGCGTGCCCGACCTTGGCGTTCCGGCTGGGCCGCCATCCGGCCGGTCGGTCCGAGGCTCGGGGTGTTCCCGTCCCCGCAGGCCCGAGAAGGAGCGCACGATGCAATTCTCCGTCACGGCGCGAAACGTGGAGATCACTCCCGCGCTCCGGGCGTACGCCGAAGAAAAGCTCAGCCGTCTCACCAGGTATCTGGAGAACATCGTCACGCTCCACGTGGTCCTGTCGGTGAACAAGCACCGGCAGACCGCCGAGGTCACCCTGCGGGTGCGCGATCTCACCATTCGTGCGGAGGAGGAGGGCGACGACCTGTACTCCTCCATTGACCTGGTGGCCGAAAAGCTGGAGCGGCAGATCCTGCGCTACAAGGAGCGGATCTTGGCCCATGCGGCCCGCGGCGGCAACCGCGGCAACCGGAGCGCCATCGCGGCCCCGGTCGCGGACGAGGCGCCGCAGGTCGTCAAGACCAAGCGCTTCGCCGTCAAGCCCGTCGGGGTGGACGAGGCGATCCTCCAGATGAACCTCTTGGGGCACAACTTCTACGTGTTTCGCAACGCCACGACGGAGCAGGTGAACGTGATCTACCGCCGACAGGACGGTCACTATGGGCTCATCGAACCTGAAGACTGAGCCGGGCTACGTGCTACATGACACAAATACGATGACGTCTCCGTACCCGCTCGTGGTGAGCTTGTCGAACCACGAGCGTTCGCACCTCGACAAGCTCCGTGCGAACGGCAGCGCGCAATGGATACGTCACCGAATTTCTGGCCAGGAGCGCTGACGCCCATGGCGGAGGACAACGCGTCATCGGAGCGCACGCTCCATGGGGCGCTGGTGGATGTGTACGGGATCGGCGTCCTGCTCCTGGGGGAGAGCGGGACCGGGAAGAGCGAGTGCGCCCTGGATCTCGTGACGCGCGGCCACCGGCTGGTGGCCGACGACGTGGTGGAGGTGTCGCACGAGAGCGACCGGATCATCATGGGGCGCGGCCCCGCTCGCATCCGCCACCACATGGAGATTCGGGGCCTGGGGATCATCAACATCCGGGACCTGTTCGGCGTGGCGGCCATCCGCTACCGCAAACGGATCGAGCTGGTCGTCCTCCTGGAACCCTGGCGTCCCGAGGGCGAGTACGACCGGCTGGGCCTGGAGGAGCAGACCTACCCCATCCTCGGCGTGTCCATCCCGATGTTGCGCATCCCCGTGTCGGCCGGGCGGAACGTCGCCATCCTGGTGGAGGTGGCCGCGCGCAACCACCTGCTAAAGCTCATGGGCGTCCATGCGGCGCGCAGTTTTGCCGCGCGCCTGACGGAGGGCGCAGGGGGAGAGGTCACCACGACCGATCTTCCGACGTTCAGCCAGGATGATACGGAGTAGCCGGCCCACCCACTGACGCCGTGGGGGGGCCTCGGGGGATGGGATGACGGGGATCGATTTCGTGGTCGTGACCGGGATGTCCGGCGCAGGCAAGAGTGCCGCCAGCCGGTGTCTGGAAGATCTGGGGTTCTTCTGCATCGACAACCTGCCGGTGGCCCTCATCCCGAAGGTGGCGGAACTCTGCGCCCAGTCCGAGAAGCGCATCGAGCGGGTCGCCCTGGTGGTGGACGCCCGGGAAGGCAGCTTTCTGGACGGGCTCTTCGAGATCCTCGAGGATCTCCGGCGGGACGGTCACCTCGTGCGCGTGGTGTTCCTCGATTCTAGCGACGAAGTCCTGGTGCGCCGCTTCAGCGAGAGTCGGCGGCCGCATCCGCTGGCCCCCGGGGGATCGGCGGTGGCGGGAATCCGGACTGAGCGCGAGCGGTTGGCCCACCTCAAGACCCGGGCGGACCTGGTCATCGATACCTCCAGCTTCACCGTGCACGAATTCCGGAAACTCTTGACCACCTCATTCCTGGATCTGCCCGCCGCAGCCCGGACAGCCCTGTCGCTGGTCTCCTTCGGCTACAAGTTCGGTCTGCCCGCGGATGCCGACCTGATGTTTGACGCCCGGTGTCTCCCCAACCCGCACTTTGTGGAGGCGCTGCGGCCCCTCACCGGCCAGGCCCCGGAGGTCGTCAAGTATGTCCTGGGGTTTGCCCAGACACGGGGCTTCCTGGACCGAACCATGGAGTTCCTGAAGTTCACCGTGCCTCTCTACGTTCAGGAGGGCAAGGCGTATCTCACGATCGCGGTGGGCTGCACCGGCGGCCGCCACCGGTCGGTGGTTCTGGTCGAGGAGCTGGCCCGGCTCCTCCGCGAGGCAGGGCACGAGGTCTCCCTGAGCCACCGCGACATCGACCGGACCCCCTAGGGGAGGGAACCCGCCGCTCCGATTCGCCGTTTCTCCGGCTCTCCGAATCGGCTGCGCAACGGAGCATCGGCGAACCGGGGAATCGGTGACGGGGACGGTTTCCTGTTCAAGCGAGTAATCATGGTCGGCATTCTGCTCGTGACCCACGGGGAATTGGCGAACGAACTCCTGCGGACCGCCCAGGAGATCGTCGGAAAACTCCCCCGGGTGGAGGCGGTCTCGATTCACGCCGCGGAGCAAATCGAGAAAGCGCGGAAGAAGATCGAGGCGGTCCTGCAGCGGGTCAATGACGGCAGCGGGGTCCTGATCCTCACCGACCTCTTCGGGGGAACCCCGTCCAACTTGGTCCTGTCCTACCTCGAGGCAGGCAAGGTCGAGGTCGTGACCGGCGTGAATCTTCCCATGTTGATGAAGCTCCCTTCGCTCCGGGAGGAGCGGGACCTCCGCGGCCTGGCGGACAAGCTGGCCCGATACGGCCAGCGGAACATCCTGGTGGCCAGCGAATTTCTCGCCAAACAGGGGAAGTCGGCTACCCCTGAGGAGTGAGGGGTCTGGGCGACTGCCGGTGCACATGGGACCACAGACCACAGGACCTCAGAGGTCAGTGGTCAGTAGTCAGTGGTCACCCAGTGAGGGATTGGCTGGAGCCTGCATCGTGGGGAGCGGGAGGTGAGAGCGACGGCGGTCACGCGCGACGTCGTGATTCGAAACCGGCTGGGATTGCACGCGCGGGCCGCCGCGCAGTTCGTCAAGACCGCGGAGCGATTTCAGGCCGAGATCACCGTCGCGGTCGATCAGCACAAGGTCAACGGCAAGAGCATCATGGGACTCCTGATGCTGGCGGCAGCGCAGGGAACGATCCTCAGGCTGTGGGCCCAGGGGGAAGACGGGTCCGCGGCCCTCCAGGCCCTGGCGGACCTGGTGGAGGCGCGGTTCGGAGAACGGGAATAACCTGAGGTCTTCAACACATTTAGGGGGAGCCATGGGCACAATTTCCCGGAGGCATCTCATGAAGCTGCTGGGTGCGGGTGGAGCCGCATGGGTAGGGGGAGCCGCGGTCCCCCGTATTCTCCCGGCGCAGACCAAAACACGGTTGTCCATCGCCACAGGCGGGACAGGCGGGGTGTACTATCCGCTGGGTGGCGGGATGGCCGCCCTCATCTCCAAGAAGATCCCCGGCGTGGAGGCCACCGCGGAGGTGACTACGGCCTCGGTGGACAACCTGAAGCTGTTGCATGTTGGAAAGATCGCGCTGGCACTGACGCTTCCCGACGTCGCCTGGGACGCCTTCGAGGGCCGGCTCAAGGGCTTGACGGAGAAGGTCGCGGTCCGCACCCTGGTCGCCGTTTACTCTAACTACATGCATATCGTGGCCCTGGATGGGACGGGGATCCGAAGCGTCGCCGATCTCAAGGGCAAGCGGGTCTCGACGGGCGCGCCAGGGTCGGGGACGGAGGTCAAGGGGCTTCGCGTCCTGGAGGCCTACGGGCTCACCCCGAAGGACCTCCGCAGCCAGGACCGCCTGGGTGTCGGCGAGTCGGCCGGCGCCCTCAAGGATCGAAAGCTTGACGCCTTCATCTGGGACGGCGGCCTCCCCACGGGCGCGGTCCTGGATCTGGCGGCGACACCCGGCATCAAGATTCACCTGATTCCCCACGGCGATGCCGTGCCAAAGATGGTAGCCAAGTACGGCCCCCTCTACTTCGCCGGCGTGATCCCCAAGGGGACCTACGGGGGGATGGACGCTGACGTCACCGTAGCGGCCGTGACGAATCTCCTGGTGGCCCACGAGCGGATGGACGAGTCGTTGGCCTACCAGATCACCAAGGTATTGCTGGAAAACACGCCGGAGCTGGTGGCGGTCCACAAGTCCGCCCAGGAGCTCACGCCGAAGAGCGCCGCGGTCGGCTCGCCCGTTCCCTTCCACCCTGGCGCGCTTCGCTATTTCAAGGAAAAAAGGATCAAGGTTCCGGGAAGCTGAGGACACTCCCCAGCCGTGAGACTCCCCACCCTGCTCCTGGCCATGAGCGTTCTGGCGACGCCATTGCCCGCCAACGCGCTCTGCCTGAGGATGGAAGGCAAACCGGGGCAGGTGGGCCGGAGGGCAGTGACGGCGGGAGACGAAGTCCGCCTCCGGTTCCGCCACTCCCTCTGGGGCTCCCTGGTTGAGGAGGAATTCCGCGTCGCGGCCGATGGGCTTGAGCTCGTGCGGCTGCGATACGCCGAGGCTCGGCTGGCGGAGTACTACGGCCACGAGGCAGCCTGGCGGGAAGGGGACTGGTGGGTGGTTGAGGGAGACAGGCGGCGCCTGCGGACGCTAACGCTGCGTGGCAGCCGGGAGTCGGAGCTTGGGCTTTCGATCGGCGCGGAGCGGATGGCGCTGTGGGACCTGGTGGAGCCGGGCGACGCGATCCGTCTCGCCGTGACCGCCTGTGACGGAAGGTAGGGATGACCGCGGAGGCGATGGAGCCCTCGGGGCTTGAGGCTGCAAGAAAACTGGTGGAGGCCGAGGAGGGCCCTCGGCGCCGGCTGACTGGGCCGCTGGGGTGGGGGGTGTCGACCGTCGCCGTGGTTATGTCGCTCGTGTTTCTCTACTGGGCCTACGGAACGGTTACCACGCAGATTCTCCGTCTGGTCTTCCTTGCCTTCACCCTGGTCCTGTCTTTCCTGCTCTACCCCGCCCTCTCGAAAAGGGGACTGGCGCGGGTGGCCTGGTTCGACTGGCTCCTCGTTGCGGGCAGTCTCGGGGTCGTGGGCTATGCCCTCTGGGACTTTGAGGAGTTCATCTACCGGGCGGCCCTCCCCAGCACGTGGGATCAAGTCTTCGGTGCACTGACGATCCTCCTCGTCCTGGAGGCAACTCGGCGGACGACGGGTTGGATCCTGCCCGCCGTTGCGGTCGCCTTCCTGGCCTACGCCTGGTTGGGGGCGTGGCTCCCGTCGCCCTGGACCCACCAGGGGTACGGGCTCGACCGGCTCGTGGGGCACATGTACATGACCCTGGAAGGGATCTTCGGAATCCCCTTGGACGTGGCCGCCACCTTCATCATCCTGTTCACGATCTACGGGGCCGTCCTTGAGCACTCGAAGGCCGGGGAGTTCTTCGTGAATTTTTCCCTCGCCGCTACCGGGGGCAAGCCCACGGCCGCGGGGCGGACGGTGACGCTGGCCTCCTTCCTCCTGGGTGGGCCCTCCGGCTCGGGGGTCGCCACGACGGTGACGCTGGGATCGGTGGTCTGGCCCCTCCTCAACCGCGCCGGCTACGACAAGGCCTCGGCCGGGGGCCTGCTCGCAGCCGGGGGGATCGGGGCGATCATCTCGCCGCCCGTGCTCGGTGCCGCGGCCTTTCTCATCGCCGAATTTCTCAAGATCTCCTACCTGGAAGTGATCGCCCTGGCGACCATCCCCACCCTGCTCTACTACTGGTCCATCTTCATCATGGTGGAGCTGGATGCCAAGAAGTTTGGCGCCCAGGCGGTGGCGGTGGAAGGGGAGAGCGTGTGGAGCCTCACCCGCAAGTACGGTTACCACTTTCTCTCTCTGATGGCTATTATCCTCTTCATGCTTCTGGGGTACACCGCGATCCTGGCAGTCTTCTACTCGACCCTCCTGGCTGTGGCCATGAGCTTCCTTCGCCGCGACACGGCGCTGGCCCCCCGGCGTCTCTGCAAGGCGCTGGAGGCCGGCGCTACGGGGGTTCTTTCCGTTGCCGCCACCTGCGCCACCGCGGGGATCATCGTCGGGGTGGTGACCCTGACGGGTCTCGGCCTCAAGTTTTCGATGATCATCCTCACGTTGGCCGGGGGGGGTCTCTTCTTGACGATTCTCTATACCGGCTTGGCGGTCTGGATCCTCGGCCTCGCGATTCCCGTCACTGCCTCCTACATCATCGCCGCCGTCATCACAGCTCCGGCCATGATCAAGCTAGGCGTGCCGGAGTATGCCGCCCACATGTTCATCTTCTACTACGCGGTGCTCTCTGAGGTCTCGCCACCAACGGCGCTCTCCCCCTTTGCTGCGGCTGCCATCACCGGGGGGAACCCCTACAAGACCACGATGATGGCGTGGAAATACACCCTCCCCACCTTTCTCGTGCCGTTCATGTTCACCCTCAGCCCGGAGGGCGTCGGGCTTTTGCTCAAGGGTCCCTGGAGCACCATCGTCTGGAGTACCGTGACCGCCATGGTCGGTTTGGCGGCGCTGGCCGCGGGTCTTACGGGCTGGCTGTTCCGGCGGACCACGAGGCTGGAGCAGGCCCTCCTCACGGCGGCCGGCCTGGTCCTGGTCTATCCAGGCTGGCTCGAGGATGTGATCGGCGTCGGACTCTTCGCCCTGGCCGCTGCCCTCCAAGCCCGCAGGAGGAGGCAGGGTGCGGGGGAGCCGCTTCTGCCGGTCCAGCAGCCGGTCGACGACAAGTAACCACTTCAAATCAAAACGAGCAGCCGATAGCCGACAACGGCGAACTGTTGTCGGATTTGTCCGCTTTCATCTGTCGTGGCGACCATAGGAGGTCATGAGCACTTGGCGGTGAATTGTTCGCATGGAGCCATGGAATGGCGGATGCTTCAGGATGGCCCGGCCGACGGCGCCTGGAACATGGCGGTGGATGAAGCCATCGCCAGGGCAGTCGGCGATGGCGTGGCGCCGGCCACCCTGCGCCTCTACACGTGGAGCGCCTCCACCCTGTCCCTCGGATACCTCCAGAAGACGCCGGGTGCGGTGGACCTGGCTGCATGCCGCGAGCGAGGGATCGCGGTGGTGCGGCGGGTAACCGGCGGCCGCGCCGTCCTGCATGCCGCGGAGCTCACCTACAGCGTGGCCGTTCCGCTGGAGGGGGCCTGGCGCAGCCTGTCGGTCGGGGAGACCTTCGCCCTCTTCTGTCGCGGGCTGATCGCCGGCCTGGCACACCTTGGCGTGGCGGCGGAGGTGGGGGAGGGCGACACCGCGCCCGCGGGCGCCAGCGAAGCGGGCACCCGCCAAGCGGGCACCCGCCAAGCGGGTACCCGCCAAGCGGGTACCCGGGAGACGGGTGCGTGCTTCCTGCTGCGCAGGATGCCTGCCATCCTGGTGGGCGGACGGAAGCTCATCGGTTCCGCCCAGCGTCGGTGGGACCGTTCCCTCCTCCAGCACGGGTCCCTCCTGCTGGATTTCGATCCGCACCTGCATCAAGCTCTCTTCCCCGCGTGGTCGCGCGCCGATCCGACGGCCGGCATCACCTGCCTGCGTGCCCTCCTGGGACGTCTCCCGACGACCGGTGAGCTGATGTCAGCCATGGCGGCGGGGTGGGGTGATGTCTTCGGTCGTCCCTGCGTAGCGGGGGATCTCGGCCCGGAGGAAGAGCGAGCTGCCACAGCGCTCGCCGACACCCGGTATCGGTCTGCGGCGTGGACGTTTCAGCGGTGAACACATCCCAAATCTCCTCCAGCCCGGACGATCCGTGTTGTGCCATACAATTCCCACCTTCACGCGGCTCGCCCTGGCCTTCCTCCTGGATACAGGTCGTTATCTAAAGGCGTACATGGGTTCATGGGGATGGCTCGCTTCGCCGGGACATCCGGCATGCAATTTCGTGGGGTTAGCGGAATGCATGGTGCTGGCATACCACGTGCTCTATACGATGGGCGAATCGCTGCCGGATGAGCCGGGATTGGGGGTCCGTGGCCTCTGGAGACCAAGAGAGACTCGGGTCTGGGTTTGCCGTGAAAGACGCCCCTCGTTCCAAGAGTCCCCCTGCTCCACATATCCTGGTGGTGGACGATGACGTTGCCGTCATCGAGGTCCTGTCAAGCCATCTAAGAATGTTACTTTGGACCTGATCGTCGCGCCATTTGAGATGTTACCCTTTTCTTGGAGAGGCCTCCCTCGGTGCCGACGTACACGGGGATGCCGAAGCGCTCGGAGACAGCCTGGACGGCCTGCCGTTCGACGGCGGTGAGGGCAGGCGGCGTCGGTTGCGGCTGGTGCCTGCTCCGGTGGCGGGCCAACCCATAGAGCCGGGTGAGCTGCTGGTCAATGGCCTCGGCGAGGGCGAAGGGATCGAGCTGCTCCCGGAGCGCTTGGAGCTGGGCGACCTTGACCGGATCGGCCTCCGGGCAGGCCCGCACCCGCTCGAAGGGGGTCGGGGGGCGATCGTAGACCCGGCGCACCCGTGAGCCCACCCGGACCTTCCGCACGAGCTTCACCGAGGGCAGGCAGAGGTTCTGGAAGAGGCGGAGCTCATGGCGGTACAGGGCGTTCATCGCAGCGCAGGCCGCGGGGGAGTCGTAGCGCACATAGCCCATCAGCTTCCGGACGTGGGTCCAGTTCTTCTGCTCCACATGGGCATTGTCGTCCTTCTGGTAGGGCCGGCCCCGGGTGAACTGGATCCCTTCGGCCTGGCAGTACCGGTAGAGTTGGGTGTTGATGAACTCGGAGCCGTTGTCCGAGTCGATGCCCCGCAAGGCGAAGGGGAGGGCCTGCCACATCTCCTCCAGGGCCGCCGCCACCCCGGCCTGACCCCGGCCCAGGACCGCCCGGGTCTCCACCCCGGGGGTGTGGATGTCCGTCTGGTTCAGGGAGGGGAGGAACTCTCCCTCGCCGGACTCGCCCGCGTGCGCGACGAGGTCCACCTCGGTGAAGCCCGGGACCGTCACCTCCCACCGATCGGTCCGGAGCGGGATATGGTGCTTCAAGAGCGTCCCAGGCTTGGTCCGGCCGTAGCGCCCTCTCCGGACCGGCTGCCGGTAGGGGGCCAGGCGGCGGTCCCTCTGCCGGGGGCTCAGGCGGAGCAGCTGCTCCTCGAGGGCGGGGGGGAGCCGGAAGCGGGTGCGTGCCCACGGCAACCAGAGGGCGAGCAGGGCCTGGAGGCGCACCGACCAGGGGTACCCGGCCGCCCGCCAGATGGCCGCCAGGACCTGGAGCACCCGGGTCCCGTAGGTCGGTGCCCGGCGCCGCCGCGGGGGCGGCCGGCGTCCCGGGGGTGGCCCGTGGAGGAGGCGCAGGGCTGATTTCCGGTGGTAGCCCGTGACCTGGCAGAACTCGTCGAGGATCCGGCCCTGCTCGGCGCGCGGGGCTTGACGGTAGCGGGCATGGATGGCTTTCAGGTATTCCCATTTCCCTTGGCGGCTCACGCGGTAACCCTCCTTCGTCCAGTTGGTTAGGACCAGGAGGGTAACATCCTAAATGGCGCGACGATTCCCCCTCGGGTAACATCTTAGATGGCGCGATACGCCTACTTCCCCCGGGCCCTCAGTTCGGATACAATCCAATAGGATTCAGGCCGGCGGTTCAATTGAACCCGTTCTTTCCTGTGGACCGGTCGGACAAAAGCTTGCGGCGGAACGAAGGAGGGGGCTCCGATTGCGGTTCGAATGGGGCCGGGCAAAGGCGACCGAGAACCTCCGGAAGCACAACGTCTCATTCGAGGAAGCTGCAACCGTGTTTCGTGATACACTGTCGGCTACTGGTCGTGATCCCGACCACTCAGTGGACGAGGAGCGTTATATCACCTTCGGGGTCTCCTCTCGTGGCCGGCTGCTTGTCGTCTCACACACCGAGCGAGGCGATACAATTCGCATCATCAGCGCACGCCTGATGACAAAGGGGGAGAGGAAGATCTATGAAGAAGGCTAGCCGGAAGGCGACCGACGAGCTGCGGGCAGAGTACAAGCGCTCTGACTTCGCAGCACTGGTGCGCGGGAAGTACGCGGCGAAGGTCGCTGCTTCATCGAATATCGTTGTTCTTGAACCGCAGGTCGCGCGGGCGTTTCCAAACGATCGCGCAGTGAACAAAGCTCTGCGATCCTTACTCCGTAATCGCAAGCGCCCCGGTCGTCCATCCACGCGTCCAACCCGACCGGCGCACTAGCCTTCGGTGGGCCAGTTGCCAACTGCCACCTGCCGGCTTCCCGCTGGCTTCCGCTCCTCCGTCTCCCCCAGTTGAGCACTCGACCACTTGACCAATCGACCAGATCGCTGCCAGGTGCCCTTCACGCTATGCGCTATGCTCTTTGCGCTTTGCGTCTTGCGGGCTGCCAGCTGCTAGCTGCCTGCTGCAAGCTGCCCTTCGGCGCTATGCGCCATGCCCTTTGCGCTTAGCGCTTGCGTGCAGACGCCATGCGCCATGCGCTTTGCGCTATGCGTCTTGTAAGCTGCCAGCTGCCTCCTGCCTGCTACCAGCCGCCCTTCGGCGCTATGCGCTATGCCCTTTGCGCTTTGCGTTTGCGTGCAGACCCCAAGCGCCATGCGCCAACCGCTTTGCGAGCCGCGCCCTCGCCGATCCGCGTGAACCGCCTGCCTTGGGCACGAAGGGTAGCCCGGAAATTGGGTGTCTGGTGCGCCAGACGATTGTCTGCAAGAAGAGCCAGCCATGCGACCCAGAACTCAGGCCCTTCGCCGGCCACTCGACCAAGTCTTCGCGGCCCCGAGCCACCTCGCCGTCTGCCGGGCGCTACTGGACACCGCTGAGGGGATGAGCGGACGGCAGGTCGCCCGAGAGGCCAGGATTAACCACCAGACCTGTGCCGTGGCCCTCGGGCGCCTGGAGGAGCTGGGCGTGGTGTGTCGCCAGGGATCGGGACAGAGCCAGCTCTTCCGGCTCAATCGGGAGAACGCACTGGTGGGAGATCTCCTCATCCCCCTCCTAACCCCGATCCGAAAAAAGTGGCGACAGT
>Ga0209172_10002965_pt1 | contig 27692 bp, 18 predicted proteins | sample LarsenN4metaG_FD_184113 | JGI IMG/M metagenome (GOLD analysis project Ga0209172, IMG submission 184113) | Hot spring sediment bacterial and archeal communities from British Columbia, Canada, to study Microbial Dark Matter (Phase II) - Larsen... ... | reverse complement strand
ACGGGTTTGGGTGCCCGCGGGCTGGCGGTGTTTTCGTCGAGCGGGGAGTTCGTGGGGGTGGCAGTGACGCAGATGCCGGACCCGGCCGAGATGGAGGCGGCGCGGGGCATGGGCGGGGCGGGGCTTGCGGAACTGATTCTGCCAGCGTCGGATGTGTTCAAGGCGACGCAGCGTGCCCAAGAGGCCGAACGTCGGGACGGGCTACCGCAATAGCGGGCTTTCTGTGGCCCTGCCCGGGCGCGGCGGGCGGTTGTACGGGCGGCTGCGTCTGTAATTCCGGCTGCCACCTGGGTTTAGCGGATCATGCGGCGTCTGGTCTTTGGGCCGGTGCGGTCCGGGCGAGAAAGTCGCATTTCGCTTTGACTTCTGCCTTCAGGCCAGCTAAAATGGCGACCGCCCTTATGGGCAAGGAGGGTCAGGAGGAGGAAGGTAGTCTCATCGAGCGAGGTGCCGGCTGCGAAGCCGGTCTCGACTTTCTCTCCAACAGAAGCGGTCGATGATGTCGCACCGACGAAGGGCCGCGCGCGGCATATCTGGTCTTTCTGACGCCGAATGCCACACCCGCTGGCGGCGGGCGGTCATGCTGCCGCGAACCGGGGACGGTCAACAACCCAGGAGGAGAAGAATAATGCGACGGGGTTCAGCGACGACAACCGGCTGGTTGACATGTTGTCTGGTGCTCCTTGGCGGTTTGTCGGTTGCGATGGGCCGGACGGTCTATATGTCCGTGCAGACGCCCGACGGGACGGCGGTCGAAGGGGCCGCCGTTTCTTATGTCGACGCCACGGGCGAAGACCGCAAGGCCGAGGTCTCTGCCGACGGCAATTACGTCCTGGCGGACGTGGGCAACAAACTCGCGCTGGTCATCGAGCATCAGATCGGGACCGTGAGCAAGCAGCTCACAGTTCCGGCCGGCAGCGAAGACCTGGCGCTGGTCGTGCTTACGGACGGCCGGAGCATCGAGGCCAAGTTCCTCCTGCCGAACCCGGCAGCAGGCGCTGAGGGCGGGCCGGCGCACCTGTCCCAGGCGATCGATAATTCGCCGGCGGCCAAGAAGGCGGTCGAGGCCGAGGCCCGCGCCGCCTCCGGGGGCCGCACCTTGCGCGCCCTGCTGGACGCGTCGCAGCGCGGCGGCGGTCCCAATGATGACTGCGTCAACGCCACGCCGATCGGCGAGGTCACCAATCTGCCGTTCAACACGACCGGCGCCAGCAGCGACGGGCCGAACGCCTGCGTCGGCATCAATACTGCCGACATCTGGTTCTGCTACACGCCGAGCTGCACGGGCACCGCGACCATCGACCTGTGCGGCAGCACGTACGATACGGCGCTGGCGGCCTACGCCGGCGGCTGCGGAACGTGTCCGCCTTCGCTGCCGGCCCTGGCCTGCAACGACGACTTCTGCGGTTTCCAGTCGACGATCACGATTCCGGTGACGGCCGGCAGCCCGATTCTGATTCAGGTGGGCGGTTTCCTTGGCGCGACCGGCGCCGGCGACCTGACGATTGTGTGCACCGGCACCGGCGGCGGGAACGGCGCGGACAACTGCGCCGACGCGCCGGCCATCAGCGGCGAAGGCACGTTCCCGTTCGACAACACGGCAGCCACGACGGACGGTCCGTCGCACGCGGGCTGCAACTTCTTCGGTCAGCCAGGCATCGACTTCGACCTGTGGTGGTGCTGGACGGCCACCTGCGACGGTCTGGTGACGGTCGAGACCTGCGGGCTGACCGGCATTGACTCGAAGATCGCGATCTATGACGGCTGCGGCTGCCCGGTGGACGATGCCCGCCTGCTGGCCTGCAACGATGACTCCTGCGGGCTGCAGTCCAGCGTGCAGTTCACGGCCGTGAACGGGGCGCAGTACCTGATTCGCCTCGGCGTCTTCCCGGGTGCACCACCTGGCACCGGCTCGTTCAACATCGAGTGCACGACCGTTTCCACCGTTTGCACGCAGCCGCCGGCCAATTGTCAGAACCGCGACCACGCCGACGCGCGGACGAGCGATGCGGTGAACTTCATCTCGGCGGATGACTTCACGCCGGCCGCGTCCGGCAGCGTGACCGAAATCTGCTGGTGGGGCACGTATTTCGACGGCCTCAGTGACTGCCGCGGCGTCGTGCCCGACAACATCACGGTCAAGTACTACGCCGACGCGGGCGGAATGCCCGGCGCGTTGCTGGCCACGTTCAGCCAGACCGGCGGCACGCTCACGGTCGGCGGCCCGGTCGCGACCGGCTTCCTGATTGCCGGCCTCGTGCCGGAGTACGAATACACGGGCACGCACGCACCGGTGCCGGTGACGGCGGGCCAGTGCTACTGGGTCGAGATCACCAACAACCTGCAAGGGGTGTGCTTCTGGTTCTGGGAGATCGCCGATCCAGGCAACAACCGCATGTTCCAGGACGGTGCGCCGCCCAACGGCTATGACCCCGGCGACCTGGTCAACGAGGACCTGTCCTTCTGCGTGAACGTCGGCATGGGCAACGTGGCCAACTGCGCCCCGCCGCCCGCCGGCAACGACAACTGCGCCGACGCGACGGCGATCGCGGGCGAGGGCGTGTTCCCGTTCGACAACTCGGCGGCCACGACGGACGGCCCGCCGCACGCGGGCTGCAACTTCTTCGGCCAGCCGGGCATCGATTTCGACGTGTGGTTCTGCTGGACGTCGCAGTGCGACGGTCTGGTGACGGTCGAGACCTGCGGTCTGACGGGGATTGACTCCAAGATCGCCATCTACGACGGCTGTGCCTGCCCGGTGAATGATGCGCGCCTGCTGGCCTGCAACGACGATTCGTGCGGGCTCCAGTCGCGCGTGCAGTTCACGGCCGTGAATGGCGCCACGTACCTGATCCGCCTGGGCGTGTTCCCCGGCGCGCCGGGCGGGGCCGGATCGTTCCGCATTACGTGCCAGACGATCCAGACGGTGTGCACGCAGCCGGCCGGCAACTGCCAGAACCGCGACCATGCGGACGCGCGCACCAGCGACGTCGTCAACTTCATCTCGGCGGATGACTTCACGCCGGCCGCGTCCGGCAGCGTGACCGACATCTGCTGGTGGGGCACGTACTTCGACGGCGTCACCGATTGCCGGGGCGTCGTGCCCGACAACATCACGGTCAAGTACTACGCCGACGCGGGCGGAATCCCCGGCGCCCTGCTGGCCAGCTTCAGCCAGACCGGCGGCACGCTCACCGTCGGCGGTCCGGTGGCCACGGGCTTCCAGATCGCCGGCCTGGTTCCGGAGTACGAGTACACCGGCACGCACGCGCCGGTTCCGGTGACGGCGGGCCAGTGCTACTGGGTCGAGATCACCAACAACCTGCAAGGGGTCTGCTTCTGGTTCTGGGAGATCGCCGATCCGGGCAACAACCGCATGATGCAGGACGGCGCGCCGCCGAACGGCTACCAGCCCGGTGACTTGGTCCTGGAGGACCTGTCGTTCTGCGTGAACGTTGGTATGGGCGACGTGACGAACTGCGCTCCGGCGGGGCCCGGAAACGACGACTGCGCGGACGCGGACGCGATCGCCGGCGACGGCACGTTCGCGTTCGACAACTCGTCGGCCACGACCGACGGGCCGGCGCACGCGGGGTGCGACTTCTTCGGTCAGCCCGGCATCGACTTCGACCTGTGGTGGTGCTGGACGGCGCCGTGCACGGGCGAGGTGACCATCAACACCTGCGGTCAGACCTCGATCGATAGCAAGATCGCCGTGTACGACGGCTGTGCCTGCCCGGTGACGGACGCCCGGCTGATCGTCTGCAACGACGACTTCTGCGGGCTCCAGTCGCAGGTGCAGTTCTCGGCCGTGTCGGGTCAGCAGTACCTGATTCGTCTGGGTGTGTTCCCCGGCGCTGCGGGCGGCGCGGGCTCGTTCACCATCTCGACCCAGTGTGTCGCCGGCGCCTGCTGCCTGCCGGACGGCACCTGCGTCAACGACATGGCACAGACCGACTGCGAGGCGCAGGGCGGCACGTACCAGGGCGACGACTCGCGTTGCGAGGGCGGCTTCCTGGGCTACACGGCCAGCGATTGCGAGAACGCGTTCGAGAACATCTCGGGCACGGGCACGCAGACGCCGCTGTCCAGCAACTGCGACGACTGCGGCGACCTGAACATCCCGATCGGGTTCACGTTCGTGTTCTTTGGAACGGCGCACACCACGATCGACATCTCTTCGAACGGCTACCTGACGTTCGACGACTTTGTGGCCGACTTTACGAACGACCCGATCCCGAGCCCGGGTGCGCCGAACAACATCATCTGCCCGAGCTGGGACGACTACAACCCGGGCGTGGCGGGCGAGGTGTACTACCAGACGCTGGGGTCGGCGCCGAACCGTCGCTTCGTTGTCCAGTGGAACAACGTGCCGCAATTCGGGAACACGGACAGCAACACCTTCGAAGCGATCCTCTTCGAGGGCAGCAACTGCATCGAGTTCCGCTACCTGCAGATCACGCCCGAGTCGCCCGCCGGCGACTACACCATCGGCGTTGAGAACGCCGACGGTACCGCCGGCCTCAGCATCCCGGGCAGCACGATCGCCAATGGCGACTGCGCGTCGATCTGCCCGAACTTCGAGGATCCGATCGACTGCCCGGAGCCGAGGGAAGCGTGCTGCTTCCGGGATGGCTCGTGCCTGGACCTGGATCCGGCAGCGTGCCGCAGCGCGGGCGGCACACCGCAGGGCCCGGGAACTTCCTGCGCCACGGTCCAGTGCCCGCCGCCGCCGGCGTGCGACGACTGCCCGCCGGGCTCGATCCCGCTCGTGGATGCGGACGGCGACTTCTCCGGGTGGTGCGTGACGACCAACCGGCCGCTGAACGTCGACATCTTCGTGGATGCGGTGATTCCGGGCGAGTTGGCGCTGATCCAGATCACCAAGGACTTCAAGGAGCCGCCGAACCCGGCGGAGGGTGGTCTGATTCCGGCGATCCTGCTGGACTTCGTGCAGGTCTGCCCGGATGACCTGATGGCGCCGTGCATCTTCATTTCCGACGAGTCGATTTCGAACCAGACGGGCGTCGACTGGCGTGACTTCCACTGGATCCTGTTCGACGGTCCGGAGGCCTGGTTCGACGTGGCCGCTTCGGCGGGCTTCAACACCGACCCGTTCAACGTGCAGTCCTTCGAGGACTTCATCGGTCCGAACCGGGCCAAGAAGTTGAACGTGAGCGGCGGGGTCGTGCCGAACGGCGGCGCGTTCTTCCCGGGCATCGGCGGTGGCGAGCTGGTGATCTGCACCGACCTGTCCGGCGAGAATCCGGTATCGTTCACGCTCAAGGAGCGTCCGACGCTCACGGGCACGGTGAACCTGGGCGTGGGCTCGAACGCGAACGCGGTCGTGATCACGGTCAGCCCGCAGGACCTGTACGGGTCGGGCGATGGGGTCGCGTACTTCACGCGGTTCTACAACCCCGACGCGACCGTGACGCTGACCGCGCCGCGACGGCTGGCCGACAACGTGCGGTTCGTCGGCTGGGACGTGAACGGTCTGCGGGTGACCAACCGTAACACGGTCACGCTGACGCTGACCGCCGACGTATCGGCCGAAGCCGTGTATGCGGAGCTTAAGGGCCGGCGTGAGCCGACCCCGACGGAGCCGTAGGAGAGGCAGGAGGCACGGTAGTGCGGGCACGCGGCCGACAAAATGCCTCGTGCCCGCACCGGCCGGCAATACGCCGAATAGCTGTTGGGCTCCGTTGAAGTTGTGTGGAATTCGGCGAGGAGTGCGGTTATACTGCGAGTTAGAGCCTAGCCAGCGTGCGGGGGCTGGACAGGAATTCGCGCGGACCCCGGACAGGCACAGGAGGAGGATAAGCTAATGACGGGCAGAATCTGGTGCGGTTGCGCTGCCGTTCTCGGAATGTTTGTCGGCACATCTGCGGCCTTGGCGGACGTGATCCCGTTGGGCGGGGGCTGGGAGGCGAAGACGCCCGACGGCGGGGCCGTCAGCATCGTCGTCGATACCGTCGGCAACGATTTCCTGGTGATTGAGATCGCCAAGGACTTCACCGAGCCGCCTGGTGTGGGCGGCGTATTCCCGCCGATCCTGATCGATTTCAATCAGGTCGCGCCGGACGCCGGCACGGTGCCGCGGATCATCATTGCCGACGAGGCCATCACCAACCTGACGGGCGTGCCTTGGCTGGACTTCCACTGGGCGCTGCTGAACGAAGGCGAGGCTTGGTTCAACGTGCCGCTGTCGGCAAGCTTCTCGGTGGATCCCTACACCAACAAGACGTTCTCCGATCCGGGCAACGTCTTCGGCGATCCCAACAAGGCGACCGACCTTGAGGCGGACGGGGGCGTGGTTCCGGCCGGCAGCACCTTCTTCCCGGGCGGTGCGCCGGGAGACGGCGCGCTCGTGATGGACATCGACCTCAGCCGCGAGCCGCCGGTGTCGTTCACGCTCAAGGAGTTCCCGACGCCGGAGCCGGGCGCGTTCATGCTGTTCGCGCTGGCGGCGTTGGCGCTTCGCCGGAGGGGTTAGGCGACTTCGATCGGCAGTCAATTGCACCGTGTGCCTGGTCAGCGGGGCATCGATTCGGGAGCCGGGGTCTGCGGACTTCGGCTCCCGATTCCGTTGGACACGCGGGCGTGCTGCGTGCATAATGAGTCGGCCGTCTGAGGGCCGGGCCCGTTCTTCGGGCGCCTCCAGCGCACGGGCGGGCCCCGGGATGTGTTTGGGGCGCTCGACAACTCGGCGGGCGCCCGGGTTCTAGCGGGGACATAAGGGGTAGCACGATGGGTCACTGGTCGAGGATTCCGCTGGCGGCGGGCGTAGCCGCGCTGCTTCTGGTTATCGGGTCGGGCGCTTCCGCCCGGGCCGGCGAAGGCTGTCTGGACGTTCAGGTACCGGATACCGGAACGGTTCAGCTCGCCTTCGACCGCGCCGAGTTGCTGGGTCACGGCTTGACGATTGTCGGCGGAGAGCCGCGCGTCGTGGGTGGTCGGCTCGTGCTGTCGGCGGGATTCGTGATCGCCGGTGGAGACCTGTTCGGCCTGGCGATCTCGGATGGACAGTTGGCGCGGGTCCTTGGCGGCCAGTTGCAGGTCACGGGCCATCTGACGCTGGCGCGGGCCGCCGACTCCCAGGCCGTGGTGAATACGGACAGCCTGCGGCTGACGTACGATCCGCGGGGCGTCGAGGAGCCGTTTGGGATCGTGGACGGGGCCAGCGGGCACCGTCTGTTCGACGTGGTAGGACCGAACTACGAATACGACGCTGACCGCCAAGCGTTCTCGATCCGCAGCGCCTACGTGGGACTGTCGGAGGAGTTCGCCGCCATCCTGGGCGAGGTGGGTGGCTCGTCGCCCATCGTCGGCACGCTGCAGCTCGACGCCCTGACGACGGCGGCGGACGTTCCGGTTTCGGACTTCCTGCCGCCGGCCGACCCGCCGGGTCCGGGCGAGGACGGCGGGACGCGCGGAGTGTTCCCGACGCCCGGACCGGATGTCATGGTGTGCGTGCTCCCGAACACGGAGCAGTTTGGCCGCGTGGGGGCGATCGGCTCCGGGACGGTCGGCTTGGCGATCGGCACGACCTCGGCCAACAACGGCGACACGCCGCTGGACTGGTTCGTGATGCCCAACACGCATCACCCGGTGATCGCGCAGAACCTGTATCGCAAGATGACAGTCGACGGCAGCACGCGTTTCGAGCAGATCGGGCAGTCGTGGCTCAAGCACGGCTTCTGTGCGCTGCAGCTTACGCAGTGCTTCACCTGCACGCCGGTCGGGCCGGGCTGCGAACAGCGGCTGGGCTCAGGCTGCTCGGACCCCTACAGCTCCGACCTGAACGCCACCCAGAGCAACCTGGGGGCCCGTTCGTGGGTGCACGGCTTCAAGGGTACGTTCCCGAACACGGCCAACAACCACGCCGGCCACTCGCACAACGCGATCGACCACCGCCTGCAGGTGGCGGACGCCGACCTGGCCATCGCCGGCGCGATCTATTACGCCGAGGGCCACTATGTGGCGGCCGACGACTCCTTCGCCGGCAACCAGTTCAACAACGTCTCCTACCGGCGCGTGAACGTGACCGGCCCGAGCGGCTCGGGCGTGTTCACATTCGGCAATTCGGGCGGGACGATCCGTGAACAGCCGGCCATCAACGCCTGGGACACCGCCACGCAGACGACGCTCATGCCGCTGGTCGGCGACGGCATCGCCATCCTGGCCTACGAGGTGACCGACCTGGGCAACGGCCTGCACCATTATGAGTATGCCCTGTACAACATGAATCATGACGGGGCGTTCAACTCCTTCAGCATCCCGCTGCCGGCGGGCGTGAACGTGACGAACGTGGACTTCCACTTCGTCCGCAACCACGGCCCGCAGGTCACCGGCTCCACGTTCGACAACACGCCGTGGACGATGACCGTCGGCAGCGGCGCCGTGACGTGGGCAACCGACAACGAGGCCACCAACGTCAACGCCAACGCGCTGCGCTGGGGCACGCTGTTCAACTTCCGCTTTGACGCCGACCAGCCGCCCACCCCCACCGAGGCGACGCTCGGGTTGTATCGCAGCGGCGGAACGACGACGGCTGCGACGGTCGGCCCCTCGGCGCCGCCGCCGGAGCCGTGCCCCGGCGACTTCAACCAGGACGGCCTGATCGGGCTGGAGGACCTGACGGTGCTGCTGGCCAGCTACGGCAGCAACGCGGGCGGGGACATGGACGGCGACGGGGACACCGACCTGGAGGACCTGACGCAGTTCCTGGCCCTCTACGGGACGGCTTGCCCGTAAGCGAGCACTCTAGCGCCCGGTCGTGGGAGAGGATGAACGCCGCGAGGCCTGCTGGCTTCGCGGCGTTCGGCTTTTGGAGGTTCGGGCCAGGGCGAGCGGCCTATTCGCGGCCGGGTTCTCTGGACTCGTAGTCCACCATGGCGGCGTGCAGCTCCTCGGCGGTGGTGGCACGCGCGACGGCGTTGCGGAACGCCTCGATGTTCATCAAGCGGCTGATCTTGGCCAAGGCCTGGATGTGCGGGCCGGTCTGGTCGGGCGGGCTGACCAGCAGGACGACCAGCGTGACCGGCCGGCCGTCCAGGCTCTGAAAGTCGATGGGCGTGGCCGGCTTGCCGGCCGCCATCCCGAGCTGTTTGCAGCCCTCGCTTTTGCCGTGCGGGATCGCCAGGCCGTAGCCGATGCCGGTGGTCCGCTCGCGCTCGCGCTTGAGAACGGCCTCCAGGGCCGCCTTGCGGTCGACCAGGCCGCCGGTGCGGTCGAGCAGGTCGATCAGCTCCGTGATCACGCCGATCTTGTCGGCAGCGGTCAGGGGAACGCGGATGCGGTCCAAGCTGATGATCTTGGAGATTTGCATGGGCACCCGTGGAGTCCGAACGTGCGAATATAACATTGCGCGCATACGTTTGCCATGTTGCTGGCCGGGCGGTGCGGTTGGGGGTGCGTGACGGCGACCGCGGCCCAGGCGGGGCGTGGCCGAGCGGGCTCCTAGGCGTTGCTGAGCGTGGCGGGGACCTTTCGGCGGCGACGGCGTTTCTTAACGATCCCCAGTCGCGGGGGGTTCGGGGCACGCGGGCCGAGGCGGTTGGCGATGCAGAGCACGTCGCGGGCCGTGGGCGCGAACTCGTCCGCTCCCACCTCGCGCCACAATCCGTCGGCCCGGTTGAACACCCCGCCGCTGATCAGCACGTTCATCTCCGGGCACACGCCGATCTCGCGGATGGTTTCGATCAGCCGGCGGACGTGCGGCACATTCTGCGGCTGCGTGCCGAAGATCAGCAGCAGGTGGGGCGTGAGGCGGCCGATCAGGACGAGGATTTCGTCGTGCGGCACGCCTCCGCCGACAAAATACACGTCCCAGCCTTCGGCCTGCAGCAGGTCGGCGATCATCTGGGCCCCGAGCTCCTCGCGCGGCTCGTTGGCGCAGGCCAGCACGACCCGCTTTCCGTTCGGCGGCCGGCGGGACAGATGCGCCTGGAGCTGATCCGCGACCGTGCGGTTGATGCGGCTGGCCATGTTATCATGCACGGCGTCGATGCGATCGTCGCGGAACAGCCGCTCGACCTGCACCATCGCCGGCCAGAGCACGTCGCAAAGGAGCTGCTCGGCGGTTTGCCCTTCGGCCAGGGCCTGGTTGATCAGGTCGAAGCATTCGGCCCGCCGGCCGGCCAGCAGCGGCTGGAGGTAACGCGTCAAAAGCGGTTCGGGCATGGATGCGGTCCACAGCGACGGTCGCCGAGCCGACGCTCCAGCGTGGTCGGCGGTCGGCCGCGATTGCGGCCATCACCAGTGCCGGTGCATCCGTGCAGCCGGAGTGAGCCGGGCCGTCCCCACCGCACGGCCCGCGAAACGCAGATTGTGTTGCCCTGACGAAGTGGGTGTATCGGCCCGCGCGGCGACGAATCTTCACCTGCCGCGAAATCGCAAATCCGAGAAGCCGCGTGGCGTCGTGGGCGGCGCGCGCGAGCGGGCGGCCGCGACCGGGGTCATCGCGATCAAAGGTGGTTTTTCTCGGAGCCGCTGGGCGCAGGGCGCGCGGCTTGCGCCTCGTCGCCGCCAGACGCAGTTGGCGGTCGGCACTCCTTGCGTCCTGATCGCCGACGTTCATGCCGAAGGGGGCGCGGTAAAGCTGCGTGTCCCGCGACTCCGATAAGCCTTGCGGCGCAGGCCGGCGCCGAACAGCGCGCCGCCGCGACCGGCTGGAGCGGCACGTGTCCGAGGTCCTCGATCAGAACGAGATCGACGCGCTGTTGGCCTCGGTCCAGTCTGAGGTCGGCGGCCAGGCCGCGACGGCGACCGCAGCGGCTGCCGCGCCGCGCCCGCCCCGGCCGGAGCCGCAAGCCTACGACTTCAAGCGTCCGGAACGGGTGAGCAAGGACCAGATTCGGGCGATCGCGTCGATCCACGAGGTGTTTGCGCGCAACTTCGGCGCCTCGCTGTCGGGCGTGCTGCGGACGATCATCGACGTGCGGGTGGTGGGCGTGGAGCAGCTCACGTATCACGAGTTCATCCACTCGCTGCCGAACCCGACCTGCTTCGCCATCCTGCAGGCTCCGCCGCTGGAAGGTCAGATGTGCCTGGAGCTGAGTCCGCTGATCGTGTATCCCCTGATCGACCGGCTGCTGGGCGGGCCGAGCAACACGGCCAACGTGTACATCCCGCAGCGGCCGCTGACCTCGATCGAGTGGCAGGTGGTGCACCGCATCCTGGAGCGGGCCCTGACCAACCTGTCGGGCGTCTGGCACAACCTGGTCGAGGCGCAGTTCCGCGTGCTCGACACCGAGACCAACCCGCACCTGGTGCACATCGTCGCCCCGACCGAGGTGGTGGTGTTCATCACCTTCGAGATCCGCCTCGGGCAGTCGGCCGGCACGATGTGCCTGTGCATCCCGTTCAACACGATCGAGTCGATCCTCAGCCGTCTCACCAGCCAGTCCTGGTTCTACAAGCCCAAGCCGCCCAGCGACGTGCAGCGGCAGCGCGTGGAGCGCAACCTGCTGCGCACCGCGGTCGGCCTGACCGCCTTTCTCGGCCGCACGCGCATCCGGCTCAGCGAACTGCGCGGGCTGCGGCCCGGCGACGTGATCCCGCTGGAGAAGCGCACCAGCCAGGACTTGCTTGTGCAGGTCCGCGGCCGCAACAAGTTTGCCGGCCAGGCCGGCCAGCTCCGCGGGCAGCGCGCCATCCGCGTCGTCCGCTCGGCCGCGCCCGACGAGCCGCTGTAACCAGTGCGGCCGGCTTGCTGGATGTCGCGCCACGGGCGCACCCGGCCTCCGGCGTATAATCCGGCGCTGTGGCAGACCTCTTCGCCGAGCAGGAGCAGGCGGCGCTGACGCGCGTTCAGCCGCTGGCGGTGCGCATGCGACCGCGGACGCTCGAGGAGTTCGTCGGGCAGGAAGCGTTCCTCGGGCCGGGCAAGCTGCTGCGGCGGCTGCTGGAAGCGGATCGGCTGACCAGCGCGATCTTCTACGGGCCGCCGGGCTGCGGCAAGACCACGCTGGCGCATGTCATCGCGGAGCGGACGAAGGCCGCGTTCGTCACGCTGCACGCCGCCGAGGCGAGTGTGAAGGACGTGCGCGCGGCCGGCGAGGCGGCTCGTGCACGGCTGACGACCGAAAGCCGGCGCACGGTGCTGTTCCTGGACGAAATCCACCGCTTCAACCGCACGCAACAGGACTCGCTGCTGCGCGACGTCGAGGAGGGCGTGCTGATCCTGCTGGGCGCGACGACGGAGAACCCGTTCTTCTCGATCAACGGCCCGCTGTCGTCGCGCAGCCATATCTTCGAGTTTCAGCCGCTGACCGCTGAGCAGCTCGTCACGCTCCTGCGCCGCGCGCTGCGCGACCGCGAGCGCGGCTTGGGCGAGCTCGCCGCCAGCGTCGACGACGATGCGATGCGCTTCATCGCCGAGCAGTCCAACGGCGACGCCCGCCGCGCGCTGGCGACGCTGGAGATCGCGGTGCTCTCGCAAAACGAGATCGAGCCGCCGCCGCACGTGACGCTCGAGGTCGCTTGTGCGTCGATGCAGCGGAAGATCGTGCCCTATGACGCGACCGGCGACACGCACTACGACGTGGCCAGCGCGTTCATCAAGAGCATGCGCGGCAGCGACCCGGACGCGGCCCTGTACTGGCTGGCGCGCATGCTGGAGGGCGGCCAGGACCCGCGCTTCATCGCGCGGCGTATCGCCATCGCCGCCAGCGAGGACGTCGGCAACGCCGACCCGCAGGCGCTGCTGCTGGCGGCGGCGGCTTCGCAGGTGGTCGAGCTGGTCGGGCTGCCGGAGTGCCAGTTTGCTCTGGCGCAAGCAGCCGTGTACGTCGCGTGCGCACCGAAGTCCAACGGCGTGTCCGCGGCCATCTCCGCCGCGCGCCACGACGTGCGCGAGCAGCCGCCGCTGCCCGTGCCGGCGCATCTGCGTGACGCGAGCTACGGCGGGGCGGCGCGGCTGGGGCGCGGGCAGGGTTATCGGTCGCCGCACGAATCGCCAGAAGGTTTCATTGTGCAGGACTACCTCGGCGCGGTGCGGCGCTACTACAATCCGCCTCCGCGAGGGCAGGAACAGCGTCTGCTCGCACGGCTGGAGGAGCTGCGCCGGGAGATCGCGTCGGCATCCGGCCGCGGGCCGAGTGCACCGTGAGCAAACGCGAACTTCGGCAAACGCTGCGGCAGCGGCTGGCGGACATTCCGCGGCAGCAGATGCATGAGCGCAGCATAGCGGCGTGCCGGCTGCTGCTGCAGCAGGCGGAGTACCGCAGTGCCGACGTGGTGATGATCTTCCTCTCTACGCCGCATGAAGTGGACACGACGCAGATCGCGTTGCAATGCTGGGCGGAGGGCAAGCGGGTGCTGGCGCCGAAGGTGTCGTGGGAGCAGCGACGGATGCTGCCGATCGAGATCCACTCGCTGACCAGCGACGTGCACGACGGGGTGCTGGGGGTGCGCGAGCCGGCCGATGGCCTGCCGATCCCGGTGGCCGACCTGGACCTGGTGATCGTGCCGGGGCTGGCCTTCGACGGGCACGGCAACCGGCTGGGCCGCGGGCGCGGCTTCTACGACCGGTTTCTGTCGCACCGCGACCTGCGGGCCGTCGCCTGCGGGCTGGCGTTCGAGGAGCAGGTGGTCGACGAAGTGCCGCACAACGAGGCCGATGTGGGCGTGAAGATGCTGGTGACGGACCAGCGCGTGCGGCGGTTCGGACGGTAACGAAACCGCGAAGTCGAAGTCGTCGAGTATGAGCACCGCCATCGGACGTCGCCGCTACCTCACCAACTTCGAGCACCACCGTCTGCCGCACCTGTTCACCGACACGCTCGTGATCGGCTCGGGCGTGGCCGGGCTGCGGGCGGCGCTGGCGGCGGCCGAGGGCGGCGACGTGCTGATCGTCACCAAGGATGCGGCCAGTGAGTCCGCCACCCGCTACGCGCAGGGCGGTATCGCGGCCGCCACCGGCACGGCGGACACACCCGCGCAACACGCGGCGGACACGCTGGCGGCGGCGTGCGGGCTGGGAGACGAGGCCGTCATCCGCGCGGTCGTGGGCGAGGCGCCCGAGCACGTCGCGCAGCTCCGCCGCTGGGGCGCGCATTTCGACCAGGTTGACGGCGAGCTGGAGTTGGGGCGCGAGGGCGGCCACAGCGCGGCGCGCATCATTCATGCGGACGGCGACGCCACCGGCCGCGAGATGGTGCGCGTGCTGCTGGAGCAGGTGCGGGTCAACCCGCGCATCCGTGTGTTCGAGAACTGCTTCGTGATCGACCTGCTGACGGCGGACAGCGCGTGCGTCGGCGTCGTCACCCACCACGCCAAGTACGGGCACCAGATGTTCTGGGCCACGACCACCATCCTCGCCAGCGGCGGCGTCGGTCGGGCCTACCGCGAGACCACCAACCCGCCGGTCGCGACCGGCGACGGCGTGGCGATGGCGTTGCGAGCCGGGGCGGTGCTGCGCGACATGGAGTTCATCCAGTTCCACCCCACCACGCTGTACGTGGCCGGCGCCAGCCGGGCGCTGATCAGCGAGGCGGTGCGCGGCGAGGGCGGGCGGCTGCTGAACCGGGCCGGCGAGCGCTTCATGCCCCGCTACGACGAGCGGGCTGAGCTGGCGCCGCGCGACGTCGTCAGCCGGGCGATCAACGCCGAGATGAAGCGCGAGCGCTCGCCGAACGTGTTCCTGGACGTGCGGCACTTCGCGCCGGGCCGCTTCGGCGAGCGCTTCCCGACGCTGTACAAGCTGTGCCGCGACTTCGACATCGACCCGCAGCGCGAGCTGATCCCGGTGCGGCCGACCGCGCACTACACGGTCGGGGGCGTGGCGGTCGACCCGCAGTCGCGCACGAACGTGCCGGGGCTGCTGGCCTGCGGCGAGACGGCCTGCACGGGGCTGCACGGGGCAAACCGACTGGCCAGCAATTCGCTGCTGGAGGGCATGGTCTTCGGGTTGCGCGCCGGTCTGGCAGCCGCCGGCCGGGCGCGCTGCGAGCGCCGCAGCGAACGGCCCGCGCCGCTGAGCCATCACCTGCCGCGGTCCCCACGCACCGAGCTGGACCTGGAGGATGTACGGCACAGCCTCAAGAGCGTCATGGCGCGCAACGTGGCGATCGAACGCTCCGCCGACCGGCTGCGCGAGACGATCGAGATCATCGAGTTCTGGAGCCGCTACGTGCTGGACAAGGTGTTCGACGAGCCGCGGGCGTGGGAGACGCAGAATCTGCTCACGGTGGCGCTGTGCGTCGCCACCGCAGCGGCGACGCGCTGCGAATCCCGCGGCGTGCACTACCGCACCGACTTCCCGCAACCCGACCCGGCCTGGCTGCGGCACATCGACCTGCGACGGGCGGACGATGCGCTGCAGGTGGCGACGACGCCGCTGGCCGCGCGATAGTGCCGTTTCGGCTACAACAGTCTCGCGCCACGGGCTAGCCGGCAGGACCGGTCTATCGACCCGACCTACATGGCCTCCTGCCGGCGCGCAAGTGGACAGTGGCGGCCGTGGCCTTCCGGACGACCAACGTCGCCCACAGGGGGCAGCCACAGGGGGCCGACGCTACCGCAGCTCGACCGTCCGCGGCTCCGCGCCGGGGTGGAGGACGCGCAGCGTACGCTTCTGGCCGCTGTGGCCTGCCTGGAGCGCCCGCATCAGTTCGTCCACGGATTTGACCGGTTCTTCGTCCACCGCGACGACCAGATCCCTGGGCGCCAGGCCACCTTGCGGCTCCACGCCCTCGATCGGGGCCACGATCACCACCCCGCGATCCTCGCGCGCGAAGCCGTAGCGCGGGGCGAACTGCGGCAGCAGCGTGCGGCCCAGCAGACCGAGCGGTTGCAGCTCACGCGCCTCGCGGACGCCGCCGCGCTGGAGGCTGCGGTCGGAGTCGTCGGGCCGGCGGCCGAGCGTGACCTGGATGTCGCGCGGTTGGCCATTGCGTACCACGCTGAGCTGCACCTGCTGGTCTGGGAGGATGTCTGCGATCAGGTTCCGCAACTGGTCGAGGTTCTCGACCGCGCGGCCGTCCACCGAGAGGATCACGTCCTCAACCTCCAGCCCGGCGCGGTCTGCCGGGTGGTCATTGAAAATCGACGTAACCAGCACGCCCCGATGGTCCTCGGGGCTCAGCCGGAGCACGGGGCGGTCATCGGCGGTCAGGTCGCCCATGGTGATGCCCAGCCAGCCGCGGGCGACCTGCCCGGAGGACTTGAGCTGGTTCGCGATCCGCAGCGCGAGGTTCGACGGGATCGTGAACGCGACGCCCGCGTTCGTCGGGCCGCCGTTCGTGGCGATCGCCGTGTTCACGCCGACCACCTCGCCGCGCAGGTTGAGCAGCGGGCCGCCGGAATTGCCGGGATTGATGGCCGCGTCGGTCTGTAGGAAATCCTGGTAGATGATGCGGCGCTCGGTGGCGATGTTCGTGCGGCCCTTGGCGCTGACGATGCCGTGCGTAACCGACTGCGACAGTCCGAACGGCGCTCCGACCGCCAGCACCCAGTCGCCCACCTCCATGCGGTCCGAGTCGCCGAACGGCAGCGCGTGCAGGTTGTCCGCGTCGATCTTGAGGACGGCCAGGTCCGTGCCGCGGTCGCCGCCGATCAGGCGGGCCTCGAACTCGCGCTGGTCGTACAGCCGCACGCGAATCGTGCCGCGTCCGTCCACCACGTGGTGGTTGGTGAGGACGTAGCCGTCGGCGTCGAAGAGAATGCCGCTGCCGGCGCCGGGATGCAGCCGCTCGATCAGCTCGTCCTGCTGGACTTCGAGCGCCTGGCGGCGTCGTGGCAGGCGCACCAGGTCGCGCAGCTCCTCACGCGACAACTCCGCGCCGGCCTCGACCTGTTCCTGCAAGTAATCGAGCCGCTCCTGAATCTCCGCAAGCTGCTGCCGCACCTGGTCCAGCGCCGTCCGTTTGTCGTCCCCGCCGCGGACCTCGATCTGCACCACGCCGGGCCGCGCCACGGCCGCCACCAGCCGAAAAGCGCTCGAGGCCTCCTGCAGGCGGGCCAGCTCGTCGCGGTCGGCGTGGAGCTGGGCACGCTGGACGGCGTAGGCCCAATGACTCAATAGCAGCTCGGGCATCCGCAGCGCCACCAGCGCCAGCACAATCAAGATCGCGATCAGCACGCCGAGGCGTGTGCCGCCCGAATGGTTCACGAACTACTCCTTCCCGGCGTTCCCAGGGCCGGCCTGCAATATCGGACGGCGCACCGCTCGTGCACCGGCCAGAATCGCCGTCCGACTATTGTAGCGGCGGGCTCTCATTCGCGGGGACGGGGCATGCCCGGGCTTGCGCGGGCAGGCGATTCGACGGACATGCCGCCGGTTCCCGCACGCGGCGGGCCCGCCGCCGCAGCCGCGTGCGGTTGCCGCGCCGTCCGCGGCCGATACGATTGAGTACTGGAGGGCGAGCGGATGACCACCATGACTGCCAGTCGCGCGGTGACGGCCGCCGAGACGATCGACGTGCTGCGCTCGCACATCCTGGTCGACGGGTTCCATGTCGTGGCGGACCTGCAGGCCAGCCGCGGCGCGCACCTGCACGACGCGGTCAGCGGCGACGACTTCCTGGATTTCTACGCCTTCTTCGCCTCGCAGCCGGTCAGCTACAACCACCCGCGAATGCGCGAGCCGGAGTTTCAGGCCCGATTGCTGACGGCGGCCCTCACCAAGGTCGCGAACTCCGATGTCTACACGCGCTTCTATGCCCAGTTCGTCCGCACGCTGGAGGAGGCGGCCGGCGTACCCGAGCTGCCGCACTACTTCTTCATCGACGGCGGGGCGCTGGCAGTCGAGAACGCGCTCAAGGCCGCCTTCGATTGGAAGGTGCGCAAGAACCTGGCCGCCGGCCGTGGCGAGCTCGGCACGCGCGTGATCCACTTCCGCCAGGCCTTCCACGGCCGCACGGGGTACACGCTCAGCCTGACCAACACGGCCGATCCGCGTAAGACGATGTATTTCCCCAAGTTCGACTGGCCGCGGATCGACAACCCGGTGATCCGTTTCGACCTGCCCGAGCCGCAGCGCACGCAGGACGTGGCCGCCCGCGAGCAGGAGGCGCTGCGGCAGATCGAGGAAGCCGTTGCCCGTCACCCGTACGACGTCGCCTGCATCGTCATCGAGCCGATCCAGGGCGAGGGCGGCGACAACCACTTCCGCGGCGAGTTCCTGCGGGCGCTGCGCGACGTCTGCGGCCGGCACGAGCTGCTGCTGATCTTCGACGAGGTGCAGACCGGGGTGGGCATCACCGGCCGGATGTGGTGCTGCCAGCACTTCGACGTGCTGCCGGACATCCTCTGCTTCGGCAAGAAGATGCAGACTTGCGGCATCATGGCCGGCACGCGGCTGGACGAGGTGGACGGTGTTTTCAAGGTGCCCTCGCGCATCAACAGCACCTGGGGCGGAAACCTGGTGGACATGGTCCGCGCCACCCAGTACCTGCGCATCATCCAGGAGGAGGGCCTGGTCGAGCGGGCCGCTGACACCGGCGACTACCTGCTCGAGGGACTGCAACGCCTGGCCGGGAAACACGCCTGCGTCAGCGCCCCGCGCGGCCGCGGGCTGATGTGCGCCTTCGACCTGCCCGATACCGAGACCCGCGACCGCCTGAAGGACGCCTGCCGCGAGCGGCGCATGCTGGTGCTTCCATGCGGGGTGCGGTCGATCCGTTTCCGCCCGATGCTGGACGTTGCGACCGACGACATCGACCGCGGGCTGGAGATCCTGGACGACGCGCTGGCGAGCCTCTCTGCGTAGCACCGCGTTCGGCGTGTCACTGCCCCTGAGCAGTCCGGGTGCGACCGCGAACGGCGTGAACCGCTCGCTGCTGTTCGCGGCTCGCTCGAAACGTGTGCCCAGCGTGGCGTGCGTTGGCGATTTGTTACCCTTGTCACTCTGGCGCTGTCCCGCGCTGTCCCGCGCAGCCCGCGCCCAATCCCGCCGTCCCCCGCGCATTCCCCCTCCGTCCCTCTCTCCCTCCGCATGGTCACGCGTCCGTATGCGTAATGACCTCCAGATGCAGCTTGTCCGGCCAGCCGGTCAGGTGCAGCTCGGTGCGGCCCTCGAGCAGGTCCACCAGGCGGCGGCCGATGAACTCCGCCCGCCAGCCGCTGAGCAGCGCCGGCTGTTCCGCGCTGCGGCCGAGCCGGAAGTCCATCAGCTCGCGCAGCCGGGCCGTTCCGCCGACGAGCTCGTTGGCCACGCCCTCCGCGTGGCAGCGCGCCCGCGTGTAGGCCGACAGCACGTCCAGCGCCGCCCGCAGCATCGGGCTCTCCTCGCGAAACTCGTGCGGCTGCGGCCGATCCTGCCTGGGTGTCGCGGCGCCCTCGTGAATCAGCCGCAGGATTTCGCCGATCACGCGCGGATTGCGGGCCTGCGGGAAGCCGCGGAAGACCTCGAGCTGGGCCGGGCGGGTCGGCCGGCGACGGGCGATCTCCACCAGGATGTCGTCGCGCACCAGCGCCCGGATGGGCCGGTTGCGCTCCCTGGCCCAGCGCTCGCGCCACTCCACCAGCCGCTCCAGCACGGCCAGTCCCACATCGTCCAGCTTCCTGGCCCCTTTCAGCCGCAGCAGCCGGTCCTGGATCGGCGGCTTGTAGAAGTGCGCGTGCTCGAAGCGCTTGAACTCTTCCGCCGCCCAGCTTGCCCGTCCGGTCTTCTCCAGCAGGGCCGAAAGTCGCTCGTGGGCGGCGGGCAGGTGGGCTACGTCCTCGACCGCGTAGCGGACCTGCTCGTCAGTCAACGGACGCCGAAGCCAGTCGGTCAGCGTCAGGCCCTTGGCGATCCGCTTATGCAGCAAGGCCAGTATCAGCCGCGACAGGCTCAACGGGTAGCCCAGTCCGACGAAGCCGGCCGCGATCTGCACGTCGAACACGTTGCGGGGCGGCCGGCCGGTCTCCCGCAGGCAGACGTCGAAATCCTCCTTTCCGGCGTGGACGATGGTCAGCACTGCCGGGTCGCAGACGAGGGCCCAGAAGGCGGCCACGTCTACGTCGGCCGTGGGATCGACCACCACCACTTGGCCGCCAACAGCCACCTGAATCAGGCACAGGGCGGCGTGGTAGGTCTCGTCGCGGATGAACTCGGTGTCGAAGGCGAAGCAGCCGCCCTTCCGCCAAGCGTGACACAGCTCTTCGAGCCGGGCCTGGTCGGTCACGATCTCGGGCTGCGTCATCCCTGACACCCTGCGCTGGACACTCGCCGTCAGCCGCCCGAACCGCGATCCTCTGCGACGGCCGGGCCGCAGCTATGCCGGCTCGCCGACGCGGTAACGCACGAAGCGCTTGACCGTCAGTTCCGGGGAAACTTCCTTGAGCGCCTGCGCGACCGTCTTCTTGTCGTCCTTGACGTATGGTTGCTCCAACAGCACGAACTCCGAGAACCAGCGGTCCAGCTTGCCGCCGACGATCTTGTCCACGATCTGCGGGGGTTTGCCGGTGATCTCGGCCGCGAAGCGCTGCCGTTCCCGCTCGACCTCCTGGGCGGGCACGTCCTCTCGTCGCGCGACGCGCGGCCGCATGGCGGTGACGTGCATGCACACGCCGGTGGCCAGCTCCGCAGGGCAGGGGCCGGAGAGGACCACGGCGGCGCCGCTCTGTCCGTCGAAGTGCACGTAGGCGGCGGTAGCGCCGGTGAGCTTGTCGACGCGAGCGACGAAGATGTTCTCGCGGATGCGGTTGACGACGTCATCGATCGCGTCGCCCAGCCTGCGGCGCGGGTCGTCCAGCAGGGCCAGGTTACGGATCGTGTCGGGCCTGGGGGCATCGGCCGCGGCGGCGTGGCGGGCGATCATGCTGGCCAGCTTGATGAAGTCGTCGGTGTTGGCCACCGGGGCGGTCTCGCAGCGCAGCTCGACGATGCCGGCGGCGGAGCGGTCCGCAGCGAGGTAGCAGGCGACGCGGCCCTGGCTGGCCTCGCGGCCGACCAGCTTCTCCTGCACCTTCAATCCCTTGGCGCGCAGCCACTCCAGCGCGGCCTTCTCATCGCCCTTGCTTTCCATGAGGGCCCTTTTGCAGTCCATCATGGGCAGGCCGGTCTTCTCGCGCAGCGCCATGACCATCGCGGCGGTGATTTCCATCGGCGGTTTCTCCGTAGCTCACACAACTTTGCCCGTCAGCAAAGGGAACCACGCGGTGCTCGGAATCCTGCTGGGGCCGCGGCCGACGGTCAGACCTTGGCCGGCGTCTGGTCGGCAGAGGCCGTATCGACGCCCGTCGGTTCGGCCGCCGACGGCGTCGCCAGGGCCACGCCTGCGGCGGCGCCTTCCGCCTCGCGCGCCGCGGCTGGCTCGGTGCGAACCTCGCTTCCGCGACGTCGGCGGCGCGAGGGCGGCGTGCCCGCGGCGGCGTCCTGCGGCGCAACCGCGGTCTGCACGGGCTCGGGCGGCCGGGCGCGCTTGCCCTCCTCGACCGCATCGGCCAGGGCGGAGACGACCAGCTCGATGGCGCGCATGCCGTCGTCGTTGCCGGGGATCGGGATGCTGGCCAGGTCCGGGTCGCCATCCGTATCGATCAGGCAGATGGTCGGGATGTCCAGCGCGCGGGCCTCGCGCACCGCGTTGTGCTCCTTGCGCACGTCCACCACAACCAGGGCGCTGGGCAGGCGCGACATGCGGCGGATACCGGTCAGGTTCTTCTGGATCTTCTCCAGCTCGCGTGACAGCGTGGATTTCATCTTCTTGGAGAAGCCGGTCTCCCACTGCGGGCTGACCATCAGCGTCTCCAGTTCGCTCAGGCGCTGCGTGCGTGAGCGGATGGTGCGGTAGTTCGTGAGCGTGCCGCCCAGCCAGCGCTCGGTAACGTAGTGCATGCCGCAGCGTTCCGCCTGTTCGCGGATGATGTCGCGGGCCTGGCGCTTGGTGCCGACGAAGAGGATGTCGTTGCCCTGCGCCACGGTCCGCGTGATGAACTTCTGGGCCCGCAGCAACCCCCGCAGCGTCTCGCGGATGTCGATGATGTGGATCGAGTTGCGTTTGCCGTAGATGTACGGCTTCATCTTCGGGTTCCAGCGGCTGGCGTGGTTCCCGAAGTGGATGCCGGCATCCAGCATCTCGCGGACCAAGGTTGAAGCCAAACGTCACCTCCTGCGAATCCCCGGCGCCGGGGATTCGCACGTACGCCGCCCGGGACGCCTACCCGGCGAACACGTGCGGTCGTCGCGGTCTTCAAACGTCGCAGACCGTTAAACTTACCGGCTAACCCGCGCGAGCGTCAAGTGCTACCGTTCGCGAGCCGGAGGTGCAAGGCGGTCGGCGATATAATGCAGGTTTTGGGCAGGAGGGCGGATCGCCCGTGCAGCCGCCCGCCTCCAAGGAGCCCTCCGGTGTCCGTCACAGCCGCCGCCCGACCACGCGTACCATTGCCCGTCAGCCCGTACCAGCCGAGGCCGCATGCCGGCCCCGGCCGCGAAGAGACGCTCACGCTGCGGCGCGAGTACCTCAACCCCGGCGTCTTCCACTTCTACAAGGAGCCGCTCTGCATCGTCGATGGGCACATGCAGTACCTGTGGGACGACCAGGGCCGCCAATACCTCGACGCCATCGCCGGCGTCGTCACCGTGTCCGTCGGCCACTGCCACCCCAAGGTGACGGCGGCGCTGCGCGAGCAGGTCGGCCGGCTGGTGCACACGACGACCATCTACCTGCACCCCAACGTGGCCCTGCTCGGCCGCGAGCTGGCCCGCCGCATGCCCAAGGGCAGCGGCCTGACCAGCACGTACTTCACGAATTCCGGCAGCGAGGCCAACGAGCTGGCCATCCTCATGAGCCGCCTGCACACGCGAAACCACGACGTGCTCACGCTGCGCAACGGCTACCACGGCGGCACGTACCTGCCCATGTCGCTGACCGCCGTCGGCACGTGGAAGTTTCCGGTGTCGTCGGCCGGCGGCATCAAGCACGTGGCGCCCGGCTACTGCTACCGCTGCCCGTTCGGGCTGAAGTACCCCTCGTGCGACGTGAAGTGCGCCCGCAGCGTCGAGGACACCATCCGCTACGAGACCAGCGGGCAGGTCGCCTGCTTCATCGCCGAGCCGATCCAGGGCGTCGGCGGAGTCGTCACCCCGCCGAAGGAATACTTCCAGATCGTGTACGAGATTGTGCGTCGGCACGGCGGGCTGTGCATCGCGGACGAGGTGCAGACGGGCTTCGGCCGAACGGGCGAGCGATACTGGGGCTTCGAGAACTGGGGGGTGACGCCGGACATGGTGACGATGGCCAAGGGCATCGCCAACGGCTCGCCGCTGGGGGCGTGCACGACGCGGCCGGAGATTGCGGAGCAGATGAAGCAGCGGGTGCACTTCAACACGTTCGGGGGGAACCCGGTTTCGGCGGCGGCGGGGCTGGCGACGCTGGCAGCGATCGACGAGGACGGAATCCAGCAGAACGCCAAGCAGGTCGGCGAGTACCTGAAGGACAAGCTGCTGGGGCTGCGGGAGAAATACTGCGGGGAAGGATCGAGGGACCGAGGGATCGAGGGATCAACGGGCCAAGGGGCCGAGGGGCCGAGGGACCAAGGCACCGACGTACGAAGGCACGAAGGCGCCGAGGGGCGGAGGGACGAGGGCACGAAGGCACGAAGGGAAGGGGCCGAGGGGCGGAGGGACGAAGGGATGAAGAGGCTGGGATCGGCCGACGCCCCACCCCTTCGCGCAGCGCGGGGTGGGGGACGGGCCGGCGTGGTCATCGGCGAGGTCCGCGGGCTGGGGCTGATGCTCGGCGTCGAGCTGGTGAAGGACGCGCAGACCAAGGAGCCGGCGTCCGCCGAGACGGCCCAGGTCATGGACCTCGCCAAAGACCGCGGCCTGCTGCTGGGCAAAGGCGGCCTGTACGGCAACGTCCTGCGCATCAAGCCGCCGATGTGCATCACCAGGGCGGACTGCGACTTCCTGGTGGACTGCCTGGACGAGTGCCTGGAGCTGATTAACCGAAGGGCGACGACGTAGAATCAAGCGATGCGACCGACGTTGTACCTGGATTCGTCCGTTCCGAGCTACTGGCTGCCGCAGGGGCCTGATGCGATTGTGCGGGCGCGCCACCTGCTGACGCGACGCTGGTGGGCGGACGATCTTCCGCGTTTCGAGGCCTTTGTCTCCCAGATCGTGTTGGAAGAGCTCGCTGGCGGCGACCCAGAGCGCGCGACCCAGCGCTTGAAGCTGGCTGAGGGCTTCCCACTGCTCGACATCGACGAGGAGGTCGAGCGAGCGGCAGCATACTACGCCGAGCAGATGGCGATGCCGCGCCGCAACCTGCGGGATGCGTTTCACCTGGCGATCGCGTCGGTCCACGAGATCGAGTATCTGGTAACGTGGAACTTCGCCCACTTGGCCAACGCCAGCAAGCGGACGCACATTGAGATCCTGAACCGGCGGCTGCATCTGCCGCGGCGGACGAACTGACTCTCAGGCTTCAGCGAAAGCATTACGACCACGAGGCGTTCTTCCAAAGCGTTCTGAGGGACGGGGTCAAGGACCGGCTATGGCGGCGCCGCGGTGCTGGGTGGACGCCGCGCGGGCGGCAGCTCTGGCCTGCGCCGGCCGGCTGCGCACTGTAGCGCGCCGTTTCGGCCTTTGGGACCGCCTCTGGGCACCGTCCGCGGATCAAGGCGTCCAAATTGCAGAAACGGCGCTCGCCGCGTAAGCGGGCGCGGAAAAAGGACTTCTACAAGGGACTGTTAGCGCGATGGTCGCCTTGTACTTTGTCCCGACCACTGTGGCCGTGCGTCGTCGGCACCACAACACCTCGGCGATCTTTGCCCTCAACCTGCTCCTGGGATGGACCTTTGTTGGATGGGTGATATCCCTTGTCTGGGCCTTAATCGTGGTGCAGAGGCCCTCTCCCATCGGGGCGCCGCAAGTTGTCCCGTAATCACGCCTAACTACCGCCGACGGCGGTGGCAGCGGCTGGCCGGCTGAAGCCGGCTGATGCGTTTCGGGAAAGCCCGTGCAGGTCCCGCGGGACGACGTTGCAGGATGGCGGGGCATAGGTCCGCGGGCGGAGCGGTGGAGCTGCGGGGGCGCACAAGCGATAATTTTCTACAACACACAATCAGCGAATATTATAAGCCTTGGCGAATTCGCTGAATATCAAGACATGCACGAGCATGCGCTAGTAGGAAAAAATGGAGGCGGGGGGAATCGAACCCCCGTCCCGGTGCATTTCAGCCTGAGCCTCTACGTGCGTGTCCGGTCGATTTGTTTCTCGGCCCGCCGCAGACCGGCCGACAGGTCATCGGCGGGCTGAGCCCGGCTATTTCTCGCCCGTGCGTCGCCAGGCCGACGCCGGCCGAAGCCGTCGTCGCGCACGGGCCAGCCTGCGAGTCGTCGCCGGCGTCCGCCAGCAGGCGTCGCGGAGCCGACGGGCTGACTAGTGGTTAGGCAGCCAGGCGATAGCCATCATTGGCATCTAAAGGTTGCGTCAGGTGTTTAGCGAGGCCTCCTGACCACCTCGGCACGCCACCCAGGCCTCAACCTGCCCGGTCGAAGCCGGTCGCCCCCGATTGTCAAAGAGCCGCTCTGATTATAGCAGCCGCCGGGGTCCACAGGCAGGGCGACCGGAATGGCCGTTAAGACGCCCTGTCAGGGGGGTGGCGCGTGGCATGCTCTCGCTAGTCAGCGTGAGCATGCCCGTGCGAGAAGTCCGCGGGCAATTGCATGCTCACGCCGGGTACGGCAAGAGCATGCCACCCGCCACCCGCCTCGCTGTAGTCAGCGTGAGCATGCCCGTGCGAGAAGTCCGCGGGCAATTGCATGCTCACGCCGGGTACGGCAAGAGCATGCCACCTGCCCGGGTGGGAACGTCGCAACGCCACAGCCGAGGGCGGCTGTGCCACACGTCGATCCCGCGGGCGGCAACCAGACGTGCTGCAGGCGCCGGCCCGGTCTTCAATTCCCGCGCACGCGCGGGTCCTGCGGGGGCACGAAGATCGGGACGGCGACCATTGGGGCCGGCAGATGCGCTCCGCCGCGCGCCCGCGCCGGCCGCAAGGTCGGCGCCGGCGCACCTGCGAGATCGGGACTGCCGACCGCGGCCGGTCGACCCATCTCCGCGAAGGCTTGCTGGGCCTGGTGCAGGGCGCGGCGGAACTGCTCGAGCTGCCGCGTGCGCTCCTGCAGGAAGGCTTCGCGCTGCGCCAGGGCCGCCTCGCGCTCGCTCAGCGTGCGCGCACGCGCCTGCAGGGCCGCGGCCTGGTCCGCCAACTCGCCGCGTTCCTGGGCCAGTCGCTGCTCGCCGGCCTGCAACGCTTGGCCGCGCTGGGCGAGCTGCGCCTCGCTCTCTTGCAGGCCGGTCCGCTCGGCATCAAGCTGGGCGAGGGCCGCGTTGAGATCGGCCTGCTTGCGCTCCAGCTCGGCCCGTTGCCGCTCCAGCGCCTTCAGGTTCTCGCGGTTGGCCTCCGCGCGGGTGGAGATCTCACGCTCCAGCTCTTCGAGCTTCTGCGAGCGCTGGTGCAGCCGGTCCGATTCGGCGTTCAGCTCGTCGCGCAGGAAGTCCAGCCACGCCTGCTGATCGTGCACGGCCCGCTCGCGCTCCGACAGCGCCTGCGACCGCGCCTGCAGCAGTTGCCGCAGCGGTCCCAGTTGTGACTCCAGCCCCGCCACCAGGGCCTCAATGTCGACCTCCTCCGACCCGCTGGAGGCTGTGCAGGCTACCGGGGCTGCCGGAAACGCGGGCGGCGCCGCGACGGAGTGCGTCTCGGGCGGCGCCGGGTCCGGGGCCGGCTCGGGCGCCGCAGGCGGGGCCGCGCTGTGCGACTCGGCGACGCCTGCGGCCGCGGCGGGGTCCGCCGCGAGCGGTGGCGCGCTCCAACCCACCTTGACCTGTTCGCCGCCGACCACCAGCTCGTCGCCGTCGTTGAGCCAGGCATGGGTGACGCGTTTGGCGTTGACGATGGTTCCGGAGCGGCTGCCGAGGTCGAAGATGGCCGGGCGGCCCTCGATCTGGAACAGCAGGCAGTGGGCCAGCGAGACGTCCGGGGTGTCGAGCACGACGTCGCAGGTCTGGCGGCGGCCGACGACGGCGGGCAGCGTTTCCAGCTCAAAGGCGTTCTGGGCGGTGGCGAGCTTGAGCGGGGCGTGGAGCCTGAGGGCGTCGGGGTCGGTCTCGAGCGTGGGCGCCTCCGTGAAATCCAGGTCCACGCCGACCGAGCCGACCCGCAGCGAGTCGCCCGGCTTGAGGATGGCCGCACGCACGCGCTGGTCGTCGATGAAAGTTCCGGTGCGGCTGCACAAGTCGACGACGACAATTGCACGGCCGGTGTTGACGACCGCGCAGTGCACTTTCGACACGTCGGTGTGGTGGATGGGCAGGTCGCAATCCTCGCGGCCGCCGATTATCAGCACCGGGGCGACCGTCTCGCAGGAGGCCGCCGGCCGCTCGCCGAGGGCGCTGAGACGGACGCGTGGCGCACTATCGGGCAATAGCGGTTCGCTGCCAGCAGGGGTGTAGGTTTCCGCCATGACGTTTGCTCGCACGGGCTGGTCGCAGGAAGGCAGTCCCCCGTGCAACTATGGGAAATGCAGGCACAAAAGGCAAATGCGCGGCCGCGGGGCGAGTTGCCGTGCGGCACAGCCGCCCTCGGCTGTGTTTGCAGGCCATCCCCGCCGCCGGCGGCCGGGTGACCTGCCCCCGGTTTATGTACCAGTCGCTATGAGAGTCGAACCAAGTTTTCGATCCTCGCCCGGCCTCTTCCCCTGGTGCTCTCCGGTTGGGGATTGAAGCCGGGGGTTTGGGGGCAGAGCC
>Ga0209172_10002961_pt1 | contig 27715 bp, 24 predicted proteins | sample LarsenN4metaG_FD_184113 | JGI IMG/M metagenome (GOLD analysis project Ga0209172, IMG submission 184113) | Hot spring sediment bacterial and archeal communities from British Columbia, Canada, to study Microbial Dark Matter (Phase II) - Larsen... ... | reverse complement strand
GCGGCTCTGCTTGCCGTCGGGCAGCCACGTCACGTGCTTCTTCACCAGCGCGTCCCACGCGGCATAGCCGTGGTCGAACTGCGCGAATGCGGGCGCCGCGATGAACACGACGAGCGCCAGGAGCAGTCTCTTGAGCATGGAGGTCATCCTCGTTGCCACGCGTGGTAGCGCGCCACCCATCGGAGCAGCGCCGCGGGCTGATGGTTCCGTTTCCACTCGCCGGCGGCGTACTTGTTCGCCTCGGCCAGGGTCGGGTAGGTGTGGATGGTGCCGAGGATCTTGTTCAGCCCCAGCCCGTGCTTCATGGCCAGCACGTACTCGGCGAGCAGGTCGCCCGCGTGCTCGCCGACGATGGTCACGCCGAGGATACGGTCGCGGCCCGGCGCGGTGAGCACCTTCACGAAGCCGTGCGCCGCCGAGTCGGCGATCGCGCGGTCGAGGTCGTCGATGCCGTAGCGCGTGACCTCGAACGCGATGCCCTTGTCGCGCGCCTCCTGCTCCGACAGGCCCACGCGCGCGACCTCGGGGTCGATGAAGGTGGCCCACGGGATGACGGAGTAGTCGGCCTTGAACTTCTTCAGCCCGCCGAACAGCGCGTTCACCGCCGCGTACCAGGCCTGGTGCGCGGCGGTGTGCGTGAACTGGTACGGCCCGGCCACGTCGCCGCAGGCCCAGATGTTGGGGATGCTGGTGCGCAGGTACTCGTCGGTCTCGATGGTGCGGCCGGTGGCGATGCCGAGTTCCTGCAGGCCGTAGCCTTCGAGCCGCGCGACGCGGCCGACCGCGCACAGCAGCCGGTCGAACGGAATCTCGCGCTCGCCGGCACCCGCGTCGACCACCAGTGCCCTGCCGCCGTCGGGCGCCGTGGCCACGCGCAGCGCCTTGTGACCGGTGAGCACGGTCACGCCGTCGCGCTCGAGCGCCGCCTTGGCGAGCGCCGAGACCTCCGCGTCCTCGCGCGACATGATGCGCGGCAGCATCTCCACCTGCGTGACCTGCGCGCCGAGGCGCGCGAAGGCCTGCGCCAGCTCGCAGCCGATCGGCCCGCCGCCCAGCACCACCAGGCGCCGCGGCAGCTCGCGCAGGCCCCACAAGGTGTCGGAGGTCAGCACCTCCTGCGGATCGAGCCCGGGCAGCGGCGGCACGAACGGCCGCGCGCCGGTGGCCACGACCACGTGGCGCGTGGTCAGGCGCTGCGTCGAGCCGTCGTCGCGCGCGATCTCGACCGTCCACGGATCGACGATGCGCGCGTAGCCGCGCACCACGTCGACGCCGAGGCCGCTGTAGCGCTCGACCGAGTCGTGCGGCTCGATGTCGCGGATCACGCGCTGCACGCGCTCCATCACCTGCGCGAAGTCGACGCGCGCGCTGGCCTGGCCGATGCCGTAGTCGGCGCTGTGGCGGATCTGGTGCAGCAGCTTGGCCGTGCGCAGCAGCGCCTTGCTCGGCACGCAGCCGAAGTTCAGGCAGTCGCCGCCCATCTTGTGGTGCTCGACCAGGGTGACCTTCGCCTTCACCGCGGCGCCGATGTAGGCCGTCACCAGCCCGGCCGCGCCGGCACCGATGACCACGAGGTTGCGGTCGAAGGACTTCGGCTTCGCGCCGGCCCAGCGCGCGTAGACCTTGCGCCGCTGCACCGCCTCGACGATCTTCTTCGCGACGATCGGGAACACGCCGAGCAGCACGAACGAGCCCACGAGCCCCGGCGACAGGATGCCCTGCAGCGAGTCGATCTTCGCGAGCTGCGTGCCGGCGTTCACGTACACGACGGTGCCGGCCAGCATGCCGAGCTGGCTCACCCAGTAGAAGGTGCGCGCCTTCATCTTCGTGAGGCCCATCAGCAGGTTGATCACGAAGAACGGAAACAGCGGCACGAGGCGCAAGGTGAACAGGTAGAACGCGCCGTCCTTCGCGATGCCGCGGTCGATGTCGGCCAGCCGCTGGCCGAAGCGCGCGCGCACGCTGTCGGCCAGCACGTAGCGCGCGGCCAGCATCGCAAGGGTCGCGCCGATCGACGACGCGAACGACACGATCACGGTGCCGGCCAGCAGCCCGAAGATCGCGCCGGCGGCCAGGGTCATGATCGCGGCCCCGGGCAGCGACAGCGCCGTCACGGCCACGTACACCGCGAAGAACACGCCGATCACCGTGCCCGGCCGCTCGGCGTACAGCGCCGCGAAGTCGGCCTGCCGCGCCTTCACGTAGTCGAGGCTGAAGAAGCGCCCGAGGTCGAAGGCGAAGAAGGCCGCGACCAGCAGCACGATCGCGGCGACGAGCACGAGCTTCTTCTTGTCCAAGGCGCCCTCCGGCACGGCGGTTCGTTGCAGACGATCTCGGTCGGCGCGCTCGCGCGGGCCTTACAGCGTGCGCCAGCCGGTGGCGATGCGGGTCGCGATGGTCAGCGCGCACAACACGGCGAAGCCGTAGGCCAGCGGCGCGAACCACTGCGGGAAGACGCACATCGCGACGAAGCAGACGAGCGTCTCGGTCGCCTCGGTCAGGCCGCCGAGATAGTAGAAGCCCTTGCCCGGCGTGACCAGCGCTTTCGTGCCGCGCGCGCCGGCGACCGCGGCGAAGGCGAGGAAGCTCGACCCGGTGCCGATGAACGCGGCCAGCAGCACCGCGGCAGCCAGCGCGTTGGCCTGCGGATCGGCGAAGGCGAACGCCAGCGGAATGCTCGCGTAGAACAGGAAGTCCAGCGTGATGTCGAGGAAGGCGCCGCGCTCGGTGGGCTGCGTGGCGCGCGCCACGGCGCCGTCGAGCCCGTCGGCGATGCGGCTGGCCAGCAGCAGCGCGAGTCCCGCGGTCCAGGCCTGCAGCGCGATCGCCGCGGCGGCGGCGAGGCCGAGCGCGAAGCCCGCGAGCGTGACGGCGTCGGCGCTCACGCCGGCGCGCACCACGACGCGCGCGGCGGCGTCGAACGCCGGCCTCAGCGCGGCCTGTGCGGCGCGGTCGAGCATCCGGGCTGCCCGGCGAGGGTCGGTCGAGGGGTCACGTCGGTTCCTGCGGCGAGACGGCGGCGATGGCGCGCGATGGCGGCGAGTCTATCGACGGCGCGCCGTCGGTCGCGGCGGCGGCAAAGTTCCTTACACTGCGCCAGCCTCGCGACCCACATGGACGACTTCGCCCGCGCCGTCGAAGCCCTGCGACCGCAGCTGCTGCGCTTTGCGCGGGCGCAGCTGCGCAACGACGCCTGGGCCGAGGACGCGGTGTCCGAGACCTTGCTGGCGGCGCTCGAGAAGCCGCAGTCCTTCGGCGGCCGCTCGCAGCTCAAGACCTGGCTGGTGGGCATCCTCAAGCACAAGGTCGTCGACCAGCTGCGCCGCCACCAGCGCGAGGCCACGGTGTTCACCCCCGACGACGCGCAAGACCTCGACGACGGCCTGTTCGGCCCCAACGGCGAGTGGCGCGAGCTGCCGGTCGACTGGGGCGACCCCGAGCACGCCTTGCGGCAGGCGCAGTTCTTCGACGTGCTCGAGGCCTGCGTCGAGCACCTGCCGCCCGCGCAGGGACGCGCGTTCATGATGCGCGAGTGGCTCGACCTCGAGACCGACGAGATCTGTAAGTCGCTCGGCATCACGTCGACCAATCTGTGGGTGATGCTGCACCGCGCGCGGCTGCGACTGCGCGAATGCCTGCAGGCGAACTGGTTCGCCGCGGACGGCACGAAGGCGGTCTGAAGCGATGTTCGAGCGAAGCTGCAAGGAAGTCACGCGCCTCGTGCTGGCCGGCGAGGACCAGCGGCTCGGGCTGGTGGACCGGCTCGCGGTGCGGCTGCACCTGCGCGCCTGCAAGGCATGCCCGCGCTTCGTCGAGCAGGTCGCGTTCATGCGGCTGGCGATGCGGCGCTGGCGCGCCTACCGCGAGTCCGACGAGGCCGCGCCGCCGGCGACCTAGCACGCGGCGCGCGTGCCGTCAGGCGAGCGTGCCGCCCGGCACCGCGAGGTCGGCGTGCACCGCGAGCGCGGTCTCGGTCGCCACGCGCACGCCCTCGACCATCAGCTGCAGCGGCAGGCACGCCGCACCGGGCTGGCGTGCCGCCTGCTCGGGCAGCAGCGGCAGGTGCACGAAGCCGCCGCGCACGCCTCGGCGCGTGGCCAGCCGGTGCATCAGCGCGAAGAACAGCGCATTGCACACGAAGCTGCCGGCCGACAGCGACAGCCCGGCCGGAATGCCGTGCTCGCGCAGCGCGCGCGCCATCGCCTTGACCGGCAGGCTGGTGAACAGCGCCGCCGGCGCGCCGGGCAGCACCGGCTCGTCGACCGGCTGGTCGCCGCGGTTGTCGGGGATGCGCGCGTCGACCAGGTTGACCGCCACGCGCTCGAACGACACCTCGCAGCGCCCGGCCGCCTGGCCGAGCGCGAGCACGAGCGAGGGCTGCAGCTCGTCGAGCGCCGCGTCGAGCGCGCCGATCGCGTCGTCGAAGGCGCAGGGCAGCACGCGCCCGGCCACGCGCGCGCCGCCGATGACGTGTCCGTCCAGCGCCTGCGCGACCTGCCCGGAAGGGTTGACGCTCTCGCCGCCGAAGGGCTCGAAACCGGTGATCAGCACGACGGCCATGGCTTCATCCTCGCGTGGCGCCGGCCGCCGCGAGCGCGGCATGGCGCTCGTGCAGCAGGCTGACGATGTGGTGCACCGGCCGCCCGGTGGCGCGCTCGACCGCGTCGGCGTACGGCGGCAGGTTGGTGCATTCGAGCACGATCGAGTCGATGGCGGGATGCCGCTCGACCAGCCGGCGCGCCGCGGCCACGGTGTCGGCCTCGGCGGCGGCCGCGTCGAGCGCGGGCAGGTCCTCGAGCAAGGTGCGCTGCAGGCTGCAGCCCGCTGCCAGGCCCTCGGTCGGCGTCCGCGGGTCGGCGCCCACCGCCTCGAAGTGGCGCGGGCCGAGCGACGCGGCCTCGACCGTCAGCACGCCCGGCGCGCGCAGCTCGGGCAGCTTCAGCAGCGCCGAGGTCCACACCGGCACGGGCAGCGCCGCCTGCAGCTCGCGCTGCCACAGCGCGAGGAAGCCGCAGCTGGTGGGGATCGCGCCGGCGCCGGCCGCGCACAGGGCCAGCGCGGCATCGACGAAGGGCTGCAGCAGGCGCGGATCGGCCTCGCGCACCACGCGCTGCGGCGAGGCGCCGCGCACCACCGCATAGCGCACCGGGAAGGCGAAGCTCGACGCGGCGCCGACGTCGCCGTGCGGACGCGGGAAGCGCGTGTCCAGCATCAGGATGCCGAGCGGGGCGGGCCGTCTCATCGTGTCGGGTGCGCGTCAGGGTAGCCCCGGTCGAGCGCCGGGGCGGCGGCGCCCTATGCTAGCGAGCCTTTCGACATCGCCCACCAAGAGGAGCCGTCATGGATCTCGCCCGTCGTCTCGCCCGTCGCGTCGCGTTGGCCGCCGGCGCGCTCGCCTTCGCCGCAACAGCGCAGGCGCAGGTCAAGTGGGACCTGCCCGCGGCCTATCCGGCCACCAACTTCCACACCGAGAACCTGGTGCAGTTCGCGACCGACGTCGAGAAGGCCAGCGGCGGCAAGCTCAAGATCACGGTGCACCCGAACGCGTCGCTGTTCAAGGCGCCCGAGATCAAGCGCGCGGTGCAAGGCGGCCAGGCGCAGGCCGGCGAGATCCTGCTGGTGAACTTCCAGAACGAGTGGCAGATCTTCGGTGCCGACGGCATCCCCTTCCTGGCCGACAGCTACGACGCGTCGATGAAGCTGTACAAGGCGCAGAAGCCGCTGCTGGACAAGAAGCTCGGCGAGCAGGGGATGATGCTGCTGTACGCGGTGCCGTGGCCGCCGCAGGGCATCTACTCGAAGAAGCCGCTCAATTCGGCGGCCGACCTCAAGGGCATCAAGTGGCGCGCCTACAGCCCGGCCACCGCGCGCATCGCCGAGCTGGTGGGCGCGCAGCCGGTGACGATCCAGGCGGCCGAGGTGAGCCAGGCCTTCGCCACCGGCGTGGTCGAGTCGATGATGAGCAGCGGCTCCACCGGCTGGGACGCCAAGCTGCACGAGCACGTGAAGCACTGGTACGACACGCAGGCCTGGCTGCCGAAGAACGCGGTCATCGTCAACAAGGCGGCGTTCGACGCGCTCGACGCGGCGACGAAGCAGGCCGTGCTCAAGGCGGCCGCCGACGCCGAGGCGCGCGGCTGGGAGGCGAGCAAGAAGGCCAACACCGAGACGCTCGACAAGCTCCGCGGCGGCGGCATGCAGATCCTGCCGCCTCCGGCGCAGCTCAAGGCCGACATGAAGAAGGTCGGCGACACGATGCTCAAGGAGTGGCTCGACAAGGCCGGCCCCGAGGGCCAGCAGCTGGTCGACGCGTTCCGCAAGCCCTGAGCCGAGCGGGCGCGGCCTCCCCCCGACGCCACCGGATCGTCGCCGCGTGCGCCGCGCCCTGGACCTGCTGTACGACAGCGCCGCCGCCCTGGCGGCGCTGTTCATGATCGGGCTGCTGGTGATGGTGCTGCTGTCCATCCTCGGGCGGCAGCTGCACTTCCACGTGCCCGGCACCGACGCCTACGCCGGCTACCTGATGGCCGCGGCGGGATTCCTCGCGCTGGCGCACACGCTCAAGCGCGGCGAGCACATCCGCGTCACCCTGCTGCTCAATGCGCTGCACGGCACGGCGCGGCGCGCGCTGGAGCGCTGGTCGCTCGGCGCCGCCGTGCTGCTGGCGTGGCTGTTCGCCTTCTACAGCGTGCGCCTCGCGTGGCAGTCGTGGAAGTTCCACGACATCTCCACCGCCAGCGACGCCACCCCGCTGTGGATCCCGCAGATCGCGATGGCCGTCGGCACCGTGATCTTCGCCATCGCCTTCGTCGACGAACTGCTGCTCGAGCTGCGCGGACGCCGCGCGAGCGCCGACGACGGCCAGGCGCGGCACAACGAATGATGCGCACCGCGCGGTCCACATGACGGACATCGGCATCACCGTCCTGCTCGTCGTCTCGCTGTTCCTGATCCTCGGCAGCGGCGTGTGGATCGGGCTCACCTTGTCGGGCGTGGCCTGGATCGGCATGCAGCTGTTCAGCGCGCGGCCGGCCGGCGACGCGATGGCGGTCACGATCTGGGGCTCGGCGTCGAGCTGGACGCTCACCGCACTGCCGCTGTTCATCTGGATGGGCGAGATCCTGTTCCGCACGCGGCTGTCGGAGGACATGTTCCGCGGCCTGGCGCCGTGGATGCAGCGGCTGCCCGGCCGCCTGCTGCACACCAACGTGATCGGCTGCGCCATCTTCGCCGCCGTGTCGGGCTCCAGCGCGGCCACCTGCGCGACCATCGGCAAGATGAGCCTGCCCGAGCTGGCGCGGCGCGGCTACCCCGACGGCATCTCGATCGGCTCGCTGGCCGGCGCCGGCACGCTGGGCCTGCTGATCCCGCCGTCGATCATCATGATCGTCTACGGTGTGACCGCCGACGTGTCGATTGCCGAGCTGTTCATCGCCGGCGTCGTGCCCGGCGTGCTGCTCGCGGCACTGTTCTCCGGCTACCTCGTCGTGTGGGCGTGGCGCCATCCGCAGCAGGTGCCGCCGCCCGATGCGCCGATGTCGCTCGGCGCGAAGCTGCGCGAGTCGCGCCACCTGATCCCGGTGGTGCTGCTGATCGCCGCGGTGCTGGGCTCGATCTACGCCGGCATCGCCACCGCCACCGAGGCGGCGGCGGTGGGCGTGGTCGGCGCGCTGGTGCTGTCGGCCGTGCAAGGCTCGCTCAACTGGCGCACCTTCGTGCAGTCGCTCATGGGCGGCACGCGGCTGTACTGCATGATCGCGCTCATCCTCGCCGGCGCCTCGTTCCTCACCTTGTCGATGGGCTACATCGGGCTGCCGCGACACCTGGCCGAGTGGATCGGCTCGCTGGGCCTCGGCAAGGGCGAGCTGATCGTCGCGATCGCGCTCTTCTACGTCCTGCTCGGCTGCTTTCTCGACGGCATCTCGATGGTGGTGCTGACCATGGGCGTGATCATGCCGACCATCCAGAAGGTCGGCATCGACCCGCTGTGGTTCGGCATCTTCGTCGTGCTGGTGGTCGAGATGGCGCAGATCACGCCGCCAGTCGGCTTCAACCTCTTCGTGCTGCAGGGCATGACGCGGCGCGAGATCGGCTGGATCGCGCGCGTGACCCTGCCCTTCTTCTTCCTCATGGTCGTGGCGGTGGCGCTCATCTACTTCGTGCCGTCGCTGGTGACCTGGCTGCCGCAGCAGATGAAGGGCTGAACTGGCCGCCTACGGCCGTTCTTCTCCGGCCTTTGCGCGCGGGTGCGCGCTCCTAGCATGCGAGCATGACCGCGGTGGGCCTGGACGTCCGTGCCCGCGCGCGGCGCGTGCAGGCGCGAACCTGCACGCAGCCCATGCCGAGGAACGCGCCATGACCGACCTGTCCCTCCCGCCGCTCACCCTGGTGCCGGTGAGTCCGGGGCCGCTGCACACCACGCCCGAGAAGGCGCGGGTGAGCGCGTTCCGCTGGCCCACGCCGCCGTACGCCAGCTACCCGGCCGCCGACGAGCAGCACGCGTCGGAGCCGTGCGAGATCGAGGGCCTGAACGGCCAGACGATCCGGGGCCGGCTCATCTTCTTCGTGCCCGACGAGCAGGTGGCGCACGTGCAGGTGCCGCCGTCGCGCACCACCGTGCCGCTGCGCTTCCACCAGTTCCGCTCGCTCACGCTGACGCAGCCGCTCGCGCCCTTCACCGCATTCGACGACAGCGCCAACGGCGAGATGCTGCGCGGCCGGCCGCGCTCGACCTTCCAGATCCACTGGAGCGACGGGCGCGAGACCGAAGGCGAGACCATCGGCCACGCCGAGCATCCGTTCGGCCTGTTCCTGTTCCAGCCGCTCGACGACGACGGTCGCGTGAAGCGCGTGTTCGTGCCGCGCGCGGCCTACAAGTCGTTCGACTTCGGCTCGCGCATCGGCGAGCTGCTGGTCGAGCACAACGCCGCGACGCCCGAGCAGGTGGAGCGCGCCGCGGCCGAGCAGCAGCGGCTGCGCAACCAGAAGCTCGGCGACATCCTCGTCATCAAGCAGGCGGTCACGCCGGAGCAGCTGCTGCTCGCGCTGGAGCAGCAAAGCCGCATGCCGATGGTGCGCATCGGCGAGGCGCTGCTCGGGCTGGGGCTCATCACGCCCGAGCAGCTGGCGTCGGCGCTGGAGTCGCAGAAGCGCGATCGCAGCGTGCCGCTGGGCGAGATCCTGGTGCGCATGGGCATGGTCTCGCGGCAGGACCTGCAGACCGCGCTGGCGCGCAAGATGGGCTACCCGCTGGTCGACGTGCGCCAGTTCCCGGTCGACACCGACGCCCTGCGCAAGGTGCCCGGCCACGTGGCGCACCGGCTGCAGGCGCTGCCGCTGATGATCCGCGGCGCGAGCCTCGTGGTCGCGATCGCCGACCCGAGCCAGCGCGCCGCGCTCGACGAGCTGGAGTTCGTCGCGCAGTGCAAGGTGGTGCCGGTGCTCGCGCAGCACGGCGAGATCGACGGCGTGCTGCGCGCGGCCTACCAGAAGATCGGCGCCGACGCCTGGGGCCCGGCCGAGATGGTGTCGTCCGACGTGATCGAGTTCGACCCGGCCGACGCCGGCAAGCTGGTCGAGTCGCTCGAGCGCGAGCAGATGGAGCGCGTGCTGCCCGAGGAAGACCGCCAGATCGAGCAGAGCGACAACTCGCTCGTGCGCCTGATCAACCAGATGATCGTCGAGGCGCACACGCAGGGCGTGTCCGACATCCACGTCGAGAGCTATCCGGGGCGCGACAAGGTGAAGATCCGCTTCCGCAAGGACGGCGTGCTGCACCCGTACCTCGAGCTGCCGCACAACTACCGCAACGCGCTGATCTCGCGCATCAAGATCATGTGCGACCTCGACATCTCCGAGCGTCGCAAGCCGCAGGACGGCAAGATCAACTTCGCCAGGTTCTCGCCGCAGCACAAGGTGGAGCTGCGCGTGGCCACCATCCCCACCAACAACGGCCTCGAGGACGTGGTGATGCGCCTGCTGGCGTCGGCCAAGCCGCTGCCGCTGGACAGCCTGGGGCTGTCGGAGCGCAACCTCGGCGCGCTGAAGCACGCCGTCGAGCGGCCCTACGGCCTGGTGCTGTGCGTGGGCCCGACCGGCAGCGGCAAGACGACCACCTTGCACTCCGCGCTCAGCCACATCAACGTGCCCGAGCGCAAGATCTGGACGGCCGAGGACCCGATCGAGATCACGCAGCCCGGCCTGCGCCAGGTGCAGGTGAACCCGAAGATCGACTGGACCTTCGCCAAGGCGCTGCGCGCCTTCCTGCGCGCGGACCCGGACGTCATCATGGTCGGCGAGATCCGCGATCAGGAGACCGCGCAGATGGCCATCGAGGCCTCGCTCACCGGTCACCTGGTGCTGTCGACCCTGCACACCAACTCGGCCCCCGAGACCGTGACGCGCCTGCTCGACATGGGCATGGACCCGTTCAACTTCGCCGACTCGCTGCTGGGCGTGCTGGCGCAGCGCCTGGTGCGCCGGCTGTGCCCGCACTGCCGCGAGACGCGCCCGGCCACCGAGGCCGAGATCGACGAGCTCGTCGCCGACTGGCGCTACGTGATGCCCAAGGACGACCCGCGCTGGTCGCCCGACGCGCTGCGCGCCGACTGGACTGCGCGCTACGGCCGCGACGGGCAACTCGTCGTGCACGCGAGCCGCGGCTGCAAGCACTGCAACGACACCGGCTACAAGGGCCGCCTCGCGATCCACGAGCTGATGGTCATCTCGCGCGAGCTGCGCCGCCTCATCCAGACCGGCGGCCGCGTCGAGCAGCTGCAGATGGCGGGACTGGAAGACGGCATGCGCACCTTGCGGCAGGACGGCCTGGAGAAGGTGCTCGCGGGGCTGACCTCGATCGAGGAAGTGCGGGCGACGAGCAACGCGTGAGACGCGCTCACGCGCTCGGCGGCCGGGTGCACGGCCACGCGCCTCGCTAGCCCTCCCGGCGGCCGACGGCAATCCCTACGTCGTCGGCCCGGCCGGCATTGCCGGCACGTGCCGCATTGGCCTATAAGACGAGCGGACCACCGCCGCCGAAGGGAGGGCCGCATGTCGACGTTCAAGGACCTCGTGATCCTGCTGCCCGGCATCACCGGCAGCGTGCTGGCCAACGCGCGCGGCAAGGAGGTGTGGGCGCCCTCGGCCGGCGCGGTGTGGCGCGCGATCACCAGCTTCGGCGGGTCGATCGAAGGGCTGGAGCTCGCGTCGGACGACGTGGACGACGGTGTCACGGCCACGCGGCTGGTGCCCGACGTGACCCTCGTGCCCGGCCTCGTGAAGATCGACGGCTACGGCCGCGTGAGCCGCTACCTGGTCGAACAGCTCGGGCTCGTGGAGGGGCAGAACTTTCACGCCTTCCCCTACGACTGGCGGCGCGACAACCGGATCAACGCGAAGCGGCTGGAGTCGCAGGCGATGAGCTGGCTGCAGCACTGGCGCGCCGACTCCGGCGCGGCCGACGCGAAGCTCGTGCTGATCGGCCACTCGATGGGCGGCCTGGTCGCGCGCTGGTTCCTCGAGTGCCTGGGCGGCTGGCAGCACACGCGCGCACTCGTCACGCTCGGCACGCCGCACCGCGGCTCGCTCAACGCGGTGGGCTTCATCGAGAACGGCATGAAGAAGGGCATCGGGCCGCTGGGGCTCGACCTGTCGCCGCTGCTGCGCTCGTTCACGTCGGTCTACCAGCTGCTGCCGATCTATCCGTGCATCGACGCCGGCGGCGGCGCGCTGCAGCGCGTGGCCGACGCCGCGCAGGCCGGCGTGCTGCCGCACGTCGACGCGGCGCGCGCGCAGGCGGCCCGCGCGTTCCACCAGGAGATCATCGACGCGCAGGCGCGCAACGCGAAGGACAGCGCCTACGCCGAGCGCGGCTACACGCTGGTGCCCATCGTCGGCATCGAGCAGCCCACGGCGCAGTCGGCGCGCGTCGACGGCGGTCGCACCACCTTGCTCAACAGCCACGAAGGCCAGGACCTCGCCGGCGACGGCACGGTGCCGCGCGTGTCGGCCACGCCGGTCGAGCTGGGCGACGCGAAGCGCGAGGTCTACGCGGCCGAGACGCACGGCGCGCTGCAGAACGCCGACGGCACGCTGGCCAACATCAAGGGCGTGCTGACGCGCGACAGGATCGACTTCCGCAAGTTCCAGCGTGCCGAGGACGCCGCCACGCTCACGCTCGAACTCGACGACGTGGTGCTGCCCGGCGAGCCGCTCGCCGTGCGCGTGCGGCCGTCGGAGGGCCATCCGAAGATCGGCGTCACCTTCACGCCGCTGGCCGGCGGCGCGCCGCTCGACGAGCGCCTGTCGCGCGACACCGAGCCCGGCTGGCAGCGCGGCGACTTCACGCTCGCGCCCGGCGTGTGGCGCGTCACCGCGCACGCCGACGGCGCCACGCCGGTGAGCGACCTCGTCGTGGTGGCGGCGCCGTGAGCGCGTCGCGCGCGGGCGCCGGCAGTCGTCGCATCGGCTGGAGCACCGACTTCATCGTGGTCGACGCCGGGCGGCCGGCGATCGACGAGCTCGAACGCATCGATCGGTCACGCGCGAAGTGGGTGCTCATCGTGCGCGGCCGCGGGCAGTACCTCTACGTGTTCACGCGCGACGAGATCTGGGAGCGCCTGCGGCGTTCGCGCGTGCCCTACGACCCGCACTCGAAGGCCGATCTGACCGACGTGCTCGACCTGCACGAGACGCAGGTCAGCACGCCGGCGCAGCGCCCGTCGCCGAACCCCGCGCCGCCCGACTTGTCGTGGCGGCCGGGCGAGACCTCGCCCAGCGTGCACCGCTACGTCTACTTCGACGCGGCGCAACGGCCGCAGGCCGTGGGCGGCCCCGACGTCGAGGCACGTGCGACCGCGCGCGCGAAGCCGCCCACGCGGCCCCCGGTGAAGGCCGCCTCGAAGCCGCCCGTGCGCAGGCCCGCTGCCGCCGCGGCGCCATCGCTGCCCGCGCCCGCGTCTGCCGTCCGGGCGCCCGCCGACCTGCCGATGTCGGCGCCGCCGCCGGACTTGCCCGGCCTCGGCTCGGGTCCGGCAAGGCGGATGGAGAGGGCGCGAGCCATCGACGTCGAGGCGCCCGCCGGCGGCGCCGCGCCCGACGACGTGCAGCCCGCGACGGCCGACGACGAAGGCACGACCCCCGTGCGCCATCCTGCGATCGACGCCGACGGTCCGCTCGCACCCGGCGCGCCGCTGACGATCGTGGTCGACCTGCGGCGCGAGGCGGCGCCCGACACCACGGGCGGAGCGATCTCGCTCGGAGCGCAGGCGGCCGACTGGAGCACGCTCGAGGTCGGCGTCACGCTGGTCTCGGCCGGTATCGACTTCGACGGCGGCGGTCGCGGCAAGGTCACGATCCGCCGCAATCAGGACTCGACCGCGGCGCGCATCGCCGGCCACGTGGTGGCCGACGCGAAGGCGGGCGACGAGATCGACGTCTTCGCGCAGTTCTGGCTCGGCACGCGCGCGTCGGGCAGCGCGCAGCGCCGCTTCACCGTGCAGCCGGCGGGCGCGCGCGTGCCCGCGCCGGCGGCGCCCACGCAAGGCGCGATGCAGGCCGACCCGTCGGCCGCGCAGCCCGACCTCACCGTCTACATCACCTTGTTCGACCGCGCGCGGCCGGGCGCGATGCACTGGCGCATGGTGTGCGCCGAGTTCCCGACCCGGCCGCCGAAGCTCGACGGCCTGATCGACCTCGGCCAGGACCCGGCGGCCGAGGCGGCGGCGATGTTCAAGCAGTTCGCCAACCTCGAACGTGGCAAGCATCGCGCCCGCATCGAAGGCTTCGGCGAACGCCTGTGGGACCGCTCGCCCGCGGAGTTCAAGGCCGCGTACTGGGCGCTGCACGACCACCTGCAACGCCCGCTCGCGATCCAGTTCGTCAGCGACGACCCGCACCTGCCGTGGGAGCTGATGCGCCCGCACCGCGATTCGCCGGCACGCGAGACGCACGAGCCGCTGGCGCTGCGCCACGCGGTCGCGCGCTGGATCGGCCGCTGGCACGGCTACATGAGCAACCGCCTGCCGGCCGGGCGCGTGGTCGCGATCGCGCCGAAGTACCGCAGCGCGAGCGCGCGGCTGTCGCTGGCCGAGGCCACCGCCGACGAACTCGTCGCGAAGGTCGGCGCGGTGCGCGAAGGCGGCACCCTGGCCGACCTGCACAAGCTGCTGGAACAGCCGGGCGGCGATGCGGTCGCGCTGCTGTTCTTCACCGGCCACGGCCTGTTCGACGCGACGAGCGCCGCCGCGTCGGCCATCAAGCTCGAGGACGGCAACCTCGCGGTCGACGAAGTCGCGCGGCGCGAAGTCACGCTCGGCGAGCGTCACGGCACGGTGGTGTTCTTCAACGCCTGCGAGGTCGGCGCCACCGGCGGCGTGCTCGGCGGCGTGGGCGGCTGGGCCGACGCCTTCCTGTCGCGCCGCTTCCGCGGCTTCATCGCGCCGCTGTGGGCGGTCGACGAGGAAGACGCCGCCGCCGTGACGCGCGAACTCGTCTCGAGGATCGTGAAGGACCGCGCCCCCGTCGGCGCCGCGCTGCGCGACCTGCGCGCGAAACACGGCGACGTGTCGCCGACCTTCTTCTCGTACCTGCTGTACGGCGACGTGACGGCGCGGATGGCGGGGTAGGCGACGGCGGGTTCGGCAGGCTCAGTTGCCCCGCTCAGTCGCCCGTCTGCACCGCCACCACACGCCCGCTGGCGGTGTCGAACACGCAGCGGTAGCTGAACTTCTCGGCCGCCATGGCCGGTGCGCGTGCCATCGCACCCTCGCCTTCGATCTCGGTGCGCGCGTTCTCGGCCGGTGCGACGCGGCGCGTGTCGGAGCCGAACACGATGCGTTCGGCGCGCGGGTACTTCGACTTCAGCGATCGCACCGTGGCCGTCTCGCAGGCGTCGAAGCTGGAGATCGGCGACGGCGTGGTCACGTCGCGCGCAGCCGTGGCGGCGGCCTGCGCGGCCGCGCCGCCGGCGCCGTCGCGCAGCACCACGCCCGAGGTCTCGCGCGTCTTGGCGTCGAACACGCAGCTGTAGCTGAACACGGTGCTGCCGCCCGACGGACTGCGATAGCGCCCTTCGCCGCGCACCGCGCTCTCGATGTCGGACACCTCGGTGATCACGCGCCTGGAGCCGATGAACTGCACCGGCCGCGCGCCCGCGCCGCGCACGCGCTCGACCGCCTGCACCACGGCCTTCTCGCACGCGTCGGCGGCGGTCAGCGGCGCCGGCTCGGCCTGCGCGAACGCCGCACCGGCCGCCAGCAGCAGTGCACCCGCCGCAAGCGACGAGCCCGCCGGCAGCGACGCGCACGCGGGCACGGCGCGCGAGCGCCACGTGAAGCGCTGGTGGCGGCTGACGGGCCTCGAGACGATCGGCGTGGTCATGGCGGCTCCCCGGTGCGGTCGACGGCCGTCGGCTTGCCGTCGCGCGGCAGCGGCGCCGCGTGCGTCCATGGTGTCGCGTGCGCCGCGCGCTGGCAAGCCGGCGCGGCCGGCGCGGCGTGCCGTCCGTCGCGCCGCGCGCGCCGGTGGCGCGCTCAGCCGCCGCCGCGCTGCGTGTACAGGTCGAAGAACTTCATGAAGCGGTGCCGCGCGTCGTCGGCCACGCCGTCGAACTCGAAGCTCACGGCCAGCCGCGGCAGCACGACGAGCGCGATGCGTCGCGGCGGCAAGGTGCGCCACGCGAGTCTCAGCCGGCCGGAGTCGATGCTCACGTCTGCGCCGTCGTCGCGCAGCGCGACCGGGCGGCCGCCCGACGCCGCGGGCAGCCAGCCGGCCAGTTCGGCCGCGGTGCAGCCCATCTCGCGCTCGAAGCGCGCCGGGTAGTCCGACTGCATGCGCGCGCCGCGCTCAGCCGCCGGCCACCGGCGGCCAGATCGCGAGCACGTCGCCGTCTTTCAGCATCGGCTCGTCGCGCTGCTCGGGCGGCACGTACACGCCGTTGACGAGCACCAGGTGCACGAGCTTGGGCGGCAGCTTGTAGGGCTCGACGACCTTCAGGATCGGCGTGCCGTCGGGCACTTCGAGCTGCACCTGGTTGCTGCCGCGCGCCTCGGGCGGCAGGTGCTGCGAAAGGCTGGCGTAGAGCTTGAGCGTGATGCGCATGCGGTCGATGGTGCCAGACGCGCAATGTCCCGGGGCCGCGCCGTGCCAACTCCGGCTCACGCCTTCACCAGCGCCCGCGCCTCCTGCGCCTGCGCGCGCGCGAGATAGGCCTCCATCAGCAGGGTCGGGTCGGCCAGCAGCCGGTCCTTCCACTCGCCCAGGCGTACCTGTCCCTCGACCAGCCCGCGCATCACGCCGACGTGCTCGGTCCAGCCGATGGAGTTGCAGCCGATCAGCCGGTCCTGCGCGAACTGCAGGCTCAGGTGCCGGCCCGCCGCGCGGTCGGTCAGCTCGACGTGCTGGCCGCCCGGCACGCCCTGCCAGTCGCCGAAGCTCGCCGACACGAGGCCCAGCGTGTCGAGCACGTTGATCTGGGTCACGCCCTTGAGCCGCGCCGGCTTGCCGGCCATGTTCATCGCGGCGACGTAGGCCTGGTCGGCGGCGTTGGGCTGGATCGCGCTCACGATGGTCTTGCCGCTGATCACGTCGAACGCCTCGGCGCAGTCGCCGGCCGCGTACACGCCCGGCACGTTGGTCTGCATGTGCTCGTCGGTCAGCACGCCGACCAGGCACCGGATGCCGGAGTTCTCGAGGAAGCCGATGTTGGGCCGCACGCCGGTGGCGTTGATCACGAGGTCGGCCTCGAGGTGCTGGCCGTTGGACAGCCTCACGCGCAGCGGCGCGTGCGTCTCGATGGCCTCGACGCGCGTGCCGGTGAACACGCGCACGCCCTTGCGCTCGCACCACTCCTTGATCATGCCGCCGGCCGTCGGGCCCATCATGCGCGGCACCATGCGGTCGCCCATCTCCACCACGGTGAGCTGCACGCCGCGCAGCGCCAGCGCCTCCATGATGATGCAGCCGATGAAGCCGGCGCCCATCTGCAGCACGCGCGCGCCCTTGCCGGCGAGGGCCATGATCGCGCGCGCGTCCTTCAGGGTCCAGCAGGTGTGCACGCCGGCGGAGTCGATGCCGGGGATCGGCGGCTTCATCGGACTGGAGCCCGTCGCGACGAGCAGGGTGTCGAAGCGCAGCACCTCGCCGTCGTCGAGCGCGACGGTGCGCGCGCCGACGTCGACCGCCTTCGCGCGCACGCCGCGCTTCACGTCGATGTTGAGCGACGTGTAGTGCCCCGGCGTGTGCCGCAGGTGCGTGCCGGGCTCGGCGATCTGGCCGGCCAGCAGGTACGGGATCGCCATGCGCGAGTAAGGCGCCTCGGGCTCGTCGCCGACGATGGTGATCGCGTCGTGCGGGGCCTGCTTGCGCAGGGTTTCGGCGGCGATCACGCCGGCCGGGCCGGCGCCCAGGATCACGTGGTGCTTCATGGTCGCGTCTCGTCAGGTGCTCGAAGGAATGCTCAGAAGAAGACAAGGCGGTCCGAGAACCGCCTTGCCGGGTCAGTGCGTCGCGGCGCTCTCAAGTCGATGTGGCTCCGCCACTCGACTTGAACCCCCTCGGGGGGCGGGCCGGCAGGGCCGGCCTTGGGGGCTCAGAGCCCGAGTCGCGTGCGGGTCTCCGGCTTGAGCTGGCCGTTGGCGTCCCAGCCGCGGATCTCGTAGTACTTGGGCAGCATCTCGGGCAGCTTGTTGACCAGGCCCTTGGCCGGACCGGTCTTGGCCGGCTCGGTCAGCAGCCGCTTGGGCAGGGTGTCGTCCTTCGCGGTGAAGCCGGCCCTGTTGTTGAAGTCGCGCTCGAGGTTCCAGATGCGCTCGCCGATCTTCTCCATGTTCTCGAGCGTGAACTCGGGTCCGCACGCGGCGGCCACCTGCGGCGCCACGTCGGCCAGGCCCCACGCGAAGCTCGTGAAGATGCAGATGCCGGCGGAGTCGAACGCGGCGGTCGCGTCCTGGAAGGCCTTCACCAGTTCGGGCTTGCCGTCCGCGCTCAGCGGGTCGGTCTTGACCGGGATGCCGAGGATCTCGGAGGCCACGGTGTAGCTGCGCAGATGGCACGCGCCGCGGTTGCTGGTGGCGTAGGTCAGGCCCATGCCCTGGATGCCGCGCGAGTCGTAGGCCGGGAACTCCTGGCCCTTGACGCTCATGCTCAGCTCGGGATGGCCGTACTTCTCGCACAGGCGCTTGCTGCCCAGGCCGATCTCCTTGCCGAAGCCGGTGCCGTTGGCCGTCATGTCGGCGAACTCGCACAGCGCCTTGGCCGAGCCGAACGGCGCCTCGATGCCGATCTGCTCCTTCTTCAGCACGCCCATCTCGTACAGCTCCATCACCGCGCCGATGGTCGCGCCGAACGAGATCGGGTCCATGCCCTGCTCGTTGCAGATGAGGTTGGCGTACTGCAGCGCCTCCAGGTCGTTCACGCCGTTGGCCGCGCCCAGCGCCCACGCCGCCTCGTACTCGAGGCCGCCCGAGGCGCCCCAGTACTGCGGCTTGTTCTCGACCGAGAAGTGCGTCTGGTCGATCTTGCTGATGCGCCCGCAGGCGATGGTGCAGCCGAAGCAGGCCTGGTTGGTGACGAGCTGCGCCTTGCCGTCGCTCTTGCGCGGCGTGGCCATCGCCTCGGCCGAGATGTCCTTGGCGCCCTCGAACTGGCTGTCGCGGTGGTTGCGCGTCGGCAGCGCCCCCACCTCGTTGATCACGTTCATCAGCACCTGCGTGCCGTAGGTGGGCAGCCCCTGGCCGGTGACCGCATGGTCGGCCAGCACCTTCTTCTTCTCGAAGGTGACCTGCATGAACGCCTTCGGATCGGCGATGTTGCCCACGCCCCTGGTGCCGCGCACCGCGATGGCCTTCAGGTTCTTCGAGCCCATCACCGCGCCCACGCCGGAACGGCCGGCCGCACGGTGCAGGTCGTTCACCACCGCGGCGAACAGCACCTGGTTCTCGCCGGCCTTGCCGATGCTCGACACGCGGATCAGCGGGTCCTGGTGCTGCTTCTTCAGCGTCTCCTCGGTCTTCCAGACGCTCTGGCCCCACAGGTGCGCGGCGTCGCGCAGCTCGGCCTTGTCGTCCTCGACGTACAGGTACACCGGCTTCGGCGACTTGCCCTCGAAGATGATCATGTCCCAGCCGGCCATCTTCAGCTCGGCGCCCCAGTAGCCGCCGGAGTTGGAGCACGCGATGGCGCCGGTGAGCGGGCCCTTGGTCACCACCGTGTAGCGACCGCCGGTCGAGGCCATCGTGCCGGTGAGCGGGCCGGTGGCCCAGATGATCTTGTTGGCCGGCGACAGCGGATCGACCTTGGGGTCGATCTCGCTGACCAGGTACTTCGACGCGAGGCCGCGCGAGCCGAGATACTGGCGCGCCCACGTCATGTTCAGCGGCTCGGACTTGACCGTGCCGTCGGTGAGATTGACTCGGAGGATCTTGCCTGCCCAGGACATGGTGTGACTCCTTCAGGCTGCGGGTTGGTTGCCGAGCTTGTCGGCCCAGGCCTGCATCTTGTTCAGGCCGGTCCAGTTGGCGTCGACGTAGGTGATGGCGCCGGTGGGGCACGCGGTCGCGCAGGCGGGGTCGCCGCCGCACAGGTCGCACTTCTGGACCTTGCCGGTCTCCTGCACGTAGTTGATGGTGCCGAAGGGGCAGCTGATCGTGCAGACCTTGCAGCCGACGCAGGTGGTCTCGTTGACCACCTTCGCGCCGGTGAGCTTGTCGACCGTGATCGCCTCCACCGGGCAGGCGTGCAGGCACCAGGCTTCATCGCACTGGGTGCAGGTGTAGGGCACCTTGCGGCCGGTGTGATGGAAGTCGAACACCTTGATGCGCGACTTCGCCGGCGCGTAGGTGGCGTAGTTCTCGAACGAACACGCCATCTCGCACTGCAGGCAGCCGGTGCACTTGTCCGGATTGATGTGGAGCGTCTTCTGCATGGTGTTTCACCTCGGGGTGTGCGCGTGCGGCGCGGCCGCGCCGCGCTCGTGCCGACGTATCTTGGCGACCGACGTATGCAACGCGGAACCTAGGTCTAACCCTAGTCGGCCGGGCTGCGCGCGGTCGCGCTGTGCCACGCTGCGACAGCCGCTCGGCCGCCCGCGCGCGACCCCGCGAAGGCCGGCCGTCACGGCGCCCGCCACGCGAGTCCGCGCGCCTCGAACATGCGCGCCAGCGCGCCCGACGCGGCCAGCGCGTTCAGCGCCGCCTGCAGCGCCTGCGCCAGGTCGGTCGCGTCGCGCTTGACCGCCATGCCCACCGCCCAGCCGTCGCGCGGCGCGCGCGGCGACGGCAGCGGCTCCAGCGCGAAGCGCGCGTCGCGCCCGAGTACCGACTGCAGCTCCGACCACAGCCCGGCCGCGCCGGACACCTCGCCGCGCTGCAGCGCGTGCGCGGCCTCGGCGCCGTTCTTCCAGCGCGTGTCGAGCTGGCCGCGGTAGGCGCCGCCGTCGGCGCCGATCAGCAGCCAGCCGGCCAGCGACTGCCCCGGCACCGCGATGCGCTGCCCCGCGAACGCCGCCAGCGACTCCATCTGCGGCACCTTCTGCAGGTCGCGCGCGATGGCCACGCGCTCGCGCCAGTACGGGCCGAAGATCTGCACGCGCGGGTTGCCCTCCATCAGCGGACGATCGACCGGCACGTGCAGCATCACGTCGGCCGGCGCCTGCCCGAGCAGTGTGCCGCGCCAGACCATGTTGCGCAGGTCGTCGTTCATGTTCTCGTCGGCATGGAACGGCAGCAGCGCGAGCGGCACGCCGAGCGCGTCGGCCAGCGCGCGCGCCAGATCGACGTCGATGCCCTGCCCGCCCGCGTGGAACGGCGGCATGTCGTGATAGACGGCCACCACGAGGCGGCCGCGCTCGCGCACCTTCGCCAGCGCGCCCGCGTCCTGCGCACGCGCGGCGCGCGGCAGCGCGCCCAGCGCGGCCAGCGCGGCCAGCGCGGCCAGCGCGGCCAGCGCCGCGCCGGCCGACGCCGCGGCCAGCAAGCGGCGACGGCTCACAGCGGCTTCTCGCGCCGCGTCTCGAGATACGACCTGATCGCCCACACGGCCTCCTGGTTGAGCATGCCCTCGAACGGCGGCATGTAGACCGCGCCGTTGCGCGTGACGCCGCGACGCACCTTGGCGCTGAAGTAGTCGTCGACGTCCTTCACGCAGGCCGCCTTCTTCGCCGCGTCCTTCAAGGTCGCGCAGTCGTTGTCGAGCTTGCGCAGGTCGGGCGCGATGCCGCCGGACACCGCCTCCAGGCCATGGCAGCGCGCGCAGTTCTGGTTGTACGCCGACGTGCCGATCTGGATCGCCTTGGCGTTCTGGCGATACGGGTTCTCGGCACGCCACTGCGCGCCGAGCGGCGGCAGCTCGCGCGTGTCCACGGCCTGCGGCGTCACGTCGCCGTGGCCGAAGGCCGCGCCGGCGGCGGCGAGCAGGGTCGCGGCGAACAGGCCCTTGGCAAGCAGGTCCGTCAGTGCGGGCGGTCGTGTCATGGTCATCGGGGCGGTCTCCGTCAGCGTGAAGTCAAGTTCGACCACCAGACTGCAATCGACATGCCCGGCCGCGAGCGCCACGACCGCTCACGGATGACACACCGTCGGGAATGTCCCGCGCTTGACTCGGGTGCCGCGGATCGGAACAGTGAGTGCGGAACCCCGTGGACGTCGACGCGCCGCCGTGCGCGCGACACGCGGGGCCGAGGAGACGAGCGGCGCCGTCATCGCGTCCGCGGCACACACGCAGAGGCAGCCCATGCCCATGACGACACCGCCGGCCGACGGCATGGCCGGACCCTCCGGCTCCTCGCGCGCGAGATCGCGCCACGACGATCGCCAGCGCCCGCTGTCGGCCGCCCTGCCGCTGCCCGGCGAGCACTTCGATTCGATCGAGCGGTCGCACGAGCGCTGCCAGGCCTTCGGCCTGTCGCGCATCGAGTCGCCGGCGCACGACCCGGTCGGCCGCGCCGACCTCGCCACGCAGCGCGAACGCAACTGGCGCCTGTACTCGCACGCCGTGCCGGTGATGGAAGTGCTGCGCGAGCAGATCGCCAACACGCAGAGCATGGTCGTGCTGTGCGACGCGCGCGGGCTGATCCTGCACTCGGTGGGCGACGACGACTTCCTCGCGCGCGCGTCGAAGGTGGCGCTGCAGCCGGGCGTCGACTGGTCCGAGCAGTCCAAGGGCACCAACGCCATCGGCACCGCGCTCATCGACGAGGTGCCGACGCTGGTGCACGCCGACGAGCACTTCATGCACGCGAACCACTTCCTCACGTGCTCGGCCTCGCCCATCTTCGACCCGCGCGGCAACATCCTCGGCGTGCTCGACGTGACCGGCGACCACCGCAGCTACCACCAGCACACGATGGGGCTGGTGCGCATGTCGGCGCGCATGATCGAGAACCACTGGCTGACCGACGACTTCCGCCACGTGATGCGGCTGCACTTCCACGCGCGGCCCGAGTTCATCGGCACGCTGATGGAAGGCATCGTCGCGGTCGCGCACGACGGCCGCGTGGTCGGCGCCAACCGCAGCGCGCTCAACCTGCTCGGCCTGTCGGGGGCGGCCTCGCGCATGCACAGCGTGACCAGCCTGTTCGGCACCACGGTCGGTGCGCTGGTCGATCACTTCCGCTCGCCGATGGCGATGCCGCTGCCGCTCAACCTGCCCAACGGCAGCGTGGTGCACGTGCAGGCGCGCTTCAGCTGGTCGGCCAGCTTCGGCGTCGGCGGCGCGGCGGACGAGCCGGCCGGGCGCGAGGCCCGCGCCGCGGCGCAGGACGAAGCGCCGCCGGCGCGCGAGGCGCGGCGCGACGGCGATGCGGCGACGGCGCCCGCGCAGCGCACGACGCGCGCCGACGGACGCACGGATGCACGCGCCGACGCCCGCGCGGCAGCACGCACGGAAGGCCGCACCGAGCCCGCGCGCCCCGACACCAGCGGCCTGCGCTACCTGCAGACCGGCGACGCGCAGATGGAGGCGGTGATCGCCAAGGTGCGGCGCGTGCTCGACCGCGACATCCCGATCCTGCTGCTCGGCGAGACGGGCACGGGCAAGGAACTGCTCGCGCGCGCGATCCACCACGACTCGGCGCGCGCGCGCCATCCGTTCGTGGCGGTGAACTGCGCGTCGATCCCCGAGACGCTGATCGAAGCCGAGCTGTTCGGCTACGAGGAAGGCGCGTTCACCGGCGCGCGCCGCAAGGGCGCGCCCGGCCGCATCGTGCAGGCCGACGGCGGCACCTTGTTCCTCGACGAGATCGGCGACATGCCGCTCGCGCTGCAGGCCCGGCTGCTGCGCGTGCTGCAGGAGCGGCTGGTGTCGCCGCTGGGCAGCAGCAAGACGATCGCGGTCGACGTGGCGGTGATCGGGGCGACGCACCGCAACCTGCGCGAGATGATCGGCCGCGGCGAGTTCCGCGAGGACCTCTACTACCGCCTCAACGGCCTGGTGGTGAAGCTGCCCGCGCTGCGCGAGCGCAGCGACCTCGACGTGATCGTGCGCAACATCCTGCGCGCCGAGAGCCCGCAGCGCTTCCTCGACGTGAGCGACGAGGTGATGCGGCTGATCCGCGCGTACCACTGGCCCGGCAACGTGCGCCAGCTCGCCAACGTGCTGCGCACCGCGGCGGTCATGGCCGCCGGCGAGTCGCGCATCACGCGCGAGCACCTGTCGGACGACTTCCTCGAGGACGCCGGCGCCGCGCTCGCGCAGCAGCCGCGCGCGTTCGCCGCGGGCTCGCCGTCGTCGGGCGTGGTGTCGGCGGGTGTGCCGTCGGCGGGTCCGGCATCGCCGCCGTCGGCCGCTTCCGCGTCGATGCCGTCGGGCCACGCAGCAGCACCCGCGACGGCCGCACCGGCCGCGAACGAGGTGCCGGCCGCCCCCGCGCCGACCGGCGCGACGCTCGAGGAGATCGAGCTCGAGACCATCCGGCGCGCCGTCGAAGCGGCCGGCGGCAACATCTCCGAAGCGTCCAAGCGACTGGGCATCAGCCGCAACACCATCTACCGCAAGCTGCGCTGGCGCTGAGCCCTCTCAAGTCGATGTGGCTCCGCCACTCGACTTGAACCCCCGCGGGGGGCGGGCCGGCAGGGCCGGCCCCGGGGGGCGCTCAGCGACGAGTCGGCTCCCCGCGCGACTCAGGCGCGCGCGGCGCCGGCACACCAGCGGCGCCGTCGGCGCCTCGCCCGTCGCGTGCCCGCTGCGCGTCGAGCCATCGCTGCTCGCGCTCGCGCCAGCCGCGCTGCCAGTTCAGCGCATGGCGCGCGACGTCGCCGCGCGCGAGGCCGGGCAGCGCGACGGGCCGGGCCGCGTCGTCGCGGCCGGCGGCGATCGCCGCATCGAGCGCGCGTTGCAGCGCGTGCCAGTAGCGCTGCTGGCGCTCGAGGTCTCCGACGTCGCCCGGCGGCCCCTGCTCGCCGACCCAGCGCGCGACGCCGTCGCGCCGCGCGGCGCGGCGCAACGTGCGCGTGGCCTCGCGCATCGACGCGAGCGACGCGTCGCGCAGGTCCGGCGCCGCGCCCACCCACAGCAGCCCGTGCGCGAGCGCGACGTTCGACGGCGCGTGCCGCAGCAGCGTCGCGGGCGCGTCGGTGCCGCGCGCCACGACCTGCCAGCGCCACGGCCCGATCGTGCCGCGGCCGGGCGCGTCCTGCGGCAAGGCGGCCGGCACCCGCACGGCGCGTTCGTCGAGGCCATCGCCCGCGACGCCGATGCGCTCGCGCAGTCGCGCCACGCAGCGCGCGCACTGCGTGCGCATCGCCTCGGCCACCGGCGCGGCGGCCCACAGCCGGGCGCCGTCGAACGCCGCATTGCCCATCACCAGTTCGGGGTGCGGCCACGGGTCGATCACGTCGGTGACCGCCACGCCGAAGCGCTCGCGCACCGCGCAGGCCACGCGCGCGCCGAAGGCCGGCGTCGGGCCGCTGCCCACGAGCCAGGTGCGCGCGCCGTCGCGCGCCAGCACGAGGTTCGACGTGAAGCCGCCGTTGGCCGGCGTCGACTCCGCGGCGTGCGCGCGCAGCAGCCACAGCTGCGGCCCGAGGCGCTCGAAGCGCAACGCGGCGGCGTCGCAGCCTGCGCGGGCCGGCCCTGCCGACAGCGCGACCAGCGCGATCGACGCGACGAGCGCTCTCGGGCGCGACGGCGCGCTCGCGGGCGGAGGTCCGTGCGCCAGCGCGCCTCGGGTTTGCCCTGTGCCAGGCTCGCACGCAGCCGCTGCGCCGCGTAGCAAAGTACCCGCATGGAAGCGCGGCCGGGCCCTCCGCACACTGCGGCACATGACTTGCACGGTGGCATGCGCGACGAACAACATGCAGGGCGACAAGCAATCCGCCGGCCCGCGGGCGACGCGGGAGGGTGGAGCGACGTGAAGATTCTGGTGCTGGGATCGGCCGAGACCTCGGGCGGCACCGCCGCGCCCGCGAGCGAGGCGCAGCCGCGCACGCGCAGCGGGCTCGCGGTGGCCGCCACCGACGGCCACCGCTGGGTGCTGATCAACGCATCGCCCGACATCGGCGAGCAACTGCGCGAGCGTCCCGAGCTGTCGGCCGATCTCGCAGCGGCGCCCGCGCGGCCGGTGATCCTCACCAGCGCCGAGATCGACACGACCGCGGGACTGCTGAGCCTGCGCGACGGCGCGCCGCTGGAGCTGTACGCGACACCCAGCGTGTTCGAGGACCTCACCGGCGCGCTGCCGCTGGTGGCGGTGCTGCAGCACTACTGCGGCGTGCGCTGGCACCTGCTGGCGGTGGCCGGCGAGCAGCGCCGGCACGCCTTCGCGATCGCCGGCCTCGAGCCCCTGCGCTTCGAGGCGCTGGCCATGCCCGGGCGGGCACCGCGCTACACCGAGCGCGGCCTCGACCCGGCGGCGGGCGACCACATCGCGCTGCGCATCACCGACCAGTCGACCGGACAGCAGCTCGTCTACGCGCCGGGCTTCGAGCGCGTGGGCCCCGAGGAGTTCGAGCACCTGCACGACGCGGACTGCCTGCTGGTCGACGGCAGCGGCTGGCTCGCGCGCGCGCCGCAGCGGCCGCCGCTGTCCGACCTGCTGGCGCGTTCGCGCGCGGCGCGCAAGGTGCTGCTGCACCTGGACGGCGACCACCCGCTGCTCGACGAGCGCCACCCCGAGCGCGCGGCGCTCGCGGCCGGCGGCATCGAGGTCGCCTTCGACGGCATGGAGATCGTGCTGTGAGCGCCGTCGCCGGGAGTGCGGCCGACGCCGCGGTGCATGCGGGCACCCTGCTCGCGTGCGAAGGGCTCACCAAGCGCTACGGCAGCCGCACGGCGCTCGACGCGCTCGGCTTCTCGCTCGCCCCGCCGTGCTTCGCCGCGCTGCTCGGGCCCAACGGCGCCGGCAAGTCCACCTTGTTCCAGCTGCTGACCGGCCTGTTCGTGCCCGACGCGGGGCGCATCGAGGTGGCCGGGCAGTCGCTGCGCGACGCGGCCGTCGCGGCCTTGCGCCACATCGGCGTGGTGTTCCAGCAGTCCTCGCTCGACCTCGACCTCACGGTGCGCCGCAACCTGCTGTTCCACGCCGACCTGCACGGCCTGCCCCGCGCGCTGGCGCGCGAGCGCATCGACGAAGGCTGCGCCGCGCTCGGCCTCGCGGCCGACCTCGACCGCCCCGCGCGCGAGCTGTCCGGCGGCAACCGGCGCAAGGTCGAGCTGGTGCGCGCGCTGCTGCACCGCCCGTCGCTGCTGCTGATGGACGAACCCACGGTCGGGCTCGATCCGAAGTCGCGGCGCGACCTGCTGGCCGCCATCCGCGCCGACGTCGCCGCGCGCGGCACCTGCGTGCTGTGGGCCACGCACCTGGTCGAGGAAGCCGCGCAGGCCGACCGCGTGCTCGTGCTGCACAAGGGACGGCGGCTCGCCGACGGCACGCCGGCCGCCGTGGCCGCCGCGCTGGGCGGCGGCAGCCTGGAGGAAGCCTTCATCCGCGCCACGTCCTGACGCGGCGCGCCACCGACGACGTCGAAGGAGTACCGATGCACCGTTCACCGCTTCGCCCGTGGATCGCCGCCTGCGCGATCGCGCTGCCCGCGGCCGTCGCCGCGCAGACCGGGCTGGCCTACGTGTCGAGCGAGAAGGACCACGCGATCACGATGCTCGACGCGAAGACGTTCGCCGTGGTCGGCACGATCGCCACCTGCAAGCGCCCGCGCCACATGCAGATGCTGCCCGGCGGCGGGCGCCTGATGGTGGCGTGCAGCGACTCCAACCGCGCCGACGTCATCGACCTGAAGACGCGCAAGTCGGTCGACACGGTGCCGCTCGGCGACGACCCGGAGATCTTCGACCTGTCGCCCGACGGCCGCATCGCCTACGTGTCGGCCGAGGAGGACGGCGAGCTCGCCGTGTTCGACATCGCCGCGAAGAAAAAGCTGCGCGCGGTGAAGGTCGGCAAGGAACCCGAGGGCGTGAAGGTCTCGCCCGACGGCAAGCGCGTGTACGTGACCTCCGAGGTCGCGAACATGGTGCACGTGGTGGACACCGCGAGCTTGTCGATCGTGAAGAACATCCCGGTCGGCAAGCGGCCGCGCCGCTTCGCCTTCAGCGCCGACGGCCGCGAGCTGTGGGTCAGCAACGAGCTGGGCTCCAGCGTCACGGTCATCGACACCGGCTCGCTCGCGGTGACGCACACGCTCGCCTTCGAGGTCAAGGGCATGCGGCCGGACGACATCACGCCGGTCGGCCTCGTGCTGTCGAAGGACGGCAAGACCTTGTACGTCGGTCT
>Ga0209172_10002960_pt1 | contig 27722 bp, 26 predicted proteins | sample LarsenN4metaG_FD_184113 | JGI IMG/M metagenome (GOLD analysis project Ga0209172, IMG submission 184113) | Hot spring sediment bacterial and archeal communities from British Columbia, Canada, to study Microbial Dark Matter (Phase II) - Larsen... ... | reverse complement strand
GCGCCCGAGATCAGCCCTGACGTCGCAGCCTTCCCACCCGTCATCCTCGACCGAATCGATCTCTCAGCCGCCGCACTGCTTCCGCCGGTCAGTGGAGGGAGTGGGGAGAATGAACCCGACGCTCACATCCCCCAGAATACCCGACTCTGCATGGAGGACGACTTCGCCCGCCTGGCCCGGACCGTCATCGCCTGTCGTCTCTGCCCTCGTCTCGTCCGCTACCGCGAGCTGATCGCCCGGCGGAAGAAACGGGAGTTCGCGCACTGGACGTACTGGGGCCGGCCTGTCCCCGGCCTGGGTGATCCCGGGGCGGAGTTGTTGATCGTGGGGCTGGCGCCGGCGGCGCACGGGGCGAACCGGACCGGGCGCATGTTCACCGGAGACGGCTCGGGGCAGTGGCTCATCCGGGCGCTCTACCGCGCCGGCTTCGCCTCCCAGCCCACGTCCACGCACCGGGACGACGGTCTGCGGCTCCACAACGCGTACATCACGGCGACGGTCCGCTGCGCACCCCCAGACAACAGACCGCTGCCGTCCGAGTTCCAGCACTGCGCCCGCCACCTGCGGCGCGAGCTCGAGCTGCTGGAGCGGGTGCGGGTCGTGGTCACGCTCGGCCAGATCGCGTACGCGCGGTTTCTGAGCCACGCTGCGGAGCGCGGGTACACGATTCCGCGTCCCCGTCCCCGGTTCGCCCACGGGCGGTCCTTCGTCCTGCGCACCTCCACGGGCGGACGCCTTCGGGTCATCGCCTCCTACCATCCGAGCCGCCAGAACACGCAGACCGGCAAACTCACCGCGCCGATGCTCCACGCCATCTTCGCCCGCGCGCACCGCGCCCTGCTGAGCGACCCGCGTGGATAGACGAGCCTGGATCGTCCTGATCGTCGTCCTGTCGGGGACCACGGCCGCCCGGCTATGGCTCGCCTCCGCTCTGCCGCTCGTCGACGATGAGGCCTACTACTGGGCCTGGGCCCAGCGGCCAGCCTGGGGGTACCCCGATCACCCGCCCGCCATCGCCGGCTTGATTGGATTCACGACCGCGCTGGTCGGCGACACACCGCTGGGCGTGCGCCTCGGCGCGGTCCTGCTCACAACCGCGACGGCGCTGCTCCTCTTCGACCTCGGGCGCATGATGTTCGGCGCATCGGCCGGGCTGTGGGCGGCCGTCGGCTTTCAGCTCCTTCCATCCTTTGCCCTGGGGAGCGTCTTCGCGTTTCCGGATGCGCCGTTCATCTTCTTCTGGACGCTCGCCCTGTGGGCGTTGTGGCGTGCCCGCACGGGCGGCCGGGCGCTGGACTGGTATGTGGCCGGCGCGGCCGCAGGGCTCGCCGCGGTCAGCAAGATGACGGCCGCCTTTCTCGCCGTCTCAATCGCCGGCTTCGTGCTTGTCACCCCCTCCGAGCGGCGGTGGCTGCGCCGCGCGGAGCCGTACCGGGCGGCCGCCATCGCCCTGCTGGTCTTTCTCCCAGTCATCTCCTGGAACGCGGCGAACGGCTGGGCAGCCTTTCAGCTGGCGCGGACGCCTTTCCCCTGGATCGGCACCGGTCTCCCGGCGCTCAACGCGGCAGCCTTTGCCGCGGCACAGCTCGCCTACTACGGTCCGATCAGTGCGCCGCTGCTGGTCGCGGCGCTGGCCGCCTCATCCACTGCCGTACGCCGCGTCGATCCCCGTCACGTCTTCCTGATGTGGGGCGCCTTCCCGATCATGGGTGTGACCTGGGCGGCGAGCTTCGACGGGATCCCCAAGCCGCACTGGCACGCGCCGGGGTTCATGACGGCGCTCATCGCCGCCGGAGCGCTGTGGCCTCAGGTGCGCGCGCGGCGCCCCTGGCGCGGTGCGCTGGCCGCAGCGGTCGCCCTCAACCTCCTGGTGATCACCGCCCTCGGCGCGCTCCCCTTCCGGGAGGACTACGCCGGGGCCGGGCAACTGTGGGGATGGGACCAGGTTGCGGCGCGCCTGGAACCGCTGATCGAAGCCACCCCGGCATCACCGGGCCGATTCATCATGGCGGCCGGCTATCAGACCGCCGCGCAGATCGAGTACGGCCTGCGCCGCAAATACGTCGTGGCGACCCCATACCACCAAGGAGACGCCTACGACCTGTGGGTTCCAACCCAGCGCCTCATCGACTGGAACGCCATCTACTTCAATGACCTGCCCACCGGGCCCGGCGTGCCGCTGGCGCGCCTTTTCCGCCGGGTCGAGCGGTTGCCGGATCTCGAGGTCGTGCGGCACGGACGGGCGGTACGTCGTTTCGCCGTCTATCGCGGGCTCGAGTTCCGCGGCCTTCTCCGCCCCGCCTTTGTCCCCAAGTGACGGTCGTAGACGACCCGCGTACCTTGCAGCCGTGCAAACGGCGTCAGCGTGTGCGGCTGCGCCTGGCCGGGACCGAGGATGTGGGTCACGGCGACTCCACGCGCGATGAGCGCGTCCGCGATGAGCTGCCGATGACACCGCCAGGGCACCGCCTCGGCGCACATGAGCACGACGGTCTCCGCGGCGGCACGGGCGATCACGTCGTCCAGGGCCTTGCCGAAGGCAGGTCCGTCCATGTGGTCCGCGTATCCCCGGAAGCCCTCGCTTCGCCAGCCGACGTGGGGGGAATCCGACCGGGGGCGGCGCCACCCGCCGAGGTCTCGCATGTGGATGTAGGTGATCCCTGACCGCTCCAAAGCCGCGGCGAGGGCGTCGCGGGTGAAGTGCGGATGCCGGCGCGATCCGGGGGCGACCCGCACATCGATCAGGCAGGTCACGCCGTGCGCACGCAGCAGGTCCAGGAATTCCTCGAGAGAGCGGGTGGAATGGCCGATGGTGGCTACGCGGGCTGACCCCTCCATCCTATCCACGTGCCCACGGCCCCGATCAGCAGGTGCAGGATGTTGTCAAGAAGGCTCATCTCCTGACTGAACACACCATAGACGTCCGGGGCGATGAAGCCGGCCACGCCCCACATGAGAAAGCCTGCGGCGGCGATCCTCGTCCACCGCGTGACCTGAGCCGACGTGCCCCGCGCCCCGGCCCAGTTCAGGATGCCTCCGGCCACGAGGTAGAGCAGATCCACGAGGAACTCGGAGTTCAGCGCCAGCACGGCGCGGCCGGCAAACAACCCTCCCACACCCAGGGCCACGAGGGCGGCTCCGCCCCATCGCGCGTACGCGCGCGCCATCGGCAGGGTCCTACGCCGGTGCGCGCAACACGGCCAGCAGGAGGTTCTCCTTGCGCAGCGTCACGTCCGCCACCCCACGCGCCAGCCCTTCCGCCCGATCGGCCACCCAGGTGCAGTGCGCTCCGGGGTGGACGCGTCTCGGGGCGCCGGCGCCGTAGGGGGCGTCCAGGGCTGCCGCCTCCGGATGCAGCACCACCCGGTCGAAGATCTCCAGGGCGGCCTTCAACAGCCTCGCCGCATCCCGCGCCGCGGCGTGCCCGCGCTGGATGTCATCCACGGTCCGGACCGGATCCAGGGAGCGAATCCAGGTAATTTCCTCGTCCCAATGCGCCGCCGCCGCGGTGACGGCGGCCAGCGTCTCACGCATCACCTCCGCGGCCCGCGGCAACTCCTCGCCCGGCGGAGCATGCATACCGCTCTGGGGATGGAAGCGGAGTTCACCGGCATACCGGCGGAATGTCGTCGCGGTGGCCTGGAGCGTCCGCCCGAGACGCAGGGCCTCTACGTGCGCGGCGCGCCACCGCGCCAGTTCGTCGGCTTTCGGTGCGACCACCGTTCGTTGACCGCCTCGGATGCCTGATGCTACAGTGTTGGCGTCCGCGGCCCCCATCGTCTAGCCAGGCCCAGGACACCGGTCTTTCAAGCCGGTAACGCGGGTTCGAATCCCGCTGGGGGCACCACTCAGCCCCTCATCCCTCCAGATGCCACGTCTCACCGCGGCGCGCCGCCACCGCAGGCCGCAGACCCCTCGGTTCGGGTGCGACACCTTCCTCCAGGTGCATCACCTCGACCCGCTCACAGGTGAACTTCAGAAGTACGTAGTCGTCACCGAGAGGCCCCGCCGGCCAGAAGACCGCCCAGTCGTCGCGCCAGTAGCGGCGCCGGAGACCGGCATCCTCCACGACCTCGGCCACTCCGGTCAGGGCCGCGTACCCGGGCCGGCGCGGATCGTGGCACGCCACCACGACACGGGGCGCGAACTGCACCTCGCGCACCTTGCGTGACCCACGGCTGACTCCGAACCAGAGGGTCAGGTCCGCCTCCGGCTTGAAGTGCTGCATCAGGCGGGCGTGGACGTCGCGCGTCGGCCCAAGCGTAATCAGAAACGAATACTCCGCGTCGCGGAGTATTCCAGCCGCCGTCTGGAGGACACGCTCAACCGTGACCGTGTTCATGACGTCCGGGTGAGGAGACCGGCCGCTTTACTTCTGGGGACCCGGGGTCACACCTGCTGCAGTCCGACGTAGTTCTCGGCCAGGCCGGCGGCCGGTGAGCTCGCCGACACCGGAGGCGCGGAGGAGATCGACGGTACCCTGCTCGAGCACGCCTGCGCGGATCCGCCGCTCCACGTACTCGCGTGCGCCGTCCTCCAGCACGATGGAGTCGATGCCCGAGCGGGCCGGGAGGTGGGAGAGCACGAGTCCCGCCGGTCCTGCGCCGATGATTCGCCACCTGGTCCGCGCCGGCGCGGGGACGGTCATGCGCGAGGCCGGCTTGGGCCGTTCCCGCCGTTCTCGCCCCCGGCCACTATCGCGGGGCGCGAGGCCGGAATCTCCTCGGGCCGCGACGCCCTCCGCCGCGCGCGGTACCCCTCCACCGTCACGTACAGCGTGGGGATGAAGACGAGGGTGACCATCGTGCCGATGAGCAACCCACCGATCACCGCCCGGGCCAGAGGCACCTGCAGCTCGGCGCCTTCGCCGATGCCGATCGCGGTCGGCATCAACCCCATCACCGTCGTCACCGTCGTCATCAGCACCGGGCGAAGGCGCGCCGCGGCACCGTCGACCGCGGCGGCCTCCAGGGGCAGGCCGTCCCGGCGCTGCCGGGTGATGATGAAGTCGATCAGGAGGATGGCGTTGTTGACGATGACGCCGGCCAGGACGATCAGACCGATGAGCGACTGGATGTTGAGGGTCGTGCCCGTGAGGAATAGCGTGAGCAGCCCGCCGCTCAGGGCGAACGGCACTGAGCCCATGATCAGCAGCGGCGCCAGCAGCGCCTCGAACTGCACCGCCATCACGGCGAAGACCAGCAGCACCGCGACCAGGAAGCCCAGCGAGAGCTGGCGGTAGGCCCGCTGCTGCTCCTCGTACTCCTGTCCGAGCGCGATCGAGAATCCTTCCGGCAGCGGCAGCCGCGCCAGCCGTGCGCGCACGTCGGCCATGACACTCCCGAAGTCGCGGCCGCTGATCCCCGCGGTGACCGTGATGATGCGCTGGCGGCTGCGGCGGACGATCTGCGTGGGCGACTCGCCGCGGGCCAGCTCGGCGACCTGTCCGAGCAGCACCCGCCGGCCCGAGGGCGTGATGATCGGGATGGAGAGCACCTGCGTGGGCGTCAGGGTCTGGCCCGACTCCTGGCTGACCACGATGTCGGTCTCACGCCCGGCCGACCGTAGCGTCGTCGCCACGTCCCCTTCCACCGCGGTGCGCAGAGCGCTCGCCACCTGAGCGGGACTCACCCCGAACGCGGCGGCGCGCTCGGCGTCGATGCGGACCACGACCTCGGGCAGCGCCTCCTCCCGTGCCACGGTGGCGTCGATCACGCCGGGGATGCTCTCGAGCAGGTCGCGCACCTGCTGGGCCAGCCCCATGCCGCGGCGGAGATCGAAGCCGCGGATCTCCACCTCGATCGGATCCGCGCCGCCGCCGAAGCGCAGGATCCCCAGGGCCCCGGCGCTCGCCCGGACGAAGACCCGGCCGCCCGGTACGCGCAGACGCGGCCGCAGGTCGGCCACGATCGCCTCGGTGCTCCGAGACCGGCTGGCCCGATCCGCGAGCATCACGCGGACGAAGCCGCCGTGGGAACCGCCGCCGAACGCGGTGGTCCCCGCCGTCACCGAGACGTACGCGGCCTCGGGGACGGTCTCGCGCACGACCTCCTCGAAGCCCGCCAGGACCTGTTCCGTGACCTCCAGGCGCGTCCCGATCGGCATGACCAGGGACACGAAGAGTTCGCCCTCGTCCGCCTGCGGCAGCGTCTCCCTGCCGATCAGGTAGACGCTGGCCATCCCCAGCAGGAAGACGACGGCGCTCGCCGCATAGACGGCCCTCCGATGGCGGAGCGCCCAGGTCAGGGTCTGCCGATAAGTCGCGAGCATCGCGCCGTGCCGCCCGGCTCCGACGGTGCGCTGCGCACGGGAGGAGAGACCGGGGAGGTGGGCGCCGAGGGAGGGGATCAGGGTGAGGGCGACCACGAGCGAGCACAGCAGCGCAAAGACCACGACCACAGAGAACTGGAAGAACAACTGGGTAGTGATGACGCTGCCCCGCAGGAAGATCACGGGGAGGAAGACGACGACGGTGGTGAGCGTGGAGGCGAGGATCGGGGAGGCGACCTCCTGACCGCCGGCCGTCGCGGCCTCGGGGCCGCTCTTGCCCATCTCGCGGTGGCGGAAGATGTTCTCCAGCACGACGATCGATGCGTCCACGAGCATGCCGATGCCCATGGCCAGCGCGCCGAGCGTCATCAGGTTGAGGGAGTACCCGGAGAAGAGCATGAGCACGAAGGTGGCGATGACCGACGTGGGCAGCGCCGTGCCGATGATGAGCACGCTGCGGACGTCGCGCAGGAAGAAGAGCAGCACACCCACAGCCAACCCGCCGCCGATGAGAATGGCCTGCCGCACGGAGGCCAGGGCCCGGCGGATGAAGCGCGCCGTGTCGTTCAAGACCACGAGATCGACGCCCCGCAGGGAGGGGCGGGCCTCGCGCACCTCACGCAGAATCCCATTGGATACGGCCACGGTGTTGGCGCCGGACTGCCGCTGCACCTGGACCAGCACACCGGGCTGGCCGTTGATACGCACCACGCTGGTGCGCTCCTCTTCGCCCTCGGAGACCCGGGCCACGTCGGCGACGTAGACCGGGACGCCGTCGCGCACGGTGACGACCGTCCGGGCGATCTGCGCCAGGGTCTGGTACTGGCTCAGCACTCTCAGGCCCAACCGCCGTGTGCCCTCGATCACCTGCCCGCCGGGCTCGACGAGGTTCGCCCCGGCCAGCGCCGCGCGAAGGTCCCTCTCGGAGACGGCCAGGGCCTGCGCCCGGACCGGATCCATCTCCACCAGGACCTGGCGCCGCGAGCCGCCGGAGATCGTTACAGCGGCCACGCCCGGCACACGCTCCAGGCGGAATTGCAGCTGGTCTTCCGCGATCTGCCGCAACTGCAGGGGGCCGATCTCGGGTAACCGGCTGACGAGTCCGAGCCACACGATCGGCGACTGCGCGGGGTCGAACTTGAAGACGATCGGATTCGACGCCGACTGCGGAAGTCGCCGACGCGCGCGCTCGATGGCCACCCGGACGTCCGCGGCGGCCAGGTCCAGATTCGTGCCGAAGGGGAAGGTGACGGTGACGCGCGAGGTCCCTTCGGACGACGTGGAGATCAGATCCTTCGCGCCCACCGCGGTCCCCACGGTCTCCTCGAGCACGCGGGTGACGAGGTTCTCGACCTCCTCCGGGCCGGCTCCCGGATAGCCGGTGACGATCGTCAGGCGGGGGAACTGCAGTTCGGGCAACAGGTCGAGCGGAAGCCCGAGCAGGCTGGTGATCCCGAGGAGGATGACGATGGCGAACGCCATCAACGTCCCGATCGGCCTCGTCACCGCAGTGCGGATCAGGTTCATGGCCGCCGCTGTCCGCCTCCGCCGGACGGTCCGGGCCGGCCGCCGCCACCTCCGGAGCCACCGGCTCCCTGGATGATGACGGGCGCGCCGTCGCGCAACGTGCGATGTCCGGCCACGGCGACGATCTCGCCTCCGGCCAGGCCGCTCGTGATCTCGACGCGGGCGCCGTCCGAGATGCCGGGCTGGACGAGCTGTTCACGCGCCGTTCCGTCGCGGATCACGAAAACGACCTGTCCGGCCGGTCGCGCCACGAGCGCGTCGACCGGCACGGCCACGACGTTCTCCCGGCGGGCCAGGAGGATCTCCACGTTGGCGAACATCCCCGGCCGCAGGCGGCCGTCGGCGTTGGGCACCTCCACGCGCACCTCCGCGGTACGCGTGGTCGTGGACAGGATCGGGCTGATGCCGGCGATGCGGCCCTGAAACACGGCATCGGGCAGCGCCGCCGTCCGCACCGTCACGGCGATCCCCACGCGGATGCGGTTGAGGTCCCGCTCGATGACCGGCACCGTGATGACCGCCGGATCGACATCGATCAGGCTGAACAGCGGCGTGGACGTCGTCACGGTCTGGCCGCGGTCGACCATCCTCCGCCCGATCACGCCGTCCACCGGGGCGGCGATCGCGCTGTCGGCGAGCCTGCTCTCCGCCTGCCGCAGCGCCACCCGGGCCTGCTCCAGACGCGAGAGGGCCTGACGGTACGCGACGTCGGCTTCACCGACCTGGGCGCGGGCGATCTGCACGGCCTCCGGCCGTGGCTCGCGGCGCAGGAGCGTCAGCTGTTCCTCCGCCGCGCGGAGGCGCGCCTCCTGAACGGTGAGGTCCAGCCGCGCCGCGTCGAGCTGGGCCCGGGAGACGTACCCCTGACTGAACAGCTCTTCAGTCCGGCGCAGCTGCTCACGGCTGAACTCCACTCCGGCCCGGGCCTGCCGTACCTGCTGCTCGGCCTGCCGCAACTGCTCGGCCGGTGGCCCGGCCAGCACTTGCGCCAGCCTAGCCTGCTGCGTGCGCAAAGCCGCGCGCGAGGCTTCAACCTGTACACGCTGCGTTTCATACGCCGCCCGGGCATCGGCCGCCTGAAACCGGAGATCCTTGGGATCCAGTCGCGCCAGGATCTGCCCGCGCCGGACGACCTGCCCTTCCTCGACGGTGATCTCGGCCAGAATCCCGGGGACACGGGAGGTGACGTCGACACTCGAGGCTGCGGTGACCTCGCCGATGTGCGTCGAGCGCTGGGTGATCGTCGCGCGCTCCGCCGTGGCGGTCTGCACCAGGACGGCGGTGACGCGGTTGTTCGGGCCGGCCGCCGTCTGCCGGCCCCGCAGCGCGGCGCTGGTCCGCCACACCAGAAGGGCGACGAGGGCCGCGGCCGCGGCGAAGAACAGGATCCTCCGAGCCGACCTCATCCGCTACACCGCCTCGGCTGTGACACGACGGATGAATCTCACTCCCGACCCGGGGGGCCGCTTCCCTGCCCATTCTCGGTCAGCACGGGGAAATCCGCGCTGATCGCTCAGACGTGCACGTCATGCGGTCCGGCCATGCTCACCGGGCCACCCTGCGCAGGAAGGCGGAGATCGCCTGATAGATCTGGTCCCGGTGACGCGTGGAGTAGAACATGTAGGTCCCATGCCGCGCGGTCGGGACCAGAAGGAGCTGCTTGGGCTCCGGGCTCCGATCGTACATGATGCGGGCGCTGGTGTTGAACGGCGCGTCACGGCTGCCGGCGATGAAGAGCTTCGGCATGCGCAGGTCGTCGAGGTGCGGCCGGGCATCCAGCCCCTGGAACATCGTCCCGCTGGCGATCACGACCAGACCGTCCACGGGGGTGTGCGCCGCGGCGACGATGGAGGACGTCCCGCCCATGCTGGCGCCGACCAGCACGACCTTGCGGGGTCGCTGCCCGCGGATGAACGCCGCCGCCGCCATCGTATCACGGTACACGTTGCGGATCACCAGGCGTCCGGAGGAACTGCCCACGCCGCGGAAGTCGAAGGTGAGCGCCGTGTAGCCCTGGTCGGCCAGGTGCGCGGCGAGATCGAACCAGATCGACTGCGTGGTGCCGAACATGTGGGAGAAGACTACGGCGGTGGATCCGCCAGACCAGAGGCGACCCCGCAGGGTGACGCCGTCGGTGCTGCGGAAGGCGACGGCGCGCGGCGTCGGCGTCGCCGCGGCTGTCGCCGACCACACCAGCATCGCGGAGGCCGCGAGCAGCGCGACGCGGCGCACGCGCATCACATCACCGCTTTGACCAGCCCGCCGTCCACCTGGAGGGTCGTCCCGTTGACGAAGCCGGCCCGGGGCGAGGCGAGAAAGACGACCACGTTGGCCAGTTCCTCCGGGGTCCCCACGCGGCCCAGCGGGATCTGGTCCGTCCACAGCCGTCGCTCGGCATCCTCATACGTCATTCCTTCCCGCTCCGCGTAGGTTCTGGTCAGGGATTGCAACCGCTCGGTGGCGATCGGTCCGGGGCAGACCGTGTTCACCGCGATGTTGTCGCGTCCCAGTTCCGCGGCCAGGGTCTTGGCCAGCCCCACGACGGCGAGGCGCACGGCGTTGCTCAGGACCAGGTTCGGCAGCGGCTGCTTCACCGTGAACGAGGCGACGTTGAGGATGCGTCCGCCGCCCTGCGCGCGCATGTGCGGGACGACCTGTCGGCACAGGCGCACCGTGCTCATCAGGTTGAGTCCGACCCCGGCCCACCACTCCTCGTCGCTGGTCTCGACGAATGGCTTCGAGGGCGGGCCGCCGGCGTTGTTCACGAGAATGTCAATCCGCCCGAAGCGGTCGGCCACCGCGCGGATGAACCGTTCCACGTCCTCCGCCCTGGTGACGTCCGCGGGAACGGCCAGCACGTCCCGGCCGATCTCGGCCGCCGCCGCGCGCAACACGACCTCGTCGCGGGCGCAGATGGCCACGCGCGCGCCTTCTCCGGCAAACCCCTGCGCGATCGCCTTGCCCAGCCCGCGGCTCGCCGCGGCGACTACGGCGACCTGTCCCCGCAGCCCCAGGTCCATGCGTCCCTCCGTCGTGCTTATTTGCGCTGCTCGAGCCGGGTGATCAATCGAGTGAGCACACGTTGCCGGATCTCGGCCCGGGAACGGCTGCCGGCGACGCCGCGCCGACCAGGGCCGGCAGCACTGCCCTGCGCTCCGGACCCGCCCGTGGGCGGCCCTAAACCGCGACCGGCGGGGCCTCCGGAACCGCCGCGCTCCTGCTGCCGCCGCCGCGCCTCCTCGCGCAGGCGCTCGACCTCCGCACGCTGATCGGGAGTCAGCAGGCTCATGATCTCCTGCGCCAGCGCGCGCGAGGGCTCGGCGTCGTTCGGATCGGTATCGCGCAGCACGCGCAGCAAGGGCAGAACGGCGGAGACCTGCTCTGCGGTCAGCGCGTGGGTCTCACTGCGCTCCAGGGCACCAAGCGCAATCGCGGCCAGAACAGCAGGATCGCCGCGCGCCGCCACGGGCCGCGGACGCAGGCGTCCGGAGGCGATCACACCACCGACGGCGAGGAGGGCGACAAGGCCGGCGGCGAGCAGGGTGCGCCGTGTCGGAGCCTTCATAGGAGACCTCCTACTCATACCGCAGGGCGGCGATGGGGTCAAGCGCGGCGGCGCGCTGCGCGGGATACAACCCGAAGAAGACGCCGACGGCGGCGGCGAACCCCACGGCCAGGAGCAGCGAGGCCGGCGAGATGAGCGTCGCCCAGCCGGCCAGACGTGAGATCGTCTGACTGCCCGCCGCGCCCAGGACCAGCCCGATCAAGCCTCCCGTGACGCTGAGGACCAGGGCCTCGACGAGGAACTGGCCGAGGATGTCGCGGCGCGTCGCGCCGACGGCCTTGCGGATGCCGATCTCGCGCGTGCGCTCGGTGACCGAGACCAGCATGATGTTCATGATCCCGATCCCGCCGACGAGCAGGGAGACCGTGGCGATGCCGCCCAGCAGCAGCGTCATCGTGCGGGTCACGCCCTCGAAAGCGGCGACGATGTCGGCCTGGTTGCGGATGCTGAAGTCGGCCTCGTCCCCCGGCGCGATGCGGTGGCGCGACCGCAGCAGCGTCTCCACGGCCTCCTGCGCCGCGCTCATCTCCTCCGCGCTGCGGACCTTCACGTAGATGGCGCGGACGAAGTCCACCCCGAAGAGGCGCCGCTGCGCGGTGGAGAGGGGGATGAAGATGACGTCGTCGCGGTCGTTGAAGCCGGTGGCGCCCTTCTCCTCCATCACGCCGATCACGGTGAAGGTGACGCGGTTGATCTTGATCGCGGCCCCCAACGGAGCGGCGTCGCGGTCGCCGAAGAGCCGTTCCACGACGGTGCGGCCCAGCACCGCCACACGGGCCCGCGAGGCCAGGTCCGCATCCGTGAAGAACGCGCCTGCCTCCGCGTAGAAGTTCCGCACCTCCTGGAAGGCCGCGGTCACGCCGGACACGCTGGTGTTCGCGTTCTCGGCCCCGCGCACGACCTGGGCCGTGCGGGAGAACTCGGCGGTCACGGCCTCCGCCGCAGGCACCTCGGCGCCGATCGCCTCGGCGTCCTCCCAGGTCAGGGTCTGCCGGGAGCCCAGCGCCTGGCGAACCCCGAACTGCGAGACGCTCCCGGGGAAGACCGTGAGCAGGTTGCTCCCCAGGGACTGCACCTGCTGGGAGACGGAGGCCCGGGCGCCCTGACCGATGCTGACCATCGTCACCACCGCGGCCACGCCGATGATCACGCCGAGCATGGTGAGCACGGCGCGCAGCTTGTTCGCGGCCAGGGCACGCAGGGCGATCTGGACGCTGCTGTGCAGGTTCACCGCCGCAGCTCCTCCGGCCGCCGCAGGATGCGGCGCTCGTGCACCGGTTCCTGCCGCTCGATCAGCCCGTCGCGGAAGCGCACGAGGCGCCGCGCGCAGGCGGCCACGTCGTGCTCGTGCGTCACCATGACGATCGTGATCCCGCGGTCGTTCAGGGCCGCCAGCCACCCCAGGATCTCCTCGCTCGTGGCGCTGTCCAGGTTGCCCGTGGGTTCGTCGGCCAGGAGCACGGCCGGAGCGGTGATCAACGCCCGGGCGATCGCCACCCGCTGCTGCTCGCCGCCCGACAGCTGCGCCGGGAGATGCCGGGCCCGATGGGCCAGCCCCACCTGTTCCAGGGCCTGCAGCGCGCGCGCACGCCGATCGGGGACGCCGGCGTAGATGAGGGGCAGCTCGACGTTTTCCACGGCCGGCGCGCGCGGCAGCAGGTTGAAGCTCTGGAAGACAAAGCCGATCCTGCGGTTGCGGATCCGGGCCAGCGCGACGTCGTCCAGCGCGGAGACGTCCTCACCGTCCAGCAGGTAACAGCCCGCGGTCGGACGGTCCAGGCAGCCCAGGAGGTTCATGCAGGTGGACTTGCCGGAACCGGACGGACCCATGATCGCCACGAACTCACCCGCTTCGACCTGCAGGTCGATCCCGCGCAGCGCCTGCACCTCGACGCCGTCCATCCGGTAGACCTTGGTCACGCCCTTGAGTTCGATCAGCGCCACGGCGGCTTCACCTGCGCGGCTGAAAGCGGGGCTGGAACGGGTTACCCCCGGGCGGTGTCGACGGCGCGCTCTGCCGGGCCGTACCGAGGTAGACGAGTTCTCCCTCGCGCAGTCCCCGCAGGATTTCGACGAAGCGGCCGTCGCTCAACCCTGTCTCCACGACCCGCGGCCGCAGGGCCGTGCCGTCCACGATGAACACCGCCTTGCTCTCCTGGCCGCGCACCGCCTCCTGCGGCACCAGGAGCGCGCCGGTCCGCCTCGCGATCACGAACTCCGCATCCACCGTCATGCCGAGCCGGAGCTGGCGCCCGGGGTCGGCCACCTCCACCGTCACGGGATACTTCGTGACGTTTTGCTCCACAATCGGCTGCGGGGCGATCCCGGTGACGCGCCCGCGCAGGGTCACACCCGGCAGCGCGTCGGCGGTCACGTCGACCATCACCCGCGGCGTGACCCGCGTGATGTCCGCCTCGTCGACGTACACCTTGGCCTGGACGGGTACCATCTGGGCGAGCGTCACCACGGGCGTCCCGCCCGAGGCGGTCCCGATCACCGACCACCCCACGGCCACGGATCGCTTCACGACTACCCCGTCGATCGGTGCGGTGATCCGGCTCTCCGCCGCGCGATCCTGCGCCTGCCGCAGGTTGGCCCGGGCCTGCGCCAGCTGCGCGCGGGCGGCGGCAACTTCTTCGAGGCGCAATCGGACCGCCAGCACCCCGTTGCGCGCGTCGGCGAGTTGCGCCTCCGCCTGCTGGAGCTGCGCCCGCGCGATCTGCACGTCCTGCGCCGATCCGCCGGCGCGCACCTGAGCCGCCCTGGCTTCCGCGGCCTTGACCTGGGAGGCGGCGACCTCCCACTGGTTGCGGGCCTGATCCAGCGACGACCGGGGGACGAAGCCGTCATTGAACAGCTGCTCCTGACGGGCCAGGTTCTGCCGGGCCAGCGCCTCAGAAGCCCGGGCCTGTCGCAGGGCTTCCTCCGCCTGGGCGATCTCCTCGGGCCGGCCTGTCTGCACCTGCGCCAGCCTGGCCCGCGCCGCAGCCACGTTGGCCTCGGCCTGCTGGATCGCCGTCGCGGTGTTGGCCCGCGCCACCGCGACGTTGGATTCCGCCTGATCCAAACGTGCCTGTGCGGCGAGCCACGCGCCGCGGGCGCTCTCCAGGCCCGCCCGCGCGTCCGGATCGTCGATCACCGCCAGCGCCTGGCCCTTGCGGACGACGGCGCCCTCGTCCACGAGCATGGAGGTCACCACTCCGGTGGCCCGGGACTTCACCTCGACCAGGGCCACGGCCTCGACCGTGCCCGAGGCAGAGACGCTGAGCTGCAGGTCGCCGCGGGTGACTTCAGCGGTCCGGTAGCGGGGCGTCTCAGAACCGCCCCGGCTCCGGACCACCAGGGCGATCCCCGCGACCGCCGCTATGAGCACTGCCACGACCACGACCGACCTGCGTCTCATCGTCCCGCTCCTTGTGCCATCAGCGCCGCACGACCAGCGCCCGTCCGAGTGCGTACTGGAGAGTCACCACCGCCTGGTGCAGATCGTACAGTGCCTGCACGGCGGCCACGCGGGCCTCCGCCGCGTCGGCCTGCGCGTCGAGCACCTCTACAAGGGTCCCCACACCGGCGCGGTACCGGCCCTCCGTGACGCGCAGCGCTTCCTGTGCCGCTTCCGCGCTCACCCGCGTCGCCTCCGCCCGCGCCGAGGCCGACCCGAGCCCGACGGCGGCCTGATAGGCCTGCGTCTGCACCTGGAGGACCGTGGCGTCGCGCCGCGCCGTCGCCGCCCCCAGGTTCGCCGCGGCTTCCGCCACCGCGGCCCTCGCCCGGCCGGCGTCGAACAGCGGATGCGAGACGGTCGCCGCCACCGACCATCCGGCCTGTCCCGGATCCGGGGTCACCTGCACCGAGGCGCTCGCGCTGATGTTCACATGCAGCCCCGCGGCCAGGCGCGCCAGGCGCAGCGCCAGATCGGCGTTGCGCACATCCGCTTCCGCCCGCCGGACCTCGGCGCGCTGCCGCACGGCCTCGGCGGAGGCATCGGAAGCGGCGATCGTGGGCACGGCGGGCACCTCGGGGTCGCTCACGCGCACCGGCTGGCCGAGCGGAATGGCCATGGCCGAACGGAGGGCGGCCATCGTGGTGTCCACCTGGCCGCGGGCGGCGACGAGCTCGGCCAGAGCGCCGGCCGCGGCGGCGCGGGCGCGGATGACGTCGGCCTGAGCGGCCGTGCCCGCCCGAACGAAGGCCTCGGCCTGCTCCACCTGAGCCTGGGCGATGCGCTGAGCCGCCTCGCGGACCTCCACGGTGCGCTGCGCGCGGAGCACCTGGAAATACGCCTGCGCGGCGGCCAGCACGACCTCTTGCCGGGTGGCGGCCAGCGACGCCTGCGCCGCGTCCAGCGACGCCTGCGCCTGCGCGATCTGCAGCACCCGGATGCCCCCGTCGTACAACGGCAACGAGGCGCCGACGGAGACGCTGTGCGAGGAGGACGGCTCGCCACCCGTAGGCGCGCCGGTCACGCTGCTGATGGTGCCGTACGCGGCGCGACCGTTCAGGCCCACCTGCAGGGCCGTCCCGGCCCGCGCCTGAACCAGCCGGGCTTCGGCGGCCTGCACCGTGCGCTCCGCGGCCACCACCGTGGGGTGGCGTTCCAGCGCCGAGGCCATCGCGGCCTCCAGCGTCACAACCTGGGGGGCCTGCGCTTCTCCGGGCTGCGGGATGACCAGACTGAGGCAGACGAGCACGGCGACGATCGGGGCGATGGTGCGCATCGTTCCTCCATGAAGAAACGGCGGGATACAGGGAGCCCTCCCTGTGTCCCGCTCTATAATAACGTTCGCGGGACCTGCGGAGTTTACTTCTCTTTCCCCTCGTCCTTGACTTCGGTGGGCCGGGGACCCGGGGTGAATTTGCGCAGGCGCTCGGCGAGATCGGCAAGGCGCTGGCTCACGCGCGCGTTGAGGGTGCCCTCGGGATACTTCCCGTCGTCGCGGACTTCGCCCGCGGGCAGGCCGGTGAGGACCTCCAACCCCTCGTCAATCGTCCGCACGGCCCAGATGTGGAACGTCCCCTGGCGCACCGCGTCCACGACTTCTTCCCGCAGCATGAGGTTGGGCAGGTTCTGGGCCGGGATCATCACACCCTGGGACCCCGTGAGCCCGACGACCTTGCAGACGTGGTAGAACCCTTCGATCTTCTCGTTCACGCCGCCGATCGGCTGGATCTCCCCCTTCTGGTTGACCGAGCCGGTGACGGCGATGCCCTGGTCGACCGGCACCCCGGCCAGGTCGGAGAGCAGCGCGTAAAGCTCCGTGGAGCTGGCGCTGTCGCCCTCGACCTCGGTGTAGGTCTGCTCGAACGTCAGCGAGGCGTTCAGGCTCAGGGGACGCTCCTGCGCGTACTTACCGCCCAGGTAGGCGGCCATGATGGCGACGCCCTTGCTGTGAATGCGGCCGGACATCTCCGTCTCGCGCTCGATGTTCACCACGCCCCGGCTGCCCACGAAAGTGCGCGCCGTGATCCGGCTGGGATGGCCGAAGGTGTAGTCGCCCACCTGCAGGACGGACAGCCCGTTCACCTGGCCGGGGACGGCGCCGTCGACATTGACCAGGAGCTGCCCCTGGGCGATCATCTCGCGCAGCTTCTCCTCAATGCGGTTCGAGCGGAAGACCTTCTCCTCGATCGCGGTGGTGACGTCCGCGGCGGTCACCACGTCGCGGCCGGCGCGCGCCGCCCAGGCGTCGGCCTCGAAGACGATCTCCGCCACCTCGTTGAAGCGGGTGGAGAGGCGGTCCTGGCGCTCGGCCAGCCGCGCGCTGTGCTCCAGGACCCGGGCCACGGCGGTGCGGTCGAACGGCCGGAGGCGGTGCTTCGCGCAGATTGCGGCCACCGCGGCGGCGTAGCCGTCCACCGTCTCCGGCGTGCGGTTCATCTCCACGTCGAAGTCGGCCTTGACCTTGAAGAGCTTGCGGAAGTCCTCATCGAAGACGTAGAGGAGCTGGAAGATCAGCGGCGTCCCGATCAGGACGACCTTGATCTGCAGCGGGATAGGCTCGGGGCGCAGCGTGGCCGTGGCGATGAGCCCGAGCTGCTCGCCGAGATTCTCGATGCGCGCCTCTCCGCTCTTCAGGGCCCGCTTGAGACCCTCCCAGGAGAACGCGTTCATCAGGAGGTCCTTGACCTGGAGGATCAGGAAGCCGCCGTTGGCGCGCTGCAGGGCGCCGGCCTTGATCATCGTGAAATCGGTGACCAGCGCGCCGAGTTCGCCGCGGTACTCCACCTTCCCCAGCAGGTTGTAGTAGGTGGGATTGGCCTCCACCTCCACGGGCGCGCCCCGGAGGTGGCTGTTGTCCACGACCAGGTTCACCTCATAGCGGCGCAGCCGGTCGCCGCGGCGGGCCAGCAGTCCCATCGGGAACGGCGGGGGTTCGTCGGTCTCCTTGAAGTCGTCGAGGTGCTCCACGATGTCCCCGAGCAGGTGGTCGAGCCAGGCCGCGAGCTTGGGGTTCGCCCCGTAGCGCTCCTTCAGGCGGCCGATCGGATCGCTCGCCGCCGAGCGCACGGCCTGCTGCTCGAGGTCGCTCACCGCTTCCCGCGCCTCGCGTTCCAGGGCCCGCACCTTGCGCAGGGCCTCGCCCACGCCCTCCTGCAGCTCGCGACCGCGCCGCTGGATCTCTTCGCGCTGCTTCTCGGCGAGCGAGGCGAAGAGCTCCTGGCTGATCGGCTCACCCGACGGTCCCACCGGCACGGTGGCGATGCCGCTGGGCGAGCGCTGCAGGAGGAAGCCCAGCCCGCGGGCCTGGTTCTCCAACTCCTGCCAGATCTCGTTGATCCGCGTCTCGAACGACTGCAGCAATTGCGTCCGACGGCTCTCGAACCGCTCGCTGCTCAAGAGCTTCCGGATCGCCTCTTTGAGGTCGTCGATCAGCCGGCTCATATCCTTCCGGAACTGCGCACCCTGGCCCGGGGGGAGGCTCACCGCGATCGGCTGGTCCGGCTGCTGGAAGTCGTAGAGGTAGCACCAGTCCGGCGGCACCGGCCGCTTCGCCGCGACGGCCTGGACCGTCTTGCTGGCATAGGTCGTGCGGCCCGTCCCCACCGGTCCGGCGATGTAGATGTTGTAGCCGGGCTGAGCGATCGTCAGGCCGAGATCGAGCGCGCGCACCGCGCGGTCCTGGCCGATGATCACCTCGTCGCCGCGGAGCTCGGCCGTGGTGCGGAACGCCAGGCTCTCCGGATCGCAGGTCCAGCGCAGCTGCTCCGGCCGGAGACGATGACGCGTGCGGCTGTTGTTGGTGGAAGCCATGGGTAGTGCCTTCTTACCCGCGCAGGGTGTTTCCTATCGCCTCGAGGGTCGCCGGCACGGGCCCGGGCAGCGTGAGGCGCGCCTGGATCACGGCGGGATCCTTCAGCCCGTGACCGGTGAGCACGCAGACCGCATCCTCCGGGGGGCGGCCGAGCGTCTGCAACTTGAGCCATCCGGCGACTGAGGCGGCGGAGGCAGGCTCAACGAAGATGCCTTCACGACCGAGCAGATCCTGCGCCGCCAGGATCTCTTCGTCCGTCACGGTCAGCAGCGCGCCGTGAGATTCGTCCACGGCGCGCACCGCCCCCTCCCAACTGGCCGGACGTCCGATCCGAATGGCGGAGGCCACGGTCTGAGGATGGGTCACCGGCTGTCCGCGCACAAGCGGAGCAGCTCCTTCTGCCTGCACCCCGATCATGCGCGGACGGCCTGCAATCCGTCCCGCGGCATGGTATTCACTGAATCCCTTCCAATACGCCGTGATGTTCCCCGCATTCCCTACAGGGATGATCAGCGACCCCGGCGCGCGTCCCAGCGCATCGCAGATCTCGAAGGCCGCGGTCTTTTGCCCCTCCAGCCGATGGGGGTTGACGGAGTTGACCAGGGTGAGACGGAACGCCTCCGCGGCGGCGCGCGCCAGGTCAAGGGCCCGATCGAAGGTGCCCTCGATGGAGATGATCGTCGCGGCGTGCGCGCCCGCCTGCACGAGCTTGCCCAGGGCCACGCCGTCCGCAGGGATGATGAGCGTACAGGCCAGCCCGGCCCGGGCGGCATAGGCCGAGGCCGAAGCCGCAGTGTTTCCGGTCGAGGCGCAGATCACACCGCGCGAGCCGGCCTCGAGCGCCTTGCTGACCGCGACCGTCATGCCGCGGTCCTTGAATGAACCGGTCGGGTTCCCGGCCTCGACCTTCAGCCAGACGCCATCCGTCCCCTCTCCCGCGAACCGCGCGCGCAGCAGCGGCGTGCCGCCCTCGAGCAGGGTGACGACGGGCGTTCGCCCCGTGACCGGGAGGTGCGCCCGATATTCCGCGATGACGCCGCGCCACACACCCTAAGTCTACCAGACGGCAATCACGCGGGTCGGACCGCCGGATCCGTCCTGGACCCGCGGGCCGCCGACGAACACCGTCGCGCCGCGCGGAGGGATGCGGGCCAGGTTCGCCACATTCTCCAGCCCGTATTTGTTCGCGCCGAGGATCGTGACGTGGGTCTTGAAGTCGGTGCTCGCCCCGTAGTCCAGGCTCAACGTGTCCACGCCGATCCCGACGATGTCGCGCTCTTTCACCAGCATCTCCGAGGCCTCGGGGTGGAACCCCGGGAAGTGCATGGTGCCCTTGGCGTCCGGGTTGCGGTAGGCGGCCTCGTCGTTGACCCGCGCTTCCCACCCGCTGTGCATGAAGACCAGCGCGCCGCGTGGGATGCGCCCGAAGCGGCGCTCGTACGCGCGCAGGTCGTTGGGCGTGACCTGCGCGTCGGCCGAGGCGGCCGCCCGCTCGTGGATGTGGATGACGACGGCCGGCGCGATCAACCGTCCGGCGGGGATCTGGTGCACCATCCACCGGCCCGTCACGAAGTGGTGCGGGGCGTCCATGTGCGTGCCGGAGTGCTCCCAGTAGGTGAGGACGTTGCCGTAGAAGCCGTCCTTCTTGATCGTGACGAACGTCTTGCGCTCGAACTTCGGGAAGAAGGCCGGATTGAAGCTCGGGAATCCCCGATGCAGGACGTGCGTGAGGTCCTGCACGTTGTTCACGTTGACGCTGCGCGCCTCGGCCAGGAACGGCGCGCTCAACCTCGTCGTCCCGGCCAGCGCGGTCCCCAACGCGCTCCCCGCGGCGAGTTTGAGGAAATCGCGCCGGCTGCGGCGCAGCGCCTGAAACGTCTGCGGAACACACATCGCGGCTCACCCCCTGCCCGGTGGGAATTGAGAGCATGGGTTCGGTACCGCGGCGCGGGTTCCTACCGCGTCAGGACAGGCCTAGAACCTCGGCTGCAGGGGCTGGAATCCGGGACCCTGCGGCACGCGCGGAGATGTCCCGGGCGGCAGCTGGAACGGGAGGCCCGGGATCTGGGGCCCCTGGTAGGGCCGGAGCGGGAAGTACTCGGGCGGGCTGCCCGGGCGCCCCTGCTGGTCCTGCGGGCCGGGCATGAGCTGATACAGCCGGCCCTGGTAGTAGAAAAGGATCATCGGCTCGCACTCCTGCCCCTGACCCTGCCCCGGGACGGGCGCCTGGTCGGGGCCGGGCAGGGGAATCATCTCCTGCAGGGGAAGCTGGACGGGTACGGCGGAGGCCGGCGCGGCGAGGACGGGGCGCCCGGCGGCGATCCACCCGGCGACGAACATCAGGAGGCCGAAGGACACGACCCCGCCTCCGACCAGAATCGCGCGAACCGTGCGAGCCGTCATCGTGCACCCTCCGCTGGTCAGGCCGTTCAGGTTTCTTACATTCTAGCAGGTCCGTATAATGATGGCATGGCTCTGATCTTCACCTTCCCCTGCGGCGGCTGCGGGAGACGCTACAGCGTGCACTATCCCAAGGCGCTGCTCTACGAGCTGAGCGGCTCGGCCCCGCGCGAGATGGGCGTGGCCGAAGATCGGGCGGAGCAGGCCTCGGGCGCGATCGAGGCCGCGCGTGCCGCGGCGGAGCAGTCGGGAAACATCTGGGTCGACGCCAGCTTCGAGCTCGAGCGGGTCTGCCTCTGCGGGAAGAAGCTCGACTTCAACATCATGCATCACCCCCGGGTCCCGCAGTCGAAGGAGCTGGCCCAGAAGCGCCAGACCGGATTGATCCCGTTCCCCACCGGCCCCGCCCCCAAGAAGCCCGGCACCTAAGGAGCGTCGATCATCCCGCGAACGACAGTTCCGAATTGACGTCTGCGCGCATCGGGTGTACCGTCACTAGTGCCAGCGGATGCGTTTACCTAGGTGGGAGGATGTTAGCCTCCTAGGTTAACCCGGCCTAACTGGGTAACGATCCGCTGGCTGATCATTCCACCCGCATCGCGACGCTCTTCACCCGCGTGTAGAACTGCAGCCCCTCGATGCCGTGCTCCTTGAACGGAGAGCCGGAGTCCTTGAACCCGCCGAATGGCGTGTGCACATCCCAGCCCACGGTGGGGAGGTTCACCGCCACGCAGCCGGTCTCCACGCCGCGGGCGAAGGCGTGCGCGGCGGCGAGGCTGCGCGTGACGACCGAGGCCGACAAACCGTACCGGGTGTTGTTCACCAAATCGATGGCCTGCGCGACATCCTCGGCCTCCATCACGGCCACGACCGGCCCGAAGATCTCTTCCTGGGCGACCTCCATCGTCGGCGACACGCTCCCCAGGATGGTCGGCGCCACGAAGTACCCGCGCTCATAGGCCGGCCCCCGGAGCCGATCCCCGCCGAAGAGCACCTCCGCCCCCTCGCGGCGGCCGCTCTCCACCGCCTTAAGCACCGTCTCGAGCTGGCTGCTATCGACGACGGGTCCCATGTTCGTGTCATCGTCGAGCCCCGGTCCGACCTTCAACTGCTTGGTCCGAGTGAGAAACTGGCTGAGGAATTCCTCCTTGATGTGTCGCTCGACGATGACACGACTTGTCGCCGTGCACCGCTGACCTGACTGGCCGAACCCGGCCGCCACCGCCAGTTCCGCGGCGAGCTTGGGCTCTGCATCCCTCAGTACGACCATCGCGTTCTTGCCGCCCATCTCCGTCTGCACGCGGATGTTCCGCCCCGCCACCTTGGCCTGCAGGTCCAGGCCGACGCTGGTCGATCCGGTAAAGGTGATCGCGCGCACCGCCGGATGCAGCACCAGCGGATCCCCCGTGGCCCGGGCCGGACCGGTGACCATGTTCACCACGCCGCGGGGCATCCCGGCGTCGTGCAGCGCGCGGATGAGGTGCCAGGCCGACAGCGGCGTGAGCGTCGCCGGCTTGAGGACCACCGTGTTGCCGGCGATGAGGGCCGGCGCCATCTTGCGCGCCGGGGTGAGGGCCGGATCGTTCCACGGCGCGATGGCCACGACCACCCCCAGCGGCTCGCGCACGGTGTAGGTGAAGACGCCGGCGCGCTCATCGGGCAGATGGTCGCCGATCGGGAGGCGGCCATAGGCGCCATAGTAGTCGAAGAAGTAGGACGCGCGCGTCACCTCGCCCCGCGCCTCGCGCAGGGTCTTGCCCATCTCGCGCGTCAGATCGCGCGCGATCACCTCCAGCCGCTCCCTGATCAGTTCCGCGGCGCGCCGCAGGATCGCCCCGCGCGCCGTCCAGGTCGACGCCTTCCAGCCCGGGAACGCCTCGGCGGCCGCGTCCACCGCGCGCGTCACGTCCTCTGCGCCCATCGAGGGGAATTCCGCAACCACCTCCGACGTATCTGCCGGATTGAGGTCCTGGAGGGTGCCGCCGCTGCGGGCGTCCACCCACTCGCCGGCGACGAGGTCCCTGTACCGCTCGGCCATTTCGGTGTGCTCCTTCCGTGCTGACGCGTCAGAATAGGTAGCGTCACATGTCGGTATGGGAAGAGGTGTCCAGCAAATGGCTCTCCCCGATACGGTGCGCAAATTCCTGCAGAAGCCCAACTTCGCCGTCCTGGCGACCGTGGGACCCAACGGCCGGCCGCAGGCCACCCCGGTGTGGTTCCTGCTGGAGGATGACCACATCATGATCAACACGTCGCAGGGACGGATCAAACTCCGGAACGTCCAGGCCAACCCTCATGTCGCCCTGACCGTCACCGACCGGGACAATCCGTACCAGTATGTCCAGATTCGCGGGCGGGTCGTAGCCATCGACCGGGCGCGCGGCGCCGCGGACATCGACCGGCTCTCCCTGCGCTATCGGGGCCGTCCCTACCAGTACCCCTCCACCGACGGCCCGGCCAACCGCGTCACCCTGCTGATCAATCCGCGCCGCATCCAGACGATGGGGTTCCGGTAGACTCGGCGGTCGCCGTCCACGACTTCCGCCGCGCCGACCGGCCGGGTAGACTTGGGGGAAGGAGATCGCCCGGCGCGCCGTGGGCTCGCCGCCGGGCGTCGCCGGGGAGGCGCCCGCCGTGGAGAAGTTCGGGCTCGTCGTCGAGGGCCGGCAGAGCAGCGCACTCTCGGGAGAGACCTTCGAGGTCCGCAACCCTGCGAACACAGATGAGATCGTCGGGATCGTCGCGCAGGGGAGCCCGGAGGATGTGGAGCGTGTCGTCGCCGGTGCCCGGCGGGCGCTGCGCACCAGCTGGTGGCCGCATCTGGAGGAATCGCGCCGGCGCGGTCGGGTGCTGCAGCGTTACGCGGCGATGGTGGAGGAGCGCAAGCAAGACCTCGCGCGCCTGCTGACCAGGGAACAGGGCAAAGTCCTCCGCGAGTCGCTCAGCGAACTGGACAGTCTGATCAACACCTTCGAGTACTACGCCGGCTACGGCGGAAAGATCACCGGCACCGTCGTCTTCGCCCGCGACGGGGACAACATCCTCAAGGTCGAGACACGCAAGTATCCGATCGGCGTCTGCGCGGCGGTGCTTCCCTTCAACTTCCCGGTCTCGCTGTACGCCTGGAAGGTGGCGCCGGCGCTCATGGCGGGAAACGCCGTCATCGTGAAGCCGGCCAGCACCGCGCCGCTCACCGAGGTCGTGCTCACCGAGATGCTGCACGAGGCCGGCGTGCCCGCGGGGATCGCCAGCCTCATCGCCGGCCCCTCCGCCACGACGGGCGACGCCATCATCCGCCATCCCGCAATCAAGAAAGTGGCGTTGACCGGATCCACGGAAACCGGCAAGGTGGTCTACGCCGCGGCGGCGGCCGGGCTGAAGCGCCTGACGCTCGAGCTCGGCGGCAGCGACCCCACCGTGGTCTGCGACGACGCCGATCTGGAGATGGCCGCGGAAACAATCGTGAAGTCGGGACGCTTTCGCAACGCCGGCCAGTCCTGCACCTCCGTCAAACGCGTCTACGTCATGGCGCGCGTCTTCGAGCAGTTCTCCGACCTGGTGGCCCGCACGACGCGCGCCCTGCGCCTGGGTAACGGGCTGGAGCCATCTGTGGACATGGGACCGCTCAACAACGCGCAGGTCCGCGAAGACGTCGAGCGCCTGCTGCAGGATGCCGTGCGCCGCGGCGCCGTGGTCGCCGCCGGCGGGGCGCGTCCCTCGGGACGCGAGTACGAGCGTGGGTACTTCCTCCAGCCCACGGTGCTCCTGGACGTCCCCCAGACCGCGGAGATCTGGGAGGAGGAGTGCTTCGGCCCGGTCCTGCCGCTGATGAAGGTGGGAGACCTCGACGAGGCGATCGATCTGGCCAACGCCTCGCCGTACGGGCTGGGCTCTGCGATCTGGTCCCGGGACGACGCCCGCATCGAGCGATTCATCGACCGCATCCAGGCCGGCATGGTCTGGGTCAACTACAAACCGCTCAGCCTGCCCGAGGCGCCCTTCGGAGGCGTCAAGGACAGCGGGATCGGCCGCGAGCTCGGCGCCGAGGGGCTCGAGGCGTACCTGGAAACCAAAGCCATCCGAAAGTACACCGGCAAGGCCCCAGCCTGACGTCCTGTCCCGGTGCCGCTTGACAGCCGGCTTGTCCTGTAGTATCGGGTGATGCGCGCGGCCTCGGTGTTCCTTGTCATCGGGGCCCTGACCGGTACCGACACGCCTGGCGAGATCCGGTTTCCTGCAACTGCCCGAATCCTGACCCGGTCGGCGCCCGCAGCACGGATTTGATAGAATTCTCTGAGGGCCGTTAGCTCAGCGGGCAGAGCGCCGGGCTTTTAACCCGGGCGTCGGGGGTTCGAGTCCCTCACGGCCCACCAGTCCTGATGCGGGTCTTCGCGTTTCGAGGTCCCTGCCATATGATCCCTGGGAACGGGACCAAGCTAGGCGGCGCTACGCGATGATACTATCGTGCAGCTGGTCGGGTAGATGCGGGACCCGGAGGTACCACCGGCGATCGGGACGATCATGGGCTCGCCGCAGCCGTCGCCGCACGACGTGACGACGCGGCCGGAATCGCCCAGCATGGCGATGACACCCGGCGCATCCCAGATGCAGTTCCCGTAGTGCGCTCGTCCCTGTACCTCGACGGTGAACGGTGAAAGACTCGAACTCGGACCAGGCGATCGATTGCCTCCTTTGGGTCTTCCATCACGCTCTCTCCTTCTGACCTCTACACGAACCCCCAGGGCACGGGTGCTCCAAACGCGCGCCAGGCCAGCAGCGCCGCCAGCACCACGAACACAATGAGTAGCGGGACGGAGTACGGCACGACCAGCCGCACGCCCAGCAGCACGATCGTCACGACCAGGAAGAGGCAGATCGCCGACAGGCGCTTGCGCCGGCGCCGCAACGGCCACAGCTGCGCCCCGACGTCCTCTGTTTCAGAGCGGGCGACCAGCGCGTTGATCAGCGGCTGGATCACCGTGTGCACGTAGGTCAGCAGGCCAAGCAGCACTAGCGCTAGCACGATCTTCGTGGCCACCATCCAGTTTCTGACCAGCGGCCCCAGCCCCTGGCCGGTGATCAGAAAGAGGGCGATGCCGGTGACGAACAGCGCCCCCAGATAGATGTAGCACCGCCGCGGCTGGTGGGTGATGATGCTCTCACTGTAGCCGTCCATCTTCGGGTCGATCGGCTTCCCGAATTGCGTCCGCTCGTTGACGACGATCAGCATGTACAGCGGCGCCGCCATGAACACGGCAGACATGATGTGGATGATGCGCACCGCGCTGAACCAGTCCGACATCGCACGTCACCTCCGCTCACCTGCGCTCTATTGCTTCAGCTCGATCTCCAGCAAGACAGCCGCGGTCACCCCGATCCGGCGGCCGACCCGCAGGATCTCAATGGAGACCGGATCCCCGCGGTCGTCGAGGTTGACAATGAGTCCGGGCACCGCCTCCCGGCTTGTCGCCACCTCGCGGTCGGCCAGTATCAGGACCAGGGCGTCGAGCTGCCGATCGTAACCCACCCGGACGGCGGTCATGGCGCCGATGAGCCTATCGCCCCAGAATCCGGACAGCCACGGCATGCGGATCGGTCGGTGATGCCGCGGTCTGATCGCCGATCGGGACCCGACGTCTGTGCCGTGCCGGAGTTGATATAGACTTTGTTGCCCACCACGGTTCCCCCGCAGCCGGCTGGAGCGATCGCGTCTCGGCCAAACGACCGCAGCACCCGCATCGGAGTGGTCGCATATCCGATGACATACAGCCCACCGCCGCGCGGGACGACGTAGGCTCGATTCCCCACCAGCAGCGGACACACGGGCGCATTGTCGGGATGGGCGGCATCCTCCAGCGCGCCGAGGTCCAGATCGTCGGCCCGGTTGTACGTAAAGCGCTCTGCCGCGAAATCCGCGGCGATCCGCGCCACCCGCTTGCCATTCTGGTTGGCGACGATGATGAACCGGCCGTCTGGCGAGACCTCGGCGTGATGCGCCTGCTCGCCGACGTCGATGCTGGCGATGATCTTCCGGTCGGCGGCCCGCATGACGTACACGTGCCCCGACACGACGTTGGCGATCACCGCATACCGGTAGGCTCGGTCGAACGCGATCATGTGCGGCCGCGCGCCGGGGCCATCCCCGACGCCTGCCGCCGCAGCATCGAGGTTGATTACTTCGGGCGTCCCGGGCTGGCCAGCCTCCAGCCGTGCCCCGTCATAGATGTAGAGTCGGGCCCCACCCCGCACCGCATCCGCCTGGTCAATAAGCCAGACCTCATAGGCCCCGGCCTGGCCGTACGCGGCCACAAAGCTCGTGCCTGCCACCACGACGGCAGCCGTAAGTACAAGAACGGCTCTGCGGACCACGGACATCGCTGCCCCTGTTCCAATAGTCACCTCATCACCCCCTTGATGTTGGGGCAACTGTAGCAGGCGGATGTTGCCAGGGTATTACGAGGACATTACGCCGGGGAGGGCAATCGACTCGCGCAGGTGTGAAGTCTCTGCCGACGGCGCGGCCCCAAGATCCGCCAGCGCCGCGCGGCACTGCTCGAAGGCGCGGATCGCGTCCGCACGGCGGCCCATCGCCAGATGCCCTCGGATGACGCCACGCCATGCGCGCTCGTCTGCCGGCGATCTGGCGATGACCGTGCGCCACAGGGCCAGCGCCGCCTCGGGCCGTCCGGCCGCCGCTTCAACCCCGG
>Ga0209172_10002959_pt1 | contig 27733 bp, 21 predicted proteins | sample LarsenN4metaG_FD_184113 | JGI IMG/M metagenome (GOLD analysis project Ga0209172, IMG submission 184113) | Hot spring sediment bacterial and archeal communities from British Columbia, Canada, to study Microbial Dark Matter (Phase II) - Larsen... ... | reverse complement strand
GATCTTGGTCAGCGTCTCGAAGACGTTGTAGAGCGTGATCTCGGCGATCGCCGAGGCCGCGCCGGCCGTCGGGTCGAGGCCCGGCGGTTCGAGCGTCATGGCCAGCACCAGGCTGTCCTTGCGCGCCTGCGACAGCGCCTGCGGCGAGCACACCACGAGGCCGAGCGCGACGAGCAGGGCCGCGGCGAGACGGGACGAGTGGAACATCGAAGCCCTCCGGGTGAGCGCGGCGCGCATCGTAGCGGCTGCGGCACGCCCGGCGCGCGCCGCCGCGGCGGTGCTCAGCGCACCTTGGCCAGCAGCGACTGCACCTGCTCGAGCACCGGCTCCAGCGGCGGCGGTTCACGCCCGTCGGCGCGCAGGCTCTCCTTCAAGGCCTGCTCCACCACCACCACCGTCATGCGCACGTAGGTGCTGTCCAGGGCCTTGCGCACGGCCGACATCTGGCTGGCCACGTCTTCGGCACTCTGGCCTTCTTCGATCATGCGCTGGATGCCGCGCAACTGCCCTTCGGCGCGCTTGAGGCGGTTCAGCAGATCGGCCTTCGCCTCGGGATCGACGACGCCCTGCATTGACTGTCCCCCTGGGTTCATCGTTGGAAGCGGGTCAGTTTCCACGCAGTCGAGCGGGCCTGCCAGCGGGCTTTCCAGGGCAGGGCTCCGGCTCGCGTGGTTTATCGCGAGCGGTCGTCAGATGTCAGAACGGGATGTCGTCGTCCATGTCGTCGAAGCCCGTCGACGACTTGCCCGCCGGCTTGCCGGCCGCCGGTGCGCTGCGCGCCGGCATCGTGCGAGGCGCCGCCTGCTGGCCGCCGCCGCCTTCGTCCGCCGGCGCGCTGCCGCCGCCCTCGCGGCTGCCCAGCAACTGCATCTGGTCGGCAATGATCTCGGTGGTGTACTTCTCGACGCCGTCCTTGTCGGTCCACTTGCGCGTCTTCAGCCGCCCTTCCACGTAGACCGGGCGGCCCTTCTTCAGGTACTCGCCGGCGATCTCGGCCAGGCGGTCGTAGAACACCACGCGGTGCCACTCGGTCTCCTCCTGGCGCTCGCCGGTGTCCTTGTTCTTCCAGTTGCGCGTGGTCGCCATGGTCACGTTGCAGATCGCCGAGCCGCTGGGCGCGTAGCGCACCTCGGGGTCGCGGCCCAGGTTGCCGATGAGGATCACTTTGTTGACCGAGGCCATGCGCTTTCTCCGTGGGTGAGGGCGGCGAGTCGTGTGACGGTGGCCACGATTATCGCGCCCGCCCCCGCGGCGGCCATCGCTCGCGCGGGCCACCCGGCGGGGGCCCACCAAGCGGGGCCCCGGTGCGCGGGGCCGGCCGCGCGCGACGCCTCGCTTAGCATCGGCCGCCAGCATGTCCGCCGTCCTGCAAGCCCGCACCGAGCCGCCCGACGAGGCGCTGGCCCTGCTGCAGCAGGTCTTCGGCTACCCGCGCTTCCGCGGCGCGCAGCGCGAGGTGATCGAGCATGTCTGCGGTGGCGGCGACGCCCTCGTGCTGATGCCCACCGGCGGCGGCAAGAGCCTGTGCTACCAGGTGCCGGCGCTGCTGCGCCACCGGCGCGGCCAGGGTGTCACGGTGGTCGTCTCGCCGCTCATCGCGCTGATGCACGACCAGGTCGGCGCGCTCGAGGAGCTCGGCATCGCCGCCGCCTTCCTCAACAGCACGCAGGACGGCGACGCGGCGCGCCGCATCGAGCGCGAGCTGCTCGCGGCGCGCCTGCCGCTGGTCTACGCCGCGCCCGAGCGGCTGCTCACGCCGCGCATGCTGGCGATGCTCGACTCGCTGCACGAGCGCGGGCAGCTGGCGCTCTTCGCCATCGACGAGGCGCACTGCGTCAGCCAGTGGGGGCACGACTTCCGCGAGGAGTACCTCGGGCTGTCCGTGCTGGCCGAGCGTTATGCCGGCGTGCCGCGCATCGCGCTCACCGCGACCGCCGACGCCCACACGCGCGAGGACATCGTCGAGCGCCTGGCGCTGCACGCGGCGCGCGCCTTCGTGGCCAGCTTCGACCGGCCCAACATCCGCTACCGCGTGGTCGAGAAGGACGAGCCGAAGCGCCAGCTGCTCGCCTTCCTGCGCGACGAGCACGAGGGTGACGCCGGCATCGTCTACTGCCAGAGCCGGCGCAAGGTCGAGGACACCGCCGCCTGGCTGGCCGCCGAGGGCATCGACGCGCTGCCCTACCACGCCGGGCTCGACGCCGAGCTGCGGCGGCGCCACCAGGACCGCTTCCAGCGCGAGGAAGGCCTCGTGATGGTGGCCACCATCGCCTTCGGCATGGGCATCGACAAGCCCGACGTGCGCTTCGTCGCCCACCTCGACCTGCCCAAGAACATCGAGGGCTACTACCAGGAGACCGGGCGCGCCGGGCGCGACGGCGCGCCCTCCGACGCCTGGATGGCCTACGGCCTGGCCGACGTGGTGCAGCAGCGCCGCATGATCGACGAGAGCCCGGCCGGCGAGGAGTTCAAGCGCATCCAGCGCGCCAAGCTCGACGCGCTGCTGGCGCTGGCCGAGAGCTCCGACTGCCGCCGCGTGCGCCTGCTCGCCTACTTCGGCGAGACGCGCGAGGGCGGCTGGCGCTGCGGCAACTGCGACAACTGCCTGGCCCCACCGGCCACCTGGGACGCCACCGAGGCGGCGCGCAAGCTGCTCTCCTGCATCTACCGCTTCCAGCAGCACGGCGGGCAGCGCTTCGGCGCCGGCCACCTGATCGACGTGCTGCGCGGCAAGGCCACCGACAAGGTGGCGCAGCACGGCCACGCGCGGCTCAGCACCTTCGGCGTCGGCGCCGACCTGTCCGAGGCGCAGTGGCGCGGCGTGCTGCGCCAGCTCGTCGCCCAGGGCGTGGTGCAGGTGGAGGGCGACTACGGCACGCTGGCGCTGGCCGAGGGCGCGCGGGCGGTGCTGCGCGGCGAGGTGCCGGTGCTGCTGCGCGTGCCGGCCGAGCCGCCGCCGCGGCGCGAGCGCGAGCGCGAGCGCAAGGGGCGTTCACGGGGCGAAGGGCGCGGCCGCGCCGCGCACGACGCCGCGCCGCTGCCGCTGGACGCCGCGGCGCAGGAGCGTTATGCCGCGCTCAAGGCCTGGCGCGCCGAGGTCGCGCGGGCGCACAACGTGCCGGCCTACGTGGTGTTCCACGACGCCACGCTGGCCGAGATGGCGCGCGAGCGGCCGGCCGACCCCGACGCGCTGGCCGGCATCAGCGGGGTGGGCGCCAAGAAGCTCGAGCGCTACGGCGCCGAGCTGATCAGGCTGCTCGCCGAGCCGCCGGCCGCGTAAGCTGCCGTAGAGGAGGCGCGTGCTAAATTCGCCGCGATCCCGCCCGTGATCGCGGCGTCGCGCTGCCGCCCCCGTTGCCCATGCCCCTGCCCGCCGCGGCGCCCGAGCGCCAGCTCAAACACCGCCGCTCGATCGAGATCCAGGTCTACGCCCGCGGCAACGGCCTGTGGGAGGTGGACGCCGAGCTGCGCGACCTGCGCTCGCGCGACTCGCGGCTCGCCGAGGGCGTGCGCCCGGCCGGCACGCCGATCCACGACATGCTGCTGCGCCTGGTGGTCGACGAACAGTGCAACATCGTCGAGGCCGGCTCGGAGACGCGCTGGATGCCCTACACCGGGCACTGCAACGACCACGGCGACGCCTACGCCCGCCTGGTCGGCCTGAACCTGCTGCGCGGCTTTCGCAAGCACCTGCGCGAGCGCGTGGGCGGCGTGCTCGGCTGCACCCACATCACCGAACTGGCGCAGACGCTGCCCACCGCGGTGGTGCAGGCCTTCGCCGGCGAGGTGATCGACACGCGCGGCCACGGCGGCGAACAGCCCTTCCAGATCGACCGCTGCCACGCGCTGGCCGCCGACGGCGAGGTGGTGCGCCTGCACTACCCGCGCTGGCACCGCGCGCGCACCCACAGCGCCCACCCCGTCACCGAGGAGAGCCGATGAAGATCCACGAATACCAGGCCAAGGAGCTGCTGCGCGCCCATGGCGTGCCGGTGCCGCGCGGCTACCCCGCGTTCAGCGTGCGCGAGGCGACCGAGGCGGCGCAGAAGCTCGGCGGCAAGATCTGGGTGGTGAAGGCCCAGATCCATGCCGGCGGACGCGGCAAGGGCGGCGGCGTGAAGCTGGCGCGCTCGCTGGCCGAGGTGGAGCAGCTCGCCGGCCAGATCCTCGGCATGCAGCTCAAGACGCACCAGACCGGCCCCGAGGGCCAGAAGGTGCGCCGCCTGCTGATCGAAGAAGGCGCCGACATCAAGCACGAGTACTACGCCGCCGCGCTGACCGACCGCGCCACGCAGAAGGTGGCGCTGATGGCCAGCAGCGAAGGCGGCATGGACATCGAGGAGGTCGCGCACAAGACGCCGGAGAAGATCATCAAGGTCTTCGTCGACCCGCTCACCGGCCTGGCGGACGCGCAGGCGATGCAGCTGGCCGCCGGCATTGGCGTTCCCGAGGCGAGCCGCGCCGAGGCGGTGGAGGTGTTCAAGAAGCTCTACGCCTGCTACATGGCAACGGACGCCAGCCTGGCCGAGATCAACCCGTTGATCCTCGAAGGCAACGGCCACATCAAGGCGCTCGACGCGAAGTTCAACTTCGATTCCAACGCGCTGTTCCGCCACCCCGACATCGTGGCCCTGCGCGATCTGGACGAGGAGGACCCGGCCGAGATCGAGGCGAGCAAGTTCGACCTCAGCTACATCAGCCTGGACGGCAACATCGGCTGCCTGGTCAACGGCGCGGGCCTGGCGATGGCGACCATGGACACCATCAAGCTGTTCGGCGGCGAGCCGGCCAACTTCCTCGACGTGGGCGGCGGCGCCACCGCCGAGAAGGTGACCGAGGCCTTCAAGATCATGCTGAAGAACAGGAACGTGAAGGGCATCCTGGTCAACATCTTCGGCGGCATCATGAAGTGCGACACCATCGCCGAGGGCGTGATCGCGGCGTGCAAGGCGGTCAATCTGTCGGTGCCGCTGGTGGTGCGCATGAAGGGCACCAACGAGGACCTGGGCAAGAAGATGCTGGCCGAATCGGGCCTGCCGATCATCAGCGCCGACACGATGGCCGAGGCGGCGACCAAGATCGTCGCCGCGGTGAAGTGAGGAGGAGCCGGACATGAGCATCCTGATCAACAAGGACACGCGCGTCATCACGCAGGGCATCACCGGCAAGACCGGCCAGTTCCACACCAAGGGCTGCCAGGCCTACGCCAACGGCAAGGCCTGCTTCGTGGCCGGCGTCAACCCGAAGAAGGCCGGCGAGAGCTTCGAGGGCATCCCGATCCACGCGTCCGTGAAGGACGCCAAGAAGGCCACCGGCGCCAACGTCAGCGTGATCTACGTGCCGCCGGCCGGCGCCGCCGAGGCCATCTGGGAGGCGGTGGGGGCCGACCTCGACCTCGTCGTCTGCATCACCGAGGGCATCCCGATCAAGGACATGCTGACGGTGCGCAACCGCATGAAGCTCAAGGAGGCCCAGGGCGGCAAGAAGACGCTGCTGCTCGGCCCCAACTGCCCGGGCGTGATCACGCCCGAGGAGATCAAGATCGGCATCATGCCGGGCCACATCCACAAGAAGGGCCGCATCGGCGTGGTCAGCCGCTCGGGCACGCTCACCTACGAGGCGGTGGCGCAGCTCACCGAGATCGGCCTCGGCCAGAGCAGCGCGGTGGGCATCGGCGGCGACCCGATCAACGGCCTCAAGCACATCGACGTGATGCGCCTGTTCAACGACGATCCGGACACCGACGCCGTGATCATGATCGGCGAAATCGGCGGCCCCGACGAGGCCGAGGCCGCCCGCTGGTGCAAGGCCAACATGAAGAAGCCGATCGTCGGCTTCATCGCCGGCGTGACCGCGCCGCCGGGCAAGCGCATGGGCCACGCCGGCGCGCTGATCAGCGGCGGCGCCGACACCGCCGACGCCAAGCTCGCCATCATGGAGGAGTGCGGCTTCAAGGTCACGCGCAACCCGAGCGAGATGGGCCGGCTGCTGAAGAGCCTGCTGTAGCGCGGCGGCCTATGTAGTTCCACCAACGGCCGCCGCGTGCGGCCGTTTCTACACTCGGGCCGGGACAAGAAGAGCGAGGTCACGATGGAGATGTTTTCGACCCCCGAGTTCTGGATCGCCGTCGGGCAGATCATCATGATCGACATCCTGCTCGGCGGTGACAACGCCGTGGTGATCGCGCTCGCCTGCCGCTCGCTGCCGCCGGCGCAGCGCACCAAGGGCATCATCTGGGGCACCGCCGGCGCGATCGTGCTGCGCGTGATCCTGATCTTCTTCGCGCTCACGCTGCTGCAGATCCCGTACCTCAAGCTGGTGGGCGCGCTGCTGCTGGTGTGGATCGGCGTGAAGCTGCTGCTGCCCGAGCACGGCGACGGCGGCCACGGCGAGATCGCCGCCAGCGACAAGCTGTGGGGTGCGGTCAAGACGGTGATCGTGGCCGACCTGGTGATGAGCGTGGACAACGTCATCGCCATCGCCGGCGCGGCCGAGAGCGCGGGCGGCGACCACACCATGCCGCTCGTCATCTTCGGCCTGCTGGTCAGCATCCCGATCATCGTCTGGGGCAGCCAGATCGTGCTCAAGCTGATGGACCGCTTCCCGATCGTGATCACGATCGGCGGCATGCTGCTCGGCTGGATCGCCGGCACGATGGCCGTCACCGATCCGGCCCTCGCCGGCTGGATGCCGAACGACGGGGCGCCCAAGCCCGAGGTGCTGGACGTGGTGCGCTACGGCGCCGGCGCGGCGGGCGCCGTGCTGGTGCTGCTGCTCGGCAAGTGGTTCGCGCGCCGCCGCGCGGGGCCGGCGGCGCCGCCGGCCGCGGCGAGCGCCGGCCTGGGCGGCCTGCAGCGCGTGCTGCTCGCGGTGGACGGCTCGGCCGGCGCCGAGGCCGCCACGCGGCGCGTGCTCGAACTGCGCGCCGCGCTGCGCGACGGCGACCGGCTCGAGCTGCACGTGGCCAACGTGCAGCGTCCGCTGAGCGGCGACGTGTCGCGCTTCATCTCGGGCAAGACGATCGACGAGTACTACCGCGAGCGCAGCGACGAGGCGCTCGGCGCGGCGCGGCGCACGCTCGGCACGGTGACGGCGAAGGAGCATCGCCAGGTCGGCGAACCGGGCCCGGCGCTCGCCGAGCTGGCGCGCTCGCTCGGCTGCAACCTCATCGTGATGGGCGCGCGCGGGCTGGGCACGCACACCGCAGCGCTGCTCGGCTCGGTCACGCAGTCCACCATCGAGCATGCCGACGTGCCGGTGCTGGTGGTGAAGTAGCGGCGGCCGTGGCCGAGGCCACGATCGGCCCTTTCCGGCTGCTGCGGCGCGTCGGCGCCGGCGCGAGCGGCGAGGTCTTCCTGGCTCACGCCGCGACGCCTGAGCGGCGCGTGGCCGATGCAGCGGCGCCCGAGCGCCGCGTGGCGCTCAAGCTCTACCGCGTGCCGCACGACGAGCTCACCGCCGACGCGGTGCAGCGCTTCGAGTCCGAGGTGCAGCTGCTGCGGCGGCTGCGCCACCCGGGCATCGTGGAGATCATCGACGCCGGCTTGTGGCAGCAGCGGCCCTGGCTGGCGATGGCCTGGCTGCCCGGCCACGACCTCAGCCGCTACACCACGCCGGCGCGGCTGCTGCCCGAACCGCTGGTGCTGCACATTGGCGAGCAGATCGCGCGCGCGCTCGCCCACCTGCACCGGCACGGCGTGGTGCACCGCGACGTCAAGCCGGGCAACGTGCGCGTGCACCTGCCCACTTCGTCGGCGGTGCTGACCGATTTCGGCATCGCGCGCGCCGGCGACGGCGTGCAGACCGACACCGGCGTGGTGCCCGGCTCGCCGGCCTTCATGGCCCCCGAGCTGCTGGCCGGCGCGGCGCCCGATGCGGCGAGCGACCTGTACGCGCTGGGCGTGAACCTGTTCCAGCTGCTCAGCGCGCGCCTGCCGTTCGAGGCGACGTCGATGGGCGAGCTGCTGCGGCGCGCCGCGCACGACGAGGCGCCGACGCTCGACCGCCTGCGCCCCGGCGTCGCCCCGGCGCTGACGGCGTTGGTGGCGCGGCTGCTGGCGCGCCGGCACGACGAGCGCGCGGCCGATGCCGCCGCCGTGGCCGAGGCGCTGCGCGCCTTGCGCGAGACGGCCTGAGCGCACCGACCCGCGCGGTGGCGCTCCCGGCAGCGACCCGGTGGCGACCCGGCCCCCCGTCCCGGTGGCCAAGCCCGCCGCGGCGGGCGTGCCACGCCGGTGCGCGCATCGTTACGATGCACAATCCGGCGCCATCGTCCGAGCCCCTGCTGCCCGTTCCCGCCCTGCCGTGCCCATCACGATCGAGCAATACGCCGCCGTCGACCCGGGCCGCGCGCGCAGCAACAACGAAGACTCGGTGGCCACCGACGACGAGGTCTGCCTCGCGGTGCTGGCCGACGGCATGGGCGGCTACAACGCCGGCGAGGTGGCCAGCAACATGGCCACGAGCTTCATCAAGAGCGAACTCGGCCGCTGGCTGCGCGAGGCCAGCTCGCACGCCAACGACGCCGATGTGCGCCGCGCGATGGACATCTGCGTCGACAACGCCAACCGCGCCATCTTCAACGCCGCCAACTCCAACCCGCAGTACGCCGGCATGGGCACCACGCTGGTGGTGGCGGTGTTCCGCGAAGGCCGCGTGCTGCTCGGCCATGTCGGCGACTCGCGCTGCTACCGGCTGCGCGGCGGGCGGCTGCAGCAGATCACGCGCGACCACTCGCTGCTGCAGGAGCAGATCGACGCCGGCCTCATCACGCCCGAGCAGGCCGCGTTCTCGGCCAACAAGAACCTCGTGACGCGCGCGGTGGGCGTGGAGGACACGGTGCTGCTGGAGACGCATCAGCACGACGTGCAGCCCGGCGACATGTTCCTGCTGTGCAGCGACGGCCTGTCGGACATGGTCGACGACCTCGCGCTGGCGCAGCTGATGCAATCGCAAGCCGAGCTGCCCGATTGCGCGCGCGCGCTCATCGACGCCGCCAATGATGCGGGCGGAAAGGATAATATCTCGGTGATCCTGGTTCGCGCTGCCGGCAGCGCGGGCGCGCCGGCACGGTCCTGGTGGCCGTTCAAGCGCTGACGGTCCGTTCAGCTGAACAGGCCACGAGGCACGAACGAGGCGCTGCTGCAAGCGCTGCACACCGCGGCAAGCCGGACGCGGCTCTATCGAGGGTTCACATGGGCAAGCTGGTCGTTTCGCTCGACGGTGTGGTCATCAAGGAAGTCCAGATCACCAAGGACAAGACCACGCTCGGGCGGCGTCCCTACAACGACATCGTGATCGACAACCTGGCGGTCAGCGGCGAGCACGCCGTGCTGCAGATGGTGGGCGCCGACGTCTTCATCGAGGACCTGAACAGCACCAACGGCACCTACATCAACGGCAAGGCGATCAAGAAGCAGCTGCTGACGCACAACGACACGGTCGAGATCGGCAAGTACAAGATCAAGTACCTGGTCGACGAGGGCGGCGAGTACGAGAAGACGATGATCATGCGGCCGGGCGGCAGCGCGCCGCCGCCGTTCGCCTCGGGCGGGCCGATGGCCTCGGGGCACCCGGGGGCGGTGCCGCCGAGCTCGGGTTTCGGCGCGCTCGGCCAGGCTCCGGGGGCGGCCGCCACGGCGCTCATCAAGGTGCTCAACGGCGCCGCGGCGGGGCGCGAGGTCGCGCTGACCAAGGTCGTCACCACGGTCGGCAAGCCCGGCGTCCAGGTGGCCTCGATCACCAAGCGGCCCAACGGTTATGCCTTCGCCCACGTCGAAGGCGCGCAGAAGCCGAGCATCAACGGCGTGCCGATCGTCGGCGATTCGGTGCCGCTGCGCAACGGCGACGTGATCGAGCTGGCCGGCACGCAGATGCAGTTCATCTACCGCTAGCCGCGGGCTCCCCGCCCGCGCTGCGGGCCGGCCGACGCACGGCGCCAGATGGCGCCGCGTCGTTTTTAACGGTCGGCCGCCTGCGCGGCGTGTCGGGGGGGTGGTCGCGCGGCAGCATCGGGGCTTTGTCTTGCCCGCCATGCAGATTCGCGTACTCGGGTGCTCGGGGTCGATCGCCGCGGGCTGCCGGACCACCTCCTTCCTGCTCGACGACGACGTGCTCATCGACGCGGGCACCGGCGTGGGCGACCTCACGCTGGAGGAGATGGCGCGCATCGACCACATCTTCGTCAGCCACTCGCACCTCGACCATGTCCTCGCGATCGGGCTGCTCGCCGACAGCGTGACGCGCCTGCGCGGCGCGGCCGGGCGGGCGCCGATCCGCGTGCACGCGCTGCCGGCCACCATCGCCGCGCTGCGCCAGCATGTGTTCAACGGCGTCATCTGGCCGGACTTCACGCGCCTGCCCCGCCCCGAGAGCCCGGTGCTCGCCTTCGACGCCTTCGAGGTCGGGCAGGTGCTCGAGCTGCGCGGCCGGCGCATCGAGGTGCTGAGCGCGGCGCACACCGTGCCGGCGGTGGGCTTCGCGGTGCGCGGCGCCGACGGCGGCAGCGCCTGGGTCTACACCGGTGACACCGGCCCCAACCCGGCGCTGTGGGCGCGCTTGGCACAGCTGCCGGTGGCCGCGCTCGTCATCGAGACCGCGTTCCGCGACGAGGAGCTCGAGCTGGCCACGGTCAGCCGCCACCTCTGCCCGGCCAGCCTGGGCGCTGAGCTGCGCCAGCTGCGCCAGGCGGCCGACGTGTACATCACGCACGTCAAGCCGGGCGAGCTGGAGACGGTGATGGCCGAGATCGCGGCCCTCGCGACCGGGCACCGCATCCAGGCGCTGCGTTCGGGCCAGATCCTGGCCATCCCGGCGCCGCGCCACGGCTGACGTTTTTCGTCACCCCGGGCGCCCTGGCGCCCATTCGAGTCAGGCGGTGGTGACAAGACGCGTCAGGGAGTGCCAAGCAGTTCACGGCGAAAGGGCGGTTTCGGCCTGGCACGCGCCCTGCATTCCTCAGAGCCGTCAGTTTCCCACCCCACCAAGGAGCTCCTGCTCATGAAGCGCGTCCAACAAGGTTTCACCCTGATCGAACTGATGATCGTCGTGGCGATCATCGGCATCCTGGCTGCCGTGGCCCTGCCGGCTTACCAGGACTACACCACCCGTGCCAAGGTGTCGGAGGTCATCGTGATGGCCGCGCCGGCCAAGCTGGCGGTCTCCGAAACGGCATCGTCGCTCGGTGGTCTGGCTTCGCTCACGGCCAGCAACACCGGCTACTCGTTCCCCGGCGCCACCAAGTACGTGTCCGGCATCACGGTTGCCGACGGGACGGGCGTGGTCACTGCGGTGTCCACGGTCCCCAACGCGACCGGCAACATCGTGCTGACCCCGACTGCGGTCGCCGATGGCCAGCTGACCTGGCGCTGCACCTCGACGATCCAGGCGAAGTTCCTGCCGTCCGAGTGCCGGCCCTGATTCCGACACGGATTCCTAGCATCGAAGGGCGGCCCAAGGGCCGCCCTTCTTCATTGGCTCCCGTCGATCCCGCAATGGCCTCGAGATCCGTCGTTCGTCCGTCCCGACTTGCGGAAGGACATCTGCTGTGGCTTCTATGGGTCGGCCTCGCGGCGATGCCCTGGCTCCTGCCTACGCGAACGGCACCGTGGAGCGTCTTCTGGGCCGAGAGCTTGGCCGCCGCGATCGCGCTCGCCGCCGCAGCCCGGGTCTTCTGGCGCAGAAGCACCCGCTCAGGCTCCGTTGCGATCGATGCATGGACCGCTGGTTTGTTTGCGCTGGCCTTCGTTCCTCTCCTCCAGGCTCAGTTCGGCCTGATGGCCGTGCCTTCGGAGTCCTGGCTGATCTGCGCCTACCTGGCTGCGCTCCCCGTGACCGCACTGGTGGCCCGAGCCGCCCACGAAGCCGCCCCCTGGCGGATGACCGACACCTTGTGGTGGAGCCTTGTCGTCGCAGCCGTGCTGTCCACCGTGATCGGGGTCGCGCAGTGGCTCGGCACCGCGGAGCGCTTCTGGTTCATGTCGCAGAGCCACATACCGGGACGCGTCGTCGCCAACGTCGGCCAACCGAACAATCTGTCCACGCTGCTCTGTTGGGGCATGGTGGGGCTGTGGTGGACGTGGCGGCGCGGCCAGATCGCTGCGTGGCTTGCCGTGTCGTTGGCGGCGTTCCTGCTGCTCGGTGTTGCGCTCACCGGGTCCCGGGCGGCATGGCCTGCGCTCGTCCTGCTCGCTGCCGTCTTCGTCGCGGCACGCGGCTCGCTAGGAGGGCGAAGGACGGGTGTCGTCCTCGTCGCCCTCGGCGCCTGGTACCTCGCGTGGGTTCTGGGGCTGGCCTCGCTGGCCGACTGGGCGGGCGCATCGGCGCCACGCGGCCTCGAGGAGCAGGCCTCGGTCGGCCTGCGACCGTTGATATGGAAAGTCGCATTGGACGCGGTCATCGCCCATCCGTGGGCCGGCTATGGCTGGAATCAATTCCTCGCCGCATGGACTGAACACGCACCGGGTCGGCTTCCCTGGCCAAGGCTCGTGAGCTATGCGCACAGCCTTCCCCTGGATCTCCTGGTGTGGAACGGCGTTCTGTTGGGCAGTGCGATCCTGATCGCGGCCGTGGCTTGGCTGTCGCGCCAGGTCCGGGCCGCGGCAAGTGCCGAGCAGTGGCTGTTGTTGGCCGGGCTGGGCGTCGTGGGTTCGCACGCCGTCCTCGAGCTTCCCCACGCCTACAGCTTCTTCGTCCTGCCGGCGGCAGTGATGGTCGGCACGCTATCGACTCTGGCGCCGTCGCGACATGTGCTGTTGTGTCCCTTGCCCGGGCTCGCCGTCGCGTGCATCGGCATGGCGGCCGTGCTCGCCGCCATGGTCCGGGATTACGGCAGCATCGAAGCGCACCATCTCTCGCGGCGGCTCTACGACGCGCGAATCGGCCTTGCGACGCAGCCGCCTGAACTGGCTCCCACCCTCGTGCTGCGCGCCGTCGGCGACACGGAGCGCGTGCTCGATGCCCAACCCGTCGCCGGCATGAGCGCCGAAGGGCTTCGGCAATGGCGCAGGACACTGCTTCGGCACCCCGCCGCAAGCAGCCTGATCCGCTACGCGCAGGCGTCGGTCCTCAATGGCAATTCGGGCGAGGCAAGTTGGGCGCTCGATGCCTTGTGCTCGCTGCACCCGCGGACCACTTGCGAAGCCGCCGCTGAAGAGTGGGGCCGCTTTGCCGCGAAGCATGCCGGGGCTGCGCAGGTCGCTGCGCCTCGGCCCCGCTAGTCTTCAAGGGCGGCGAGAATGGAAGGCGGGCGCGTTGCCCGGCATGCAAACGCTTGGCTTCTCTTCGCTCCGGATACGTTGCCCTGCTCGTCGCGGCCGCCGCTGCGGCGGCGCCATCGCTGCTCGCGTACAACCTCTCCCCGTCTCCGACTTTCCTCAACCAGGCGCTGGCGCTCGCGCTGTGGGGCTGGTTCATCGCGTTGTCGGCGGCACCGGCGTCGGGCCGCGGCCCGGTGCCCGCCTGCGCCGCGCTCGGCTTGGTCGCAGCCGCCGTCCTCGGGTCCTGGGTTCTGGGCGCCCTCCCTTCCACCTTCGCCCTCTCCGCCCTCGGCATGCTCGCCGCCGCAGCCCTGCTGCTCGCCGCCGGCAGCGGCGCGCGCCGCAGCGCTGAGCCGCTGGACCTGTTCACCGCCTTCTGCGTCGCCTGGCTCGCCGCAGGCCTGCTCAACGCGGCGGTCGGTGCCGTGCAGGTGTTCGCGCCGGACTGGGCCGACGGCGACTTCATCGCCACGCCGAGCGGCGCCGGGCGCGCCTCGGGCAACCTGCGCCAGCCCAACCACCTGGCCAGCCTGCTGATGTGGGCCTCGATCGCGCTCGTCGCCCTCGTCGAGCTCGGCCAGCTCAGGCGCCGCGCGGCTGCCGTGCTGCTCGCGCTGCTCGTCTTCGGCGTCGTGCTCACCGCGTCGCGCACCGGCCTGGTCGGCGTGCTGCTGCTCGCCGCCTGGGGCGCGCTGGATCGGCGCATGGCACCGCGCACGCGGGCCCTGCTGCTGGCCACGCCGCCGATCTATGCCGCGGCCTGGCTCGGCATGGCGCAATGGGCGGCGCTGTCGGAGCACACCTTCGGCGGCGCCAGGCGCCTGGCCGAGGGCGACATCTCGAGCTCGCGCTTCGCGATCTGGGCCAACACGCTCGAGCTGATCCGCCGTCACCCCTGGGGCGGGGTCGGCTTCGGCGAGTTCAACCTGGCGTGGACCCTGACGCCGTTCCCCGACCGCCCGACCGCCTTCTTCGACCACACGCACAACCTGCCGCTGCAACTTGCGGTGGAGCTCGGCCTGCCGCTGGCCGGGCTCGTGATGGCGCTGCTGCTGTGGGCGCTGTGGCAGGCCGCGCGCACCGCCTGGCGGCGCAGCGACGCGCTCGGCGCCGGGCAGCGTGCGGCCTGGATGTTCGTGCTGATGATCGGCCTGCACAGCCTGCTCGAGTATCCGCTCTGGTACAGCTACTTCCTGCTGCCGGCGGCCTGGGCCTGGGGCTTCGCGCTCGGCGACGAGGGGGCCGCGCCCGCCGCATCCGCTGCCCACGCCGCGCCACGCCGCAGCCGGCTGCTCACGATCGGCGGCCTGCTGCTCGTGGCCGGCGCCGTGGCCTCGGTGTTCGACTACCTGCGCCTGGCCGCCATCTTCACGGCCGGCGAGAACAGCGCGCCGCTGGCGCAGCGTGTCGAGGCCGGCCGGCGCAGCGTGCTCTTCGCGCACCACGCCGACTACGCCGCCGTCACCGGCAGCACGCAGCCGCGCGAGCCCGACGCGTCGTTCGCGTCGACCACCCACTACCTGCTGGACACGCGGCTGATGATCGCCTGGGCCACGCATCTGGCGCAGCGCGGCGAGCTGGACAAGGCGCGCCACCTCGCGGCGCGCCTGGCCGAGTTCCACAAGGAGGATGCGGAGGAGTTCTTCGCCCCGTGCAGCACGGCCGCCGCGGCGACGTCGTTCCAGTGCCAGGCCGCCAGCCGCGTGCCCGGCTGGCACGAGTACCTCGCGCGCTGAACGCGCGGATCTGCGGACGAACGGACGAACCGACGAACCGACGAACGGACGCGCGCCCCGCGCCTTCAGCCCGCCTTCCAGTCGCCCGACTTGCCGCCGCGCTTTTCCAGCACGCGGATGTCGCCCATCACCATGCCGCGGTCGGCGGCCTTGCACATGTCGTACACGGTGAGCAGGCCGACCTGAACCGCCGTCAGCGCCTCCATCTCGACCCCGGTGCGCCCGAGCGTCTCCACCTGCGCGATGCAGCGCACCTCGCTCTTCGCCGCGTCGAGCTCGAACTCGACGGCCACGCGCGTGATCGGCAGCGGGTGGCACAGCGGGATCAGATCGGCCGTGCGCTTGGCGCCCTGGATGGCGGCGATGCGCGCCACCGCGATCACGTCGCCCTTCTTCGCCTGCCCGCCGGCGATCAGCGCGAAGGTCGCCGGCAACATGCGGATGGCGCCCGCGGCGCGCGCCACGCGGTGCGTGGGCTCCTTGCCGGCCACGTCGACCATGTGCGCCTGGCCCTGGGCGTCGAAGTGGGTCAGCGGTGAGTCCATGCGCAGCAACCTTCGGCAACACGAGGATGTCATCATTGTCCTCCCGGAACGATGCACGGGCCGGCCGCTCCAACCCGCTTCCGGACTCCGTGCCAGAGCAGCGAAGTTGAACCGCAGACCCTTGATCGGCTTGACCGCCTTCGCCGGCTTCACCGCCGCGCCCGCCCTGCGCAGGACGCTGCTCGCCGTGCTCGTGCTGGCGCTGGCCAGCGGCGGCCCGGCCACGGCGCAGGCGCCGGGCGTGGTGCGCCTGCCGTCGCTCGGCGAGTCGGCCTCCGACGATCTCTCGGTGAGCGCCGAGAAGCGCCTGGGCGAAGCCATCCTGCGCGAGGCGCGCCGCGACCCCGACTTCCTCGACGACCCGGTGCTGCTGGCCTACGTGCAGACGCTGTGGCAGCCGCTGCTCGCCGCGGCGCGCGAAGCGGGCCACATCGACGCCGAACTCGAGCGCCAGTTCGCCTGGGAGCTCTTCCTGGTGCGCGACCGCAGCGTCAACGCCTTCGCCTGGCCGGGCGGCTACGTCGGCGTGCACCTCGGCCTCATCGCGCTCACCGGCAACCGCGACCAGCTCGCCTCGGTGCTGGCGCACGAGCTGGTGCACGTCACGCAGCGCCACATCGCGCGCGGCATCGGCAACTCGCAGCGCGCCTCGCTGATCACGCTGGCCTCGCTGCTGCTGGGCATCCTGGCGGCCAGCCGCAGCAACAACGCCGACGCCGCCAACGCCGCCATCGCCACCGGCCAGGCCGCCGGCGTGCAGACGCAGCTGAACTTCAGCCGCGACATGGAGCGCGAGGCCGACCGCATCGGCTACACCGTGTTCACGCAGGCCGGCTTCGCCACCGCCGGCATGGCGCAGATGTTCGAGCGGCTGGACAGCGCCTCGCGCCTCAACGACAGCGGCGGCTTCCCCTACCTGCGCAGCCACCCGCTGACCACCGACCGCATCAGCGAGGCGCGCAACCGCTTCATGCTCGCGCCGCGCGGCAACGCCCAGCCCACCCTGATGCACGCGCTGATGCAGATGCGCGCGCGCGTGCTGATGGACGCCAACCCGGCCGCGCTGCAACGCCTGGCCGCCGGCGGCAGCGGCTCGCCGCTGGCGCTGGACCGCGTCGCGGCGCTGTACGGCGGCGCCTTCGCCCAGCTCGCGCTCGGCCAGCCGGCGCGCGCCGAGGCGCTGGCGCGCGACGCGCTCGAGCAGGCCGCGCAGCTCGGCCCGCGCGACGCCCAGGCCGAACGCGCGATCACGCTGCTGCAGGCCGAAGCCCTGGTGGCGCGCGGCGACGCGCCGGCCGCGCTGCGCCTGCTGGCCGCGCTCGCCGAGCGCAGCGGCAATGCCGGCAAGGAGCGGCCGCTGCTGCTCGCGCAGGCGCGCGCCGCGCTCGCCTGGGGCCGCCAGGACGCGCCGGCCGCCGCCGGCGAGCTGCGCCGCAGCACCGAGGCGCTGCAGACCTGGGTGGCCGAGCGCGCGCAGGACGCGCAGGCCTGGGAGCTGCTCGCCGGCACCGCCGAGGCCATCGGCCAGAAGCTGCGTGCGATGCGCGCCGCCGCCGAGGCGCGCGCCGTGCTCGGCGACCTCAACGGCGCCATCGACCGCCTGCGCGCCGCGCAGGCGCACGCGCGCGGCGGCCTGGCGGGGCAGGAGTTCATCGAGGCCTCGGTCATCGACGCCCGCCTGCGTCAGCTGCTGGCCGAGCGGCGCGAGATCGCGCTCGAGGCGCGCGGCGGGCGCGGCGAACCGCGGCGCGAACCCGACGCGCCGCCGCAGTAACGAGGCCGAACGGGCGCGCCCTGCGGCGCAGAATCGCCGCATGGGGTTTCGCTGCCTGTCTCGCCGGTCTCGCGTATCTCGCGTGCCTCGCGTATCTCGCGTGCCTCGCCCGTCTCGCCCGTCCATTCACTCTCTCGTGTCTCGCTGGCCCGCCGCAGCGCTGTGCGCGGCCATGGGCCTGTCGAACGCGGCCCTCGCGGCGCGCGTCGTCGCCGTCTCGCCGAGCGGCGAGGTCGGCGAAGTGCGCCAGGTCGTGGTGCGGCTGGACGCCCCCGCCGCCCCGCTCGGCGACCCGCGCCGCGCCGCGCCGTTCCGGCTCGTCTGCAACGGCAGCACGCCGCCGGGCGATGCACGCTGGCTCGACGATCGGCGCTGGGTCTACGACCTGCGCGAGCCGCTGGCCGCCGGGCAGCGCTGCACGCTGAAGGCCGAGCCGGCGTTCAGGCTCGAAGCCGCCCTCGAGGGCGCCAGCGAGTTCGGCTTCAGCACCGGCGCGCCGGTGGTGACGTCGATCCAGCCCTATCCCGGATCGCGCATCGAGGAGGACCAGCATTTCCTGCTGCGCCTCAACGGCGAGGTCGATGCGGCCAGCGTGCGGCGCTCGGTGTGGTGCGAGGTCGAGGGGCTGGGCGAGCGCATCGCGGTGCGGCTGGTCGAGGGCGACGCGAAGGCCAGGCTGCTGCAGCAGCGCCGCCGCGGCGCCGATGCCGCGCGCAGCCTGCTGCTCGCCTGCGAGCGCGCCTTCGCACCCGAGGCCGCGGTGCGCCTGGTCTGGGGCGCCGGCGTGGCCGCGCCCGGCGGCCTCGTCTCGCGCACCGAGAAGCGCTGGTCGTGGAAGGTGCGGCCGCGCCTGCTCGCCGAGTTCAGCTGCGAGCGCGAGAACGCGCAGTCGCCCTGCCTGCCGCTGCGCCCGATGACGCTGCGCTTCAACGCGCCGGTGCCGCGCGCGTTGGCGCTGGCCGCGCGGCTCGTGCCGGCCGGCGGCGGCGCGCCGATCGAGGCGCGCGCGGCCGGCGCCGACGCGCTGCTGAGCGAGGTGAGCTTTCCCGCGCCGCTGCCCGAGAACACGCGCTTCAAGCTCACCGTCGCCGGCGCGCTGCAGGACGACGCCGGCCGGCCGCTCGGCAACGCCGCGAGCTTCCCGCTCGACGTGGCCACCGGCGAGTGGCCGCCGCTGGCCAAGTTCGCTGCGGCGCCGTTCGGCATCGTCGAGCACGACGCGCAGCAACCGGCGCTGCTGCCGCTCACGCTGCGCCACGTGCAGGCCGACCTGGCGGGGGCCAGCACCGGCGGCCAGGTCGCCGTCAAGCGCATCGACGCCGGCACCAGCGACGCGGCGCTGCTCGGCTGGATCGCGCGCGTGCAGCGCTGGCACGAGGGCACGCTCAGCGCGCGCGACGCCGGCCTGCCCGAAGCGCAGTGGTTCGAGACCGTCAACGAGACCGACTCACGCGGCCGCGTGCGCAGCGTGCGGCGCGAGCGCATCGTGGCCACGCGCGAACACGCGCTGCTGGCGCGCGAAGACGGCGTGCAGCGCAGCGCGCTGCCGCAGCTCAAGGACAGCGCGCCGCGCGCCACCGAGGTGCTGGGCGTGCCGCTGCCGGCCAAGGGCTACCACGTCGTCGAGGTCGAGTCGCGCCTGCTCGGCGAGAAGCTGCTCGGCCGGCGCGCGCCGATGTACGTGCGCAGCGGCGTGCTCGTCACCAACCTGGCGGTGCACTTCAAGCGCGGGCGCAGCTCGAGCCTGGTCTGGGTGAGCACGCTCGACCGCGCCCGCCCGGTGGCCGGCGCGCGCGTCGCGGTGAACGACTGCAACGGCAAGCCGCTGTGGAGCGGCAGCACGGATGCCGACGGCATCGCACGCATCGAGCGCGGCTTCGGCGACGAGGCCATCGAGAAGGCCGCCGACGGCAGCACGCGCTGCGCCACGCCCGACGGCCCCTTCGTCACCGCGCGCCACGGCGACGACCTGGCCTTCGTGTTCGCACGCTGGTCGCGCGGCATCGAGCCCTGGCGCTTCAACCTGCCGCTGGCGCAGGACGGCGACGGCGCGGCCTCGCGGCGCGCCCACACCGTGTTCGACCGCACGCTGCTGCGCACCGGCGACACGGTGTCGATGAAGCACTTCGTGCGCGACGAGACCGAGCGCGGCCTCGCGCTGCCGGCGCCCGACACGCTGCCCGACACGGTGGTCATCACGCACGTGGGCAGCGGCACCGAGGCCTCGCTGCCGCTCACCTGGCCGCGCGGCGCGCGCGCGGCCGAGAGCACGTGGACAGTGCCGCGCACCGCCGCGCTCGGCCTGTACGAGGTGGCCCTGAAGCGCGGCGACCGGCGCTGGGGCAGCGGCCGCCTGCGCATCGAGGCCTTCCGCGTGCCGCTGGTCGACGCGCGGCTGCAGGGCCCGCCGGGCGTGCAGGTCGCGCCGCAGGAGCTGGCCTTCGCGGCGCAGCTCAACGCGCTGGCCGGCGGGCCGATGCCCGGGCGGCCGCTCAGGCTCTCGGCGCTGCTGCGGCCGGCCACGCCGTCGTTCGCGGGTTACGACGACTTCGTCTTCGACAGCCCGCAGCGCGACGCGCCCGCCGGCGGCAGTGGTGGCACCGACGGCAGCGACGCCGACGGCGCCCGCCTCGTCGCGCGCGCCGTCGAGGCGAAGACCGACGCCGCCGGCGCGGCGCGGATCGTGGTGCCCAGGCTGCCGCCGGTGGACCGCGCCGCCGACCTCGTCGCCGAACTCGCCTTCGACGACCCCAACGGCGAGGTGCAGACGGTGAGCCGCAGCGTGCGCCTGTGGCCGAGCGCGGTGGTCGTCGGCCTGCGCCTGCCGGGCTGGGCGGCGCGCAAGGGCGACGCCCGGCTGACCGCGCTGGTGCTCGACACCGACGGCAAGCCGCTCGCCGGCCGCGAGGTCGAGGTGGTCGGCCGCGTGGTGCAGACGCTGACCACGCGCCAGCGCATCGTCGGCGGCTTCTACGCCTACGACAACCAGCGCAGCGTGCGCGACCTCGGCCGCCTGTGCAGCGGCCGCAGCGACGCGCAGGGGCGCGTGAACTGCGACCTCGAGCTGCGCGAGACCGGCGAGGTCGAACTGGTGGCGCGCGCGCGCGACGACGGCGGCCGCGTCGCGCAGGCCGGCGCCAGCCTGTGGATCGAGGGCGCGAGCGACGACCAGCGCTGGTGGTTCGCGCAGGACAACGACGACCGCATCGACGTGCTGCCCGAGCGGCGCGAACTCGCCCCCGGCGAGACGGCGCGCCTGCAGGTGCGCATGCCCTACCGCCGCGCCACCGCGCTCGTCACCGTGGAACGCGAGGGCGTCGTCGAGGCCCGGGTGGTCACGCTGAGCGGGCGCTCGCCGGTCGTCGAGGTGCCGATTCCCGCCGCCGCGCGGGGCGCTCGCAGCTGGGCGCCCAACGTGCACGTGGGCGTGTTCGTGCAGCGCGGGCGGCTGCGCGAGACGCCGTGGTGGTCGATCTTCACCTGGGGCTGGCGCGATCCGGCCGACTGGTGGCGCGCCTTCCGCTACGAGGGCCGCGACTGGCGCGCGCCGGGCGCCGTGGCCGATCTGGCCAAGCCCGGCTTCAAGTTCGGCGTCGCCTCGCTCACGGTCGGCCTGGCCGAGCAGCGGCTGGACGTCAAGGTCACGACCGACAAGGCGCAGTACGGCGTGCGCGAGACCGTCAAGGCCACCGTGCGCGTGAGCCAGGGCGGCAAGCCGCTGGCCGGCGCCGAGATCGCCTTCGCCGCGGTCGACGAAGGCCTGCTCGCGCTGGCCGACAACGACTCGTGGCAGCTGCTCGAAGGCCTGTGGCGCGCGCGCCCCTGGGGCGTGGAGACCGCCACCGCGCTCGGCGAGGTGATCGGCCGGCGCCACTACGGCCGCAAGGCGCTGCCGCCGGGCGGCGGCGGCGGGCGCAATCCGACCCGCGAGCTCTTCGACACGCTGCTGCTGTGGAAGGGCACGGTGGTGCTCGACGCCGACGGCCAGGCGCGCATCGACGTGCCGCTCAACGACTCGCTGAGCAGCATCCGCCTCGTCGCAATCGCCGATGCGGCCGACGCCGGCGCCGAGCGCTTCGGCACCGGCAGCGCCAGCGTGCGCGTCTCGCAGGACCTGCAGATGCTCGCCGGCCTCGCTCCGCTGGTGCGCGAAGGCGACCGCATCGACGCCGGCTTCACGCTGCGCAACACCACGACGCGCACGATGACCGTGAAGGCCACGCTGGCCGGTCAGGCCGGCGGGCGGGCGCTCGCGCAGGCGCTGGCGCCGCAGACGCTGATCCTCGCCGCGGGCGCGGCAGGCGAGCTGAAGTGGAGCGTCGAGGTGCCCGAAGGCGTGACGCGCATCGACTGGGAAGCGGCCGCCGAGGAGACCGGCGCCAGCGCCGGCGCGGCCCGCGACCGCATCAAGGTCGCGCAGGCCGTGGCCAGCCCGGTGCCGCTGCGCGTCTGGCAGGGCACGGTGTTGCCGCTCGAGGGGCGCATCAGCGTGCCGGTGGCGCCGCCCGAGGGCGCGCTGGCCGACCGCGGCGGCCTGCAGGTGACGCTGCAGCCGAGCCTGGCCGGTGCGCTGCCGGGCCTGCAGCGCTTCTTCGAGACCTACCCCTACACCTGCCTGGAGCAGAAGGTCTCGCGCGCCATCGCGCTGCGCGACGCCAGGCTGTGGGCGACGCTGCGCGACGAGCTCGCCGGCCACCTCGACGTCGACGGTCTGGCGGCCTGGTTCCCGCCCGCGCCCGGCAGCGGCCCGGTGGGCAGCGACCGCCTCACCGCCTACCTGATCGCCACCGCGCACGAGGCCGGCTTGGCCTGGCCCGACGCGCAGCGCGAGGCCATGCTGCGTGCGCTGGCCGACTTCGTCGAAGGCCGGCTCGAAAGGCGCTTCCCGGCGCCGCGCGCCGACCTCGACGTGCGCAAGCTCGCCGCGCTCGAAGCGCTGGCCCGCCATGGGCGCGTGCAGCCGCGCATGCTCGGCTCGATCGCCTACACGCCCGCCGCGTGGCCCACCTCGGCGCTGCTCGACGCGTGGAGCCTGTACGAGCGCGTGCCCGCGCTGCCCGAGCGCGCGGCGCGGCTGGCCGAGCTGCAGCGGCTGGTGCGCAGCCGGCTCGTCGAAGGCGGCAGCACGCTGCAGTTCAGCACCGAGTCCGACGACGACTGGTGGTGGCTGATGGAGAGCGCCGACGGCAACGCCGCGCGGCTGCTGCTCGCCGCCACTGCGTCGCCGGCCTGGAAGGACGACCTGCCGCGCCTCGTGCAGGGCAGCCTGGCGCGCCAGCGCGGCGGCGCCTGGCGCACGACCACGGCCAACCTGTGGGGCGTGCTCGCGCTGGAGCGCTTCGCCAAGACCTTCGAGAGCCGGCCGGTCGACGGCCAGAGCATCTTGCGCGCCGCGCCGGTGGCGCGCACCCACGACTGGCAGGCCACGCCGGCCGGCACGCGACTGGCGCTGCCCTGGCCGACCGACGGTGCGCCCTTCGTCGCCGAACACCAGGGCAGCGGCCGGCCGTGGCTCGCGCTCAACACGCTGGCCGCGGTGCCGCTGAAGGCGCCGCTCTTCGCCGGCTACCGCATCACGCACAGCGTGAGCAGCGTGGGCGGTGTGGGCGGTCCGAGCAGCGCGAGCGGCGCGGCGCCGCCCGAAGCCTGGCGCCGCGGCGACGTGATGCGCGTGCGGCTCGAAGTGGAGGCGCTCGCCGACATGAGCTGGGTGGTGATCAGCGACCCGCTGCCCGCCGGCGCCGCGGTGCTCGGCGGCGGGCTCGCGCGCGACTCGTCGCTGGCCACGCGCGGCGAACGACGCGAGAGCCGCGACGGCCAGGCCTGGCTCGCCTACGAGGAGCGCGCCGCCGACGCCTGGCGCGCCTACTACGCCTGGCTGCCGCGCGGCCGGCATGTCGTCGAGTACACGCTGCGCCTGTCCAGCAGTGGCCGCTTCGGTCTGCCGCCCGCGCGCGTGGAGGCGATGTACGCGCCCGACCGCTTCGCCGAGCTGCCGCTCGCGCCGCTGGAGGTGCGGCCTTGAGGAACGCGCGACAAGCGGCGCACGCGAGGTGCGCCCTCGCGGCGGCGACGCTGCTGCTGGCCTGCGGCCTTGCCAGCGCGCTGCCCGCCTACGAAGCCGTGCGCGCCGCCCACGTGCCGAGCGACCAGCCGCTCGTCGACCGCCACGGCGCCGTGCTGCAGTGGCTGCGCACCGACGCCAGCGTGCGGCGCGGCCCCTGGCTCGCGCTGGCCGACATCTCGCCGGCGCTGCGCCACGCCGTGCTGGTCTCGGAAGACCGGCGCTTCTGGCAGCACGCGGGGGTCGACTGGCGGGCCCTCGCCGCGAGCGCCTGGGCCAACGCCTGGAACACGCGCACGCGCGGCGCCTCCACGCTGACGATGCAGCTGGCCGGCCTGCTCGACGCGGACCTCGCGCGCCCCGCGGGCGGCCGCAGCCTGGGCGGCAAGGCGAGCCAGATGCTCGAGGCGCGCCGCCTCGAAGCGACGTGGAGCAAGACCCAGATCCTCGAGGCCTATCTCAACCTGGTGCCGCTGCGCGGCGAGCTGGTCGGCGTGGGCGCCGCGGCGCAGCAGCTGTTCGGCAAGCACGCGAGCGGGCTGGATGCCCTCGAAGCGGCCGTGCTCGCCGCGCTGCTGCGCGCGCCCAACGCCGGCGAGGCCGCGGTCACGCGCCGCGCCTGCGAGCTGCTCGCCGAGCAGGGCCTCGCGTGCGACGCGCTCGCCACCACGGTGGCGCAGGCCTTCGCGCGCCGGCCCGGGCCGGTGCTGGCGGGCGAGGCGCTGGCGCCGCATCTGGGGCGACTGGTGGTGCGGGAGTCGGTGCGTGAGTCGGTGCGTGCATCGGCGCGTGAACCGGCGCGTGATTCCGCACGCGAATCGGCCCGCGGCGCACCGATCGCGCACCTGCCCGCCACCACGCTGGACGCCAGCGTGCAGCGCGTCGCGCTGGCCGCGCTGCGCCGCCAGCTCGCCGAGCTGCGCGGCCGCGAGGTCGACGACGGCGCCGTGGTCGTGCTCGACAACGCCAGCGGCGAGGTGCTGGCCTGGGTCGGGTCGGCCGGCGGCGCGTCGGCCGCGGGCGAGGTCGACGCGGTGCTCGCGCGGCGCCAGCCCGGCTCGACGATCAAGCCCTTCGTCTACGCGCTCGCGCTCGAGCGCCGCCTCGTCACCGCGGCCTCGCTGCTCGACGACTCGCCGCTCGCGCTGGCCGCCGGCGGCGCGCTGTACCGGCCGCGCAACTACGACGAGCGCCACCGCGGCGCGCTCACGCTGCGCGAGGCGCTGGCCGGCAGCGTCAACGTGCCGGCGGTGCGCGTGGCGGCCATGCTCGGCCCCGAGCCGCTGTTCGAGCGCCTGCAGCAGGCCGGGCTCAAGCTCGCCGAGAGTGCGGGCTACCACGGCCACGCGCTGGCGCTCGGCAGCGCCGACGTGAGCCTGCTCGACCTGACGAACGCCTACCGCGCGCTGGCCAACGGCGGCCGCACGGGCGCGCCGCGCTGGCACGCCGGCCAGCCGCGCGCAAGCGAGCGGGTGCTGTTCGAGCCCGCCGTGGCCTGGCTGGTGGCCGACATCCTGGCCGACCCGGCGGCGCGCGCCGCGAGCTTCGGCCTCGACAGCCCGCTCGTCACGCGCGGCTTCGCGGCCGTCAAGACCGGCACCAGCAAGGACATGCGCGACAACTGGTGCATCGGCTTCACCGACCGCTACACGGTGGGCGTGTGGGTCGGCAACGCCGGCGGCCGCGCCATGCACGGCGTGAGCGGGGTCAGCGGGGCGGCGCCGGTGTGGCGCGAGCTGGTCACGCATCTGCATGCCACGCGGCCCTCGCGCGCTCTGTCGCGGCCGGCCGGCCTGGTGCACGCGCGCGGCGAGTGGCTCCTCGCGGGCACCGCGCCGGCGCCGTCGACAGCGCGCGCCGCGCCCTTCGGCATCGCCGCGCCGCGCGAGGGCAGCGTGGTGCTGCTCGACCCGGAGATCCCGCCCGCGGCGCAGCGCCTGGTCTTCGAAGGCGCGGCCGGCGAGTGGCGGCTCAACGGCCAGCCGATCGGGCGGGGCACTCGCGTGAGCTGGCTGCCGCGCCCAGGGCGGCATGTGCTCGAGCGGCGCGACGCGGGGGCTGGCGGTGTCGGCGGTATCGGCGGTGCCGGCGGCGCGGTCGACCGCGTGCGCTTCGAGGTGCGCGCGGCGCCGCCGCCGCTCAGCCGTTCGCCGGGCTGAAGAGGCGCTCGACGGCGGTGTCGATGATCACGCTGGCCAGGCTGTAGAGCAGCGAGCCGATCAGCGCCGCGGCGAAGCCGGTGACGTTGAAGCCGTCGAGCACCGAGGCGGCGGCCCAGAACATCAGCGCGTTGATCACGAACAGGAACAGGCCCAGCGTGAGCAGCGTGACGGGCAGCGTCAGCAGCACGAGGATCGGCCGCACCAGCAGGTTCAGCAGCCCGATCACGAAGGCCGCGATCAGGGCCTGGCCGAAGCCCGCGACCTGCACGCCGGGGTACAGGTAGGCCACCAGCAGCAGCGCCGCGGCGAGCAGCAACCAACGCACGATGAGCTTCATGCGGGCAGGATAGCGTGGCTCACCGTGGTGAGAAAGCGTCTTTCTCCTGGGAAAAACGCTTCTCACCGAGGGAACGAGGCATTACCATCGCGCCTGCCCGGTGGCCGCATGGATCAATCGGAGCCCGCGCGGACAGCGATGTCCGCAACGAGGCACCCCACGGAACCGGCATCCGACTCAACCTAGACGGAGATCATTCAAATGGCAACTGCGAAGAAAGCTGCGAAGAAGGCCCCTGCGAAAAAGGCCGCCGCGAAGAAGGCCCCGGCCAAGAAGGCGGCGGCCAAGAAGGCCCCCGCGAAGAAGGCCGCACCGGCCAAGAAGGCCCCGGCCAAGAAGGCGGCCAAGCCCAAGGCCCCGGCCAAGAAGCGCACCCCCAGCGCCGCCTTCATGAAGGCGATGACCCCGAGCGCCGCGCTGGCCGCCGTCATCGGCGACCGCGCGATGCCGCGCACCGAGGTCACCAAGAAGGTCTGGGACTACATCAAGAAGAACGGCCTGCAGGACAAGGCCAAGCGCACGATGATCAACGCCGACGCCAAGCTGCGCGAAGTGCTGGGCAAGGCGCAGGTCTCGATGTTCGAGATGACCAAGCTGATCAGCTCGCACCTGAAGTAATCCGCATCGGTGCCAGCCGGCATCAGCGAGAGGGGCCCGCCGGGCCCCTTTTTCATGCGCAGAATGCGCGCCGTCCACACCCTTGGAGCCGCGCGATGTTCCAGCGTCCGACGACCATCCTCCTGCTCGCCGCCGCCTTGCTGGCGCCGCCCGCCTGGGCCCAGCAGGACGTGCCCAGGAGCAAGGACCACCCCCTGCTCACCCGCTACCCCAACTCGCACATCGCCGAGTACGAGGCGAGCTTCAACGCGCTGGAGTTCCCGGTCGGCGCGGTGAATGCGCGCAAGCGCGAGCGCGTGGAGGGCAACGCCACGCGCATCCACTACTTCCACAACGACCCCGACAAGCAGCCGAGCGCGCTGCAGCTGATCCGCAACGTCCAGAACGCGATCAAGGCGATCGGCGGCGAGGTGCTCTACGAACGCCTGCCGCGCGACGGCGACGGCGGCGAGACCACGCTGCGCGTGGCCACCGGCGGCAAGCAGGTGTGGGTGCGCGTGGAACCGGGCATCTTCAGCGCGCCCACGCAGAGCTACAGGCTCGACATCGTCGAGGTGGCGGCGATGCAGCAGGTGGTGAGCGCCAACCAGATGCTCGACGAGCTGAACAAGAACGGCTTCATCGCGCTGTACATCAACTTCGACACCAACAAGTGGGACCTCAAGGCCGACGGCCAGGCCACGGTGCGCGAGATCGTGGCCATGCTCAAGGCCGCGCCGGCGCTGAAGATCGCGGTCGAGGGCCACACCGACAACGTGGGCGCGGCGGCGGCCAACAAGACGCTGTCGGACAACCGCGCCAAGGCCGTGGCAGGCGCCATCACCGCGGCCGGCATCCCGGCCGCCCGCGTGAGCGCGGCCGGCTTCGGCGCCGAGCGCCCGGTGGCCGACAACCGCAGCGAAGAGGGCCGCGCCAAGAACCGGCGCGTGGATCTGGTGAAGAAGTAGGCGCCAAGCCGCAGGCGTTGGGCGGTAGGCCGCCTCAGGCCGCCGCCGCCGCCGCGCACACGCGGTTGCGCCCGCCGCGCTTGGCCTCGTACAGCGCGGCGTCGGCGCGCCGCATCAGGCCGGCCAGCTCGTAGCCGGGCGCGCTCGCCAGGCCGATGCTCGCCGTCACGCGCTGCGCGGCCGGCAGCGCCGGCCAGCGCTCGCGCGCGATGCGCTCGCGCAGCCGCTCGCACACCTCGGCGGCGCGCTCGGCGTCCATGCCGGGCAGCAGCAGCACGAACTCCTCACCGCCCA
>Ga0209172_10002957_pt1 | contig 27743 bp, 28 predicted proteins | sample LarsenN4metaG_FD_184113 | JGI IMG/M metagenome (GOLD analysis project Ga0209172, IMG submission 184113) | Hot spring sediment bacterial and archeal communities from British Columbia, Canada, to study Microbial Dark Matter (Phase II) - Larsen... ... | reverse complement strand
TGCTCCTCAAAAAGTCAACTTCAATGGGAGCAGTTCTATCACTTACCGCCCTGTCCAGTTTTTCGGGGCCAGCTCTGCCGATGGTTGGGCCGCGGGTCGTGTTCTTCACCACGGAAGAGTTAGTCCATAACTTCGCAGAAGAAACTGTCTTATTCCTGTGTCGGTATTACGGACCAAATGCCCGAATAACGCTTCATTTTCACTTAGTGCGCTTACGGTCAGACGTAATTGCCCCTTTGCGTCCTGTGTCCATGGGAATGCAGGTATTGGATGCCCATGCGCGAAGCTATGTCGTACCTGAAGAATCTGGTTCAAGCGCTCCTTGACCCATTCTCCGGAGAGGTTCCGCGTGTGCCAGTTCCAATCTGGTGCGGGATCGTAGCCCGAGTAGCGCAATAGGAGATCTCGCGCGTTCTCCCAATTGGGAGTGTTAAATCGCTTGAGCGCGAGTTGGGCGTTCTCTCGGACGATAAAGTGGAGCGCTGCGTATTTGGCGATCGTAGGATCGGTGGTCACCTGGAAGAATTCATTCAGCAGTTCTTTGAGATATGTCTGCCACGCAGCTACCCCGGCCGCAAGCGACGCGTGGTAGAAAATTTGCTTCTCCGCAGCAGGCTTGCGTTTAGCAGCGTCGCGAAGCACGCGAGACCGCTGAATGGCCTGCAGATAACGCCGCCTCGCTGGCGAGGCCATTTCAGTCTGTCTAAAGCCGATCGACGAACCTGCCCAGCGCGGCTCTGTACCTTTCAAGGGGGGCTAGGTTTAGCTGAACGCGCTCACCCATCAGTTTCTTGGGTCCCGCGGTCAGCTTATGAAGCGGGGTTCCAGTTGTGCCAGCCACGATGCAGGCGCTATGGTAATCGGGCACTTCGATAAAGTTCTTGCTGGGCTTTGATGCCGGGTCAGCGAAGAGTGACCGATGTGATTCATAAATGCTGTCCATAGTTTTGCGAATGGCGTTGCTCACAGCTTCAAAGGCCTTGCTTGGCCTGCGCTCATACTGGGTGAGCCGATTGCTCACGAAAGTGTGCAGGCGTGGCGTTGAGAGATTCTCCTCTAAGGCCTTTTTTGCGAAGCTTATGCGCGCATAGACCGCGGTGTCAGGGTCGCCGAGACCGTAAAGGAGCGCGACAACGTTCTCGACGGCGCGCCTGGAACTATCGTCTGCAGTGAACGGAACGACGACAAAATCCGCCGCCACCAATGCGAGTTGTGTGTAGATCGCGAAGCTTGGATTGCAGTCTAGAATAAATACCGAGTCGCGGTCGCCACTTCGCTTTCGCAAAGCGCCCCTAAGATCTAAAATCCAGCTTAATACTCGACGCCACGCGTCCATGGGTATCTGGAGCTGCGACGTTTGCCGAATAGCCTCTGACAAGAGTTCGACGAGGTTGTCTCCGCACACTAGGTGCAGATTCCTTGGTATGGCTGGGTTCATTCGTCTAGGGTGAACGAGAAACGGCTCGACGTCCTCAATCATGTGAAACGGGGAATTAAGTCGTGCCTCGAGGTAACCACCCACTGTAGCTCGAGGTGTCTTGGATACCAGCCGCTTTAGCGCGGCCGCGCTGGTCCGGTACCCACCAAGGAGCGTCTCGGAAACATTTGCTTGCGGGCACAGGTCAATTACGTACACATCTGCATCGGGACGTCGGTGCGCATACTCGCATGCCGCCACGAAGCAAAGGAAACTCTTTCCGACGCCTCCTTTGTTATTCCAGAACGCATAGCTTGGCATCATGCCTCCGTCAACGCTCTTTCGTGCTCGTTTCCGCGATCGGACGTGATGCTACCTCAACGTATTCCTCGCTGCCCAACCGACAACTTACGGCGTGACCGGCGCATCACGATGCTGGTCTCCAAGTTGCCACTTGATGTTGCCACCATATCTCCGGTCACGGACTCTCACTCCGCCAAGGCTTGTTCACGGCGAAACATCCGCGCCAGCGCAGCCGCGACGCGCCAAGCGCCGCCCGGCGCCGGCGCCCAGGGGTCCCCATGGTGACGCGCGGAGCCGCGCCGCGGGCGGAGGAACGAGGTAGAGGATTGTCCGAGGGCGCCGCAGCGTAGCCCGAGTTCCGCAGGCCGCCGACGCCCGCGGACGCAGAGGCGAGGGCAAGGAAAAACAGGGTCAGACCCGAGCGGCAAATGCAAGAAACAGGGTCTGACCCTGTTTCTCTTCGCGGCACTGGGAAAGGGCGCCGGCGCTGGGCGGCCCGACCGCCCTACTCCGAGCGCTCGCTGCTTTCTTCGGGTTCTTCCTCTGCCGGCACGCGGTATTCCTCGGCCGCCCACTTGCCGAGGTCAATCGCCTTGCAGCGCTCGCTGCAGAAGGGCCGCCACGGATTTTCCGGCGCGAACGGCGCCGGCTTGCCGCAGCGCGGGCAGGGCAGGAGCCTCACAGGTTGCAGAAGGTGAGCTCGAAGTTGACGTCCCAGTCGGCGGTCTTGGCGCGCGCCTCTTCGCCGTTCTGGGCGAGAAAGCGGATGTTGAGCACGTACTTGTTGGCGCTGATCTCCGGCACGCAGGCGACGCCGTCCTCCAGCCGCACCCGCAGCATCTGCGCGACGCGCCCGCCCAGCATCTGCTGGAATGTGCCGAGCGGCGCGACGAGCATCTGGGGTTTGCCCGACTCGCGCAGGATGCGCAGGATGATCGCCGTGCCGTCGCGCAAGGGGTAGAGCGGGCTCGTCCAGGCGGCGAGCTGGCCGATCCGCTCCTCCGCCGGGCGATGAAGCCAGTAGTGGTAGGAAGGCAGGTCGAACTCGCAGGTGCCGCCGGGAATGCCGGTGCGCTGCTTGATGGACATCAGCCACTCGTTTTCGCGCAGGTACTGGCCGATGCGCCCGGTCATGGAAAAGAGCGCCGCCGACGCCTGCTCGATGTCGCGCAGCACGCTGTTCAACGCCTCCTCGGAGATCTCCGGGTTGTTGCGGAAGGTGAGCAGCACCTGCTTCTGGCGCTCCAGTTCCTGCAGCAGGTCAGACTTCAGGTCGGCGCGGCTGGCGACTTCCAGGATCTCGAAGAGCGTGAGCAGCGCGACGTGGTGATCGAGCGGATCGGTGCGCGCGATGTAGTGGCGCGAGCGCTCGAAGAGATCCTCCAGGCGCAGCAGCGTCCGGATGCGCTCGTTGAGCGGGTACTCGTAGGTGACCACGGCGGCGGTTCGCGAGCTCCTCGGACGCCCTTCCGGCGCGGGAAAGTGCCCGGATTCTGAGCGATTTGCCGGGGCAAGACAAATCAACGGCTCAGCCGCGGGCGAGCGCGAGGTAGAGTGCATGAAGTTTCTCGACCTGCTTGTGCAGCGCAGCAAGATCTCCCGAATTGTCAATCACGTCGTCGGCGGCGGCAAGCCTCGCCTCGCGCGAAGCCTGGCTGCGGATGATCGCCTCGACTTCGGCCGGCGCAAGGCCGCTGCGCGCGACGACGCGCGCGATCTGGAGCGCCTCGGGGCAGTCCACGACCAGCACGCGCTGCACGCGCGAGCGGTAGTTGCCCGATTCGACGAGCAGCGGCACGACGAGCACCACGTAGGGCGCGCGCGCGGCGGCGATGCGCCGCTCGGCCTCGGCGCGGATCATCGGGTGAAGGAGCGCTTCCAGCCGCTTCTTCGCCTGCGGGTCGGCGAAGACAAGCGCGCGCATCTTCGCGCGGTCCATCGCGCCGTCGGGGGCGATCACCGCGTCGCCGAACTGCGCGCGGATGGCCGGGATCGCGGCGCCGCCCGCGCGGGTGAGTTCGTGCGCGATCGCGTCGGTGTCCACCACCGCGGCACCGAGGCGCGCGAAGTGCTCGGCCGCCGCGCTCTTGCCGCTGCCGATGCCGCCGGTGAGGCCGACGACGAAGGTCACGCGCGCCCGAGGTACCAGGCGAGGATCGGCTCGCCCCAGAACATCGCCACGACGCCGGCGACCGCGATGTACGGGCCGAAGTGGAAGCGGAAGTTCGCGTCCCATCCGCCGCGCGCGGCGAGCATCTGCGCGATGCCCGCCACGAGTCCCACCAGCGCCGACACCAGGATGACGAGCGGCAGCATCTTCCAGCCGAGAAAGGCGCCCACCGCCGCGTTCATCTTGAAGTCGCCGTAGCCCATGCCTTCCTTGCCGGTCGCGAGCTTGAAGCCCTGGTACACCGCCCACAGGAAGAGGTAGCCGGCGGCGGCGCCGATCACCGCGTCGGCGAGCGGCACGAAGGTGCCCGGCACATTGAGGAGCAGCCCCGCCCAGACGAGCGGCAGGGTGATGTCGTCGGGCAGGTATCCGGTCGCCTGGTCAATGAAGGCGAGCGCGATCGCGGCCCAGATGAAGAGCGCGGCGCCCGCCGCCGCGAGGCCGAAGCCGAAGTGCCACGCCGCCCACGCGGCGCCCAGACCGGCGAGCAGCTCCACCGCCGGATAGCGCAGCGAAATGCGCGCTCCGCACCCGGCGCAGCGCCCACGCAGCAGCAACCAGCTAAGCAGCGGGATGTTTTCCCAGGCCGCGATCGCGCGGCCGCAGGAGGGGCAGCGCGAGCGCGGCGCGGCGAGGCCGAGCCGCGCGGCAAGCACAGCCGAAGCCGCCTGGCGCACCTCGCCCGCCAGGCGCCGCGCCGCGTCGCGGTCGGGCAGCTCGCGCGTCTCCTCGAGGATTTCCGGGATGTTCGCCAGCCACTCGCGTTCCATCATGCGCGGCAGGCGGTGGATCACGACGTTCAGGAACGAGCCGACGCACAGGCCGAGCCCGAGCGCGATCCAGGGGAAGACGGCGGGCTGGGTGAGCCAGCCCAGGACGCTCATCGGCCTATACGGCGCCGCCGAGCTTGAAGATCGGCAGGTACATCGCCACCACCATGCCGCCGATGAGCGTGCCGAGGACCACCATGATGATGGGCTCCATCAGCGAGGACAGCGCCTCGACCGCGTCGTCCACTTCCGCCTCATAGAAGTCGGCGACCTTGCCGAGCATCGCATCGAGCGCGCCGGTTTCCTCGCCGATCGCGCACATCTGCACCACCATCGGCGGGAACACGCCCGAGTTCTGCATCGCCACGGTGAGCCCGGTGCCGGTGGAGACTTCGCCCTTGATCTTGATCGTCGCCTCCTGGTACACGTAGTTGCCCGCGGCGCCGCCCACCGAGTCGAGCGCCTCGACGAGCGGCACGCCCGCCGAGAACATCGTCGCGAGCGTCCGGGTCCAGCGCGCGATGGAGGACTTCCTCACCAGGTCGCCGAACACCGGCATGCGCAGCATCATGCGGTCCATGAAGATCTGCATCGCGAGCGAGCGCTTCCAGAATTCGAGGAACCCCCACACCCCGCCGACGATCGCCGGGAAGATGATGTACCAGTTGGCGACGAACCAGTCCGAGATCGCCATCACCACCAGCGTCGGCGCCGGCAGGTCGGCGCCGAAGCTCGTGAACACGCTCTTGAACGCCGGGATGACGAAGATCATGATCACCGCGGTGATGATGAACGCGACGACGATGATCGCCACCGGGTAGAAGAGCGCGCTCTTGATCTTCGCCTTGATGGCGAGGATCTTTTCCTTGTAGGTGGCGAGGCGATCGAGCAGGTTCTCCAGGATCCCCGCCGCCTCGCCGGCGGCCACCAGGTTGCAGAACAGCGCGTCGAAGTAGAGCGGATACTTGCGGAACGCCTGCGCGAGCGACGAGCCCGTCTCGACATCGGTCTTGATGTCCATGAGCAGCCTCGCCACCGCCGGGTTGGAGGCGCCCTTGCCGACGATGTCGAAGGCCTGCAGCAGCGGCACACCCGCCTTCATCATCGTCGCCATCTGGCGCGTGAAGAGGGCGACGTCCTTCTCGGTGATCTTGCCGCCGCTCGTCTTCTGCTTCTTGATCTTGGAGACCGTGATGCCCTGGCGGCGCAGCGTCGCCTGCACGATGTTCTCGCCGGCGGCGCGCAGCTCGCCGCGCACGGTCTTGCCGGACCGGTCCTTGCCCTCCCAGGAGAAGGTGAATTCCTTCGCTTTCGGCGCCGCCGCTGCCGCTGTCGCCATGTGTCAGGCCTCCTGCGTGGATTCTATCCGGCCGCGGCGCATGATGCCTCCGCGCGGACCTTTTGTAAACCCTGAGATTTCCGGAACAAGTCCATGAGGGCCTTCGATTTTATGCCTGGCCGGCGGGACGCTCGGAAGCGCCCGGGCGAGGCCTGAACAGCCGCACAGTCTTCACCGCGCGGCCCTGCGTGTGCACGATCTCCATCGGCACGCCGGCGATCTTGACCGCGACGTCGGCCTCGGGGATGTCCTGCAGGTGCTCCAGAATGAGCCCGTTCAGCGTCTTCGGCCCGCCGGTGGGCAGCTCCAGCCCCAGCGCCCGGTTCACCTCCCGCACCGGCGTCGCGCCGTCCACGGTGGCGACGCCGTCGGCGTCCCACGCGATCGCCGGCGCGCCCGGCAGCGTGGTCGTGAACTTGCCGATGATCTCCTCGACGATGTCCTCCAGCGTCACCAGGCCCATCAGCTCGCCGTACTCGTCCACCACCAGCGCCATGCGGCTGCGCCGCTCCTGGAAGTACTGCAGTTGCGCGATCACCGGCGTCGTCGCCGGCACGAAATACGGCTCGTCGAGCAGGGCCTCGAGCGCGGCGGCGTCCAGCGTGCCCGAAGCGAGCAGCCCGACCACCTTGCGCACGTGCAGGATCCCGGCGATTTCGTCGCCGCCGCCGCGGTAGACCGGGATCTCGCGGTGGTAGGCGGTCGCGATCTGCCGCCGGATCGTGTCGAGGTCGTCGTCGAGCCGGATCGCCTCGATGCGCGCTCGCGGCACCATCACGTCCTGTACCGTGATCGCCTGGATGTCGAAGAGGTTGACGAGCATCGAGACGTGCTTCTTCGGCATGAAGCGCGAGGACTCGAGCACCAGGGCGCGGATCTCCTCCGGCGTGAGCGCCTCGGCCGCGTCGCCGCGCTCGCGCACGCGCAGCAGCACGAACAGCGGCGCGAGGATCGCGTTGGTCGAGGCGGCGAGCAGCTTCACGAACGGGGCGGAGGAGGCGGCGAGCACGCGCATCGGCCAGGCGGCGAGGCGCGCCACCGCCTCGGCGTTCACCTGACCGAGGCGCTTGGGAACCAGCTCGCCGATCACGATCGAGACGTAGGTGACCGCGACCACCACCAGCACGGTGGCGACGACGCCGCTTGCGCGCGGCTCCACGCCGATCGAGTTCAGCCAAGCGGCAAGCGGCGGCGCGAGCACCGCCTCGCCGAAGATGCCGTTCAGCAGGCCGATGGCGGTGATTCCGATCTGGATGGTGGAGAGAAAGTGCGTCGGGTCGGCGGCCAGGCGCGCGGCGGCCGCGGCGAGCGCGTCGCCCTTCGCGGCACGCGCGGCAAGGCGGGTGCGCCGCGCGGTGAGCAGCGCGACCTCGGACATGGCGAACAGGCCGTTCAGCAGGATCAGGCTGGCGAGGATCGCGATTTCCATGGGGGTCCTCTCGTTGCCGGTCGCCGCCGGGCGGGCGGCGCGCTACTGGCCGCGGCCGAGGATGACCTCGAGCACGAACCGGCTGCCGACGTAGGCGAGCAGCAGCAGGGTGAAGCCCGAGAGCGTCCAGCGCAGCGCGGTGCGGCCGCGCCAGCCGCGAAGGCGCCGGCCGGCGAGCAGCGCCGCGAAGGTCGCCCACGACAGCAGTGCGAACAGCGTCTTGTGATCCAGACGCAGCGGCCGCCCGAACAGCGACTCGGAATACAGGATGCCGGTGGCGAGCGTGAGGGTGAGCAGCACGAACGCCGTGCCGATCAGGCGAAACAGCAGCCGCTCCAGCGTGAGCAGCGGCGGCAGGTTGAACGCCAGGCCCTGCTTGCGGTGCAGGCGGCGCTCGGCGAGCGCCATCAGCACGGCGTGCAGCATCGCCAGCGTGAACACGCTGTAGGCGGCCATCGCCAGCACGACATGGAAACGGAACTCGAAGGAAGCGGGCGCGCCGCGGCTGGCGAGCCCGGGAAACAGCGCCGGCAGCGGAGCGGCGAGCGCGGCGAGCGGCAGAATGAGCGGCTCCATGCCGTCCAGGTGCAGAAACAGGCTCTCGACCCAGTAGATCGCGACGCCGACGGCGAGCGTCACCGACAGCGCCTGCGCGAAGCCGAAGCGCAGCTCGGGGGCGAGAAAGAGATCGGCGTAGAGCAGCCAGGCGTGCAGCGCGAGCGGCACGAGCAGGGCGAGACGCTCGACGAGCGTGAGGCCGGAGGGCGCCGCGCCGGCGCGCCAGCGCGTTCGCCAGAACCAGACCGCGAGCGCGGCGTAGCCCGCGGCCGCGGCCGCGTAGAGGGCGGGGCCGTGCATTAGAATGGCGGACACCTCGCGTTCGAGTTTAGCACCCCGTGCTTGACAACCTGACCGCGCGCCTGGCGCGGATCGTGAAGACGATCCGCGGCGAAGCGCGGCTGACCGAAGCCAACATCCAGGACGCGCTGCGCGAAGTGCGCGTGGCGCTGCTGGAGGCCGACGTCGCGCTGCCGGTGGTGAAGGACTTCATCGCCGCGGTGCGCGAGAAGGCGCTCGGCCAGGAGGTCGTGGGCAGCCTTTCGCCCGGCCAGGCGCTGGTCGGCGTCGTGCACCGCGAGCTCACCCGGCTGATGGGCGAAGCGAACGCGCCGCTCGATCTCGCCGTCGCGCCGCCCGCCGTGATCCTGCTCGCGGGCCTGCAGGGCTCGGGCAAGACCACCACCGCCGGAAAGCTCGCGCGGCACCTGCGCGAGCAGAAGAAGAAGGTGCTCGTCGTCTCCTGCGACGTCTACCGGCCGGCGGCGATCGAGCAGTTGAAGACGGTGGCGGCGCAGGCGGGCGTGGACTTCTATCCCTCCGCCGCGGGCGAGAAGCCGCAGGAGATCGCGCGTGCGGCGCGCGAGCACGCGCGGCTTCACTTCTACGACGTGCTGATCGTGGACAGCGCCGGGCGCCTGGCGATTGACGAGGCCATGATGCGCGAGATCGCCGAGCTGCACGAAATCCTCGCGCCCGCGGAGACGCTGCTCGTGGTGGATGCGATGCAGGGGCAGGACGCGGTGCGCACCGCAAAAGCGTTCGCCGACACGCTGCCGCTCACCGGCGTGATCCTCACCAAACTGGACGGCGACGCGCGCGGCGGCGCGGCGCTGTCGGTGCGCCACGTCACCGGCAAGCCGATCAAGTTCGCCGGCACGGGCGAGAAGCTCACGGGGCTGGAGCCTTTCCACCCCGAGCGCATGGCCTCGCGCATCCTCGGCATGGGCGACATCGTGACGCTGGTCGAGGAAGCGCACCGGCAGGTGGATCTGGAGCAGGCGAAGAAGGTCGCCGAGAAGATCCGCAAGGGCAGGGGCTTCGACCTGGAGGATTTCAAGGGCCAGATCGAGCAAATGCGCAAGATGGGGGGGCTGGCGGCGCTCGCCGACAAGCTGCCGGCGCAGCTCCTTCAGCAGGTCAACCCGGCGCAGCTCCAGGACGACCGCCAGTTCCGGAGGCTCGAAGGCATCATCAACTCGATGACGCCGGCCGAGCGCGCGAATCCCGAGATCATCAAGGCCTCCCGCAAGCGGCGCATCGCCGCCGGTGCGGGCGTGCCGGTGCAGGAGGTCAACCGCCTGCTCAAGCAGTTCGAGCAGATGCAGCAGATGATGAAGATGATGAAGGGCGGCAACCTCCAGCGCCTGATGCGCGGCATGAAGGGGATGCTGCCGGGGATGCGCTAGGCGCCCGCCACGCGCGGCTTTCCAAACCCCTGATTCTTCCCGTATAATCCGCGCCCTTTCGGCACGGGATCCCGGCAATGGTCGTCATTCGTCTTGCGCGCGGCGGCGCCAACAAGCGCCCGTTTTTTCATCTGGTGGTGGCCGATTCGCGCCGCGCGGCCTCGGGCAAGTTCCTCGAGCGCGTGGGCTTTTACGATCCGAAGGCGCCGGAGGGCCGCGAATCGCTGCGGGTGGATCTGGAGCGCGTGCGCGCGTGGACGGCGAAGGGCGCCCGGCTCTCGCCGACCGTCGAGCGCCTGGTCAAGCGGTTTGGAAAGTCCGCGAAGGCCGCCTGAGCGACTGATCGAGATGGGCCGCGTCGCCGGCCCGTACGGCGTGCGCGGCTGGGTGAAGGTGGCGGCTCCGGCGGACGGACTCGCCGCATGCAGGACGTGGTGGATCGGCGGGAAACCTTGGCGGGTCGAGGAAACCCGGCCGCATTCCGGGTGGCTGCTCGCGCGGCTGGAAGGGCTGCAAAGCCGCGAGGAGGCGCGCGCGCTCAAGGGAAGCACGGTCGCGGTCGAACGCGCCGAGCTGCCCGAACCGGAACAGGGGGTCTACTACCACGCCGATCTGCTCGGTGCGGAGGTGGTGAACACCGAGGGGGTGCGCCTCGGCACGGTGAAGGCGATCGCCTCGAATGGGGCGCACGACGTGGTGGAGCTCGCGGGCGAGCGCGCGCGGCTCCTGCCGTGGGTGCCGGCGGTGGTGAAAAGGGTGGACCTCGAGCGGCGGCGCATCGAGGTGGACTGGGGAGCGGACTGGTGATCCGGTTCGACGTGGTCACGCTCTTTCCGGAGATGTTCGCCGCGGTGGCGCGCTACGGCGTGACCGCCCGGGCGCTCGAGGCGGGGTTGTGGCGGCTCGCGACGTGGAATCCGCGCGATTTCACGACCGACCATTACCGCACCGTGGACGACCGCCCCTACGGCGGGGGCCCCGGGATGGTGATGATGGCCGAACCGCTGGAGCGCGCGCTCGATGCGGCGCAGGCCGCGGGCGCGGGGCCGGTGGTGTACCTCTCGCCTCAGGGCGCGAGGCTCGACCACCGCAAGGTGATGGAGCTCGCGGCGCGGCCGGCGGTGCTGTTGCTGTGCGGGCGCTACGAGGGCGTGGACGAGCGCCTCATCCGGCGCCGGGTGCACGAGGAGCTCTCGCTCGGGGACTTCGTGCTCTCGGGCGGGGAGATCGCGGCGATGGCGGTGATTGATGCGGTGGTGCGGCAGTTGCCCGGGGCGCTCGGCGACGAGGCTTCGGCGCTCGAGGAATCGTTCGCCGGCGGGCTGCTCGACTGCCCGCAGTTCACGCGCCCGGAGGTGTACCGCGGCGAGCGGGTGCCGGAGGTGCTTCTTTCCGGGCACCACGAGAACATCCGGCGCTGGCGGCTCAAGCAGGCGCTGGGGCGCACGTGGCTGCGCAGGCCCGATCTGCTCGCCGCGCGCGCGCTGAGCGAGGAAGAGGCACAATTGCTGGAGGAATTCCGGCGGGAGAACGAACGATGAACCTGATCGAGACACTGGAAAAAGAGGAACTCAAGCGCATCGGCCGCAAGGTGCCGGATTTTTCGCCGGGCGACACGGTGGTGGTGCGCGTCAACGTCGTCGAGGGCGACAAGAAGCGCGAGCAGGCGTTCGAGGGCGTGGTGATCGCCAAGCGCAACCGCGGCCTGCGCTCTTCCTTCATCGTGCGCAAGATCTCCTCGGGCGAGGGCGTCGAGCGCACCTTCCAGACCTATTCGCCCCTCATCGCCTCGATCGAGGTCAAGCGCAAGGGCGACGTGCGCCGCGCCAAGCTTTACTACCTGCGCGAGCGCTCGGGCAAGGGCGCGCGCATCCGCGAGCGGGTGGGCGGCGCCGAAGCCGGGCGCGACGCCGGCGAATAGCGCCGCCGGCCGCGGGCCGCTGCGGCGGGGGCGGAGCGGCCCGGACCTATAATTCCGCCATGAAGCGCGAAACCGCCGCCGTCAGCCCCATCGCGGACATCATCGCCGAGATCCGCGCCGGCAACATCGTGATCCTCGTGGACGACGAGGACCGCGAGAACGAGGGCGATCTCGTCTTCGCCGCCGACTTCGTCACGCCGGAGAAGATCAATTTCCTCGCGCGCTACGGCCGCGGCCTGATCTGCATGCCGATCACCGCCGAGCATGCCGAGCGGCTGGGGCTGAAGCCCATGGTCGCCGAGAACCGCTCGCGCCACGGCACCAACTTCACCGTCTCGATCGAGGCCGCCGAGGGCATCTCCACCGGGATCTCGGCGTACGACCGGGCGCTCACGATCAAGGTCGCCGCCGCGCGCGACGCGAAGCCTTCCGACATCGTGCAGCCGGGCCATGTGTTTCCGCTCGTCGCCGAGCCGGGCGGGGTGCTGGTGCGCGCCGGGCACACTGAAGCCTGCTGCGATCTGGCGCGCCTTGCCGGCCTCACCCCGGCCGCGGTCCTGTGCGAGATCCTCAAGGACGACGGCACGATGGCGCGGCTGCCGGACCTGCTCGAATTCGCCGCCGAGCACGGGCTGAAGATCGGCACGATCGCCGACCTGATCCATTACCGCAGCGCGACCGAATCCATCGTGCGGCGCATCGCCGACCGGCCGCTCGACACCGCATGGGGCCGATTCCGGCTGGTGGCCTACCGGGACACGGCGACCGGCTCGGTCCATCTGGCGCTGGTGCTGGGCGAGCCGCGTGCGGACAAGGAGACGCTGGTGCGCGTGCACGAACCGCTCTCGGTGGTGGACCTGCTCGACGCCGGCCCCGGCACGCACACCTGGGGCGTGGGCGAGGCGCTCGCCGCGATCCGCGCCGAGGGCGCCGGCGTCATGCTGATGCTCAACTGCAGCGAGAGCGCGGCGGCGCTCGAGGCGCGCCTTGCCGAGGCGCGGCCCGCGCGCCCCGGGCGCAGCATCGAGCTGCGCGACTACGGCATCGGGGCGCAGATCCTGCGCGACCTTGGCGTCGGGCGCATGTGCCTGATGGCGGCGCCGCGCAAGATGCCGAGCATGGCGGGCTTCGGGCTGGAGGTGACGCGCTACGTCGAGCGGAAGCGGCGTTGAGATGCGCGCCGGCGGCACCGTGCGGCTCGGCATCGTTCACTCCCGCTTCAACGAGGAGGCGAGCGGCGCGCTCGTCGAGTCGGCCCGCGCCGAGGTCGCGCGCCTCGGCGTCGAGGCGGAGTTCGTCGCCGTCGCCGGCGCGCTGGAGATCCCGCTCGCGCTGCAGTGGCTGGCGCAGTCGGAGCGCTTCGACGCGCTGGTCGCGCTCGGCGCGGTGATCCGGGGCGAGACCTACCACTTCGAGGTCGTGGCGAACGAGTCGGCGCGCGGCGTCATGGACGTGATGCTCGATTTCGGCCTGCCGGTGGCGAACGGGATCCTGACGACGCACGACGAGGCGCAGGCGCTCGCGCGCCGCGACAAGGGCGGGGAAGCCGTGCGCGTCGCGGTCGAGATGGCGAGGCTGCGCCGCAGCCTCGCCGAGAAGTGGCGCCAGTCATGAACGCGAAACCCTCGCGCCGGCGCGCCGCGCGCGAAGTCGCGCTGCAGGCGCTCTACGCCTGGCAGCTGGCCGGCGGCGACGCGGCGGCGCACGCCGAGGCGCTCGAGGGCTGGGCGCGCTGCGACCAGGCGTTCGCCGCGGAGCTCGTGCGCGGCGTCGCCGCCGCGCGCGAGGCCCTGGAGGCGAGGATCGCGCCGCATCTCGACCGGCCGATCGGCGCGCTTTCGCCGATCGAGCGTGCGCTGCTGCTGATGGGCGCCTGGGAACTCGCCGAGCGGCCCGATACGCCCTTTCGCGTGGTGCTCAACGAAGCCGTGGAGCTGGGTAAGCTCTACGGCGGCACCGATGGCTACAAGTTCGTGAACGGGGTGCTGGAGAAGCTCGCCGCCGAGCTGCGCCCGGCCGAAGTGGCGCGGCTGCGCACCACCGCCTGATTCCCGCCCGCGTGCTCTCCGAGTTCGAACTGATCCGGCGCTACTTCAGCCGCCCGGCGAAGCGCGCGCTGCTCGGTGTCGGCGACGATGCGGCGATTCTGCGGCCGGCGCCCGGCATGGCGCTCGCCTTCGCCACCGACCTGTTGCTCGAAGGCCGACACTTCCGGCCGGGCGACGATCCGCGCTCGCTCGGGCACAAGGCGCTCGCGGTCAACCTCTCGGACATGGCGGCGATGGGCGCGACACCGCGCTGGGCGGTTCTCGCGCTCGCGCTCCCGGCCGCCGAGGAAGCGTGGCTCGCGGCTTTTGCCGAGGGCCTGTATGCGCTCGCCGGCCGCTTCGGCGTGGATCTCGTGGGTGGCGACACCACGCGCGGGCCGCTGACGCTGTGCGTCGCGATCCTGGGCGAAGTGCCCGAGGGGCAGGCGCTCACGCGCGCCGGGGCGCAGCCCGGCGACGACATCTGGGTATCGGGCGATCTGGGCGGCGCAGCGCTCGCGCTCCGGCACCCGGGCGATGCGGACGCGGCGAAGCGTCTCGCGGAGCCGGAGCCGCGCGTCGCGCTCGGCGAGCGGCTGCGCGGACTCGCGACGAGCGCGATTGACGTCTCCGACGGCTTCGCCCAGGACCTCGGCCACATCCTCGCATCCTCTCGGGTGCGTGCGCGGGTGCGCTACGAGGATCTGCCTCGGCACGCGGCACTGGACCGGCCCGAGGTCGGCGAGGAGCTACGGCGCCGCTGCGTGCTCGCAGGAGGCGACGATTACGAGCTGGTGTTCACCGCCGCGCCTGCGCGCCGCGCGGCGATCGAGACCATCGGTCGCGAGTTGGCGCTGCGCCTGACCCGCGTCGGCGCGATCGAGCGCGGCGAGCCGGGGCTTGCCGTCGTGGACGCCGCGGGCAACCCGATCGAGACCCCCGCGGGTTTCGATCACTTTGCGGGGTGATGCGCCCCTGAGCGGGATCATTTTCCGTCCCGACGTCCGGTTCGCGTTCGGCCATCCGGCGCATTTCATCGCGCTCGGCTTCGGCGCAGGGCTTGCGCGCTTTGCGCCCGGCACCGCGGGCACGCTCGTCGCCGTGCCGATCTGGTACCTGATCGGCGAAGGATACGAGCCGGCGGTGCTGCTTGCGCTGATCGCGCTTTTCTTCGCCGTCGGCGTGTGGGCGTGCGACATCACCGGGCGGCACCTGGGCGTCGCCGACCACGGCGCAATGTGCTGGGACGAGATCGTCGCGTTCCTGCTCGTGCTCGCGGTGGCGCCGGCCGAATTTGGCTGGCAGGCGGCGGCGTTCGTGCTCTTTCGCGTCTTCGACGTGACGAAGCCGCCGCCGATCCGGGCGCTGGAGCGCCGCTTCAAGGGCGGCTTCGGCGTGATGCTGGACGATCTGGCCGCCGCGGGTTATACGCTGCTCGTGCTCGCGCTCGCGAAAAGGTTCCTCTTCTGATGGACGAGATCGCGCTCGCCCGGCGTGTCGGCGAGGTGCTGAGGGCCGCGGGCCTGCGCCTTGCCACCGCCGAATCGTGCACCGGCGGCTGGGTGGCGCGCGCGCTGACCGCCGTGCCGGGCTCCTCCGACTGGTTCGAGCGCGGTTACGTGGCCTACTCGAACGCCGCCAAGCGCGAGGACCTCGGCGTGCCGGCGGAAACGATCGAGCGCCACGGTGCGGTGAGCGAGGAAACGGCGCGGGCGATGGCCGCCGGCGCGCTCGCGCGCAGCCGTACCGACGTCGCGCTCGCGGTCACCGGCATCGCGGGCCCCTCCGGCGGCAGCCTCGCCAAGCCGGTGGGCACCGTCTGTTTCGCCTGGGCGCGCGGGAGTAATATGCGAAGCGAGACCCGGCGCTTCGACGGCGACCGCGAAAGCGTGCGCCGCCAGTCGGTGTTGCGGGCGCTGGAAGGGCTTCTGGAATCGCTGTGACCATCCTGTCGAACGCCGGCCACGAGCGGGTGCGGCCCGCGGCGGTGGCGGGCATGTTCTATCCCGGCGAGCCGGCGGCGCTTGCCGCCGAGGTCGAGGAGCTGCTGGGCGGCGTCGAGCGGCTGGAGCCGCGCCTTTCGTCGCCGAAGGCGATCGTGGTGCCGCACGCCGGCTACATCTATTCCGGTCCGGTTGCCGCCGCGGCATACGACGAGCTTGCGCCGGCTCGCGGCCTGGTCACGCGCGTGCTGCTGCTCGGTCCGGTTCACCGGGTGCCGGTGCGGGGGCTGGCGCTGCCGGCCGCCGAGGCGTTCGACACTCCGCTCGGCCGGGTCCCGCTCGATCGCGCCGCGCTGCGCGCGCTGGAAGGCCTGCCGCAGGTCGTCGTGAGCGGCGCCGCGCACGCGCACGAGCATTCGCTCGAAGTGCAGCTTCCGTTCCTGCAGAAAGTGCTCGGCTCGTTCGCGCTGGTCCCGCTCGCCGTGGGCGATGCCACCGTCGAGGAAGTCGCCGAGGCGATCGAACGGCTCTGGGGCGGGCCGGAGACGCTGATCGTCGTCTCGACCGACCTTTCGCACTACCACGATTACGAGACCGCGAGGCGCGTGGATGCGGCGACCCTTGCGCGCATCGCGGCCTGCGCCACCGACATCCGGCACGAGGAAGCGTGCGGCGCGACGCCGTTGAACGGGCTGCTCGCGGTCGCTCGGCGCCGCGGCCTTTCGGTGCGGCTGCTGGCGGCTTGCAACTCCGGCGACACCGCCGGCGGGCGCGGCCGGGTCGTGGGCTACTCGGCGTTCGCGCTCGACGAGGGCGAGGCGCCGGCGCGGGCGGAGGCGGGCCGCACGCTGCTTGCGATCGCCCGCGGCGCGATCGAAAGTGCGCTCGGGCTTGCGCCGCGCGCGCGGGAGGAGGATCCGGCGCCGTGGCTGCGCCGTCCCGGCGCGACGTTCGTGACGCTCACGCACGAGGGAACGCTGCGCGGCTGCGTCGGAAGCCTCGCCCCCGAGCGACCGCTCTGCGAAGACGTCGCGCAGAACGCGCTCGCGGCGGCGTTTCGCGACCACCGCTTTCCGAAGCTCTCGCGCGCCGAGTGGCCGGGTTGCGCGCTCGAGGTGTCGCTGCTCTCGCCGGCGAAACCGATCGCTTTCGCCGATGAAGCGCATCTTCTGTCGCTCATCCGCCCGGGCGAGGACGGGCTCATCCTGGAGCACGAGGGCCGGCGCGCGACCTTCCTGCCGCAGGTCTGGGAAAGCATCCGCGAGCCGCGGCGGTTTCTCGCCGAGCTCGCGCGCAAGGCGGGCATCCCCGAGGGCACGCGCCTTGCGCGCTGCCGCCTGTGGCGCTACCGGGTGATGAAGTGGAAGGAGGCGGAAGTCCGGTGAGCGTTCCCGAGTCCTCGTACCCGGCGCGGTGGTGGCACCGGCTGCCCGACGGGCGCATCCAGTGCGACCTCTGCCCGCGCGATTGTCGCCTGCACGAGGGCCAGAGGGGCCTGTGCTTCGTGCGCAAGATGGAAGGCGGCCGGATGGTGCTCACCACCTACGGGCGTTCCTCCGGATTCTGCGTGGACCCGGTGGAGAAGAAACCGCTCAATCATTTCTATCCGGGCACGGCGATCCTTTCCTTCGGCACCGCCGGCTGCAATCTCGCCTGCAAGTTCTGCCAGAACTGGGACATCTCCAAGTCGCGCGAGATGGACCGGCTGATGGACGCCGCCACCCCCGAGACGATCGCGCGCGCGGCGCTCGAGCTGGGCTGCAAGTCGGTCGCGTTCACCTACAACGACCCGGTGATCTTCGCCGAGTACGCGATGGACATCGCCGATGCCTGCCATGCCGCGGGCGTGAAGACCGTCGCCGTCACGGCCGGCTACATGCACGCCGAGCCGCGCGCCGAGTTCTACAGCAAGATGGACGCGGCGAACGTGGACCTGAAGGCGTTCACCGACGATTTTTACTTCCGCATCTGCGGCGGCCGCCTGCAACCGGTGCTCGACACCCTCGAATACCTGGTGAAGGAAACACGGGTCTGGACCGAGATCACCACGCTCCTCATTCCGGGCAAGAATGATTCCGACGCCGAGATCGAGGCCGAATGCAAGTGGATCGCCGCGCACCTCGGCCCGGACGTGCCGCTTCACTTCACCGCGTTTCATCCCGACTGGAAGATGACCGACGTGCCGCCGACGCCACCCGAGACGCTGCGGCGCGCGCGCAGGATCGCGCGCGCGCAGGGGCTGCGTTACGTCTACACCGGCAACGTGCACGACACGGAGGGCGGCACGACGTACTGTCCCGGCTGCGGCGAGGCGCTCATCGTGCGCGACTGGTACGAGATCTGCGCCTACCGCGTGACCGAGTCGGGCGAGTGCCCGTCGTGCGGCACGCGGATCGCCGGACGCTGGGGAAGATTCGGCAAGCCGTTCGGAGCACGGCGGATCCCGGTCCGCCTCTCGACGCGCGCGGCCGTGTGAGCCCGCCGCCGGGCTCCGCGGCATGGCTCGCCGGCCTGTGCGCGAGCCGCGCGCTCGCGGCGAGCTGGTTCGTCGCCTATTCGGCGGTGCTGCCGCTCACGCGGTCCGCGTGGGGCCTCTCGGCCAAGGAGGCCGGGCTGGTGCAGTCGGCCTTTCACCTCGGCTACCTCGTCTCGCTCTTCCTCGTCGGCTTTTTCGCCGATCACCGCGGCGCGAAGCGCGCGCATCTCGCCACCGGCGTCGCCGGCTGGGTGAGCCCGTTTCTGTTCGTCGCGTTCGCCGACGGTTTCTGGTCGGCTTTCTGGCTGCACGCGCTCACCGGGCTCACGCAGGGCGGGGCCTACACGCCGGTGATCGCGCTCATCAACGACCATGTCGGGCGCGAGCGGCGCGGCCGCGCCATCGGCTGGTTCATCGCCAGTTCCAGCGCCGGCTACGCGGCGTGCCTCGGCCTCGCCGGGCTCGTGCTTGCGTTCGCCGGCTGGCGCGAGGCGCTGGCGGCGGTCGCCGTGATGCCGCTCGCGGCGTGGCTGCTCGCCCTGGTCGTGCTGCGCGGCACGCCCAACCGCGTGCACCAGCGACCGGCCGGAGAATCGGTGCTCGCGGCGCTTCCGGCGGTGTGGCGCAATCGCCGCGGCATGCTCTCCATCTGGGGCTATTCGTTCCACAACTGGGAGCTGCTCGGGCTGTGGGCGTGGCTGCCGGCGTTTCTCACCGCGGCGCTCGCGGCGCACGGGGCGGGCGCGGCCGAGGCGGCGGCGCTTGCGCTCGCGCTCTCGGCGCTGACCTACGTCGCCAACATCGCCGGCTCGGTCGTCGGCGGCACCATGGCCGACCGCTGGGGGCGCACGCAGGCGATCCTGCTGTGGTCCTCGGTGAGCCTCGCGCTTTCCTTTTCGATCGGCTGGATGATGGCGCTGCCGGTGGCGATCCTCATCGCGGCGGCGTGCCTGTACAACTTCGCGGCGATCGCCGATTCGGCCACGCACTCGACGGTGCTCGCCGAGTCGGTGCCTCCCCACCATCTCGGCGTTGCCTACGCGCTGCGCTCGGTGATCGGCTTCGGCGCGGGAGTGGCGAGCCCCTTCGTCTTCGGCTGGGCGCTGGATCTCGCCGGCGGTGGCAAGGGCTCGGCCGATGCCTTCGCGTGGGGCGTCGCGTGGACGACGCTCGCGCTCGGCGCCCTCGGCGGCCCGGTGGCAACCTGGAAGCTGCAGCGCCTCTCGCGCGCGGAGATCAGCAAAGATCCGGCGTGATCGCCGCGCGAAGGAGCGCTCGCTCGCCCTCGCGGGATTCGAGCCACACCAGGGCGCCTTTTTCCAGGCTCCAGGGCTCGATGCGGCCGGTGAGCGCGAGCGCCACCGCCTCCCCGAGCGTCGGCTGATGGCCGACGACGACCACGGTGCGTTCGGCCGGATCCGGCCAGCCCGCCGCCGCGAGCACGCCGGATGCGCTCGCCGAGAGTCCGACCGCCTCCGAAGTCTCGAACCGGCGCGTAAGCTCCCGCGCGGTGCGCTGCGCGCGCAATGCCGGGCTCACCAGCACGCGCGCGTTCTCCGGCAGCCGCCTGCGCAGCCACTTCGCCACCCGCCGCGCCTGGCGCTTGCCACGCGCGGTGAGCCGGCGCGCCTCGTCCGGCGCGCCGCTCTCGGCCTCGGCATGGCGCCACAGGATGAGCTGCATTCAGTCCTTGGCGAGCAGGTGCATCAGGCTGCAGGTGTCCCAGCGCCGGCCGCCGCGCGCCTGCACCTGGGCGTAGAACTGGTCCACCAGCGCCGCCACCGGCAGCCGCGCGCCGTTTCGCCGCGCCTCGTCGAGGCAGATGGCGAGGTCCTTCCGCATCCAGTCCACCGCGAAGCCGAAGCCGTCGAATTTCATCTCGTTCATCGCCTGCCAGCGGTTGTCCATCTGCCAGGACTGCGCCGCGCCCTTGGAGATCACGCCGATCACCTTTTCGACGTCCAGCCCGGCTCGCTTGGCGAAGGCGATGCCTTCGGCAAGCCCCTGCACGAGCCCCGCGATGCAGATCTGGTTCACCATCTTGGTGAGCTGCCCGGCGCCGGGCCCCCCGATCAGCGCGCAGGTTTTCGCATAGGCGTCGAGCACCGGCTTCGCCCGCTCGAAGTCGGCCGGCTCGCCGCCGCACATGATCGAGAGCTGGCCGTTCTGCGCCCCGGCCTGCCCGCCGGAGACCGGCGCGTCCACGAAGCCGATGCCCTTTTCGTTGCACTTGGCGTGCAGTTCCCGCGCGAGCAGCGCGGAAGCGGTCGTGTGGTCCACCAGAATCGCGCCTTTCTTCATGCCGGCGAGCGCCCCGTCGGCGCCGTAGACGACCGAGCGCACGTCGTCGTCGTTGCCGACGCACATCATGACGAGATCGGCGCCGGCGGCCGCCTCGCGCGGGGTCGCCGCCGAACGCCCGCCGTATTCCTTCACCCATTGCGCCGCCTTGGCGGCGGTGCGGTTGTACACGGTGACCTCGTGGCCCCCCTTCCTGGCCAGATGTCCGGCCATCGGGTAGCCCATCACGCCCAGTCCGAGAAATGCCAGTTTCGCCATCGTCCGTCTCCCAAGGGATTGTTCTGATTCAGAAAAGCGGAATGTACCACCACAGGCGTTGACAGGGGGCGGTCAACGGCCGACAATGGCTGAACGTTTATACAGTATCCGGTGCCGGCCCGGGCCTCGGGGACCCGCCGCAGATGCCGGCAAGAAGAAGAGGTACACGATGGACGACAACAGGCAGAAGGCGCTCGCCGCGGCGCTGGCGCAGATCGAGAAGCAGTACGGCAAGGGCTCCATCATGCGGATGGACGCCGAGGCGGTGAAGGACGTGGAGGTGGTGTCCACCGGCTCGCTCGGCCTCGACCTCGCGCTGGGCGTCGGGGGGCTGCCGCGCGGGCGGGTGGTCGAGATCTACGGGCCGGAGTCCTCCGGCAAGACCACGCTCACGCTGCAGGTGATCGCCGAGGTCCAGAAGGCGGGCGGCACCGCGGCGTTCATTGACGCGGAGAACGCGCTCGACATCGGCTACGCCGCCAAGCTCGGGGTGAAGACCGAGGACCTGCTCATCTCGCAGCCCGATACCGGCGAGCAGGCGCTGGAGATCGCCGACATGCTGGTGCGCTCGGGCGCGGTGGACGTGATCGTGATTGATTCGGTCGCCGCGCTCACGCCCAAGGCCGAGATCGAGGGCGAGATGGGCGAGCCGCAGATGGGCCTGCAGGCGCGCCTGATGAGCCAGGCGCTGCGCAAGCTCACCGCCAACATCAAGCGCACCAACACGCTGGTGATCTTCATCAACCAGATCCGGATGAAGATCGGCGTCATGTTCGGCAACCCGGAGACCACCACCGGCGGCAACGCGCTCAAGTTCTACGCCTCGGTGCGCATGGACATCCGCCGCATCGGCTCGATCAAGAAGGGCGAGGAGGTGATCGGGGCGGAAACCCGCGTCAAGATCGTCAAGAACAAGGTCGCGCCGCCCTTCCGCCAGGCCGAGTTCGACATCCTGTACGGCGAGGGCATCTCGCGCGAAGGCGAGGTGCTGGAGCTCGGGGTGCAGTACGGCGTGCTGGAAAAATCGGGCGCCTGGTACATCTACAACGGCGAGCGCCTCGGCCAGGGCAAGGACAACGCGCGCGACTTCCTGAAGGAGAACCCGGCGCTCGCGCGCGAGATCGAGGCGAGGATCCGCGAAAAGGCGGGGGTCGCGGCCGCGGCTGCGGCGGACGAGGCGCCGGCGGAGAAGAAGGTTGAGCACCTCTCCGCGCGCAAGCGGGGCGGAGCTTAGGAAGCGCGCGCTCGCGCTGCTCGCCCGGCGCGAGCATTCGCGCGCCGAACTCGCCGCCAGGCTCGCGCCGCACGCCGAATCGGAGACGGCGCTCGCGGCCCTGCTCGACGAGCTGGAGCGCCGCGGCCAGCTCTCCGATGAGCGCTACGCCGAGTCGCGCGCGCGGAGCCTCGCGCGCAAGTACGGCGCGGCGCGCATCCGGCACGAGCTGCGCGCGAAAGGCGTCGCCGAGTCTCTGATCGAGCGCGTCGCCACGGGCGACGAGCTGGAGCGCGCGCGCGCGATTCTCGCGCGCAGGTTCCGCGCGCCGGCACGCACGCTGGAGGAACGCGCCCGGCGCGCGCGCTTCCTGCAGAGACGCGGTTTTTCCCACGACACGATCCGCCGCGCGCTTTCGCTGTCATCCGCGGACGCGGACTGAGCGTTCATCCCTGTGCCGCAGGCTGCGGCGGAAGGGAGGTGACGCCATGGAACACGCACAGGCACTGCAGATCGTGCGCTCGCTCGCAAACGGCGTGGATCCGGTCTCCGGCGAGGTGTTTCCGCCCGAGAGCCCGTATCAGCGCGCCGACACGGTGCGCGCGCTCGTCGCGGCCGCGCAGGCGCTGGAGCGCTCGGCGCGCTTCAACCGGCACAGGGAGGGGCTGCCGGCGAAAGCGGGGCAGCCGTGGTCCGATGAAGAGGACCGCAGGCTGCTCGCCGCGTTCGACGCCGGCCGCTCGATCGTGGAGCTCGCCGCGGCGCACGAGCGCACGCAGACGGGCATTCGCGCGCGGCTCGAAAAGTACGGGCGCATCGGCGCGTAGCGCGGCGGTTTGTCCGGGGCGGCCGGCCGGCGCTCCGGGTTTTCCCGCGCTTGCGCGAGGTAGAATCGTCGCGATGCGATCCAGCGAAATCCGCGCGAGCTTCCTGGAGTATTTCAGGTCGCGAGGGCACACGGTGGTGCCCTCCAGCCCGCTCGTGCCGGCGAACGACCCGACGCTGCTGTTCACCAATTCCGGCATGGTCCAGTTCAAGGACGTGTTCCTCGGCCGCGAGACGCGCCCGTACGTGCGCGCGACCAGCGCCCAGCGCTGCCTGCGCGCCGGCGGCAAGCACAACGATCTGGAGAACGTCGGCTACACCGCGCGCCACCACACGTTCTTCGAGATGCTCGGCAACTTCTCGTTCGGGGACTACTTCAAGCGCGACGCGATCCGCTTCGCCTGGGAGCTGCTCACCGTCGTTTTCCGCATCCCGCCCGAGCGGCTGTGGACCACGGTGTACGAAACCGACGACGAGGCGTACGAGGTCTGGACGAAGGACATCGGCGTGCCGCCGGAGCGCTGCGTGCGGATCGGCGACAAGCCCGGCGGGGCGAAATACCAGTCGGACAACTTCTGGCAGATGGCCGACACCGGGCCCTGCGGGCCGTGCTCGGAGATCTTCTACGACCATGGTCCGGGCGTCGAGGGCGGGCCGCCGGGCTCGGCCGATGCCGACGGCGACCGCTACATCGAGATCTGGAACCTGGTGTTCATGCAGTACGACCGCGACGAGAAGGGCGTGCTCACGCCGCTGCCCAAGCCGTGCGTGGACACCGGCATGGGTCTGGAGCGGATCGCGGCGGTGCTGCAGGGCGTGCACTCGAACTACGAGATTGACCTTTTCCGGGACCTGATCCGCGCCGCCGCGCGCGAGACGAAGCAGAAATCGCTGAAGAACCCGTCGCTCAACGTCATCGCCGACCATATTCGCGCGTGCGCGTTCCTCATCGTGGACGGGGTGATTCCCGGCAACGAGGGCAGGGGCTACGTGCTGCGCAGGATCATCCGGCGCGCCGTGCGCCATGGCTACAAGCTCGGGCAGAAGGAGCCGTTCTTCCACCGCCTGGTCGCTGACCTCGACGGGGCGATGGGCGAAGCCTACCCGGAGCTGCGCCGCGACACCGCGCGCGTGGCCGAGGTGCTCGAGCAGGAGGAGCTGCGCTTCGCCGAGACGCTGGAGAACGGCATGGCGCTGCTGGAAGGCGCGCTCGCCTCCGGCGAGAAGCTGCTCGACGGCGAGACGGTGTTTCGCCTGTACGATACCTACGGCTTTCCGGTGGACCTCACCGCCGACATCTGCCGCGAGCGCGGCGTCGCGATTGACCTCGCCGGGTTCGAAGCGGCGATGCAGGCGCAGCGCGAGCGCGCCCGCGCCGCCAGCCGCTTCGCCGCGGCCGCCGAGCTCGCCTACTCCGGGGCGCGGACGGAATTCTGCGGCTACGACACGCTCGCACTGACCGCGCGGGTGGTCGCCCTTTACCGGGAGGGCACGCAGGTCGAGGAGCTGCGGGCGGGCGATTCGGGCACCGTGGTGCTCGACCGCACGCCCTTTTACGCCGAATCCGGCGGACAGGTGGGCGACCGCGGCGAGATCGTCGGCGCGACGGGCACGTTCGTGGTCGCCGACACGCAGAAGATCCGCCCCGAGGTGTTCGGCCACCACGGCCGGCTCGCCACCGGCACCCTGCGCGTGGGCGACGAGGTGAGCGCGCGGGTGGACATGGCGCTGCGCAGCCGCACCATGCGCAACCACTCGGCGACGCACCTGCTGCACGCGGCGCTGCGCCAAGTGCTGGGCACGCACGTGCAGCAGAAGGGGTCGCTCGTGGACGAGAACCGCACGCGCTTCGATTTCTCGCACAACAAGCCGCTCACCCGCGAGGAGATCCGGCGCATCGAGGCGCTGGTCAACGCGGAGATCCGGGCGAACGAAGAGGTCGCCGCGCGCATCATGCGGTTCGACGAGGCGATCCGCGCCGGCGCCCTTGCGTTCTTCGGCGACAAGTACGGCGACGAGGTGCGCGTGGTGGCGATGGGCGATTTTTCCACCGAGCTGTGCGGCGGCACGCATGTGCGGCGCACCGGCGACATCGGCTTCTTCAAGATCGTCTCCGAGTCGGGTGTCGCCGCGGGCGTGCGCCGCATCGAGGCGGTGACCGGGGAAGGTGCGCTCGCCTGGGCGCAGGAGTTGGAGGAGGAATTGGCCTTCGTCGAGGAGTTCTTCCAGGCCTCGGGCGAGGCGCTGCGCGAAAAGCTGCGCGCCGAGCGCGAGGAGAAGCGCGCGCTGGAGAAGGAAATCCAGCGGCTGCGCTCGAAGCTCGCCACCGGCGGGGCCGGCGACCTTGCGGCGCAGGCGATCGAGGTCAAGGGCACGAAGGTCCTCGCCGCGACCGTGGACGGGGCGGACGCGCGCGCGCTGCGCGAGGCGACCGACCGCATGAAGGAGCGGCTGAAGAGCGCCGCGATCGTGCTGGGCAGCGTCTCCGACGGCAAGGTGACGCTGGTCGCCGGCGTGACGAAGGACCTCACGGCGAAGCTGCGGGCGGGCGAGCTGGTCAACTTCGTCGCGCAGCAGGTGGGCGGCAGGGGCGGCGGCCGCCCGGACCTCGCGCAGGCGGGCGGCACCGATCCCTCGAAGCTGGAGGCGGCGCTCGCCTCGGTGCGCGCCTGGGTCGAGGAGCGGGTTTAGCGGTCCCTAGAAGCCGATCCTCTGGCGCCGCGCGCCGCGCGGCTCCTGCACGTCCTCGGGCCGTACTTCGTCGCGGCCGGCGAGCTTGGCGTTGCCGAAAGCGGTGAGGATCGCGCGCCGCATCTCGCGCGGCGTGAGCGTCGCCAGCTTCTCCAGCACCGAGTCCGAGGGCGCTTCCGGGAAGCGCCTGCCCCATTCGTGGTCGGCGCGGATCTCGCGGTAGATCGCGCGCGCGATGCGCACCGAGCCGTCGAAATCCGGCGGCTCGATCTCGTACACGTTCATGCGGTTGAGGATCGGCTCCGGAATGCGCGCGGCGTCGTTGGCGGTGGCGAACCAGACCGCCCCGGAGGCATCAATCGGCACCTCGGCGAACTCGTCCACGAAGTGCGCCGCGGTCTTCGTCTCGAGCAGCTCGTAGAGCGCGCCCAAGGGATCGTACTGGCCCTCGGCGGCCGCCTTGTCAATCTCGTCCACGACGATCACCGGGTTGGCGTACTCGCCGTTCAGGAACGTCTCGAACACCTTGCCCGGCTTGGCGTTCTTCCACTGCGAGGAGGCGCCCGAGAGGATCCAGCCGGCGGTGAGCGAGCTCATCGGTACGAAGCCGCAGCCGGTGCCGATCAGCTCGGCCACGCGCTGCGCGAAGTGCGTCTTGCCGATGCCGGGCTCGCCAAGCAGCAGGATCGGCGGCAGCTCGACCGGGTCGCTGGAGTCTATGCACAGCGCAAGCTGGCGCCGGATCTCCTCCAGCACCTCGGAGAAGTTCGGCAGGTCCTCGAACAGGCTCTCCATCTCGGGCAGCGCCGAGGGCTTGACCGTGAACCGCTGCCCGCCCAGGCGCAGCATCTTCTCGTAGAGCGCGCGCAGCGCCTCGTTCGCGCTCTGCGGCAGCTCGGCGAGCGCCTTCTCCACTGCGGCGACGTCGTAGACGTCCTTGAAGCCCGCCACGGGGATGGCGGTGGTGCGCGCAGGTACCAGCGTACCGGCCGGCATAGTCGGAACTCCTTTGCCTCCTTATCGTCCGGGGACGCGAAAAAATTAGCACGCCGCCTGCACCGCCCGCAAATCGCGTGCGCCGCGCGTGCCGCCGGCGGCGAGCGCTTGGCGCGCGCGAGCCCGCGGCGAGCGCCGGGACCCGCAGGCCGTGCCTTCGCGCCGCGCCCCGGGGTGCCGCGGCGGAGTGGACACGACGGGCGATTCCGTGCTTGAATCGCGTCCATGAACCGCCGGTTCTACGGCTTCTTCTTCTACTTCCACCGCCTGCTGGCGGAGGGGAGCGGATAGCCGCACGCCGAACCGGACCCCGCAGAACCGCCAGCGCAGAGATGCCTGGCGGTTTTTGTTTTTCAGGAGACCGCAATGACGACCGCCGCCGACAGCTTTCTCGGGCCGATACCCGCGGACCGGACCTCGCTCACCGATGACGAGCGGATCGAGAACATCGTTCCGCTGCCGCCGCCGGAGCATCTGATCCGCTTCTTTCCGATCCAGGGCACTTCGGTCGAGCGCCTGGTCGGCGACACCCGGCGCCGCATCCGCGAGATCGTGCACGGGGCGTCCGACCGGCTGCTCGTGGTGATCGGACCATGCTCGATCCATGACCCGCAGGCGGCGCTCGCCTACGCCGAGCGGCTCGCCGCCGAGCGTGCGCGCCATGCCGGCGAGCTGGAGGTGGTGATGCGGGTGTACTTCGAGAAGCCGCGCACCACCGTGGGCTGGAAGGGGCTCATCAACGACCCGTACCTGAACGGCAGCTTCCGCATCAACGAGGGGCTGCGCATCGCGCGCGACCTGCTGGTGCGCATCAACCAGAAGGGGGTGCCCGCCGGCTGCGAGTTCCTCGACGTGATCTCGCCGCAGTACATCGGCGACCTCGTCGCCTGGGGGGCGATCGGCGCGCGCACCACCGAAAGCCAGGTGCACCGCGAGCTGGCCTCGGGGCTGTCGGCGCCGGTCGGGTTCAAGAACGGCACCGACGGCAACGTGCGCATCGCGGTGGATGCGATCCTCGCGGCGCGCCAGAAGCACCATTTCCTCTCGGTGCACAAGAGCGGGCAGGTGGCGATCGTCGAGACGCGCGGCAACGAGGACTGCCACATCATCCTGCGCGGCGGGCGGACGCCCAACTACGACGCCGCGAGCGTCAAGGCCGCCTGCGCGGAGCTGGCGAAGTCGCGGCTGCCGTGTCGCCTGATGATTGACTGCTCGCACGCCAACTCGGCCAAGCAGTTCCGGCGGCAGACGGACGTCGCGCGCGAGGTGGCGGCGCAGATCGCATCCGGCGAGCACTGCATCATCGGCGCCATGATCGAGTCCAACCTGGTCGAAGGCCGCCAGGATCTGGAGCCGGGCCGGGCGCTAGTGTTCGGCCAGAGCATCACCGATGCGTGCCTCGGTTGGGAGGACTCGGT
>Ga0209172_10002953_pt1 | contig 27784 bp, 27 predicted proteins | sample LarsenN4metaG_FD_184113 | JGI IMG/M metagenome (GOLD analysis project Ga0209172, IMG submission 184113) | Hot spring sediment bacterial and archeal communities from British Columbia, Canada, to study Microbial Dark Matter (Phase II) - Larsen... ... | reverse complement strand
AGATTGTACCTCCAGCAATACCAGCAAAAACCAATGCTGCAAAAAGTGAAAAAATTACATTTTTGAAGCTGGTAGATGCCGTATCAATTAGCGGTCTTTCTGGGGTTGGAATGGAAGAACCTTGAACATCACTCAAGTCATTATATACAAATTCTTCGATGGTTTCTGAATCAAGTTTCACAGACACTTTTCCAGTAGTGTAGTTCAAGCGTTCGAACGATATACTTTCTATTCGGGATCCAGAGAGTTCATTACTGTATTTTACAATGGTTTCAATGCCAAGATTATGTAGACTGGCTACCCAAAAAGTAAATTCCTTCGAGGGGGTAGATACTGGGAATATTCTACAATCTGATTCTAAATACACAATGCTTTGAAGCGGGTTCATGCTTAAGTGTGCTAATTTGACAACACTTGTCTTCAAGAATACATCCTTTAGGTCTGGGCTAAACTGCCTCTCGTTGTCATAATAATAGATCAGGAGGTCGTACTGCTCTTCGTTCAATGACCATTCTGCCTCTGCATAAAACGGTATAAGGATGGGAACCTTTCCGATGTTGTCTCTAACAGTTTCTGAGACATCGGAAACGAAGGAACCTCTTGCGATATCAAATGCTTGGCGGATATCATCCTGTAATAATGAGAGATCGTCTACTTCTCCTCGTATTGCCAATTCAAGCAAGAACGATGGTTTGGTTGCAATGTCTGCTCTACCTACCAGAGAACAGGCAAAGGAATCAGAGGTTACCATATTGAGAGCAATTATGCTTGATAATAGAAGTAATACGAGGGTTCTAACTCTTTGCACGTGCATGTATTACATATGCACAGGATTGAATTTAATTCTAGTGACTAGAACATGGGCATAAAGATTGTAATATTATACCGAACCATCACCGTTTAATTTGCTGATAATGTTCTAAAGAGTGAAATGCAAAATTCTTTCGTTAAGTCTAGCTTCAAGGCGCTATCACACGCAATAAGGGAGCATGCAAGTAAAGGGACGAGCAAGTCCACGCATCACATATGTGTTGCATATCTTATTACTAGTCTGACTGCATCTTGTTATGCAACAAAATCTAAAGATAATTATTCGACACAGCACGAATTGTAAATACAACATATAGTATAATGTTAAGAACATCTGCACAGAACTTACAAAGCTCTCCATTGTTAATTGCATATGCTCTTCAAGCCTTACCTTGTCGAACCTATATTGTCTGGTCATAAAACTGAAAGCAGAAGGCTCTGGAGACGTTGCATGGTTAAAGTAAATGGAATCTATGATGCAAAGATAAATTTTCGAAATGACAGGGCTTTTGCCAAGATCAAGATCACATATGTAAGAAGAGAGAAGCTGGGAAGCATAGATAATGATGGGGTAAGGAAGGAAGGTTGCAAATCGCTTGAAGAGTTCAAGAAGACATGGACTGATATCTACGGCAAGTGGGATGATGAGACAGAAGTTTTCGTTATAGGTTTTAGCGTAGTTGCAAGATTACACTAAACTCATTAGAAATTGGGGTGTAATGTATTTATAAAATATATAAGGAACCATCAAAACTCGGCAAGAATTTTTGAAGATAATTACTTTACATTGCACAAATTCTTCGTTTTATGTTCATTATAATGTTCCATGCAAAAGTCCTTTCCGCAATCATAGCAATGCCAGTTTCCTAGAGTGGAGCAGGTGCTACACACCTTTACTGGGTTGTTATAATCATAATCATGCCTAGTTCTATTGCTCTTCATTACAATACCTCATGGAAGGAATCTATCTTATGCAATAAGGTGTAGCAAGAACAGTACATGTTAGTTTAGACCTCAGAAGATGTGTCAGAAGCAGACGCCTTGCACTTTGAAGCTACTTGCGACCTCACGTTAGATTTCAATTGTATTAGAGGATAATCTATATTTAAGTATTGATCTTTAAAATGTCTCATTATGGCTAGAAACAGCAGAACGCTGGCAGAGATCACCGTTGTTGGCCCGGATAGAAAAGGTGTTGTTGCCAGTGTAACTAATTACATTTTCGAGAGTCAGGGTAACATAGAAAAGATAAACCAGAACGTGATCAGGGGACTCTTTGGCATGCAGTTGGAGGCATCCTTCCAGCGTGCTCAGTTGGATGAGGACGAATTTCGTCATGGATTACAGAAACTTGCTAGAAAGTTATCAATGGAGATCAAGGTTCACTTTGATGAGCCCAACAGGCTGAAAAATATGGCTGTGCTGGTGAGCAAGGAGCCGCATTGCTTGGAGGCCATACTAGAAAGCAAGAAGAAGGGAGAGATCAGGGTTAATATTCCTCTGATAGTGGGAACGGAAAATACACTGAAGCCGTTAGCTGATAAATATAAAATTCCTTTCTTCGCTGTTGATCATAAAGATCAGATGAAGGCGGAAGAACGCATCCTAACACTGTTTGAGCGTTTTAATATTGATTTTATTGTTCTTGCCAGGTACATGCGCATACTTTCACCAAATTTTGTATGGCGATACCCAACTAGAATAGTCAACATACATCCATCATTACTCCCTGCATTTCCTGGGGCATATGCATATGTTCAAGCATACGAAAGAGGGGCGCAGATAGTTGGGTGCACTGCTCACTTTGTTACAGAGAATCTTGATGAAGGACCAATAATATGGCAGGAATCATTCAAGGTAAGGCCAAATGAAGGTCTTGAATGTATAAGGAAAAGGGGGAGGCAGCAGGAAGCGCATACGCTGGTGCATGGAATTAAGCTCTATCTTGAGAACAAACTCGAGGTTTACTGGGGCAAGGTACATTTCAAGAAGCTGCCAAAGAAGGAACTCCAGACATGAGGAATTAAGTTCATAAGAACCAATAACATGGCTAGCATATGACAGATATTTCAGAGGCAAGTGATCCAGAGGTTAGAAAACAAATAGCGAGAGGTAGAAAGAGGGCAATAATTCCAATAGGCTCCATAGAGCAACATGGTTCACATCTTCCCCTTGCCACGGATACCCTCATTGCAGAAGAAATAGCAACACGTATCTCAAAGTTCGTTGATGCGTTCGTATTACCTCCCGTATACTATGGTGTTTCACACGAGCACAAACCACTCTTAAATGTTAGTGTAAGGAATGAAACCCTTTCAGCACTGATAAGTGACATATGCATATCACTTGCCGAGAATGGTATTGATAGGATAATTCTGCTTAACGCTCACTATGGAAACGATGCCGTCCTTTCTTCAGTGTCACAGGCTGTTTATGATAAAGTGCCCAAAGGCACTCTGATCTACAGTTTATCGTACTGGATGGTCATGGATGATGAAATGGGCCATGCTGATGCTAACGAAACTTCGCTTATGCTTGCCATAAAACCAGAACTTGTAAGTATGAAGAGTGCGAAAAGAGGAGGCCTTAAGGTTGGAAAGATAAATGATGAAAAGCTCGTGCTTTCCCGATTAACTCCAATACCATCATCATTCCCAAGACTTGTCAACAACGGGGTCTGGGGCGATCCTAGAAACGCTAGCAGCAGAAAGGGCAAGATCATGCTTGATCAGGTAAGCAGAAAACTTGCAGATGCAATAAAAGAGATCGAAAAAGTATATAGAGAAGTATTTAAGGGCAGAAGATAGGTCAATCTTCTGTTGCTAAAAATCAACTGCCTTGCACATCGTTATTAATATATAGACCTCAACTGTTGGGTATTAGTGATATAGAATTGTCCGTAGATATGGCTGTTAAGGTGCTAGACGAGAGCCTTGGTAGGGTCGTTCTTTCAAGCTCAAGGGAGGAAAGATGATTAGAGGTACGTTACAGGGCTTTGATCAACACATGAACCTCCTTCTAGAAGCGTCTCAGGAGCTTCTGGAAGAGAGCAAGACTAACGATCTAGGAACCATAGTAGTAAGGGGAGACAACGTAGTCATAATATCACCACCGCCTCCAAAGTGATAGCAGATGGTTAAAGGCACTACCTCGATGGGTAATTTCACGAGGGGGAGGGTGCATATTAGATGCAGGCGGTGTGGAAGCAACTCTTATCATCTACGCAGAAAACGTTGCTCCAAGTGCGGCTTTCCCGATTCTCGAATAAGAAAATATGATTTCATAAGGAGCAAGTGAGCACCATGGAAGCAGTGATTCTGGCTGCCGGTTCTGCTGTTGGGGCGCTCACCGCTGTTGCTATGAATAAGGTCAACGGTAACGGTAAAGTGATCAAAAATATTCCTATTCATACCATGGAGTTGCAGAGGAGGGTATTGACTGAAGCGGTGAACAAGATTTATGATTACGAGCGTGAGGGAAGGATAACCGGTTCTGAAAGGGAGCAGCTCCTTGCCAAGTACAGGCAGGAATTGAATATGTTGGATAATAGGATGTATAACCATACGTTTTACAATCTTAACGAAATTAATGCTTTCAAAGAGGGCCTTATTGCTGCAGTTGATCAGAGAGTGGCTCAGATCAATGCTAGGTTGGATGACCTTGCCAGCAAGATCGCTAACCAGCCAGTAGTTCACAGCAAACCTGTTGCACGTGTGGAAAGGAAGGAGGAGAAACATGTTGAAGCAAAGCCTGTAGAGCAGGTTGAAAGTGAAAGCATCCAGAGCGATGCCAGCCTAGACGAGATAAAGAAACAGATAATGCAAACATTGTCTAGATTGGAGCAAGCTGAGGTTGAATAATTGGGTTCTAACGATGTTTTACAAAGTATGGCACTAAATGCCCTTGAGAACGTTAAAGGAGCATCTATCATAGGCCTCGGCTCTGGAAGCACTGCAACAGTGTTTGTAAGGGCACTTGCCAAGCATATTCAGGAGAATAAACTCGATGTAAAAGTTATACCCACATCACTGCAAATTAAATTCGAAGCAGAGGCACTTGGCTTCAAGATTGCTGATGATACTCTTGTTCCATTAACAGATGTGGTATTTGATGGAGCAGATCAGATAGACGCAAAGTTTAACATGATCAAGGGTGGTGGAGGCGCATTACTAAGAGAAAAAGTGATTATACATGCTGCCAAGCGGACAGTGATCTTGGCAGATGAAAGCAAGTATGTTAATGTACTTAACAGAGCAGTGCCAGTTGAAGTTCATCCCTATGCCAGAACATACGTTTTTGAAAGGCTTAGGAAGTGGGGTGCAAAACCAAAGGTAAGGAGTTTAGATAAAGGTTATCCGTTTGTAACTGAAAATGGTAACATAATACTTGATACAGATTTTGGGGAGATAAGTGATGTTATAAGTATGGAACGTGAAGTGAAGAACATTGCAGGTGTAATGGAAGTGGGTTTGTTTACAAAACACGCTGCAAAATATTATAAGGCCAAGAAGAACGGAAGTGTAGAGGTTCTGACGCCATAGTTTTGGTGATTATATCATGCCAGTAAAGAAAAATTTGAAAGCAGAAAAGAAAAAGGAGGAAGCGAAGCGTAAGAATGAAAAGGTAAAGGCAAAAGGAAGACCAGCAAAAAAAGAGGTGGTTATTGAGGAACCACCAGCAAAGAAAGTTGATATTAATACCAAGATATATCACAATCTCTTCAAGTTTTTGGAGGACAAGGTTAGCGTTGAATGTTTTATAGATTTACACGATCATTGTTTTGGCATTGCAAATTGCGAGTGTGAATGCCACGCAAAAAAATGATGCAGTTTTATTCTCCAATAACCTTAACCAACACTCTCTTGTTGCGCCTACCATCAAACTCTCCATAGAAGATCTGCTCCCATGGACCAAAGTCAAGTTTGCCATTGGTTACAGCTACAACCACTTCTCTCCCCATTACCTGCCGCTTGAGATGGGCATCGGCATTATCCTCTCCAGTTCTATTATGCTTGTATTGATCTATCGGCTCATGTGGCGCTAGTCTCTCCAGCCATTTATCATAATCTTCATGCAATCCTTTTTCATCATCATTTATGAAAACACTTGCTGTTATGTGCATTGCATTTACCAAACACAATCCCTCCTTTATTCCACTCTTCCTCACCATCTCCTCAACTTTGCTGGTTATGTTGATGAATGCTCTTCTTGTTGGAGTGTTGAATGTAAGGTACTCTGTCACGGATTTCATGCTCATGTTTTATGAATGCCGATATTTTAATTCTCAAGGCGAGGATAAGATTTTATTCTATGTACCATTGCATCAATTGCTATGCCCGAGTTACCATTGATTGTATGCATAACTGGGATGCCCGGGGCAGGTAAGACTACGGTAGCACGAGCGCTCAAGGCAAACGGTTTCAAGATTATCACAATGGGAGATGTTGTAAGGGAAGAAGCAGCAAGACAGGGTTTGGAGCAGAACGATGTTAACTTGGGAAAACTAATGCTCAAGCTAAGGGAAACCTTAGGATCTGGCGCGATCGCACATCTGGTTGCTCAAAAGATGGCTAAGGAGCCTAGCATGTATGTGGTGGTTGATGGTTTGAGGAGCATGCATGAAGTAGAGGTGCTCAAAAATCATGGAACTGTAAAGATTCTTGGGATACATGCGCCAAAAGAATCACGCTTCAGGTTTCTGAGTGGGAGAGGCAGAAAGGATGCCCCAAAGGACGAAGATGAGTTTCTTACAAGGGATAAGAGGGAGCTCAAGGTGGGTATAGGGACGGCAATTTCCTATGCTGACAGCATCATAACTAATGATAAGGGAATAAAGGAACTGCAACAGAAGGCTCTTGAAATAGTGAAGGGGTGGAAGAAGGAAGTTGAAAAGACCTCCTGAAATTTTATCAGAAATTAGGGCAGAATGCAAAGTTTATCCCTCAGAAGATTCTGCCAAAGTAATTAGAGCTGTTAAGAACGTGCTCAGCAACTGTACTCCAGATATTGTTGATAGCAAGGTACTTGCCGTATCGAAGAGCCTTGATTCACTAAGCACAATTTACGAGCAGGCAAGGTCAAGGGCAATACTTGGAGTATTAAGAAGAGTGCTGGAGTATAATAGAATTGCAAACTCAACATGGTTCTACCTTAACAAGCAGGCTGCCTATGCTGGCATAATATCTGTATGCGAAGACGAATCAGAATCTCCATTGGGACCCATAAGGATCACAATAACCAGCAACCAGCTGGAGCTGATAATAAACTGGCTTGCTTCCTAGTTACTCAATTTAACAATCTTGACCTACAATTTATATTCTAAAAGAAATCTGTGTGTATTGCAATGCTCGGTCTTTCCAGCATGTACATCACTCTCTTCGAAAACACGATTGAGAGTTTTATCGATGATCTCAGGATGAACATAAATGATATCACCATAGCAGAAGTGGTGGATTTCAAAACAACCACCCTTGACAACAAATTTACTGTAAATACACTGAAGAAGGTAAAAGAGGTGAAGTTCACTGTTCACTGCCCATTTGAACCATCATCCAATATATCGAATCCCAATGAGGAGGAGAGGAAGTTAGCAATAACCAAGTTAAAACTCTCCATTGACCGTGCTGCAGATATAGGGGCAATAGGGTTTGTGCAACATCCCGGCTCCAAGGTGTTTGCATATGATAAGCATTCACAAGAACTTAACAATGATGCCCTGCTTCAGCTAATAGATTACAGCAACTCAAGGGGTATGAAGCTGGGAATTGAAAATATGCCACCAAGTGTCGGTTACCTTTCCACTCCAGAGGAGTTCGATGATTTTGTTAAAAATAATAATCTGAATCTTCAGATCGTGTTTGATGTTGGTCATGCAAATATGGCCAAGAATATAGATGATTTTACGAAAAAGTATGCATCAAAGTTCATGCAGATACATGTCACAGATAATGATGGCAGAAGTGATGGTCATCTCAATGTTGGAGAAGGCACCATACCTTGGAACAGATTTGTTAGTGATCTCAAGAAGTATGGATTCAAAGGAACATATGTTGTTGAATCTGCTATTGACCCCTTCAAATCAATAGTGATGTTGAAGCAACTGCTCAGCTGAATGGCGAAAGTAATACCGTATCATTATCTGGAGCGCTATCAATCAGAAAGTCAGGGGGCCTATCAAACTGAGGTTCAACTCTAACCATCACAAACGTTTGCCAGTAGAAGAATGATGGGTTACCTATTATTGCTGGGTCAATATTCACTTCAACCATGTTCTGTGGCATTGCACCAATCTTTTTCAATGGCACGATGTATCCATTTGCTTTATGATCGAAGATCGCAATATGCCATCCTATTGATGTTCCAAGCTCAGGAGGCAGATGAGGCACGATTATAGTGTATTTACGATTGCCCGCTATGGTGGGATAATCGATCACCCAGAGGTACACTGTCTCATAGGATGTATTTGCATTGGGATCTCCATCCAGTTCTACTGCCAAGAGCAATTCTCTGGCATTCAACCGTTGAACACTGGCACTTACTATATCATGGTATGGTTGCACAACAGGCTCGCCTACAGCTTCATGCACCCTAACAGCAACAGCATCACCAATTGCATCCTTTGTATTACTTGAAGCGGGCATTTGTGAAACAAATATTATGAATATGCCAATGGTACCTAAAGCAATCGCAACTATTACAACTAGGATTATTATACGCACATGTTTGATTAAATACGCATGAATAAAAGTTATTGAGGGTAGGGAACTTCTATTGCTAGAAGATCTTCTGCCGCTACAACGTCTGGATGAATCTCTAATGCTTCTTTAACAAGCACACTTGCATCTTCATACCTTGCACTGAAATGCGTGAGCACTAGTTTCTTCACATTTGCTTTTGCTGCCAGCGTCGCAGCCTCCTTTGCAGTAGAATGCATATTCTCTGCAGCCTTATCTTTATGATCCTCTCCATACGTTGAATCAAATATCAGCAGATCACAATCACGGAAGAATTCTACCAAACTATCATCCGGCCTCGTGTCTCCAGATACACCGATCTTTCTTCCCTTTCGCTTCGGCCCAGTCACCTCCTCTGATCTTATTATCTTACCTTTGAATTCAATATCTTCTCCATGCTGCAATCTATGCCATAAATTTCCTTCAGGAATGCCCAACGCTTTTGCCTTTTCCGGATAAAATGTACCGGGTCTCTCCTTCTCCTCCAAACAATAACTATAGGTTTTAACCGAATGTTTAGCAAGTTTTGTCTTCACAACATAATCCTTCTCCTCCACAACGATACCCTCATTCACTGTGGCAACTGTCAGGGGGAAGGTGAGTCCAAAGTTAAGTAAGCGCATATTGCTATTTATGAAATCACCGATCTGCTCCGGCCCATACAGCTGCAGAGGCATATCCCTGTTTTGAAGCGACATTGTTTGTAACAATCCAAGCAATCCAACGCAATGATCGCTATGCATATGCGTAATGAAGATCTTTGTTTTCCTGTTCGTCCCAATGCCTGCTTTGATGAAGTTTCGCTGCATCCCTTCACCGGCATCAAATACCAATACTTCATTCCCTCTCATTATTACAGCAGAACTCAGACTCCTCTCAAATGTTGGCATCGCAGATGCTGTTCCCAGCAGAACAACTTTCAATTGCATAGTACCATCAACTTCCTCGTCAAACTCCTGTGCACGTATATATCATATGCTTCAACAATATTATCGAACAGTTGCTCATCACCCTTCCTGCACATCACACAGCATCTCTTTCCCTTCATCTCATCATTGATCAACGACACAAACTCTTTCAGAAGCTCTTTTGCCGGTCTTTTCATTGTTGATGCCGCTCTTCCATATGGCAGATCAGTTACTATAGCATCAATATCTCTGGTCTGTAAAGGTAAAGAAAGAGCGTCACAATTTATAATTAAAGTATCAACAGTTCCCGTGTTTGCAATTGACCCATAACACATCTTTGATGAAAGATCGCATCCTATTGTTCGTATGTTCATAGTAGCAGCTTCAAGAATTATACTTCCAGTACCACAGAATGGATCCAGAAGTAAACCATTTTCCTTCACCATTGTTAGATTGACCATTATTCTGCTCAAATGTGGTTCAAGCACGACAGGATGAAAGTATGGTCGATTTCTTACATTACCCAGCTTTGCTCCATTGTACTCAGAAAGACCAACAATTGCTCCATTATCAGTTACAATATACAGCACTGTAACATCTGGATTATCAAGTGAAACCTGCATCCACGGTGACTTTTCCTTGATATATTTACCAAGTTGCTGCAGTGGTTCCATATCAACATACTTCTTCGACAAGTTGACCAGTTTACATGCAAATCTTCTATAGTTTCTAAAATGGCCATTAAGATCAAAACCCGTTACCTTCGAGAGGCTAAGTAAATGTCCCGCATATTTGACGCATGCGGATCTGGATGTTATTTTCTTGAGATCGCACTGTCCGTAAATCACGGACACTCTTTCACTCAAACTTTTCAACTTTGCATCAGGATGATAACTTTTTACAAGTGCATTTAATTCTGCCTTCGCTAACTCTACTCTTTTCCCTGTAAGCAGGAAGAAATTCTGATCATTCATAACTTGTTAACTTGATCACATATAGCAGGTGCCACATCAACCTTGCTGACTTGGCTGGGCACGGTATTGGTTGCAACTATCTCCTTTACACCAGCCTCCCTCATCTTATCCATAGCATCATCGAGAAGCAACGCATGTGTACAGGCAACATAAACATCATTGCATGAGGCTTTTTTCATCACCTCTGTAGCTTTTACTATGCTTCCTCCAGTGCTGATCATATCATCAATCATTATCACATCACGGTTCTTTACCTTTGCCAGTTCAGGGGTATTGGGATCTATGCTTACCTGTCCGGTGCTTCTATCCCTCTGCTTTGGCAAAGCGATAAAATCTGCATCCATAATTTTCGCAAACTCTTCTGCCCTCTCCTTTCCTCCAATGTCAGGGGAAACTACTATTGGCCGATCAAGCTTTTGTGAGTTGAAATGCTTGGCAAGCAAAGGAACGGCAGAAACATTGTACGCAGGTATGGTAAAGTATGATAATGCAATTTCACTGTGTATATCAACAGTTATCAGGCTCTTTGCTCCTGAAGTATCAAACATGCTTGCTACAGATTCCATGCTCACTGCTTCTCCCTTAAGAAACTCCTTATCCTGCCTCGCATATGCCATGTATGGAATAACCGCACAAACATTTGCCCCCATCTTGCTCGCCTTCCTTATAGTGAATAATGCTTCCAGCAACTTGGAATTAACTGGAGGGTATGTTGATTGAACCATAATAGCAAACTTTCCCGACGGATCGCCATTTATCCTGATCTTTCTTTCTCCGTCAGGAAAGACGCGGAGTTCAACATCAATTATCTCTGCAGCAAGTATCTTGGCAATGCTATTAGCAAGATCCTTAGATGCAGGACCAGCCAAGACACACAGTTTTTTGTTCATGATTTACAGCAATGTAAGGTGGTTCTTAAATCTTAGCGCACTATCTTCAAGGAATATTTCGCTCTATTCAATGAAGAGGAACCCAGAGCCAACACCGCCTTGGTCGTGGCAGAAATACGGTGTATGCAGATGGCCCTAGGTCCCAAATTACTATTATGTGCTTTCCTCATATAATCGATCCTAGCCAGAATTCTCTATAGAATGTATGAAGATACTATCAATTGGATAATTTTATAATAATTGAAACAAAATAACTTTAATTTACCTTATCTTTATTATGGCCGCAACCTTCTCATGTTCTGAAATATTGGCAAGTTCATTCTCCACTGCTTTAACAACATGCTCTGGTGCCGTTATTCCTGAAAAGTCAATCAGCTTGGTGCCATTAACAAGATGTATCTGTGGTGCAAGGCCATCGCTGCTATTCCGCAAATATTCTTCCGTCTTCTGCCTGACATCATTTGCTTTTCCATCAAACACAATACCATTATCAACAGCAAGCCTTACCCTTCCGAATTTATCCAGAACAACAATTGTATCATGAGTCCTCTTGAAGAAGATCCTCTTTTCCTCCACAGTTCCTTTGAAGACGTAGTAACTAGCAGTATCAAAGAGAGATTCCATTTGTGCCGGAGCAATTTTTGCAACATGCGTAGCTATCTCCTTCGCCTCGTTAAAACTCACTTCCTTCGCCCCCAGACCCGTTATGTCAAGGTTAACATTTCCCATCGCTGTCACCCTAAGCAAACCCTTCTCCGCAACGTACTCACTATGCACAATTATAGACTCTGGCAATGCACCACTCTTCATTGCCTTCTGCTTTGCCTCCTCCACAAGTTCAGCAATGATATTTGGCTCTGGCTTGTTGAGCGTTCTCTCAATCTCCTCGTGAATCATTGCAGCAGCAACTCCAATTGATGATATAACCTCAGCATTCTCCGCTATCTTATGCTCCACTCCAATCTTCTTGGCAAGGTATGGTACCAATACCGATGCTCCGCCTCCACCTCCAATAAGGACAATATTATTTTCAAGCTCGTATTGTTTTATCAGAACATCAATTGCCTTCTTTATCTTGTTAGAAGAAATATCAAGAATAGTGCTTGCGGCTTCTTCAACACTAGTGCCAAGTTTATTGGCAAGCAATTCAATTGTTAATCTAGCAGCTTCTCTGTTTGCATATGCATAATCGCCTTCGTTGATGAGTCCAAGTGCATTGGCAGCACAAGTATTTGTTATAGCAAATATCTTCCCCCCTGCTTTAATTGCCACATAATCTTGCGGATCGTTCTCCTTTGGCCTCACAGTAATGATCTCTCCATTCTTCAATTCATCGGGCTCTGCAAAGCATGAATACGGAAGACCGGCAATATGTGCACTTCTTGGCCCAACATCAACTATCTTATTTTTCCTCACCTTTACCATACTTCCCCCAGCAACACCAACAACCCTAACATCTAACGAGCGTATGCATGTTGGGTGCTCCATTATCGTAACATACTTCATCTCTGGCTTCCCATTCTTTATCACACAGAGATTGGTACTGGTGCCCCCAACTTCAATGAATACACCATCAATTATCTTCAGGTAGAGCAAAGCGCCCGCAACGCTTGCAGCAGGACCAGATAATACAGTTAGAATTGGTTTGGTGCGGAATGCCTGAACATCAGTTACTCCTCCATCTCCCTTCATTATCATAAGCGGTGCATGTATTCCCTCACCCTTGATGGCATTCTCAACAAAATTAGCTACGTTGATCGTCTTTGGCAATATGCTTGCATTTATCGCTGCCGTAAGAGTGCGTATCTCAAGCCCGTATATTCCAGTTAACTCATGTCCTGCCGTTGATGAGAGTCCCACTTTTCTTGCTCTTTTCATGATGAATGCTTCATTGGACGGATCGTCAACACCGTATGCTTCACTTGCAATAACAACATCACACCCTTCCTCTCTTAATCCTTCTATTATTTGATCCACTTCCTGCTCGGTAAGAAAGTGTGACGTATCGAGAAATCTGTACGCTGTAGGAAGATGTTTGTCTGCAAGTTTTACATTGTCAATATGCGTTCTCTTCATGACATCTGCTTTTTCAAGGTAAACACCCATCCCTATTATTCCAACCTTTGCAACATCACCCTCAAGCAACGCATTCACAGCCTGCGTTGTGCTGTGGGCAATCAGCTCAACCTCTCCCTTTCCTATATTAGCAGCGTCAAGAATCTTTCTCAATACATTTACAACACCAACAGATACACCTTCACCTGCAAAATGTGTGGTTGGTACAGTGGCCTTTCCAACAATCTTCCTGCTGGCAAGATCAACGGCAACCGCCTTGGTGAACGTGCCTCCAACATCTATGCCTATCCTGTAGTGTTTAGATGGATTCATCAATATCAGCCCTTGACTTTCTTGCTTGGATTATTGCTTTCTCCTTCCTGGATCTCCATACTAAAACGTAAAGCACGCCAACAATGTATACTGAAAGTAACGCTATCTGCGCTACTAGAGTCTCAAGCGTTGGATGGATACCAGTCATCGTTGCCAAGTTGATGTCCAGCCTGGGTATCACACCAAACAGCGGTGTGATGTTTAGATATCCAGCCTCCTGCATTGACCTCACACCATTGCCAACGAATGCGATGGAAAGATAAGCGCCAACTCCCATTGTAAGCGCAAAGAGAACCTTCAACGGAAGTTTCTTGCCCAATTTTCTTATCACATAATAAATTACCAGCAACGATCCAAGGCCCAATACCAAACCAAGCAAAACGAAATACTCCATATATTTGGCGAATGAGAACATCGCCTGATAGAACAATACAGTCTCAAAGCCCTCTCTATACACTGTGAAGAATGCCAGCAATACGAAGACCATCGCACTGCCTGTGGTTGTTGCCTGCCAGACCTTTGCCTTGACGAATTCGATCCACTTCTTTGTTTCAATCTTGTTAAGTATCCAGAAACTGACATAGAATAGCACACCGGTTGCTGATAAAGCAGCAATTGCTTCAATCATCTCTCTGTTTGCACCAGATATTGAAATTACGAAAGAAGAAACAAGCCATGTTATGGCTGTGGCAATTATCGCCAGTATGATGCCATAGCTGACATGTTTCTTGAACTTTTCATTCCTCGATGCTTCAATATAGGTTAGAATGGCACCAATTATCAATACAGATTCCAATCCTTCTCTGAACATGATGGAGAATGATGAAGAGAATGCAATTGCTGGTGCAACCATGCCTGGTCCAGTTACAAGTCTTTCAGATTCGTCCAAACTTTTCCTTAACTCAACAACCTTAGCCTGCACATCTTCATATGATGCTCTTTCCTGTATCACATTCCTTAATTCTGCAAATTTGATCTCTGTTTCAAGCGTGAAGTTTGGATCTATTGGATTCAAAGGTATCTCGATGAACTCGTAACTATCAAGATAAGCAGATCTGGCATTTTCAAAGGCAGAGTTATAATTCCCATCTTGATAATCTTCCAGTGTTGCCATCAGTTTCAACCTGATTGTATCAATATGACTCATTACTTCCTTCTTCGCACCCTCTTCAGCAGAACCTATTGGCTTCGTTTCATACTTCTCTATCGAAATAGAATTACCATTGCTATAACCATCACCATCGATCGCACCTTCAACGGCAAACATCCTTGCACGGAGCAAACTTTCAGCCTCGTCAAGTTTAGCGAGTGTTGCCTGTACATGATTTTCAATATCTTCCTGCGTTGCACCATTTCTGATCATCTCTCTCAATTCTACCCTCATCATCTCCTCTATGGTTAACATCAGTTCCTTATTGTGCTGGGCAAGCGGAGGCTCAAGATATTCAAAATTATCAAGATATACTTTGATTGCAAGTTCATCAGCCTTGGCATCATTTCCCATCCTGTACTGTTCAACCACCTGCGGCAGCAGACTCTTTATTTCAGCAAAATACTTGTCATGTTCGGAACTTGATGCACCTGCAATAGCAAGCATCTCTCTCTGTGGCTCGCTTATCGAAGTGGTAACTGAATTGTAATCTGCATTTACACGCATCTTTTCAATTATATTTACAAATGATTCTTCCAGGTTAGCATTATCTATATCAGCAACTTTTTCGCTGTAAATCTTTCCTGCTCTATCAACATAGGCTATAGCACTGTTATAACCTTCATTATTTGCCATTTGATATTGATTATCTGCATCTGTAAGTAACAGGAAGATAACCTGAGCGTGGAAGCGGTGATCATTCCTTAATTCATTGGGGATTACTGCAATAGCAGCTTTATCAAGCAAAAGTTTACCATCAGAAATATGTGAAATAATCGCACCTTGCTTTGCACCAGATTTCAGGAGTGCTGGTAAATCTATAAGGTTAAGATACAGATCATCTGCCAGCAACTTATCATTCTCTCTTAACGGCTTCTCTATCTGTGAAGCTAACTTTCCAACTATTGACGCATGTGCAAACGCATCTTCACTGGAGTCAATATTCTGCTCAACAACTGCAAGTTGGGCACTGACCTTTTCAATGTTGGACGCAAAAACAGCATACTCCTGTACGTTTAATCCGGAAGCATAATCAAACTTTAGAAAAGAGAACGCTAGGAGACCAACTACTAAGAATGCTAATATCTTGTGCCCAGCCATAGAAATCATTAGGTGCGCCTAATTAGGCGTGACTAATGTTATTTAAACGCTCTGATCGGGGGTTCTGTTAACTCTAGTGTTGTTAAGAAGTGGTTGTTAAGGCAGGTTAGTATCTTATTCAGAACTTTTTGTGAAAATATAGAAAACCGCAAGATAATAACCTCATCGCTCGCTTGTTATACAAATGACCTGACGAAAAGCATGAATGGTGTCAGAGCGAAACTGGACAAAACGGAGTTAACATTTGAAAAGGTTGATGAAGAGATTATCAGAGCAGATAAAGTGCTAAAGGAATACTGTAGAAGATGATTGATCCACTTATTCTCTGTCACTTATCCAACCCATCTTTCTCCATTCATTCTTAAGTTGTTGTAATCCTTTGTTCTCTCTAACTCTTTTCTCATCCTTCCTTTGCGCTTTCCTAATCAAGCCAATATTCCTCTAATCAAAATAATAAAAAATGGTTAGGGCAAGCCCAATTTCTTCGCCCTTGTTAACACAACCATTGTGCCAACTATAGAAGCCATCACCAGAGCAAGGCCAAGAGGAAACTCTGGTACGATGACCTCTACAGCATCAAGTTTGGCATTTATTTCTCCTACAAGTTGTTTAATTTCAGATGCCGGTGCCCTGTTCCTGATCTTCTCCTGCAATTCATCTCTTAACATCTGTTCTATCTCATCATTCAGCTCTTCATCATGTTCTTCAACATCATTTTCAAGGAACTCGTAATTGTCTAGATATGCTTTAATCGCGAAACTCATCGCTTCCTCATACTCCCCCTCCTCGTACTCTTTCACCGTCTTCTCCAGCAGTATCCTGATATTCTTCACATACTGCAATCTAGGATCATCTTCTTCCTCAGCAATGCCTATACCCAACGCCAATATTTTGTCAAGGTTAACATTGATCTGCTCCACTTTTCCCTCCAATTGCTCAATAGGAGCATGATCCTTGATCAGCTGCCTGAGCTCTTCCCTTAACATTATTTCTGTGCTCTCCATAAGCTCCGGGTCCTTCTCCTCTATTGCTGATTCAAGAAATTCATAGTTATCCAGGTATGCCTTGATGGCCATCTGTTCGGCTATATCATAATGCCCTTCTTCATAATGCCCCATCAAGCTTTCTAACAGGGCTTTGATATTTGCAACCGATGGCTGCTTTGTCATTTCTTCCTCCAGTCCAGCAACTTCTCTATATTCATGCACTATCCCACCTATGATAGTCTCTACAGTTGCCGGTTCCTGAGCAGTATCAATAGCATTCTTCAGATCTGCAAAGAATCCCTCTATCTCTTCGCGTTCATGCTCTTCTATAGATATTTTCTTGAATATGGCTTCAGCGCGTGCAATGAATCCCTGCGCATCCTGATACTCTATCATCTCCTTTATCTTACCTTCCGATATTGCCTCTTCATATTCATTCTCAGCATCCTCCAACACAACTATGGAGACCTTGATCCAGAACTTCGTATCTTTCATCTCTGACTGAATCACAGTGTTTGTAACATCTTCCAGCAAAGCATCTATTCTATCAACTTCTTTCTTGAAATCATCATTACTCGATGCCTGCACCTTGTTTGGAAGTTGATCCAACGATGTTTGCAATCCATCATGCATCACTTCGTCATATTCCTTAATTTCAGGTGCTATCATCAAGAAATGTTCAGCGACAGGATGACCTGCATGTGCCACTGCAAGATCAATTCTGTTTGCTTCTTTATTTGCAACTGCCTGTGCCATATGTGCTCTGATAAACTCTATCTGTGCCGCAAGTTCTACCTCTTCAGATTCCATCTCAGAAGCATATGCGTTGTATGGCACTGCTAATACCATTAGTGTTGGCAAAATTATTGCCGCAAGCGCTTTGATATTTTCACTCTTCAATTTTCTCACCAATTAGGTTTTCCTAATTAGGCTAACCTAATGTTATTTAAACACTCTGATCCGGAGGCATTGTCAAGTTAGGGTTTGTCAACCATCTTCTAAGTCAGATTGCTTATAAGCCCAAATTTGTGCATTCGTAAATGGGAGAAATGATTTAAATAAGTTGTTAGGAGCGCCTAATTAGGTGAGCCTAAGTTGAGCCTTGTGTGTGCTGGATGTATGGTTACTGCTACAGATGTAGACGGCGAATACATATGTGTAAAATGTGGTAAGGTATTCGGATCCGTCGAAGTTGCAGGGATGGAGGAAACACATTCACACTACATATCACATATTGAACATGGATCAAAGCAAATTAGCAAACATGCTCACAAGTTGGTAATAGCACTTAATCTACCAGATTTTGCTCTTAAAACTATAATTCGTATTGCAGACGAAATGGTGCAGGAAAAGGTAACCCAGAAGCAAGCATTGTTGTTTGCAATTCTGTACGCATGCAGAGAGCATCACATCCCGAGACTTTTGGGAAATATACTTGAGGCTATGCGACAGGTATATGGCATTCAGATCGCCGAGTCACCAGCATCATTACTAAAGATGCTTAACAAAACAACGAAGAAGGCATACGAGCTTGGGTATAGGATCAGATCGCCTGACAAGTATTATTACTTGAAAGCATATTTGGCAAAAATACAGAGTTTAGTGATTAATGGTACCAGTAAAGAGTATTACGAATATCTTAAAACTCGCGCATTCAAAACGATAGAAAGGTTTGATACGGATCCCAGTCATGCTGCAAGGGATGCAATAATTTGCAATACATGCAGAGTCTTGCAAGGACAGCTCAAGAGAATATTGGTAAGTGATCTAAATGTCTGAGATCGAGATAAAGATATCAGAGTTGAAGGACAGCCCGTGGCGTTTCAAGGTAATATCTTCGAAGGATTTTGATAACTTGGTAAATGTAATAGAGACGTATGGACCTCATACCATAAATCCAATTCTTGTAACCAAAATAGATGGAAGGTACTACATCGTTGACGGTCATGCTAGGAGGGATGCAATATCTGTAACTGGTTTCAATAAAGCAAGATGCGTAATAGCTGAATGGATTAGAAACCTAAACGATTTGAGGGCATGGTCTTTCAGGCTGAACAGGCATGGGCACTACAATCCCCTCGAATTACTTAGAATGGTAAAGGAAGATATTAACGCTTTTGGTAGTGTGGAAAAGGTTTCTGAACATTACGGTGTTAGCAGTGAGTATGTAGAGAACCTGCTAAAACTTGACATGTTAGATGATGCTGCCAAGATAATGATAGACAAGGTGATCAGTATTGCGCGAAAAAGATACCAATTCGTTTTAGAACAGATCAATACATATCATCTATCGAACATTGCAGAACTAGAACCTAAACAGCAGATCGAAGTATTCGAATGGCTTTTCCATGACATAATGTATGGCCCTCCGAACGAATCACTGGTTTCACTGCCAAGTATTTATGAAGTCATCGCTGAAATAGAAAAGCACAAGTCCAAGTCTGCTACCGTTGCATCTAAAGTTGTTCGTAACAAGTATAGAAGCAAGGAATACGCCGAAAATGTTGATCATCTGGAATTCCGCTGTTCCTGTGGCAACAAATTCCACGTCGATTTCTCTACTGGAGAAGTGTACGAGCATGTTGAGGAGGATAACCTGATCATCAGGAAGAAAATGGAGATGATTAATGCGGTTTCAGACAAGGTATCTGAAGAGGCAGAATCAAAGAACCAATCAAAACATGGTGCTCGCTCTAAAAAACTTCATTTGAATGCTAGATGAATAAAGATGAAGATAGGAAAAGTGGAGAGACTAGTTTTACTGCTACTTAAACAAAACAGTATGAGCACCAACATTCTGTCGATAATTTTGCGTGCCGAAGGCTATGTTAAAACAGTTCCAAGTGTCAGAAGGGCTGTCCAAACACTGCGACTCAAGGGCTTGATTGATCGATCCAACAAATTAACTCATGATGGCATGAAATATGTTAAGCGGATGAAAGACAATGTTGTTAATATTAATACAAGTGAGCTTGATGTAAAAATTATAGATGGGTTAAAGCTTGGGATGAAGGAGAAGGTATTGCTACACATACTTACAAAGATAGACCATGCCGCATTGCAATTTCTTTCCACGATAATGAAGGAGCCTGCAAAAAATGTCTCTGCAGTTCTAAACAGGTTAGAGGATAACGGACTGGTTTATGGGTACAGGAATATGATAGCATTCACGGATTCAAGGGGCAGGCGTTACAAGCCGAAATACTACAGGATTACAAATACAGGAAAGATGGTCTCATCGGCAACAAGAACTGAAATTAGCAAGATGGTTGGCAGAATTGATGGCATGCTTGAGGATACTTTCAAACTAAAATCCGAGGCGGTCAATCTCGGTATGAATGATAAAAAGTATGCCTAAACATGGTTCTATGTTTAGGGTAACATCTTGAAAGCGACTGGCTGTGAGGGAAACTTATGGACTGTCGACTAGAAGTTCGTAACTTCTTCCATTCTGGGTTATCACGGTCACGCGATCTGCGATAGTTTGGTTGATGAAAAGCTTTACTGTAGAGTTTTTTTCTAACACTGGTATTATCCTGTCAAGTTTGTTTGTATCTGTTAGTATGGCATCTACAAGGTACGTATCAAACTTATTTAGTGGCACTGCCTTGGTTCCATTTATTATATTCGCTATAGTAACATTCTTGAATCCATAGTTTATGATGTATGCCGTAGCATTGTTAGATGTTTTAGTGAACCACACCTTTGTGAGTAATTCTGTCGATCTGCCTTCTGAAGTTTTCAACACATCACTTACACTTAGCATATTCGCAAATATGCGTTCCTTTGACAGTGATGTGTATATAGCCATACTTGCGACGACGGCCACGATCAGTAGTATTGCAGATAAAATTTCACTTATCCCTTTACGTTTTCTAGATATCAAATCCTATCTGACTCCTTGCATGTCAAACCATGCGAGGTTGCAGCCTGAGATTTGTCTGTAGCAGTACCTAGCACATCTATGGTATAGTTAACACAATCTTTCCATGCATCACAATCGTTGAACAAAGGTTGTAGCTTGTTCTCCAGAACCCCTGTCGGATTTGCATTTATTACTTTCACTTTATCATCACTAGTCATGTTGGTAAATACAACACTATCGATTTCTACCGCGTCTTTGAAAGATTTGATATTCTCGCGAATCGAGAGTGTTCTGTTACTTGTCCAAATCAAGAAATCTCTATTATCCTTCGTGGTCAACTGAAGTGCACTTGTCTTATCGATCCTTAAACTTTGAGGGATTCCATTCTTATCAGCACTTATTTCAAGTTCAACACTTTCAATATCATTTGTACCAGTATTCATCAGCTTGACATATAGAAAGCATCTATTGTTGCTGTTTTTTGTTAGTGATGCGTCGAGAACGCTATACTCCGTCTTGCTGAAACCAACAACGGCATACTGGTTTGCTATATTAAATATGGAAGCACCCGCAGCTATGGTTATTCCAATAAGTATGATAGTGCCCAGTAGGGTGCTCAGTCCCTTGCCCATAACAACCTCTCACGTTCAAATTTGCTATTTAAGAGAAGTAGAACGTATCAGGTTGGGATGGAGCTCCTCAAGGGAAAGAAGAAAGAGAGAGAGCAGGAAGATAGTGGTATCACTTTTGATCTTCACTGCCTTGGTGCAGGCGAATATCTGGGCGGGGCAAAAATATTAGAAAAATACAGCATGGGGCAGGCAACTGTTACAATAGCTGAGAGGCCTAATGGTAAAGGCGTATATCTAATCGATGAACCTCCAATGACAGAAAATGATAGAATGCTATATGCTCAGATAATGAAGCAGATGTTCCTTTCCATCAAGCCAGTTGTTGATGCGCCAGAGGAGAAAATTCATGCTCGTGTAAAGCAACAAATTCTCAGCGTAAGTAATAGCATCGGTCTTGGTGACAATGTAAAACACATTCTTGACAAACTCATGTATTACATTGTACGTGATATGGTAAATTATGGGATCGTTGGAGTTCTAATGCAGGATCCTGATATTGAAGATATAATGGCAGAAAACTTCAATATCAATGTTGGTATAATACACAGAAGGTATTCTGAATATGGCATACTTGACACAAACATACTGTTCAAGGATGCAAACAGAATGAATGCATTTGTGCAAAAACTTGTCCAGAGGTGTAGCAAAACAATCACTGCAGCTGTACCATATGTTGACGCAATAACAGACGAAGGTCACAGAATATCAGCTACATTTGGAAAGGAGATCTCATTACCCGGTCCAAACTTTACCATAAGGAAATTCAGCTCGGATCCATTCACCATGACAAACCTGATCAAATTCAACACACTCAACTTACTAATTGCAGCTTACATCTGGCTCCTTATCGATGCCAAGGCATTCTTCTTGGTAATAGGTCCTACTGCAGCTGGCAAGACAACCACCATAGGTGCTGTAATATCTATGATGCACCCGGGTGTGAAGGTCACAACGATTGAAGATACACCAGAGTTAAGAATTCCACATGAGCACTGGCAGAGGCTGATAACGAGAAAGGGTTACAGCATCTTTGAAAGCAAGTACGATATAGACATGAATTCGTTAGTTAAACTAGCATTACGTTCAAGACCCGATTATATAGTAGTAGGAGAGGTCAGGGGAGAGGAAGCATCAAGTCTGATTCAGGCTGTTGCGACAGGACATGGAGGGATAACAAGCTTCCACGCAAGCGATCCTAGATCTGCCCTAGTAAGGCTCGGCAGTCCACCCTTGAACGTGCAGTTGGCAGGTCAGATGCTGATCTGGTGCTTCATAAGGCAGAATAAGGTTACTATGAACGGAAAGATGGTCAGACGCATTATGGATATTACCGAGGTAGTTCCGAAGGATAGTTCAATAGAGTTGAAGAAGGTATTTGAATGGAATCCTATAGATGATACATACACACCTAACACCATTGACGACCTTATGGAAAAGTCTCAGAGGTTGAAGGAGGTCATGATGTTGAGGGGCTACACTGAAGAAGCTTTGAAGCAGGATTTGAGGAGAAGACAGGAATTCCTCGAACAACTCATTGTTACAAAGAAAGAGAAGTTTATCGATGTTACTAACGAGTTCTCTAGATTCTATCTGAAAAGTTACAAACAATAAAAAATGTGGAGTTTAGGCTCCTACGAGCCTTATCACTGATTGCATCTGTACTTCTTGGCCGTCAACAGTTACTGCTTTTACATTGAATGTTAATTCGTCTCCCACATTCAAATCGATGATTGGACTTCCTGCTGGATTGTTTCCAACGCCGAGAGTGCCGGAAAGAGTACCCAAGATTTCGGATGGAGTATCTTCAGTTGTTCGTAGTTGATTTGGCAATAGTACGTCAGCATAGACTCTTATCGATTGACCGGGTGCTATTGGCGCACTTAGTCTCTTTCCAGTAAAGACTTTGCATTGTATACCATCGAGGTCTGGTTTTGTATCAGCACCAGAAGCGCAGGTAACAGTTGCACCTGACCATTTTCCATCCAAATCCATTAAATCAGTTACTTGTGCGGATGGATACGCGGTTACATCTCTGCTTTTTGGTAGAGTGGTACCTGTCTCTAACACAAATTTCCTTCCAAGTGCTGCAGGCGTACCATCACTCAATACAGCAAGTGCTTCAGCTCTAAGTGGGTTATCTACATCACCGCTTGCATCTCCTCTTGCTATTTCATGCAACTCCTCGTAAAGTATAGGTCTTGAACCTGCTTCCTTACCGATCCATATCTCTAAACTCTTCCATGGAGCGGTACCAACATTCTTGACGGTCGCTGTCAAGTCGGCATGGTTTGAGCCCTTCACCGCATTAACTGTCTCGACCTGTATAGTATTTGATGCACTAACAGCGGTACTGCTTCCAGTGTATATTGAATATACTGCACCACCTGCTGCTACAGTTACTCCTAGCAGAATTACTGTTGCGAGTAGTGGACTAAGACCTTTTCTTTTCTTGTTTACTAGTGTGTTATTCATTCGTCTCTGATAATATACCTTTGAACTTGCCTTATAACAGGAATTTAGGAATCCATATTTTGGATGACATATTCTAGCAAGAATACACCATTATTGGCAATAATCAGCGGCATTGCAATATTTTCAATAGCGTCGCTACTCTCCTTGATTAACGGCTCGGCAGATCAATTATTCATACCCCTAACTTTTGGCTCGATCGCTATAGCATCTGTACTTTCAATGAAGTTGCTGAAGAAAAAGAGTACAAATGATCAGAATAAATTACAACACATCTCTGCAAACAAATCTTCCTCTGGCATGGTAACAAGGTATTTGGTTGAAAGCATAAACACAGACATCCTGCGATCTGGCAGACCAGAAAACACGGTATTAGTAGTAAAAAAATTCCAGAAATACACACTCATTTCTGCTGTTATCATCATTCCGTTAGTATTGCTGGTTTTTGCTGCAACAGAGATTGAAGTGGCAGAAGTTGAGGAAGCGAAGATCAAGATTGTGGGAAGTATCGTTGAGATAGAGGACCCAGAACTACTTAGCGAAGAAGAACTTGCAGCTCTTCGACCAGAAAAACCGCCAGAGCCTGTATTAGCGCCAGTTGCACCATTAGTGATAGCTCTTGCTATAATCCCCCTGATGATTCTGTTCTATCCGAAAATCAAATACACCAGTTTGAGGAGGAGTAGAAAGAATTTGGTTGAAGAAGAACTGCCATTTTTCAGTCTTTATGCAGCTATTTTGCAAAGTGTGGGTCAGGATCTTTACACTAGTTTTGTGATAACAATAGGAAAGAATGTCTTCAAAGCAATTGAAAATGAGGCATTGTTGCTCAAAAGGAATGTAGAGCTCTTCGCCAGATCTCCATTAGAAGCACTGGAAGAATTGGGCAGAAACCATGATAGCATGGCCTTCAAGAACTTTCTATTGGGATATTCAAGCATAGCCAGAAGCGGAGGTGATCTGAGCAGATATCTAGAAACTAGAGCGGAAGAGCATTTCAATCTGTTAAAACTAAAGTATTCTGCATATTCAAGAAACGTAGGTTACCTGGTTGAGGCATTGATCGTTTTGCTGGTTATAGTTCCAATACTGGTAATTGTATCAGCATTCATACTCCCTGCATCTACCATATCGCAGTTGATCATTATCAGTGCTGTTGCGGTACCCATGCTTACGATAGTGTTCGCTATACTGCTTGCAAATATACAACCGAAGATGTTCAACACAATAGGACTCAAGGATTTAACAACACTAGCATTTCTACCAGTAGCCATAATGTCATTCCTGTTTTTCACCATAATAGGTCTGGAGGCATGGCTTGCACTTGCATTTGCTGCAATCATTCCAAGTATAATTAACGAGTACTTTACCACAAAGCACAAGCGACAGATCGAGCTAATGGAATCGGCGCTTCCTAATTTTCTGAGAGATGTTACCGAATACAAGAAAATAGGTTTTCACGAGATCACCGCAATAATCAGAATCTCAAGGGAGAATACGTACAACAAGGCATTTGATCGATTGTTACGAACTTTGTCGTCATTACTAGAACAAGGCTACACACCTACACAAATTATGAAAGCGGTAAAGATAAGGTCATGGTTCGCTGGGGTAACCTTCTTCACGCTAGCACAAATAGCCGAGTCTGGAGGAGGCAATCCAGCTGTATTAGAATCAATAACAGGTTTCGTTAGCAACGTAAGGATGACATTAACGGAAGCAAAATCATCTATTTCCATATACAGTATTCTTGGCTACACTGCTCCTGTTATACTTGCCTTTACAGTGGTTGTAATAAATGAGATGCTTGGCTCAATCACACCGGATATGTTAAAGGGTGTTGGAAGTGAATCATTTGCTCAATTGATAACTGTGACTCCGTTATTCAACTCTATAATCAAGACCTTCATAGTAACAAGCAGTATAGGAACAGGCATAGTTATAGCAAAAGCGGTAGACAGGACGTTCAAGAGCACTGGAAGAATTGCTATTATATGTGGCTTGGCAGTGGCATCGCTCATCATTACAGAGAATATATCAATACCAGGACTGGGATGATTTTTGGCCTTAATAGCATTCTTACCAAAGATAAAGGTGGAATTGAAGGAAAGGCGTGGTGTAGCTGGGCTGATCTCTGTAATAGCTATTGTTCTAGTCTTTGGCATAGCGGTAACTGCGTCCCTACATCTAAATTCGCAGCAAGCATCTTTAATCAGTAGCACATCGAGAACAATAGACGTACAGGGCAAGAAAGCAACAGAACAACTTCAATTCAAAATTACCAGTTGTGTTATAAAAGATAGCAAGTACGAAATTACCGCCAAGGCAAACAGCACTTGGAGTGAAAGTTCAATATTGGATTCAGCGATATTCGTTGATGATGCAGAAAACAAGGTTACCGATTCAGTATACATTCCAAGTGACTACAAAACAATTCCCTCCATGATTGTAAACGATGAAGTTAAGGTAAACGCAACCAGCGCCGTTACTGCGGCTGATAAGGTAATATTCGTTACAGAGTTAGGGAAGAAATTTGCAACATTATCTGGGTTTCCATTAACTTGTTCATGAGGTCATAATTATGAATAAAATCTTTTTATCCATTTTATTATCAGCATTAATCGTATTCAGCTACAGTTCTACAGCATACGCACTTCCAGAAAATGTTGAGAAAGTTGAATTCTGGGCTCCTCCTGTCATGCTCAAAGGACAAGAATATGATGTAATAGTTGTGTTAATTGGTCAAAGTCAGGAAGAAACTAGATTCGATGTTCTTAGCAATAACGAAAATATCGTTAGTGTGATTGATAAGGAAATAATTGTAGAACCATTTAAGAGTCATGGAATAGCGAAGGTCAAGGCAAAGTCAGTTGGCAAAATTGATCTTTTTGCGGTATCTGGAGAGAAATTGCTTACAACATCAATAGAGGTAGTGGAACCAGCCCTGATGCCAGCAAGACTAGACATAATACTTCCATCCAACACAGTGTCGATAAATCAGATTCCTGCATACGTTTTCCTATTAGATGCCTTTAACAATCCACTCCGTGCGACTGAAAATATCGAAGTAAATATCGGCGCGTTTGGCAACATAGGGACACAAGTAACCAAAACCACGATAAAACAAGGCATGCATTATTCGAAATTTATCATCAACGTTCAAGGGGACGGTGGTGTAACTGTTGCCGCTAACAATCTACAGTCAGACACGGAGGTGATAGAGTTTGGAAATGTGCCTGATGATATAGAGCTAAAGGTAGAGATTGCACCGAATGTTCTAGCTACCGGTTCTTCCGGTGAACTATACGTGTGGTTGGAAAAGGATGAAAGACCAGTCATTCCAGACAAAGATATCAAAGTCATACTTTCATCTGAAGACGGCAGGTATCTTGCGTTTTCAAAAGCCATACAATTCTCGGCACCACTGGATCGTGATCTAGTATCTACTATGGAGATATTCATCAGACGAGGTACATCATTTGCTCACACAATGATATGGACGGCAAATTTCCTAGAAGACCAAAAGCAAGACATCAAGGAAATAACTGTAACAGCAGCAGGGGAAGGTGTAAACTCAGACTCAGCCTTGACAACAGTGGAAATACGCAAACCGGTCACAAGAGAACCAAATGTAGCAAAGACATTTGCTTTACCAGATCCAGCTTTTGATAAATTGGACATCATAGTCGCTCTGTATTTTAGCGAAAGTGTAGAAGATGAAGAAAATCTATGTCCTGAAGGTTTTACGTTCAACCCAGGAACAGGAGAGTGCGAAGAGGGCAAAGAAGATGACACAACAGATCTTCAGCCTGTTATTATTAGCGATAGTGTGATTGCACATGTATCCACTAACTCATTTCTCAAACCAGAGTTTGATA
>Ga0209172_10002951_pt1 | contig 27801 bp, 43 predicted proteins | sample LarsenN4metaG_FD_184113 | JGI IMG/M metagenome (GOLD analysis project Ga0209172, IMG submission 184113) | Hot spring sediment bacterial and archeal communities from British Columbia, Canada, to study Microbial Dark Matter (Phase II) - Larsen... ... | reverse complement strand
GGCGGTTATTGCGGGCTATGTGCTGGTGATTGCGCTGATTTCCGTTTGTTTGTTTTCGGTTGGCGCGATGTAATTGTACTTGACAACAAGAGTGTGTTGTAGTACACTAGCCGTATAACCCCTAGTTATGCCGCCATGTTGCAAACAATGAAGGTTCACTTTTCCAGCGAGTCAAACGAATGGGCCACCCCGCCTGCCTTGTTTGCTATGCTAAACGAGATTTATCAATTCACGCTTGATCCTTGTGCAAGCGACGATAACCACAAGTGCGAAAAGTATTTCACGAAAGCAGATAATGGTTTGTTGATGTCCTGGGCTAATGAGCGTGTCTTTATGAATCCGCCGTATGGCAGAGAGATTGGTCACTGGATACGAAAAGCATATCTCGAAACAGAAGCGCTAGTGGTTTGTCTAATTCCTGCTCGAACAGATACAAAATACTGGCATGAGTTTTGCATGAAAGCAAACGAAATTTATTTTATCAAAGGGCGTTTATGTTTTGGTGATGGTCGCCAGCCCGCGCCTTTTCCATCCTGTATTGTCGTGTTCAACGTGGGGCGGCATAACAAAGCGTGCAGTGGATTTGCTTTGCCGTCTCCGAAAATTGCGAGTCTTGCACAACCCGCAAACCACTAACGCAAACCGTTAGCCCGCTCCCGTAGGCTTTGTAACGGAGAGAAGGAAAATACCATGATTACAAAAGGGAACGCCGTGATAGATAGTTTTTTGTTCGAGTGGAAAAGCGGATGGGGGTGGCGATACGTGATAGACGGACGTGAGTTCGTCTCGCATGGGTGGTTTGATAAAAAACAAGATGCAATGAAAGATTGCATTGCATCTTTGACAAGAATTGGCGAGGAGATTGAATCATCGCCGAATAATTTCAGAACTGTGTATGCGGGCTAACAAAGCGTGCAGCGGACGGGTGGGGAGTCTGGCTCGCAGTCAAGTCTTTTTGCCGTAGGTGATGAGCCTGCGAAGGTTACGCGGCAATCCACCCGCCGCTAACGCAAACCGTTAGCCCGCCTTCGTGCGCATTCTAAGAGGTCTTATGGTTGAGTATCTCGCCCCCAAGAAAGTATGTCCTACGTGGTATTACATCCTGTCTCATTTGTCTTTCGAGTGGAAGAACGGAAATGAAACGTGTTTGCACTCCGATAAACATTCAAATCCCTGGGCTGTTTGGATCGAAAGGAACATTGATGAATACTTTGGAAAATAAGGTACTAAAGAAACTTATTGATATTGTTTTTTTTATGGCTGGAATGCTTATGTATCACGTTAACATTTTTGGCAATAAAGACCTCCACGAACTAAATCGAAAAATCGGTGACATTTTCGCTCTTATGCAAGATGAGGAAAGCGAATGACATCGAGCGTCTCTTGGTATATTTATTCCAAAATTCCTGGCTCTGGCAAGGGTTGGTCTTTAGCGGTCTGCGCTGTCAATCGAAGAGATGCCGACGAGTATATTCGCAAGCATCACAAAGGCGGAAAATTTTCATACGAAGTAACCAATGGCGGAACTGTCAAAGCAGATTGCGGAGCAACTACACAATCCGCACAAATCGCAATAAGAGAAAATCTCCAGAAACTCACCCTTGACAATCTATAGATTGTTTGATAAGATTAGGTCAATCAAGGAGATTGAAATGAACACACAGACAACCAAAACACGCGACGAACAATTTTTGAGCCAGTTCCAATTTGGCGTAATCCGCTTCAATGAGTGGAAGCAGAAATATGAGGTCTGGCTTGAGTCTGCCGAGTTCCGCTCTGGCAAGAACCAGAACGCGCCAGAATTTTTGGCACAAGACGCAATTGATATCCTTTGGTTCTCCACTGTTCAGGAAGCCAAGAAGTTCTGCCAGGAGTTCGGTTTCGAGCCTGTAACAACCAAGACCGTTTACCACACCAGCGGGCAGGTGTTCTGGAATGCCTAAGTCAATCTATTTCACCGATGAAGCGTATCAGCAAATCACGGAAGCCGCCCGTAAATGTGGCTTCCGTGTAAGTCGTGGGCGTGGCTCACAAATCGCTCTGTTCGTTGTGGCGGCGGCTAACAATGCGTGCAGCGGACGGGTGCAAGGCTGTGGCGTAAAAAGGTATCATCCAAAAATAAGGTTATGGTTGGTCGCACACGCGGCTAACGCAAGCCGTTAGGCAACTAAGCAAATGAGTCTTCAACCACAATTATTCCACATGGCGCTCAGGAAAAAGGACGTAGTTTATACGCCTGATTTCATGGCTAAAGAGATAGTCGAGTTATTCAAGCCGTCAGGCTCTATCTTGGAGCCGTGCGCTGGTGATGGTGCTTTTCTGCGATATTTGCCAACGGCTGAATGGTGCGAGATTGAACAAGGAAAGGATTTTTTTCAGTGGCACAAAAAGGTAAATTGGATAATTGGCAATCCGCCATATTCCATTTTCAATATCTGGCTTCGTCATTCTTTCACGCTTGCCGATGATATTGTTTACCTTATCCCACTCAACAAAATATTCAATGATTTTGGTATGCTCAAAGACATTTATTCTTATGGTGGCATTGTTTCAGTTTATGCCATCGGGCGCGGCGAGAAAGTAAATTTTCCTATGGGCTATGCAGTCGGGGCTGTACACTTTCGCCGTAATTGGTCAGGCGGTCTTCAAGTCGTGTTTCGTGATACGTTGCCTAACAACCGCTTGCACTCTGACGCGGGGGAGTCTGCGCCTTTTCAAGCAGATTCCAACGCCTCAGCCTTATCCACATCTCAGGCTTTATCTACACCCGCCCAGCGCAGGTAAAGCGAACCGTTAGGCGTTTTGTTGCGCGGTCAAAAACTCGTGGTAAATTGGTCTCTCCAAACCCTTGACACGTTGTACAACGTGTAGTAAGATAGGGGTATAAGTTGATAGGCACTATCAACAAAATCAAAAAAGGAGTTTGAAATGAACAAAACAACTGGTTACGAGTACTACGAAGACAATGGCGGCGGACTGCATTTGTTTGTGCTTGAGAATGGCAAGGTCGTTGACGGCATCACCAATCTTGAGTACGCAGGGAAAGGCGAGTGGAATGATGTCAAAGACGACCTCAACGAAAACGCGGTATCTGCTGTCCGCACCTGGGAAGGTCACATGAAAGATAACGACATTGACGCGGCAGAGATGTACGCCGAAGTGCAAGCAAGCCAATACGGTTACGATTTGGTTTGCGATAACGGAAAATTGAACGTTGATCGCATGGGCGCGGCGGCTCATATCTACTTCGGGGTAGAGAGTGATTAGCAAAAATAAGGGGAGCCGCAAGGCTCCCCGCAAACACGACCCGAAATGGAAAGACACAACCCGCACCGCCCGAAGCGATAAGAAAGTACGAGAATGGCAAATGGCGGCAGAGTTGAATGGCTTTGAAACTTGGTCAGGCATGATGACCTACATAAAAAATCAGGCGTTGCAAGGCAAAGTAACTGTAAGCAAAGACAACGCCTAACAAAGCGTGCAGCCGACGTGTGCAAGGCTGTGGCGTAAAAAGGTATCATCCAAAAATAAGGTTATGGTTGGTCGCAATCAATCAACCGTAACGGACTACGGATACGGCGACAACTTTTTGAGTATCAAATTTGACCCCTTCTTGACGACCGCTGCTGTTGCGCCGCTTGCCGCCTGAGCGAATTGCAGCGTAATCGTCCCGGACGTGGATGACACAAAGAATACTCCGTGATACTTGACCAATGTCGGCGTAGATGCGCCTGCCGCGCCGATGGAACGCGCTCCGCTCGCCTCCGTGAGTGTCGTCAATGTAGAGCCGGTGCCCGGCGCGACCACATCCGAACCCATTAACAACGTCGTACCGGTTGGGTACGTCCACCAAAACTGAAAATCAGCAGTGGTGGAACCGGTATAAATCAGCGTCAACACAAACTCCCATACATCGTTTGCTGCCACATCCCAAGTCAGATATGTCGAATCTGCCAGCGTGGTGGTGGAATTGCTTTCGTCCGCCGCCACATATCGCACAGCGTCATCCCACTGGTCATAATTCCAATTCATCGCGTCGCGTATCTGCTCGTTGAATTGCGATACAGTCGGGTCGGAGGATGTCCATGTAATCATGGTTGGTCTGGTCATGAGAATCTCCTAGAGAGGAATGAGAATATGTCCGTCGGCGAATGTGGACGTGCCGAGTTTGAAATAGGTCATACCGCTCTCGCCAAATGCGCGTTCCAGAACATACGTCACATTGAGAATATTTCCGCTGGACAATGTGTACGACACACCGTTGATAAAATAATCATCCGAAATACCGGTTATCGACTCGGTGACGGTAATCCGGTCACCGATGCCGAGCGTCAACGCATATCCCATATATGTCGCCGAGCGGTTGGCATTGAACTCCACCGATTGTATCTGTGTCTGCGGATTTTTATAACGGCGGATGATTTCATTGGCTGCTATTTGCGCCACGCCGGGGTCGGTCTGGTACGGCATGACGAACGAAATTGTCCGCTCGCCGTATGTGTCCTGGGATACGGCGTCCTCTGCGATGACCTCCACCTTATTCCAAAGCGTAATACTTTTGCCGCGCACCTGCGCCCAGACATACCCTTTGCGCGTGGTGTTGGCGTTAGATAAAGTCAATTCCACGCTGTCCGCTCCGGCGGACATGCTAATGGTCAGGTCAGAGTTCAACCCGCCATTGCGGACATTTGGACGGCGGGACATGCTGTAATCAGTATTCTCAACCAATGATTGTATGTCATATCCAGTAATACGGCGGTCGTTGCCAGGGTCGAGATAACGCAGCGTAATTTTTTTATTCGTCTCTCCCGGTTCCAGCACAATGTCCGATTCCGTATGCGCCAGCACGATGTACTCATTATCTACTTCCACCGGGTAAACGGTCACGCGTACTTTATTGACAACCGAATCGCGTGAGTGTACTGGATTCAACGCCCGCGCCGGAGTATCGATGGTCGCCGCGCTGGTGGTGTTATGATACCGGGCGGTTGCAGATTCCAAATACAGCGTCTCTCCGCCGGTTGCATCACCGTCCACATAGATGTAATCCATCCCGGATTGCGCTATCTTCTGCAGGACGGTAATTGCGAATGTATTCTCGCTCTGTTCGTCGTGAAACGCGTACGGAAAAATATACGTTCCGCGGTCGTAACTGGTTGTCGTTGGCGCAATGGGCATGGTCGCCACAAGCGTTGTCAGTAGTTCGTCAGACCGTTTCGCAAACTGGACGGTCAAGGCATTGATTTTGCGAATGAGAAACTCATCCATATAATCCACGCCTGTCACACGTACGCGCCGCTGTCCACGCTCGCCCGCCGCCGGAATAATGTCCTTGATGCGGTACAGCCAATAACGTGTGTTGGGTGAGGAGACCAGCTTGATACGCAGCCGCGCCCCGATAACCCATCCAGTCCGCACGTTGGCGTGGTCGGGCGAATAATAACCGTTCAATCCCGCACTGTTGGAAATGCTGTTATTCATTTCCAATTCCACCGTTCCCGGCGGCGCAACACGGTCAGTCACGGATGCGTTCTGCAGCCCCATTGTCCACGACACGCCCGCTGCCGACACCACATCGGAGGTGATGTCTGTCCATGCCGTGCCGTTATGATACTCAACCGTCAACGTAACGCTAGCCATTGATGTTCATCCGGCTGGCATAAGCCGCGGAGGCGAAATCATCCTGACGCGTGGATTGCCGCGCCAGGTATCCGGCGATTATGTCCAGCTTATTATTGGTCTGTTGTGTCGCCTGATTTAACGCTTGTATTTGCAGATTGCTTACGGCTTGGGTCTGTATCTCCCCAACAGACTCCTCGGCAATTTCGTTTTTGGTCAGCGGCACGATTACCTGGTTACGCTTTGGCGTTACAGCGCGGCGTGATAACCTGCCTCTGCCGATAGTATCGGAAATACTGACAGCCGATTTTCCAACTGCCGCCGAATCCACACCGGATAATAATCCCATCTCGAATACCCGGCGCGTAGTTTGAGCGTCCAATATTTCACCGCTCGGTAACAATAATTCGGAGTATGGCGTCAGCCTGCCGCCCGGCATATCGCCAACCAGTGTCGGACGGTCGCTGTACATCATACCGCCGCCAGCCCGTCCGCCTGCCAGAGGTCCGGTCAGTGTGTCTGATTGCTCATGCAGCCCACTTACGAATTGCGGCATCTGTCCGTGATAGCGGATATATACGTCCACATAGGATTCCGCCGACTGTCCGTTGAGCAACTGCAAATCGCCGGATACCTGATTGACAGCCGCCGCGTATTGCTCGGCGTTGATTCGTCCGGCAGTGTACGCCTCCGCCAGTTTAATTTGCGCCTTCGCCTGGTCTGCCGCCTGACTGGTAATCAGTCCATTCGCCAGCGCAAACTCCACCTTTTGCCGTTCCGTTGCGCCAGTCATCTCCAACTGCGATAACGCAAACGCCTGCGCCGATTTGTCCACCGATGATTCCAATTCGGATAACGCCCGCGCCTGTTCCTCCGCCGCGAATGTCCCGTCCCGAAACGCCTGCTGCAACTGCGCCACCGACTGATAATACTCCTGATTGGTAATTTCCCCGTCCTGTAACTGGTCTTTCAATTCTCCGACACGGGATTTGAATAACTCGGCGACAAACGCATTGTTATCGAACTGCGCTTTGATTTTCTCCTGCGACTCAGCCAGCGAGTCGTTTGTTTTCGTGATAGCCTGTCCGTATTTCAGCAGGTCGGCATAATTGACACTGGCGTCCTGCGCTGCCGCGCCGCCGCCCTCCAGCACGCGCTGCCACGCCAGTCCATAATTTTCAGCACGGATAAACTCATCAGCCAGACCGCGTATTTGCGCGTTGTATTCGGCTTGTGACCGCGCTGATATTCCAAACCGTTCCGCCAATTCTGTGCCGAGTTTGATTTTGTCGTGATACATTTCAAGATTTTCGTTCACGTCCAAAACCGCGTTTACCGTTGCAACCTTCCAGCCGTCCACTGTATCGCGTACATTATCAATTGCCAGACGGTATTTTTCATACCGGGCGATTTCCTCATCGGTCAAAATCAAATTTTGATTGACACCGTCATTGAGCGACAAAATGGCGTCTCTTCCCTGTGACAGGAAGTTAACCCAATTCAAACCGGCTTTGCCGAGATTTTTTAGGACGAACTCATTGCGTTCCTGCGCGTCTGTGATTTGTAGATATTCATCGGACAATTGCGCCAGCGTTTCTACGGTGGGAGCCAATCCGTTTTTCGTCAGGGCTTTGGTCGCCACCTCCACGTCCTGCGCGCCAATTTGGTAGTCATCCAACACCTGCAGCAGACGGGAGGTGCTTTCCGCTCCCGTGCCGGTCACATAGGATAGGTCGCGTACTTCTTCACTGTATTTGGCGGTGGTGGCAATTGCATTTTTGGCGACCGCCACCGCGCCGCCGACAACAGCCGTCCAACCCAATACAGGCAGACCGATACCGGACAACAGTCCGTTCAAGTTACCAAACGCCGCGCCCAATCCGCCAATGCCGGTTCCGCCGCCTTTATTCCCCTTGGCTTTCGTTGCGGCTTTTTCTAACTTGCCAAGGTTGGTAACTGCCGACGCGATGCCTGCCGCTGTCTTGTCATCCGCCTCAATGGTAATTCTAACACTATCCGCCATTAATTAATTTCTCCACATGCGCTAACAGCCGCGCCGCCTCCGGGTTATCATGCGCCCAGCGTCTCCAATCCCTCGACCGCTGCCGCTGCCGGTATGCGTTGACAATTGATTCCGCTGCCGCAATCCGATATATTTCGCGCGCGTACAATGGACGATTCAATACCGCCTGCGCTCCGTATCTATCCAGCAATCCAGCCAGTTGTAGTTCGGGACTTAGACCGCCGCCCTCTGCCGACTGATAGGCGGCGGTCAGGACTCGTTTGGGACTTCGGTCTCTCCGTTATAGATTTTGTACAGCTCATCCCACAGCCATGCAATCAGACGGCTGGAATCAGAGCGCGGCGTCATCGGAAATGTATCTGGTGTCGGCTTATCGTCCACGCCGGTTAAATGCCACTCCACCACACATGGCAGAATGGCAGTCAACCGTAAATAATCCAGTTTGGATAACCAGTATAATTTTTTGGTTATCGTTCCATTTTCATCTACAATGGACAGAAAACTGGACGGTTCGGTTTCCGCCGCCGCGTCTTGCGCGTCCTCAATGGCGCGTATATGCGAGTATAACAGCGGCTCATGTAGGATGACGTATCCTGCCCAGCGTTCTACGGGCGATTCGACTCGTTTCATGATTAGGTTTCAGCCGCTGTACCCCATGCCGGAGCCGCCGAGCCGGGAAACATGCGGAATTTTGCGGTGTATTTTCCAGTGTTCAAATCGGGCTGATAATCGAAACACAGAAATCCGCTGGTGGATGTGGAGGTAATGCCGAATTGCGGCTCGCCTGCCTCCCATGCGTGACGGATACCGACCTGTACATCCAGCGATAATGGAGTATTGCCACCAACGATACCGCTCAATATCGTATGCGAGCCGGACAGCGTGCCGGCAGTCGCAGCCGCCGATGTGTCGAACGGGCCCGAGATGGTAATGGTGCAATCCGGGTGAGCAGGCAATACGCCTTTGATAGCGTCCTGAAACGCCGTTAATTCCACCTCGTCATATACCAATCCAACGCCATTGATGGTATCCACCGGGATACTGCGCAGCGTCCCGCCGGAATCATCCACGCGGAAATCAACCCACTTATTCGTTGTACGTCCTGTTTGTACTGCCATAATTATCTCCTCTTATTAGTATTTCGCCCGGACAAACGCCAACGCGAATGTCACGGTTGTCGCCGTACCCAGCACAATCTGCCAGCGTAGATACTGGCGCACGGTCGCCGTCCGGCTCAACGCCACCACGCCATGTTTCGGCGTACTGCAATCAATGCTGCCGCTGGTCGCGCCGGACAGGTCGGCAAATGACCCGTTGCTGTTGGTCGCGGCGTCCTGTACCTTGATGGTCGCTGTGCCGTTGCCGGCAAACACCTGATACATCATATAACCGCCATACGCGCTCGCTCCGCCGTTGTCGTCAATACCCACCGCCGTATTGACTGCTGTTTCCGCTCCTTTGGCATGTAGCAGCCAGCCCCACGGATTAGCGTACAATAACGATGTCGCCGCGCTGGAGGTTTTGTCGAACGCAACGTTGACATACACGCCGGCGGCATTTGGTTCTAATTGATAGTCTTTCTGCTCCAGCATGGCGCAATATGCCGGGTCGCCCTGTGCCGGAGCCGCATTGATTCCAATGACCGCCATGACGGTGCGCTGTTGTCCGGGCGCGTTGATGACGGCATGTAGTCCGCTGGAGGCGGTATTATCCATCACGCCATTGAGCGTGCCAATGCCGAGTGTGGCATGTCCTGGCAGCGCGCCCTTGACCGCATCCGTAATGCAGGTCAAATCCGCATCATCGAACTGACACATCAGCGGGCCAAACGAGCGGGAGTATCCAGACAGGTCATATCCATCGACATATATTCTGGCGTGTTTAAGTACGGTTCTTCCTGCCATGTTTCAACTCCTTTTCGCGGGGTGATTCTTCCACAATGATTATTTCATCTGTTGTGTTGTTCGTCACTTCGACAGCGCATAATCCGATAATCAACCGGTCGGCGTCAGCGTCCTCCACGTCGATGATGTCGCCTTGTAAAAATGGAAGAGCGCGCCCATTGATTTCAAAAATACCGCTGAACAAAAAACGTATAGTTTTCATCCGTTGATGAACTCCGTGATTCTCAGTATGACCTCTGCGCCAAAATATTGATTGTTGGCAGCATCGGCAACAATTCCAATGGTTTTTATTCCGGCAAATTTCATATCAACGCTGTTGGTCGGCTGGTCGTTATCCGACATCTGTTCGATGATATACGCCAAGTTGTCCAGCAACGATGTAAACTCCTGCAATGTCAATACCTGACCGACGGGAGTGTGGAAATATTGCCACGTCATATCATATTCGATGTCCATTTTTTCCGTGCCCTGCGCGCCGAACGATTTCCGGCTGGCGTTCAACGTCGAAATGAAATCTGCCGCCTTCGGAATCCACGCCGGACAAACGCTAATGGCATTCACGGGAACATTATCCGTGTTGGCTGTATAAATGCCGCGTGACCGAAGGTCTATTTGAGCAATACTGCGGGCAACGGTTACAAAATTAACAGTAGTCATCCCAATTTGCCTCGTACCCAACGCATAACCGCCTGTTGCGCGGCGCGAATACCGCCAGTCATATTAGACATCACCCGCTCCAGCGCGCTTATCCATCCAATCGAACGCATGAAACGAGTGGGCGGATTGCCCATCGGATAAATCGCATACGGAACCTGTGTGGCAATATAGGCGCGCGTTCCCTGCGCCGGCGTCGCGTACCATGAGTACATCAGACGATATGTCCTGACGTACCGCTTCGGGCGATAGGGGGGATAATGCGCCAGCCCGCGTGATGCGCTTTTGTTGCCCATGACATAGCCGACAAATGCGTTGAGCGCGTATGGTTTCGCGCCCTCCGGGATTTCCTGAAACGCTTTGATCAACTCATCTGCTCCAACCACACGAATATTGAGAATGTCAGTCATACATACCGCCTGTATGCGCGAATAAAATCAGCAGCCAGCGGAGGAATGTCGCGCGGCGAAAGAACAATTCCGGATGCAGTAATTGTTTCCGTGTTGTTGGTTGATACGCCAAATCTCCGATTGTACGCCGCATTTGCAATCTCTATGCACGCATTTCGACATTCATCCATGATTTTCCAAATCGAAATGGAAATACCCGTCAGATGCGTTGCGGCAGTCGTTCCGTTGACGCCGCGCAAAATGGTCAATATGTTGGTGTCAATGGATGACACATATCCAATTTCATTGTCAAAACGAATCAAATCGCCAACGGAAAATCCGACATGCGTTGTGACCGTGTAATCCGTTTCGGACGCGTCCATTGCTTCATTAGCGGTGGTCGTGCTTTCCCACGCATCCGAATACCGATTGTGATAGCCCCAAAACCCGGCAATAGAGATGACCGATTCCGTATCTCCCGAAGCATCGCTTGTCCAATAGTACGTCGATGTACCATTCAACCGAACGCCGGAGTGTGGAGTGTTGTTTTTTGGAACCAGTTTATACTCCGTGCTGGGAATAACCGTACCATCCCCATTGGTCACTGTATCAACCTCCAACAGGTCGTTATCCAGTTTCAGCAAACGAACATCCAGACTGTCTCCATCAGGAACGCTGTAATAACGCGTTTCGTAGTACGGATAGAAATGCCGTCCGGTTTCTGAATCAATCAGCCGGCTGGCGGCGCGCAGAAGAAACTCAATTACCGTATCATCCGAAGCGTCCGCCCGGATTTCACCGCCGCGTGAACGCCAGTAATCCTTGAACTCCGCCAGTGTTGCGTATGCGTTCTGTGTTGTCATTGTATTATCCATTTTTGCCAGTCATCCCGAGGAATGACTTCTTCGGGGACATAAGTGTCCGGCGAAATATTCAGCATGGTCACGTTCGTCATCATGCCTCGAAACGTTCGGTATTCATCGAACCACGGTTCCTGCGGCTGTACCACGGCGGCGGTATCCTGTCCCCAAAAGTGGGCGCGGGTATCCTGCGGATTATGCTGCATACCGATAATCAACATGGTCGTAAATCCCATGTGCCACGCAATTTGAAACACCGCGCCCATAATGTAATGATAGGTGATACCGTGTTTAACCAATGCCTCCTTGTGGTTCGCCAATTGACCGCCAACATACAGATTTCCGCCTTGCCTGTGAACAAAGCGCAAAATATTTTTGCCCTGCTGTTTATCCCAGTCTGGCGACGGAAAAAACTTGGGAACATCACTATACACGGAACACACCACGTCACCATCCTCAATTCTCAACCGCTCATCGACACCGACGTAATAGGTGGGCTTCCAATCCCATTCGGTCTGTTTGTAGATGGTGTTTACACCGAATGATGGGAATGAAAACAACGGAGGCGGGGTGAGTTTGAGATTAGGCGCAACGCCGACAATCAAACAGGTCTGTCCGGCGTGTCTGTTCCAGCATTGCTCAATCGTCAACATAGACAATCACGGTTCCGCTCTTTGTATCTCCGCCGGATGCAATTACTGCCTTGATTCGTCCGTCCACAATAGGACAAGCCCGGTCTCCGCCGCTCGTTCCGGTCAACGCCGAGCCGTCGGCAACGGCGTGGACTAGATCACGCGGATAGAAAAACACATTGGCAGTTCCCGCGGTGGCTTTGGTCAATAACGGTTTGGACGAATCAGATTCACAGGTCAACGTCAGTGTCGCTCCGGTATCAATCGTCCCTGGCTGATATTGCACGGCATACATTTTTCCGACCACCGTGTCGCCAAAAGCGGACGCCGCGCCTGACGCGTTGGTTGTCAATGCAATGGCAATCCGTCTCATTTGACAATCCTCCGCTGTGGACGCGGTTTTTCTTCGGATTTTTTGTCTTCGACAACAGTCTCTTCAATAACCGCGACTGCTTTCCTATGTTCCAGCAACCATTGCGCCAGTTTCACATCCGCATCCACGACTTGTTCGGGGAAATAATGCACGCGTGAATCCTGATAATGTTCCAGCATTTTGACTTTCATCGTATCTCCTATGGTTCAGGAACCAGCAATACCTGTACGTAATATTGACCGTTTTCTGTTGCAGCCACGCCAGTGTGCCGAACGTGCAATGTAGTATTAGCCGGCAGCAGGTCGGATGCAATTACCGCCGTGGTTACATCGCCAATGGCTTTCGACACCTCCAGCGCAGTGGCGGCAACGATGGTGTCATCGCCAGCCGTCACTCCAAGTTTGAAATTCGCGGACGCCGCGCCGCTGGTATCGGTTGCCTCCGAGTATATCGCCCGTACATCGACAATGCGGGCGTCGAATGGCAGATTGCACAATTGATAATCCGCCGTTGTCCCCGCGCCATTGTCGATATTGAACGCCGCTGGAGTTATCACAAAAATATCCCGTTGGTTTCCACGGGCAATATATCCATATTTGTTTGCCATGTTTTCCTCGCTGCCTCCGTGTGGGCGGCAGTAAACCGCCCACACATCAGGCTGTCATATAGAGTTGATTTACACGCCCACGTTGTAGGTAATAGCGCTCGCCTCACTGTCGCGGTATGCCATTCCCCAACGTACCATCGCAACCACCTCCCACGCGTCAGCGTTGGAAATACGAGTGGTCTCCAAATTCATGCGCCGCTTGTACGCTTGCTTCCACTGGTCGAAACGAACCGCCAAAATCGAACCGGTAGTGTTATTGGACGTGGTGTCCTGGTCGATTTTGCCGGCAGTATTCGCCTTGCGGTCGGTCGCGTACCTGTGCATCTGGTACGCGTACAGAACCTGCGTATTATAGATGCGGGTCAGGAATCCATTTTCGATGGTCGCCGGTGAGAACACATCGCGCGTCTTGATTTCCGGCAAGTCCAGCGCAGCCCACATCGTGTTGTAGTCCAGAATGAACGCAACAGCCCGCGGGTCTGCGCCATTCAGTCCAGCGGTTCCCATAAGTTTGAGAGTATTCTTGAAATTCTCAACCACAAACGAGCCGCCGGCTGAAACGCTGTTTGCCGTATTGGTCACAAGAGCCAACTTGCGGAACCCATCCACCAACAGGAACGGCTCGGTTCCTGCCGGAGTACCGGCAATATCGTTGATGTTCTTGTTCGCTGATGTCTCCACGTCGCCGTCGATTGCCAGGTGTTCCAGAATTTCCGTACCAGACACGACCAATTTTCGGCGTGCCTCCGGTGCAAAGGCAATCAGTGAATCCTCGACCATCTCACCGGAATACAATACACGCGCGCCCAGTTTGCCGAGCGTAATCTGCTTGTTGGCAGTGGCAAATTGTGACGCGGTAACAGTGGCAGCCGGGACTTTCAGTGTGGCGTCAGAGGTAGTAGCCTCAGCCACCTTGTACCATGTCGGGTCGGATGATTCAAGCGGAATATACACACTGGAATATCCGTCAGGTACGACAGTTTCAGGGATGCGCCCAATGACCTGATTGTTGGCGCGAATACTCTGCCACATTTCCGATGAGTAGGCAGTTCCCACCCAATCGCTTCCGATACCGTTTCCGCCGGTATACATCGGGTCGGTCGCCGCTTTCACAGCGGCAGAGGTTCCCTCAGGGGTCGGTTCGATGCGGGTCGCGGCTTTGAATGCGTTTTTGACATAGTTCACTGCGCGCTGTCCCTCTTCGGTATTGGTGCGGTCGCTCAGTTCGCCGATTTTGAGCGATAACGCTTTGAATGCCGCGCCGGATACCGGCAGACCGCGCGACTGCAGGATGTCGATTACCAGAGCGGTTTCGCCAGCGTTGAGATTGTCGTACTTGTCGGTGTCGTGGAATACCGTTTGATAGGGAGCTTCGGCGTATTGCAACCGGCGCGCTTTGGCAGCCTCTTCCTCACGGGCTTTCTTGACGGCGTCCTGAATCTCCCGCTCGTGACGCTCTTTTTCCTCACGCTCCGCTTTTTCAAGCTGGCGTTCGGTTTCGATTTGCGCTTCCAGCTTGACCGCGTCCTTGTTGTACTGACTCATTTTTTCCACCTGTTCGTCAGATGGATTTTCCAAAGCGACCAGCTTTCGCAGTTCGCCGCGGATTTTTTGCAGTTTTTCCTCTAATTCGTTCATGATGATTCTCCTAATAGTTTTTCGATATTGGACAAATGCCTGTTTGTCTCCCGTTTGATTTCCGCAATTCTCGCGCGGTGCGCCGCGTCATCCGCCTCTGGCACATCGCCATGGATATTGCGCAAATCGGGGAACGGCAGTCCAGCATCCCGATACATTGCCTTCATAACCGGCATGGCAACCGCGAAAGGAGAGGCGGGCGTAATGTTCCCATTGCCGCGTTCCCATAATGACACCTCTCCCAAAGCCCATACCGCAATTCGTCCCGGTCTGTTTTTCTCATACTTAATCAATTTTCCACCAATGTCCAGCCGCGCCAAATGAGAAATAGAACCGCTGGACACAGACACCATACCGCGCTTGGCTGCATCCATGACGGTCTTGGCAGCCTGAACCGTCTTGTCCAAAATGACTCGTACATGCCAACCATCCACCATTTTTTTGAGCGTGCCGGCGACGCTCTTACCAATAATCAGCGGCTTTTCCTGCATCCGTTTTGCTCCCTGTTCAATGCCATGCTGATATACAATCAGCGGCGTTTGAAACGCATCAGGCATAATGTCCGTCTGCTCATCGAACCATTGCCCATCCGAATCCTTGACGTGAAACGGAATCGCCAGAACATCCAGTTCCCAATCGCCGACCGCTTTTATCGCGTTCCATAAAGTAGAATATTTCGCGGCGTTCTTTTCCGTCCACTGACTCATGCAGACCGCCACCGCCTGGTCACGGTCATCCCGCTCCGCTATCCTGACGGGGATGCACGCGCTCATCCAATCATCCATATTGTCGTATTGTGATATATCCGGCATGTTCATCATCCCAAAAAAATAGACAACTGAAAAAAACCACATTAACGGGGCTTTTCAGTTGTCTACAAAATGATTGTCTCAGACAACTCTCGTGATTATTTTATTGATAACATATTACCACAGAATCAAATGGAAATCAACTTTCCGTTTTTGTCGAATAATTTACAATCACAATTATACCCATGGCAGTCCATCGCCGCGCCCGGTTTTCCTGGAATGTAATCCCGTCCGATATACCATGACGCCCGATGGCTGCCGCCGTCCAGTTTTTTGCATGTGTCACAATGTACTTCCGTGTTTCCCAGCCGCCATGTCAACAACTGTCCGCCTTTGGCAGCCAGCACCGCGTGATTATAAATCTCACGCAATGTACTAGTATAACCGTCCGCCCGCTGCGTTGCCCATGAGAAATAATCGAAATCCGGCTCTTTTTTTAACATTTTGATTTGCTCGAACAACGAGTCAATATGGGCATATTCCTCATTGACGCGGGCATTGAACCATGACAATAATTCCGCATCCAACGGCGGCGTCTCACCGCCGTCCTCCCAGCCAGTATCTACCGCCGCGCCAAACGCCTCTGTCGCGGCGCGCTTGAATGAGTTTCTTGCAGCCACCAACGACCCACCCTCGAAATACAATACAATCGCATCGATAATAGCGTCGTTATAACGCGCCCGGACGTCAGTCAAGTCGGATTCAGACTTCAACGCGCCCGCTTTGACTGCGTGAACAATCACATCAAGCGGAATATCCACTTGATATTTATACAGATACTCAATGGCGTTGCGTATGCCGTTCGTCATCGCAATGTCCTCAACGTTTCAATCAAACCACGCAAAACCAGCTCCGCCTCCGGTGGCTGCGGCATTACATCCCGGCGGGCAGTATCAAATACTGCCTTGACCGCCGTTTCTGATAAGCAGCCGGGCAGACGTTTCTCGACATATTTCACAATGTATTCCGGAATGGTGTCGCTAATGAACTCAGTCTTTTTTCCAATCAAGCGCAACGCTTTTCGTTCCCAGCGTCCAAGTTCATCCAAAACTGCTTTTGTTGCCTGCGCCTGTTTTTCTTTTTCCTTCTCCTCATCCGTTATTTTCTGTTCATTGGTGTTTCGTTCCAGTTCGTCATTATTAAATTCCGCATCGGCAGGTTGAACGGCAGACGCCGTAACCTGCGACGGAAATAATTCGTCCCGCTCGTCTCCAAGCGGCTCCTCGTTATAATATTTTTTGCGGATTTCGGCGATAGTATGCGATTCACTATATAGCCGCTGTTCGTCCATTTGTAACTGACGGTCTACCACACGGATGTCATCAAACTCACACAATAGAGGACGCCCTCCGTAACGCGGCAGGATTTCATTCGTCACCTTTTGCGATATCAGAATGTGTTTTGGGTAAATAGTCCGTTCGTTGAAAACCGCCGCGCCCGTTCTTGAATTTGCTTCGGTTGCGTTTTCGCTTAACATGGATACCATTCCCGGCGCGAGCGTGTTCCAAATCTCATCCCGGTTGAACATGCGCCCGTTGAGAAATTCCATCTCCTTCTGACTGACCGCGTTCTGCATCCATTGTACCGCGCCCTGTCCGACGCCGCGCAGCATCAGTAATTCCCGTTTTTTGGACGCCTCCCGCGTATTCTTTTTTATGTCATCCCAGGTCGTGTCGGCAATCATTTGTTCAAACGTCAAGATACCCGGCAGGCGGGCGTTATATTCGCCAAAGAATTTTGTATTCCACTCCTGCATCGCCAAATCCATCTGGGATGTCATGGCAATGGACTCAATAGCCGACAATCCGACAAAACGACTGAATGGATTGAACCTGCGAAAATGACAAATCTGCCATTTCTCCAGAAATATTTCCGTTCCGTTGCCAGGGTTGTATTTGTATCCGCGAATGTACATCCGCCCGTCCGGAATGGGTTCTATCATGTGAGACGGTATTAGCCACAATTCGCTGGGCGGTTCGTTTTCGCTGTCACAACTGAGATACCAATACGCATTCCCGGTCAACATCATCATGGAAATCGTTCCGTATAAAAACTCATAACGAGAGTCAAGCGGATTCGGATGTAATAATAACATCTCGAACTCGTGATGTGGTATTTTTTTCGGCTCGACTCCCGACACAATGCGCTTGACGCTTAACGGAGTCAATGCGGCTGCCGAGGCGGTGATGTCCACCGCCTGTAATACCCATGACAGTTTGCGGAATAAATCGGCTTGATTTTCGTACACCGCAGGATTGGGCAAGTTCCATTTCTCGACATCTGCCGTTTCCAACAGAAATTTCGGAAGATTTTTCATGAAGTCGGCTTTAAGAGCCTCCATCATCTCCGCATGTTCCCGGCGCGTTATCAGTCCAAATAATGCCATTATCTCATCTCCTCGTTATACCCAATCCACCAGTTTCGTGGCATCCGGTCTGCCGTCAACATACATGACTATATACCGCATAGAGTCCATACCATGATCATTGATTTTGACGGGTTCCTCTTTGTTCGGCTTCCCGTCATCATACTTGCGCCACGCATACCCGGTAATTTCCTGCTCCGTGCAAAATGGTTTTTTGGCTGCTTCCAACAATTCGTCCACGCGCACCAGAGCATTGCGGACAAAGTACAACCGCGGCTTACCGTCCGGTTGCACCGCCAAGCGCGATTTGACCGCCTGAATACCGGATGATACGTCCTTATATGCCGGCGTTGTACTAATGCCATGCCGCTCCATGGTCGCCCTGTCCTCGGCGTCATGGTCGGCAACAGTCACCTCAATCGATTCATCTCCGGTCAATCGCAGGATTTGACGCGTTAAGTCCTCCACCAGACGCTGCGTGACGTATAACTCACGATATAGATACAATCGCCCATCAGCATCCATGCCCCACCATTGACAAACAAACGGATTAGTATATCCAAAGTCCACCACACGAAAACGCCGGATGAATGGAGGCACTTTGTCGGCGTCGATACAATGCACAAGCGGGTCATACTCATCATATATCGCGCCCTCCGCCTGTACCCATCTGCCGTACACCAAACGCTCTTTCAGCACACCGGTCATCTTCTGCAGGTTGTTGATGTACGCCGCTGAGTTGTTCGGATTGTCCGACGCGCTGCTGTAATATACTGCCGCGCCGCCGCCTTGTATCAGGTCAGTGTAAATCCAATGGGTCGGCGAATCAGGATTGGTAGTCAGGATGATTTGCTGCCAGTCTGCCGCCGTATGTCGTACGCGTCCAATGATTTCCTCGTAATCCTGCCGTGTGAATGCGTTTGCCTCCTCCAGCCACGCGCCATCCAGCCCACCATCACCGCCAATAGAACGCGCCGCCTGCCGCTGCCGTTCATCATACATTCCGGCGGAATAAATCATGGACTGGTTGGGGTACAGGAACGTACCATTCGAGACGTTGAACTTGATACGCTTATCCATGCCCATGACTGTTTTCCACATGAACGGAATGATGGAATGTCCGTTCCACTCACGCGCTTTACGACAAATCAGCCAGGTGGAACCCGGATATTTCCAACAATACATATTGACCTTTTCGGCGGCACAGCGCGATTTACCTCCGCCCGCCGAACCTGTCAACAAAAGCGTTTGTGATTTATCAGCCAGCGGCTTAATCTGCCATGGCAGCGGTTTATATGGCGCAATGACGGTCGTCATGAATTATCTTCCCATTCGTCCGGTGAAAATCCAATATAACCTTTGACCGGCTCGCCTCCACTGGTAATATCCACCAGACTTTGCACTTTCCCGTCAGCGCGTTCCATTAATTCTTTCCACAATCCAGAGGATGGCTCGAACATCAACGCGCTGAAAACACGCGCGGTCACGAGATATTTCATTTGGACGCCCTGAGGCAGTTTCGCTAACATTTTGCCCAGGTCGTTATCCCTGCCGACAAACGCGATAATATCGGCGGGATACATATCACCCACCGCCTTGATAATAGACGCCCAGGACTCGCCGTCTTTTGGACGCCCGGAGGGGTTAGGAGACTTGCCGCCTTTCACCCACGCCGGATTACCGCGTTTGCGTTTTTTGCTTTCCATTTGTTAGCAATTATTTCGTCACCGCTTGCAGTCAATCAGCGCGTACGGCTCGAAAATACTGCCGCCGGTAGTCGAAAACTTGACCTCAATGCGATAAGTAGTATTGACAGTCATACCCTTGCATACCGGCAGCGTGATGACCTGTCCGGCGATGGACGGCGTACCGGACGGGAACAACGTGCTGGTAACGTCCGTGTAGGTTTCATATCCACTGACGCTATAGGCTGTGACGGTTGGTGTGCCGGTAGGCACGCCCCAGGTAGAGGGGACGGTCAAAGTGTAAACAATCTCCTCGTCCGCTCCCTGTTCCTGCCTGCCTTGTTTGATTTCGCGTACCGACGCCATGTTACACCAGAGTCATGATACCGTTTGCGCCGAATTGTAATGTGTAATTGCCGCCGTTGGAGTTGGTGGCAATTTCCCAAATGATACAATGCCATTTTGTGGCGGTAGTATCGTCATATAAAATGGCGCGTTGAATGGTTGCTGCGCCGAGACTTGTCCACGACACATCCGTTCCATCATCATCCCATTTCGCCCAATCGTTGGTGTCATCCTGTGTGACAACCGCCGTTCCGATGGACTGTCCGCCCGCCGTATAGTTTGCCGCGCTGATTTCGTTGGTGGTGCTGTACGCCGGGTCTGCGCCGTCGATTTGCGTGGACGAATACGCGTCCGAATACAGCGCAACTTTGAACGTATCAGCGGTACAACTGATGGTCTTTAGCAACAGTTGTTCCTTGAAATTGTTGACTACGTGTGCATCGCCTTCTGCCATTGTCTCATCTCCTCAATGTAGATTATCTGAATGCCCGAACAGTCGGGCTGTTTTGAGATTGACCACCACCGGCGGAGGCGTGCCGGTAATGGCGGTAATCTGCGCGTCGATCTCTGCCAGTTGCCGCTTATATTCCTCCAGCGCAGAGCGGCGCGTTTCGGGCGTCTCTCCCAGCCGAATAACCTCCTCGTCATCCATCCGGTCAAGAATGGAGATAAATGTCCGGCATAACCCGCGCCGGATATGTAATATCCTGAGTTGCGCATTATCTGTCATCGACACTCCAATCCAAGTCTCTATCATCCAGCGTCCAATTCAGGGCGCGGTCATCCAGCGTCCAATTCAGGGCGCGGTCATCCAGCGTCCACGCCCGTACAGTGGCAATCAACTCACCGAGGGCGGACACATCGACCGCCTGTCCTCCGGCAATCAAAGCAGCAGTATCCAACAGGATGGTTACGCCTCCGGGTACGACGGCGATGGTCTGTCCGTCCGCCTGTACCGACGCCGTATCCAGAACGACAAGCGCCGCGCCGGGAACAACGGATAACGCTGTACCATCGGCAAGCAGGCTGGCGGTCTGCAGCGCTGTAGACACCGCGCCGGGAACGACCAACAGAGAAACGCCGGAGGCGGTCAAACTGGCGGTGTCCAACGCGGTGGATACCGCGCCGGGAACGACTGTCATGGATTGTCCATTGACAGAGATGACCGCTGTGTCCAATGCCACAGTATACCCGACATGGACGGAAAGCGTCTGCCCGGACGCGGTCAGCAGGCTGGTGGAAAGTGTAATGGTGCGCGCTCCCGGAACAACCGACAATGCCCGCCCAATAGCAGAAACTACCGCCGAACTCAACGCCACCGCCGCCGCACCAGGAACGACCGTCAACGACTGCCCGGAGGCGGAAACGCTTGCCGTATCCAATGGTATGGATACTGTGGATACGATGGACGCCGCCTGACCCAAAGCCTGCGCCAGCGCAGTCGCCAGCGACACAGACACCGCGCCGGGAACGATGGTCAGCGGCTGCCCGGAAGCCGAAACGCTCGCCGTGTCCAGCGTAATGGACACCGGGCTGGACGTATCCGGAATGTACAACGGCAGCCCAAAAAAATAACGACGGTTGGAGACATAATTAAATAATGTCGGGTCTGCCTCATCGGTCAGCGTCCCGGCTGCCGTCCAATTGTTGCCGCGGGAATACTCCATCAGCCGGGCTGTCCCGCGGTCACGGAATGGAGACCAAACACGCAAATCATTGGGATAAATCGGCTCGAACTGCCCCATCTGCCGGATGATTTCGTTCGCCGTCAATACCCGCCGCCAAAACATGAAATTGGACACGCGTCCGTTGAACAGATATTGATTGATGGAATAAATCGCTCCCATCTCCTCGCGCGTGAACGCAGCGGTTCGTCCCGTGCGGTCATAGGCATTTTCGGTATCCAGCACACCGTTGACGTAGACCTTGAATCCATTGACACCCAGCGAGCTGTTGACCCACGCGATGTAATACCATGTGTTCGCGCTCAACGTCGTGCCGGGCGAGCTGAAACCGGAATCGATGGAATCGCCGACGTAGGACTGCAGCCGGTTGGAACTGTCGATAAGCACCGCGTCGATGTTGGTATTCCCCGCCGTGTCGTTGGTGTTGAGCGTATAGAGCGTACCGTATGCCGACGGCGTGCCGACGCGGTAAAACCACGCTGCGGCAGTATATAAATCATCGCCGTCCACGTCCGGGTTGCTATGTAACACCCGGTCGGAAGTACTGTCGAAACGAACTGCCATGATTACACGGATTGCGCCCAGACAGGCAGCATGGTGATGGTGCTGCCGCTGGCGGGAAACGCCTGATCGGAATTATTGATAACGTACAGCTTGAACTTGCACGGCGGCAATAGCACCGGCTTGTTAACCGAACCGTCAATGCCAAGAGGAATCCGCTGCGTGCTGGTTGTAGCGTATACCGGGAAACCGCCGATGTACATGCTGTTGGCGATGAACGTCGCGCCGCCGCCGGTATAAGCGTAATTCGTCCCGTCAATCGCCGGGACAAGATAGGCATTAACCAGTTTGCCAGTGGTTGGGTTCGTCCCGAATGTCACCGTCAACAGAAACAATCCATAGATGTATAGGTTCGTTCCGTTATCGTATTCCGTACACAACGCGCCGCCCCCATTAGTAAGGCTGTTGAGTTCCGTGCTTGCCAGCGTCGCCACGCTGGTTGTCTTGAGTTTGATATCTGCCATATTACCTCGCTATATTCCGGCATTATAACATTATTTGTACACCGTTTCGCCCGATGATTCGATGTACGCGACCATCCGGCGGAATACGGTAATCCCGTTACGGACATCACAGCGGCAATATGACTCCATGTCCGCCAGCGTTTGCGGGTCGCCGGTCTCGACAATGCGAATCCAATCCTCACGCTCCATATTACGTTTTGGACTGCCGCCAAGTTTGGGGGCGATAAAATCCAATCCATTACTCATGAAATCGAAACGGGCTTTGCCCCACACCTTTCCCCAATTTTTACGACCACACTTTTTACAGTTGAGTATAGAGTACCGTCCTTATCACGGATAAAACGGCGATAGAATACTCTCTACAGGCTCCAATAATCGTTCCTCGATATACACTCTGCCGCCGCGTCCTATCAGGAGATAGACCGCCCTCCCGCCGAATTGCGGGAATGGGTCGATCCTGTATCCTCCAGACATGACGGGAATCGGCGTAGAATTGGTACACCAATGACATAATGTTTTGTCACGAAATAGGTCTGCGGCAGCGGGAAGCGGTTTACTCAAATCGACGGCGGCAACCGGGAGATACCATTTTCCGCCCAGCATCTCACGCTCTCCAATGACTTTGACTGTATTTCCGCCCAGCACCAGATTCTCTTGCTGGATGCCGCCTTTCGCCGCGCCGATATTGATACCCAGCACATAATCAGCATATCCCTCCTCGCGGCTCCTGCCGTTGGTCAGCGCCCGCCCGGAAGCCGTTAAACTCTTCCACGACTGCCGCGCCGCTTTGGACTGAGAGGCAGATAACGCCTTCGATGATTTCCCATATTGGGCAATACAGTTGAGATCATACCAGAGATACTGCGCTTTTTTGACCAGCTCGAAAAACTGGTCGAAATAGGTCTTGTTCGTATCCGGCAGCCCGCCAGGATACCCGTATGTCGGCGGCTTGTAATCGACAGACAACATCCTCGGCATCCCATCGCTCGTCCGCTCCCAATCCCATTTGACCCGCGCCCAATAGGGGATGGTAACGACCGACGGCTGGCGGACGGTCATCAGAAGATATTGGTCAACTGTCAGCGTCATTTGGGCGTCAACTCCACGTTCTCATTGATTACCTGCGCTCCGTATCGTTTGCCGTCCACATCCAGCGTGATATCGGAGACCAGCGTCACATGCACGGAAGCTGGCGGCTCCAACACCGGAGGGTCGGAGGCTTCCAGATATGCCATGCCGCACCAAACCGGAGGCTGAGGCAGTTCGACAAATCCACCGTTGCGGTACACCCGATTCAACAGCACAAACCCGCCGGACTCTTTGGACGTTTCGACATAATCCCCCACAAGCACGTACTGCGTTACGCCATTAATCTGCGCCGCGGGCGACGTGCTGCTTGCCGCCGTCCGCATGGTAATATTTCCAATCGCTTTATACCAAAGCATTGTCGTTCCTCCTCCTGTCAATTCGTTTAAGCGCGCCGCGCTGATAACGTAATTCAAATCGACCTCTTTTTTGCCGACATCGTTGGGCGACACTACTGCCGCGTCACCGTTGGATGAAAACTGCCAGAAATCCCATGTCGTAAATCCCTGTGGCAGCGCGGGACTGGTCACGCCATAATTGGCAAACCAAAACGCCGAAAATTTCTCACGCAGCGCATCCGGCATCCGTCCGAATTGATTGGCGTATCCCTCCGCCGTATAGAGGATGGGCTTGCGGACGCCGAGCCGCAATAACTCGGTCACGTAGATATCCAAATCCGACCAGGACGGATTCGATTGCGCCCCCCCCCAATATGTCCACTCGAAATCGATGACCGGCGGCAAAACGGACGGATAGCTGTCCAATAATGATTTCATTGCCTGCGCCTGCGCGGTACAGGACACATTGGCATGACGATACAACCACTGATAGGGCGCGTGAGGCAGTCCGGCAGCCAGCGCACGCTGCCGGTTTTCGGCAAAATACCGCGTGGACAACGTGCCGTCCAGCCCCTTGATAAAAACAAAAGACGCGCCCAAAGAGCGCGTTACAGACAACGATACATTACCATCCCAGTGGGAGATGTCCACGCCCCAGACGCGGGAAAAATCCGGCATGGATAACGCCGTCACCGCGCCCAATACCGCAGAGTGCATGATGCGATTTCGTTCGCGGCTGTTTTCGTCATCGTAAAACAATGAATGAATATATTGTTTGATTCTGTCGATTACCATTGAATATACCTGCTAATCACACCGCCCGCTATAATCAAAATAATTGCCTGTAGAATTTGCCATAACCTGTCGCCCCATTTGACTCCCCCTTGACGTTCCTTATCAATTTCATTACGCCACGATTTGAGGGACGGCTGTCCGTTTCCGACAATGACGTATTCGTACAGCATTTTTACCTGCTCGAAATACTCATCGGATAATTTCTTGTCGATGCTGGTCAGCAGTTTGTGCTGTTCCTGCTGCTGCTGTTCGATAACGGCTATTTTTTTACTGTGCTGATTCAGCCGCTTGTTGATTGCAGACAACGATGGTGTCGCCATGGGATAATATATATTGCCGCGCAGCCAGTGGCTATTTCCCGGCGAAAGGAACCGGTTTAAGACTGGAGCTGCGCGGCAGGCAGACTCTCCGCCGGAACCCCCTCAAGGAGAAGGGCGGAGAGGAACTGCTATCATTTTTTGGGAAACATCCGGCGGTACTGTTTGTACAGACCGAATGCGCCCAATACGACCACCAGCAAATTCAATAACGCCGATACAATCCCCTCCAGGTTGAGGGGAACCTTTGCTAGCAGCGCATTCAGGATGACCATGACCGCTGAGAACAACGCGGCGGTAACGGCAGCCTTATGTCCTTGCAAGTCGAGTCCAAGTTTGGCAAGTTGTGTCAATAAGAATACGACAACAATTTCAATGCCAATTTGGATTAAACTTTGTAATTCCACCGGGATTTCAATGAGCGACATTTTTATCTCCTTCGCTTGTGATGATGATTCTAGTATACCACAAAAGAACTCAAACGGCGTCCACCAATACACCATACAGCCCGCGGCGGGCGCGTCCGTTGACAGTCTCGCCTGTCGTGCGCAATGTCACCACCGCCATGCCCAGGAAATTCGAGACAATATCGCAGCGTATCCAACAGGTACCGCGAATGTACCAATGATATTCCTCACCGGCTTCCTTCATCTATCTCCTGCTGCAGTCTGCCCAAGAACAAATTACGGGCGCGTATCAGTCCTGGCGACGCGCCCCGATACTCGAACAAGTCGGCACGCCGCCGGATGACATCCGCTAATTTTCGGACATCACGCATCCACAATGCGCGTTCGTCCTCCTCCGCAACTTCGATGTCCCTCTCCATTTCGTGCGCCGCCTGCCCGCCGTCCAGCGCGAGCAGTAATCGCTCCAGCACCATTTCGGGCGCAAGCTCATACCATTTCATCGCCCGCGCCGCGCGCAACAAATGGTCGTAGGTCAATTTGTCCACTGACCAAATGTCCGCCAGCGTCCAGCGGCTGCCGCGCTCGTCCAGCGTATAACATCCATCGCAGGCGCGTATCATCCAGCCGACTTTCGCCCAGTTTTCCAGCGTATCGCGGGAAATTCCGATACTATCGGAGATTTGCGCCGCCGCACCGCGTCCGCTGCCCACAACCGCCTCCGCCGCAAGACACAGCTCCCATAAGGAGGAGTTGGAGGAACGCAGGTCTTTTTTATAGCGGGCATATACCCGCTCGAAATGTTTCCACTCATCAGTCATTTACGCATTGCACTCGCCAACGACCACAACACAGCGGCAATAATCAACGCAATAACACCGACCATCGCATCACTCATCGATATATCCTCCACGGGCGCGTATCAGCCGCTCACGCTCCTGTTTCGTTGCCCGTTTATCCAGTTTGTCCAAGTGCAAAAACCGTTCCCATAACACCATTTTGGCGGGACTGTATCTGCCGTCTTTATCCGGTTTGCCAATGGCATACAACAGGCGGGATTTCTCCTGTATGCGCTGCATCTGCGCGGCGGTTATCTCCTCCTCAATTTTGTCGGCGTCCTCAATATAATCGCGCCGATGGAGAAACGACGCGATTACCTGATACAGCCCAAACAAAAATACGCCGCCCAGGATGAATCCAAAATCCGGCAGTCTACCGGACAACCCGGCGTCAATACCGGCATACAGCCCGACGCCAACAATGAACACAATTACCCAAATCATTGAACGTACCAATAAGCAAATGAACGCGCTTTGTCTTCTGGAACCTGACGCGAAGAGCGAATGTCGCTCGTCAAATAGGTCTCACGCAGAAACGTTCCATCGCGCTGCGGAACAAGAACTTCAATATACTCCCCGCTTCGACTTACCTTTCCGGCGGTTTTTCGTCCGTTTTTCAATTCGACAATTTCCCAGTTCATAATTTCTCCTTTTAGCGTAGACACAAGTCCGCGTCAGCCAACTTCTGTAACGTAGTAACCTTGACGGCGATATTCAACTACCTGCGCTTCAGTGAGCCACATAATGCGGGCTAACGGCTTTGCGTTACTTGCGCGGCGATTTTGTAGAGCGTGCTAATTTGATTGCAGCTTTAGCCGCGTCAAGTGCACGCTTTGTTCGGCGGCTTGGTTGCCAACCGATTTTTTCGTAACACCTACCAATCGCCAAAATTTGCCTTGGCGTTACTGTAGAGGGTAGCGAAATAATTACGCCACGCCCATTACCGAACTCATCACGTTCGCTAAAAGATAGTTTCATTGAGAAAATCTTCACGCGCGTCATTCGCAAGCAACGACATAAACTCAATGCGCTCCGCTTCGGACGCGCGGAATTTTTTCAAGAACGATTTTTCGGGAGCAGGCTTTCGACCTGCTCCCTTGCGCTTGCCGCCGTGTTCTACCGCCTCTATACTGTCACGAATAACTATTAGGTCGTCAATCAGAATTTGCACAGCCTCGGAGTTTGAGAAGTGAAAGCGAAGAAAGCAACCAACTTCATCCGTGGATTTACCAATGCGACCAAGTACAACCTCACCAATAGGGTGCTCGTCTTGGTGAATAAACGCCATGCCACTATCGAAGTTTTCACCTTGCTCGACTGTTCGCATGACGCCTACTTTGCCAGAACCAAACTCGACTATTTTTGTTTCAGACATAAAACTCCTTTGCCCGCGAAGGGCGGTAGAACGG
>Ga0209172_10002950_pt1 | contig 27827 bp, 21 predicted proteins | sample LarsenN4metaG_FD_184113 | JGI IMG/M metagenome (GOLD analysis project Ga0209172, IMG submission 184113) | Hot spring sediment bacterial and archeal communities from British Columbia, Canada, to study Microbial Dark Matter (Phase II) - Larsen... ... | reverse complement strand
GAAACTGCCGTCGTGTCGACAGATTTCAACCAGGGCTTTTGCTTGTGGGGCTTTGGCTTTTGCTTGTGGGTCGGACCACGCCAAGTACCCGTGCCCCCGGCGGGGTCAGGTCTTGCGTTGAAGCATGATGCGCTATTTCAAGACCTGACCCCGAGCGCCCGGAAGTGACGAGAGCGGGTGACAAGAACAAGCTGCCCCCGGCGGGGTCATGCCCCCGACGGGGTCAGGTCTTGCATTGAAGCATGATGTGCCCCCGACGGGGTCAGGTCTTGCATTGAAGCATGATGCGCTATTTCAAGACCTGACCCCCGAGCGTGATGCGCTATTTCAAGACCTGACCCCCGAGCGTGACCCCCGAGCGCGCAGGCGCCCCGGTTAGTGGCGGCGTCGCAGATAGCACGCTAACCACGCGTTCGATGGCGACGCGCAACGGCAGCGCGCGACATCAACGCGGATGTTGAAGCTGTAGGAAAACCCTGGAACTCCTGGGCAGATCGGCCGTACTAGACAGAATGGCTTCCTGTGTTGGGCGGGCCCGCCTCCTCGGTACTAAATCGGGGACAGACCACCATTTCCCGCTTTAAGTTGTGGAAGCCGTGGTCTGTCCCCGATTTACGATTTAGTTTCGCGCGGCGGACAAGGCCGCTCAGCCGGCAGCCTCCCGCGCGACCACCGTGGCGTTCCGGCGCCGCAGGACCCAGTAGGCGACGAACAGGCCGACCGCGGTGCAGGCGAGCCATGCGAGCCGGCGGTCAGGGTGGAGCAGGACGACCAGCGCGATGGCGGCGAGCACGATCCGAAAGGGCACGTCGATTTCGCGGCGCTCGGCGAAACGTGCCTGGATGCTGAAGGTGATGCCGATCGTCGCGACCGCGATCAGCAGCATCGCGCCGAGCTGTGCGACCCCGGGCTCCAGGACGAGCTCGGGCCGGGTGAATACCCCGGCCATCAGGACGAACAGGGAGACGCAGATCGTGATCGCACGGAACAGCGTCTGCAGGAACGGCGCGTTGGCGATCTTGGAGGTGATTGCGGCGGACACGGAAGTAGGCGGCGTTACCTCGCCCCAGACCGCGAGGAAGAAGGCGAAGAAATGGACGACCCACGGATCCACGCCGACCTTGATCATCGGCGGCGCGACCACGAGCGCGGTGATGATGTAAGTCGGCGCCGGCGGCAGCCCGGTGCCGAGCAGCGCACCGAAGAAAAAGGCGACGAGCGCCATGGCCGCGAGGTTGATCCCCGCCATCTGGATCAGAATCGCGCCGATCTTCGTCGGCACCCCGGTGATGACGAGCGCGCCGGTCATGATCGAAAGCGTCGCCAGCAGCAGGGTGAGGTCGGCGGTCATGCTCGCGAAATAGTCGACGAAGCGCCCGAGGGGGGTCATGAGCGCGCGCCACGTCCGCCCCCGTGACCGCGCCACAATTGCCAGGTGGGCGAGGAGGAGGACGGCTCCGACGGCGATGAAGACGTAGAGGGCGGCGAACATGGGCGCGAGGTGCAGCGCTCCCATCACGCCGATCAGCCCGGCGACGACGCAGACGAACGCAGCGATATTCGCCCAGTCGGCTGCGCCCATCGGCTGCGCCACGGCCATGCTGAGGCGCGCGCGATAGCGCGTCGAGAGCAGGTAGACCGAGACGCTGACGCCGATGTAATAGATGATCGCCGGCGCGTAGCCGCGCGCGACGACATCGAAGTAGCTGCGTCCCAGGAACTCCGCCATCAGGAACGCCGCGATGCCCATGACCGGCGGCATGAGCTGACCGCCGAGCGAGGAAGCCGTCTCGATCGCCGCCGCGACCACCCGCGGCATGCCGGCGCCGATCATGGCGGGGATCGTCGCCGAGCCTACGGTGATGGCGTTGGCCGCGCCGCTGCCGCTCACGGTGCCGACGGCCATCGAGCCGATCACGGCCGACTGCGGCAGGGCGTGCCGCGAGCGCGCGGCAATCTGCTTGGAACCCTTGAGTATCGACTCCACGCAGCCGAATGCGCGCAGCGCGGCGAGCACGAGAATGAAGGAGCCGATCAGGGTCAGCGCGAGCTGGGGCAGGTTGGAGAAGATGCCGGTCGACATCTCGACGCTCATCGCGCTGGCGATGCGCTCCCAGGTGAGCCCCGGGTGGAAAAACATGCCGGGCACCACCGAGCCGTACACCGCGTAGAGGATCAGCAGGATGTTGAGGACGAACAGCGCCGGGTGGCGCTTACGCGTGTACTCCATGATCAGCGCCACCATCAACGCGCCCATGACGAGATCGGTCTTGCTCCAGACCCCGGCGCGCACCGTGCCGATCTCGAAGTACTCGACGTGCATGTACACGGCGACGGCGATCGAGATCGCGATGTAGACGGCGGCGATTGCGCAGTTGGCGATGGCCGGGAGCCGCGGATAGAGGTCATCCTGGCGCAGCGCCTCCAGCGTGTACAGGATGAAGGTCACCGGGACGAGCGTGATCGCGAGCAGCGTCGGCCCGCCCTCGCTGGTCCAGTAATAGACGAAAAGATAGACGAAGAAAAAGACCGCGGTCAGATAGTAAAGCCAATCGACGACGGCGCGAGCCCGAGGCGCGGCGGAAGCGCTCATGTCCGGGAGAAGGTTCGCATGGTCGCCACGGAACGGGCACGCCGACGTGCCCGTCGCCCCAGTGGATTCACGCGGCCCAACCTACTTCTTCGCGACCCGGGCGTCCCACTTCGCGTCCCACACGCCCTTCTCGCGCATGTACTTCGCGAGCCCCGGATGGATCGGCAGGAGGTCTGCCGCGGACGTGACCCCCAGCCGCTGGAACCCGGGCATGTCCCTGGCAATCTGCGCGTAACTCGAGTCGGCCTTGGCGAGCTCGCCGACGTTCTTCTCGATCACGGTAAGCATGCGGTAGACATCGCTCTCGGGCACCTCGAGGCCGACGTGAAAACCGTAGTAGAACGGCAGCAGCACCACCTTGTCGGCGTGAACGTCTCGCTTGAACACCTCGGGCTTCAGCTCGAGGACGGCGAAGCCCGCCTTCTTGAGCGCGGCAATCTCCGCGGCGCTCGGATTGACGGCCGCCCAGTCCGCCGCAAGCGAGGCCTCGGTGATCCAGGGCGGCACTGCGGCTTCGCCGGTGGTGTAGAGCCCGAACCCGTCGATCCCGCCCGCCTGGAGTAGCGACCCGGCGGCGGACAGATCAACCTGGCGATACGTGTACTTCATGCCGAGCGCCTCGAATGCCCGCTCAAGCTGGGCGCGCGTGTCCCATGGCGGCATCCCGGTGAAGAGGGCCTTGCCGGCGAGATCCCGCCAGCTCTTGTATTTCCCCTTGTCGCGCGCGTGCACGGCCATGCCCATGTCGGTGGTGTAGGTCCAGAAGGACTGCACCGGCTGGCGCTTCATGCTCGCTTTGAAGCCCTTGAAGCGCTTGGTGTCGTTTGCCAGCTCGTAGAAGGCGATGTCGGAGCCGTAGTAGCCCTCGAACTGGCCCGTGGCGTAACCCTTGACGGTCACGATTGCCCCCGGCGTCGGCTGCACCGTGATCCGGTAATTCGGCATCTCCCGGTTCAGCAGTTCGGCGAGAATGACGAGCGCCTTGTGCCCGGCCGAGCCGACTGCCGAGGTGCCCCAGGGAATCTCCTTCACCTGTGACCACGCTGCAGTGCCCAGGGCCGACATCACGCCCGCGACGAGCAGAACAACCATACGTCTGAACATGGCTGAGACCTCCTTTGATGGTGAGGGAAGGTTCTGCCGCCCTTCCTTGACCCCCATTGTATTACAACGGCAATCGTGGCGAGCGGCCGGAACGGATCACGGTGGCAAACGTTCTTGCCGTCACGCCGGCGGCGCCATGGATGCCGCCCTGCGCATCCTGATTTCCTCGATGAGCGGGGGCAGCAGCTCGCGATAGTCTCCGACCAGGCCGAAGCGCGCGTCCTTGTAGATGGCGGCGTCACGGTCGGTGTTGATCGCGACGATCGCCTTGGCGCCGCCGCAGCCGGCCATGTGGTGCCCGGCGCCCGAGATGCCCACCGCGATGTAGAGGTCGGGGGTCACCGTCCTGCCGGTCAAGCCGATCTGCCACGACGGCGGCGCCCAGCCGAGGTCGCACGCCGGTCTGCTCGCACCTACCGCTCCACCCAGTTCCGCGGCGAGCGCTTCGAGCAGCCGGAAGCCCTCGGCGCCGTTCAACCCGCGCCCGCCCGCCACCACCACTCTTGCGTCCTCCAGCCGCACGCCCGAGGCCGGCTCGCGGATGCGCTCGATCACCCGCGTGCGGAGGGCGGCGGTCTCGATCCGCACAGTGACCGGGATGGTCTCGCCGGAACGGCGCGAGTCGCGCTCGAGCGCTTCATGGCGTCCTGCTCTCACCGTGGCGAGCGCCGGCGCGCTTACGAAGGACAGCACCTCGTGCGCATTGCCGCCGTGGCAGGGCCGGGTGAAGAGCAGCTTTCCGCCATCGGCCGTGATCCCCACGCAACCGGTCGCGACGGCCGTGTCGAGGCGGAACGCGAGGCGCGGCGCGAAATCCATTCCCTGCACGGTGTGACCCGACAACACGCACGCCGGCGCCGCCGACTTGACGACCTCGGCCGCGGCGATCGCCCACGCTTCGCCTGAATACGGCTCGAGCGCCGGATGATCGGCAAGATAGACGCAGTCCGCCCCGCTGGCAATCAGATCTTGCACAACCGGCGCGCCGTTCGCGCCCAGCACCGCGGCCGCGACCTTGCCGCCCGTTGCGGCGGTGAGCCCGCGCGCAAGGCCGAGAAGCTCGTGCGTCAAGGCCGTGGGCCTGGCCCCGGCCAGCTCCGCAATCACCAGCACGCCTGATGCCTTTTCAGCCATGCCTGAAGACGACCCCCGTTCAATTTCCTTCAAGAGCCTCACCGCCAAGGCCGCAGAGGAAAGGAAAAGCCTCAACGCTGAGGACGCAACGGAAAATTCTTTTCCGCGCACCATCCCTGGCCGGTATTGTTGAATCCTCCGCGTCCTTCGCGTCCTTTGCGTTGAGGCTGTTGTCTTCCTTGGCGTCCCCCGCGTCCTTGGCGATAAAGCTTTAGCCCGTCGCCGGTGTCACGTAGTCAGAGGAGCCTCGCTTCTGCTAGCCGCTGCACGAGGAGGGCCGCCTGCTCCGCGCGTGAGCCGGCCTCGATGAATTCGCAGCGGCTTTCCTTGACCGGGATATAGACGCGCTTTACCACGTGGCGGGCCGCCGCGGCGCCGACCTGCCCGGCTGTGAGGCCGAGGTCGGCCGGCGACCAGACCGCGACCGGCTTGCGCGCCGCGCGCATGGTCTCGCGCAAGCTCGCCGCGCGCACCGCGCCCAGCTCGTTCGAGACGGTCACCACCGCGGGCAGCTCCGCCTCGACTGTCTCGAAGCCGTCCTCGAGCACGCGCGCGACGCGCACTCGCGCGCCCTCGATCCGCACGTCCCGCGCGAAGGTGACGAGCGGCGCCCCGAGGAACCCGGCAATGCCGGCGCCAACCGCCCCCGCACCGGAGTCCGCCGCCTGGCGCCCGCACAGCACGAGGTCGCAGTCGCCGAGCTTGCGGATCGCGGCGGCGAGCGCCACCGCCGTCGCGTGCGCATCGGCCCCCTGGAATTCACGCTCGGAGAGCAGCACGCCTTCGTCCGCGCCCAGCGAGAGGCCGTGCTTCAACACGGCACGCGCCGATTCCGGGCCGAGCGTGATCACCGTGATCCTGACCTGGCCGATGCTGTCGCGGATGCGCAGCGCCGCCTCGACCGCCTGCTCGTCGAACGGGCTCATCACGTGCGGCGGCCCCTCGGGAAGGCGGATGCCTCGCCCGTCTTCCCTGATGCCGTAGGCGCCGGGCGCGATGTCGGGGCTGGGAACCTGCTTGGCGCAGACGGCGATACGCACGCGGCACTCAAGCGGCAACTGACACGATTAACAGGATTGACGACGGGATTAACAAGATTTCATGCGCCCGTACGATCCTGCAAATCCTGTCCATTCGTGATGTCACCGTCAGACGACGGTTACATCACTTGGCACGATCCAGTCGAAGTGCTTGCGCTGGTAGTTCCAGGGGGTCTGCGGCTGCACGCGGCCCGCCTCGTCCGTCGCGCGCGCCATGATGCTGTACTGGCCGGGCCTGTCCGCTTCCCACAGGTACGACCAGCGCGCCCACAGCCATTTCTCGCGCGGCTCCTCGACGTGGGCGTCGCGCCAGGTCTTGCCGCCGTCGACGCTCACCTCGACGCGCGCGATCGCGCCCATGCCGCTCCAGGCGAGCCCGCGGACCGCGTGCGCGCCGCGCTCGAGCGGCGAATCCTCGTCGAGGGGATAGGTGATGATGCAGCGCACCCCCATCGCGGTGACCGGCGGCTTGTGCGAATCGGCGGGCGAATCGCCGTACGTGAAGTAGTGCGTCTGGTAGTAGCACGGCGGCATGTGATCCAGCACCTCGAGCCTTTGCAGCCACTTCACCCACCAGTTGCCCGACCAGCCGGGAACGACCAGGCGCACCGGCGCGCCGTGCACGTGCAGCAGGTACTCGCCGTTCATGGACCACGCGAGAAGGGTGTCGGGGTGGAGGGCTTTCTCGAGCGGCAGCCCCTTGTCGTAGTTGATCACGCCCGGATCGACGACGTCGAAATCGGTATGCCCCACCGAGCGGTATTGCACGGTCGCGTCGGGGCGCCCGCGATCGAACCCCTCGGCGCGCACGCTCACGGCGCCGGCTTTCACGCCCGCCTTCTTCAGCACCTCGGCGAGCGGCACGCCGGTGAACTCGCCGGCGCTCACCGCGCAGGTCGGGGTGGCGCCCAGCACTTCGGCGCTGATCCGGCTCTTGTCGCCGCCCGTCGCAATGCGCCCTTCGGCGCGCTTTTGCAGATCGGGCTTCTCCCGGCGCGAGGGCTTCTTGCCCCCTTTCCTGAGATAGTCGAAGAACCCGGCGTCGTTGCCCGCGCACTCGGTGACGGCGCGCACCGTGCGCCCCGGCAATTTCTGCAGGTCCTTGAGCGAGAGCGTGACCGGCCGCTCGACCAGCCCGCCGATTGCGAGCGTCCAGTCGTCGGGGTACACCGGCTCCGGCATCTCGAGCTGGCAGATGATGTAGTAGGCATCGGTCGGCGTGATGAGCCCTTCCAGCTCGAGCAGCGGCGAGCGCCCCATGATGACGCGTCCCTGCGCGTCCTTGCCGGACAGCAGCTGCGGCCGCTTGCGGTCCGGCCAACCCATCACCCAGTCGCCTTCGATCTCCCGCTTGCCCATGCCGGAATCACCCATCGCGAGCGCGCCGCCGTCGACCGGCGGCGCGTCTAGAACAAATCCTCGTTCCATTATATACGCCACGCTCCCGTAGCCGCCGCGGAGCTCCTGGCAAGTTGTCGGATTCAACTGCGGCAAACTGCTTACCAAAAACAGTCGAGCCCGCATATCGCCGAACAGTGCACCCGCGGCTTGCTCGCGTGGCCCGAAAGCTGTGGCAGCCATGAAGCATGCGGGCTAGGGCTTCATGTCCTCGAGGAACCACTCCGCCGGGAGTTCGCGCCCGATGCCGGCGGCGCGCGCAGCCTCATAGACGCGCGGCGCGATCGCGGCGAACTGCAACCCGAGGCCCACGTTGTTCTTGAACACGGTGATGTCCTCGCTCCGGCCGCGCCGCGGCGCCCTGCCCGCCACCACCTCGCTCAAGTCGAAGATCCGGTCCCAGCGCAGGATGCCCGCGCTGACCGGGCCCGACAGGTCGCCGTGCCGCTGCATCCGCGCGGTCTCCTTCGAATGCGCGATGACGAGCGCCGCCCGGCGGAAAATCTCATCGTCGAGCTCGCGGCGCTGCGTCTCGAGGTCGCCGCTCACGATGGACACGACGTGCGCTCCGGGCGCGATCCACGAGCCATCGACGATCGGCTCGCTCGTGTTGGTCGCGGCCACGACGAGATCCGCGTGCGCGACCGCCTCGCGGGCGTTGGCGACCGGCTCGACGGCCAGCCCGAGCTCGCGCGCCGCCCGCTCGGCGAAGATCGCGCGGTGCTCCGGGTTCGGGCTGTAGACGCGCACGCGCGTCAGCGGCCGGACCGCGTTCATCGCGACGAGGTGCGCCCACGCCTGCCCGCCCGTGCCGAGGAGACCGAGCGTGGAAGCTTCCTCCCGCGCCAGCAGCCGTGCGCTGAGAGCGCTGGTGCACGCGACGCGGAAGAGCTGGAGGTAGCCGTCGTGCAGGATCGCGACTGGCTCCAGGCGCTCGACGCTGAACACCAGGATGAGGCCGCAGTAGGTCCCGCCCGGCCCGCGCGCGAGCTTGTCGCGGCGCATCACCCCGCTCACCGGGCGCTCGCTCACGATGTCGGAGGTGAGCCGCAGGGTCGCGTAGCTGCCGTCGAGGAACGCTCCCTCCATCGTCTTGAGGCAGTACGAAAGGCCCGGCTCGGCGAGCGGCACGCGGGTCTGCGTGCGCGGGCGCGTGAGCGCCCGTCCCGCCGCCTGCGCGCGATAGGCGTTTTCCAGCGCATCGAGACAGGAGCCGACGTCGAGCACCCGTCTTACGTCGTCATTGTCGAGCAGCAGCATTTCGTCTCAGATGACGGCGAGCGTCACCGCGATCATCAGCGCGGGATGCAGGAACCACGAGAGCGCCGCGACCCCGAAGTAACAGGCGCGCAGCCCGTGGTTGAAATTGCGGTTGGCAAAGGCGACGATCAGCGCGATGCGGTCGATCTCCTTGCCGGGATGCGCGCGCGCCGTCGCGCTGTAGTCTGCGTACCACTGATAGCCGACCCCTAGCGCGGCGAAGACCGCCAGCGCGGCTGCGTCGAGCCGCGTGAGCGTCAGCGTCTGGATCATGCGCTCGAGCATCGTCATAAGAATAATGTGAGAACACCGGTGTAGCCGTAGAGCCGGTTGTGCGAGATCTCGCCGTTGCAGAAGAACCCGACGAGCGGGAACTCGCCGAGCGCGTCGCGGATCAGCCTGAGCTCCCGGGAGTCGGGACCGAACAGGCTCGCCCCGCGGCCGAGGCACGAATAGTAGACGCCCCCGCGCGGACGCGTGAACAGGCCCTTGCGGATGCTCTCGAGCATGCGCCCCATGTCCTCGCGGGCGGTCCTGGCGTCGCGCCGGCAGAACATCACGGACGCGCCCGGCTGCAGCATCTCGCCGATCGCGATCAGCCGGTTCGCCGGGTCGATGCCCACCAGGTTGCGCACGAGGTAGTCGCCCGTGTCGCTGCCCGGGATCGGGAGCGCCGCGAAGACGTGGCCGCCGACGCGGTTCAGGTCGCGCGCGAGCGCTTCGCCGATGTCCTCGCGGAACACGTCGAGCGCCGGCCGTCCGTCGAGGCTGATGATCACGTTCTGCTGGCAGGTGGTGACCGCGTGCTTCGTCCCGATCGGCGCGCAGCCCTGCGACAGCCGCGTCGCGATGGTGACGGCCTCGGAAAACGACACCCCCGACAAGCCCCCCTCCATCACGCCGTCGGCGATCTGCAGGTTCTGGCGGCGCGAGCTGGTGAGCCCGCCCACCAGGAAGCCGCTCTCGACCTTGCCCGCGAGCCGGTTCACGAGATCGGCGACGCGCCGGTTGTAGGGATCGGCGTGCACGATCGCGAAGTTGGGCGGCGCGCCGCCGCATTTCAGCGTGACCTTGTCCACATCGGCCGCGCTCGCGACGCCGGAGAAGACGCGAAACGAGTCCGGCTCGAAGTCCCCGACCATCGCCGCGATCGCCGGCTCGTCGAGATATTCCCGCCCCGTGGCGCAAACGCCGATGCCGACAGTGCCGACCCAGTGCGGCACGCCGGTCCGGCTCCTGAAGAGCGCCACGATGTCGCCCACGTGATCGGCGAGCACATCGGTGACGTAAAGAAAGCCCAGGCTCGCCGGTCCGCGTCCGAGCTGCGCCAGGCAGGCGGTCGCCGCCTCGCGCCAGTCCCTGGCGCTCGCGTGGGCGTGACGGAAGTCCGGCACCGAATCCCCTAACGATGAATGATGAATGATGAATGCAGAATTGGGGATCGGCTCTGGATTCTATTCATCATTCTGCGCTCTGCGCTCATCATTGGATTCTCTTGATCCAGCCGGGGAGCGCTTCGAACCGCTTCACCCATGCCGCGACGCCCGGATAGTCCTCCAGCTTGAAGCCTCCCTCGTGGGCGACCGCCACGTACGGGTAGCAGGCGATGTCCGCGATCGTCGGGCGCCCCAGCGCGAGCCACTGGTTGCTCTTCAGGCGGCCTTCAAGGACCTCCAGGCCGGTCTTGCCGTAGCCTTGATATTCCTCGAGATTGCCGGTCCTGATCTTGTTCACGACCCCGCGCGCCCATTGCAGGCCGTAGTGGATCTCGTTTTGCGCGAGCTCCAGCCACTGCATGACCTCGCTCATGCCCGCCGGGTCGGTCGGCAGCCACTTCTCGCCGCCGTGCTTGCGCGCGATATAGGTGAGGCACGCGGTCGAGCCCCAGTACACACGGCCCTCGTCCTCGAGCACCGGCACCTGGCCGCGCGGGTTGAGCTTGAGGAACGGCGCCTGCTTGTGTTCCTTCTTCGCGAAATCGAGCAGCACCTTTTCATAGGGGACGTTGAGCATCGCGAGCAGCAGGCGGGGCTTATAGGCGTTGCCCGAGCGTTCGGTCATGTAGAGCTTCATCGATCCTCCCTGATCGGCGGCGGGGCGAACATCCTAGCACGCAGCCGCTGCGGGCAGCAGCGCCGCGCCGGCTCACCTATAATACGGCGCCGTGCTTCCCGCGCCCTCGCCCCAAGAATGAAAATCTGCGTCGTGTCCGACAGCCATGACCGCGCCGAGCTGCTGGCGGCCGCGGTGCGCGCCGCCGCGGACGCCGGGGCAAAAGCCGTGATTCACTGTGGCGACGTGATCGGGCCCAACACGCTGCGCGCGCTGCAACGCTTCGGCCTGCCGGTACACGTGGTGCACGGGAACAATCTGGGAGACGTCGTGGCGATGACGCGGCTCGCCGCGGAGCCGGGCAGCGTCATCAGCTATCACGGCGATCATGCCGAGCTCGACCTGGGCGGGCGCAGGGTCTTCGTCGTGCATTACCCGCACCTCGCCCGGGGGATGGCCGCGACCGGCGACTGGGACCTCGTGTGCTGCGGGCACAGTCACAAGGCGGAAATCGCCTGGCTCCCGAGCGTCACCGGCGGCAGAACGCTGGTCGTCAACCCCGGCACCGTCGCGGGGATCAGTGCGCCCGCGACCTACGCGCTGGGCGTGCTCGGAACGCTCGAGTTCACCATCGAGCGGGTGCCGCCATAGAGGAAAAGAAAGCCTTAGCCAGGGCTTCAGCGCCTTGGCGTCCTTCGCGTTGTGGCTGTTGTTTTCCTTGGCGTCCTCCGTGTCCTTGGGGGTGAAGCTTTTGCTCTTGATTTCGCCGCCGTCGCCGCGCCGGCGGCGAACGGGACGCCGGCGCTGGAGGGCTGTCAGCGCGGGCGCGGCGCGAAGGCGTCGACAATCAGGCTTTTCGCCTCGGCTCGCGCGAAGTCCATGAACGCGCGCGCAGCGACAGACAGGTGCTTGCCCACGGGATAGATGAAATGCCAGTAACTTTCGGGAGGGAGCCCTTCGACATCCAGGCAAACCAGCTTCGGCTGTTCCGGTTCCAGCCCCAAGGCGTAGCGGGACAAAATCGACACCCCGAGCCCGGCAAGAATCGCCTCCCGGATCGCCTCGTTGGTGGAGAGCTCCATGCGTATTTTCGGGGAAAGCCCGTGTCGCTCGAAAAGCCTCAGCGTGGCCGATCGCGTTCCCGAGCCGGGTTCGCGCATCAGGAACGGCTCGTTGGCGAGGCGCGTGAAGGCAATGCCCTTCTCGCCCGCCATCGGATGGTCGCTGCGCGCAAAGACCACGAGCGGATTGGGCAGGATCGCCTGGACGACGACTTCACGCTCCCCTGGCGGCTCAGCGAATATGTACAGGTCATCCTCGTTATGTTCCAGCCGTTCGATCAGCGCACTCCGGTTGTGGATCTGCAGCGATGTTTCGATCCCCGGGTAGCGCTGGATGAAGGCCCCGAGCAATCGCGGGGCGAAATACTTGGCTGACGAGGTCACGCCCAACCGGAGGCGCCCGGAAGCGAGGCCGCGCATCTCGGCCAACGTTTCCTCGAGGCGTGAGAGGGCCTGAAAGACGTCGTTACAGCCCGCATAAACCCGCTTGCCCGCCTCGGTCAGGTAGATGCGCCTGCCTACCTGTTCGAATAGCGGAAAGCCGACCGTTTCGCTCAGCTTCCTCACCTGCACCGAGGCTGTCGGCTGGGCCATGTGCAATTCCTCCGCGGCGCGAGCGAAACTCTGCAAACGCGCGGTCGCCTCGAATACGGACAATTGCGGCAGTGTTCCGTGTCTCAGGAAACGGCGGATATCCGGTTGCGGCATGGCAATTCCTCCTCGAGTCGGTTGCCATTACCGCCATGCCATAAACGCACAGCGGCCTTTACCTCAAGGTAAAGGCCGCTTTCGGCAACCGACCTTCACCTATTGGGCAAAGGTCTCGCTTGCACCGTCGTCTCCGGTGCCGGCGCAACCGGGGCAGAGCCCGTTTTGACGATTGCGCCGCAGCAGCCAACCGGCTGCCGAAGCTACTCCCCTCTGGAGGGGCACTTGGCTCTCGCCAAGTTAATGTATTTATAGCAGAACAGGAGCGGCCGTTCAACGCTGCCGGCCATTACGAATCGTAATGTCAGAAATTAGCCTTTGGCCAAGGACTTTCGCTTTCGTAATCATAAGCATCCAAAGGTTCTAGTTCTCCTTCCTGCCGGGCCGTCCCATAGTTATGCGAAAGGAGGCTTTTGGTATGCACGACAAAGAATCCCACGGTAAGCCGATCGAGGAAGTCGTCGACGGGCTGCTCACGCACCTCGAGAAAGGATTGAGCCAGGAGGAGGCGCAGGAGCGCCTCCGCAAGTTCGGCGCCAACGAGCTCACGGAGAAGCCGCGGCCCGGATTTTTCGCGCTGCTGTGGGACCAGTTCAACAATTACCTCGTGATCATCCTCATCATCGCAGCGCTCGTCTCGGTGGTGCTGGGAGAGTACGTCGATTCCGTAGCCATCATGTTCATTGTGGTGCTGAATGCGGTCGTCGGAGTCATCCAGGAATCGAAAGCCGAACAGGCCCTGGCGGCGCTGAAGAAGATGGCCGCCCCCAACGCCCAGGTCATTCGCGACGGTCACCAGGCGACGATTCCGGCGCGGGAGATTGTCGCCGGGGACATCGTTCTCCTGGAGGCCGGCAACTATGTGCCCGCCGATATGCGCCTCGTCGAGAGCATCAATCTCAAGATCGAGGAAGCCTCGCTCACCGGGGAGTCGGTCCCGGTCGAGAAGCACGCGGGGGTGGTGCTGGACAAGGACATTCCCTTGGGCGATCGCAAGAATTCCGCCTTCATGGGCACGCTCATCACGTACGGGCGCGGCAAAGGCCTCGTGACCGGCACCGGGATGAACACGCAGATCGGTCTCATTGCGGAGATGATCCAGTCCTACGAGGACGAGGATACGCCGTTGCAGCAGAAGCTGGAGCATCTGGGGAAGATTCTTGCGAGCGTCGTCCTCGCCATCTCCGCGGTGGTCTTCGTCTACGGGCTCATCCGCGATACGCGCCTGACGGATATCTTCAACATCGGTTTCCTCGAGTATCTCGCGACCGAGAAAACCGACATCATCAATCTCTTCATGACGGCGGTGAGCCTCGCCATCGCCGCCGTCCCCGAGGGACTTCCGGCCATCGTGACCATCTGCCTCGCTCTGGGGATGCAGCAGATGATCAAGCGCCATGCCCTGATCAGGAAGCTCCCCGCCGTGGAGACGCTCGGGTGCGCCACGGTGATCTGCTCCGACAAGACCGGCACGCTGACGCAGAACGAGATGACCGTCGTTCGGGCGTGGGTCGCCGGGACCGGCTTGCGGATAACCGGAGAAGGGTATGACCCGAGCGGACGGTTCTTCGCGGGCGGAAATCCCTATGATCCGCGGGCGGATGCCGACGCGACGGTGCTGCTCCACGGGGCGATGGTCTGCAACGACGCGAAACTGGAGGAAAGGAGCGACGACATGGGCAACCGCTCCTGGCAGATCATCGGCGACCCGACCGAAGGGGCCATGGTCGTCGCCGCCGCGAAGAGCGGGTTCTTCCAACGCGAGCTGCAAACGGTGCTGCCTCGTGTCCAGGAGATTCCCTTCGATTCGGATCGAAAGCGGATGACGACCATCCACCGGTATGAAGGCGCTCACGGCCCGGCTGTCCCTGACGGATTGAGCTATCCGCCGGTTATCGCTTTCGTCAAGGGAGCGCCCGACGTCATCCTGGACCTCTGCGGCCACATCCGGCAGGGCGGGCAGGCCATCGCGCTGACGGAGGAGAAGCGCAGGGAGATCCTGGAGCAGAACCGCGATATGGCGAGCAACGCGCTCCGGGTGCTGGGAGTGGCGTACCGGCCGCTTCCCGAGGTGCCCGAAAGCCCGCGCCCCGAAGATATCGAGAAGAACCTCATCTTCGTCGGGCTGCTCGGCATGATCGACCCGCCACGACCCGAGGTGGTCGAGGCTGTCAAAGTCGCCACCGGCGCCGGGCTGAAGAGCGTCATGGTGACCGGCGACTACAAGGAGACCGCCCAGGCCATTGCCCGGGATATCGGCCTGCTGACCCCGGGCGGCGTGGTGCTGACCGGTCCGGAAATCGAAAAGCTGAGCGATGAGGAGCTGGCGGCCCGCGCGGAGAAACTGGATGTGTGCTGCCGGGTTTCGCCCCAGCACAAGACCAGAATCGTGGATGCCCTGAAGGCGCGCGGTCACATCGTGGCAATGACCGGAGACGGCGTCAACGACGCGCCGGCCTTGAAGCGCGCCAACATCGGCGTCGCGATGGGCATCACCGGGACGGACGTGTCCAAGCAGACCGCGGACATGGTCCTCACCGATGACAATTTCGCAAGCATCGTGGCGGCCATCGAGCAGGGTCGGCTCATCTATTCCAACATCCGCAAGTTCATCTATTACCTGCTCTCCGCCAACGCCGGGGAGATTCTGATCATATTCGGCGCGATGCTGGTGGGGATGCCGATCCCCTTGAGGCCGGTGCAGTTGCTGTGGCTGAATCTCGTCACCGACGGGGCTCCGGCCCTCGCGCTGGGGGTGGAAAAGGGCGATTCCGACATCATGAAGCATCCCCCGAGGCCCCCGAAGGAGCCCGTCATCAATCGCGACATGGCGATCGGGATCGGCGTGATCGCCGTGGTTGACACGATTGCCATCCTGACCGCCTTCTATCTGGGGCTGCAACGCTATCCCGGCAACCTCGAGGCGGCCCAGACGATCGCCTTCGTCACCCTTTGCACTTCGGAGCTGCTCCGGGCCTTTACGGCTCGATCCGAATACCACAGCGTCTTCTCGATCGGCGTGTTTTCCAACCGCTGGATGGTCTGGGCCGTCGCGGCGTCGTTCATGCTCGTGCTGATGGTGGTGTACGTGCCTTTCCTGAGGCCGTTCTTCGACACCGTGCCGCTCAGCCTGGACGACTGGCTGATGATGTTGCCGTTCTTCTTCGCCGCGCCGATCGCCATGGAACTCGTCAAGGTTTACTTCCGGAGGCGGACCGCAATGGCGGCGGAGACACGGGAACCCGCCTGGGCCGCCGCGCGTGCCGCCGGCTTCGCGCCGCAGCCTGCGGCTCACGCATCCGTCTCGCCCCATTTCACAGGAGGGGACACCATGCTCAAGGTACTCATTCCGGTCGACGGCTCGCGCAACTGCCAGTTCGCGGTCAGGCATGTCATCAACCAGTTCATGAGCAACACGGCGATGGAGATCCACTTGCTCAACGTCCAGCCGCCGTTCAGCAGACACATCTCGCGCTTCGTGAGCCGCAAGGCGCTGCGCGACCATCACCGCGACGAGGCGGAAAAAGCGCTGCGCCCGATCCGGCAGATGCTCGACGGCTTCGGCATCCCCTACTCGGCCCATACCGAGCTGGGAGAAAGGGCGAAAGCGATCGCCGACGCGGCCCGCCGGCTGCGCTGCGACCAGATCGTGATGGGGACGGCGCGCAAGAACTCGCTCACCCGGCTGGTGGAGAACTCGGTCACGAACAAGGTGCTCGAGCTGACGTCGGTGCCGGTCGAAGTGATCGCGGGCGACGCGGTGTCGCCGTGGGAGCGCTACGGCATTCCGGCGACGCTCGCTGCCGCACTCGCCCTGTTGCTGGCGGCTGCGGACTGACGCGTCCTCGATTTCGCGCGCAGGCAGGCGGAGCGCGCTGAGGGCGAGCCGCCGGGAGCGCTGCGGCACTGAGCGCACGGGCCGACGCGCGGCCTGATGCGGCTTATCGGCACATAAGTTTCTTGAATTCCCTGGAGCGCGCAGGGTTTAGCCGCGACGCTCCGTCGGGTATCATTGCAGCCTCGAACCGGTCCGCACGCGAGGAGCGCTGATGACACCCGTAGTCGCCACCAACCAGACGATACTGGTGGTCGGCGGTGGCATCAGCGGCGTCAGCGCTGCGCTGGAAGCCGCGGAATGCGGCAAGGATGTCATCCTCGTCGAGAAGAGCCCTTCCCTCGGCGGGCGCATCGTGCAGCTCTATCGCTATTTCCCCAAGCTGTGCCACCCGACGTGCGGTTTCGAGATCAACCTGCGCCGGCTCAAGTCCAATCCGGGATTGCGGGTGTTGACGCTGGCCGAAGTGGTCGCGATCAGCGGCAAAGGCGGTGATTACACCGCAACGGTCCGGATCTCCCCGCGCTACGTGAACGAGAACTGCACCGCGTGCGGCGCCTGCGCGAATGCGGTCGAGGCCACCGTCGCGAACTCCTTCAACTACGGCCTCGACCGCATTAGGGCGGCTTATCTTCCTCACCCGATGGCGTATCCGCAGCGATACGTCCTCGATCCAAGCATCATCGGCACGGCGGACGCGGAAAAGGCGAAAGCCGCGTGCAAGTACGACGCGATCGACCTCGGGATGAAGGAGGAAACCCTGCAGATCAAGGCGGGCGCGGTGATCTGGGCGACCGGCTGGCAGCCGTACGACGCCTCCAGGATCCAGCCTTACGGCTACGACCGGTTCGCCAACGTCATCACCAGCGTCGAATTCGAGCGGCTCGCCGACCCGCACGGCCCCACGGGCGGAAAGATCCTGCGGCCCTCCGACGGAAAAGAAGCGAAGGACGTCGCCTTCATCCAGTGCGCCGGCTCGCGCGACGAGAACCATCTGCGGCACTGCTCGCGCATTTGCTGCATGGCTTCGCTCAAGCAAACCTCCTACGTGCGGGAAGCCTACGGGGACGGCGGAAGGTCCACCATCTACTACATCGACATCCGGGCGATCGACCGCTTCGAGGACTTTTACGCAAGGGTCAGGCGCGACCCTTGCGTAAGATTCATCAAGTCCAAGGTCGCGAGGATTGCCGAAGATGCGAAGACCCGGGATGTGATCCTGCACGGGGTCGATACCGAGGGGTACCACCGTTACGCCAATACGCACGACCTGTGCGTGCTGGCGATCGGCATGGAACCGTCGGTCAGTGCCGCTCAGATTCCGGCCGAGATTGTTGCTGATTCGAGCGGGTTCATAGAATCCGCGGCCGAAGGCAGCGGATTCTATGGCGCGGGCTGCGCGACCAACGCGCTCGACGTGAACCGCTCGGTGCAGAGCGCGACCGCCGCGGCGCTGCGCGCGATCCAGGTGGTGAACCAGGTTGCGCGCGCCGAAACGTGAACAACAGATGGACAGGATTTACATGATTAACAGGATTGAAGCGGCAGAAGAATCCTGTAAATCCGGTTGATCCTGTCCATTTTGGTTTTGGAATCTAGCAAATGAGCGAGATGAAAACCGCGGCATACGTCTGCCGCGGTTGCGGCATCGGGGAGCGCCTTTCCGCCGAGCAGATGGCGAAGGTCGCCGAGCGCGAGGGCAAGATGAACCTCGTGCGCGCTCACGACTTCCTGTGCAACGGCGAGGGCGTGCAGTTGATCCGCGACGATATCGAGAAGGAAGGCGTAACGCACGTCATGATCGCCGCCTGCTCGCGCCGCGCGAAGACCGAGGCGTTCCACTTCCCCGCCGTCGCGCTGGCGCGCGCCAACATCCGCGAAGGCGTGATCTGGAGCCAGCCCGACACGCCGGAAGCCAGGGAAACCACCCAGGAGATGGCGGACGACTTCGTGCGCATGGGTTGCGCCGAAGTGAAGAAGATGAAGCTGCCCGCCGGCAACCCGAACGTCGGTCACAACAAGCGCATCCTCGTCGTAGGCGGCGGAGTCTCGGGCATGACCGCGGCGCTCGAGGCCTCGAAGGCGGGATACGAGGTGCTGCTGGTCGAGAAAGAGAGCGAGCTCGGCGGCTGGGCCGCGAAGCTTCACAAGCGCGTGGCGTTTCGCGAGCCGTACAAGGACCCGGCCGACACCGGCGTCGAGGCGATGATCGCGCAGGTCCGATCCGACAAGCGCATCAAGGTCTGCTCGAGCTCCACGCTCGCGAGCACGAGCGGCGCGCCGGGCGCCTTTTCGGTGGCCATCGCGACCGAGTCGGGCGCCGTGACGACCGAGGAAGTCGGCGCGATCGTCCAGGCCTCCGGCTTCAGCCCCTACGATGCCGCGAAGATCACCGAGTTCGCCTATGGCAAGACGCCCAATGTCGTGGACCAGGCGGGACTCGAGAAACTCGCGAAGGAAGCGGCGGCGAGGGGCACACCGATTCGCCGGCCCTCCGACGGGGCCGAAGTGAAAACCGTTGCCTTCGTGCAATGCGCGGGGCAACGCGACGAGACCGGAAGACACCTGCCCTATTGCTCCGGGTTCTGCTGCAACGTCTCGATCAAGCAGGCGATGTACTTCAAGGACGCCAATCCGGGCGTGGACACCGTCGTGATCTACACCGATCTCCGCACGCCGGGCAACGGCGAGGATTTCTACCGCAGCGCGCAGGCGAAGGGCGTCGTCTTCACCAAAGGCAAGGTTTTCTCGGTGGAACCCACCGAGAAAACCTTGAAGGTCAGATTCCAGGATCTGATCTTGAATGAGGAAACGGCGATCGAGAACGTCGATCTCGTGGTGCTCGCCACCGGGCAGGTGCCCAACTCGGGCGTCAACATCGATCTCGCGCCCGAGGACGAAGCGAAGCTCGAAGTAAAGCCCGTCTCCATCCTCAATCTGGCGTACCGGCAGGGCAAGGACCTGCCGCAGTTGAAGCACGGCTTCACCGACTCGCACTTCATCTGCTTCCCGTACGAGACGCGCCGCACCGGCATCTACGCCGCGGGCCCGGTGCGCCGGCCGATGGACATCGCGCAGGCCATGGAAGACGCGGCGGGCGCGGCGCTGAAGGCGATCCAGGCCGTCGAGAACGCGGAACTCGGGCGCGCCGCGCATCCGCGCTCGGGGGACTTGTCGTTCCCCATCGTCCGGCTCGAGGGCTGCACGCAGTGCAAGCGCTGCACGGTGGAATGCCCGTTCGGCGCGATCGACGAGGACGAGAAGCGCTACCCGGTGTTCAACGAGTCGCGCTGCCGGCGCTGCGGCACCTGCATGGGCGCCTGCCCCGTGCGCGTGATCTCGTTCGAGAACTATTCGGTCGATACGGTCGGCGCGCAGATCAAGGCGGTGGATATTCCCGACGAGTTCTCGGAGAAGCCGAGGATCCTCGTGCTCGCCTGCGAGAACGACGCCTATCCCGCGCTCGACATGGCCGGGATGCGCCGGCTCGCCTACAGCCCGTTCGTGCGCGTCGTGCCGGTCCGCTGCCTCGGCTCCGTCAACGCGATCTGGGTAACCGATGCGCTCAACTCCGGTTACGACGGCGTGATGCTGATGGGCTGCAAGCACGGCGACGACTACCAGTGCCACTTCGTGAAGGGCTCGGAGCTCGCGAACTACCGCATGGCCAAGATCGGGGACACCCTGAAGCAGATGGCGCTCGAGACCGAGCGCGTCGCGACCTACGAGGTGGCGATCACCGACATCGAGCGCCTGCCGCAACTGATCAACGACTACGCCAAGGTGATCGAGAAGATCGGGATGAGCCCCATGAAGGGATTTGGTTAGAAGGGCGTGACTGGTGACTCGTGACTGGTGACTCGTGAGCGAAGCACTTAACCAGCAGGCCCTGGCGCGCTACCGGAACGATTTCCTGAAGGAGGTCGAGGAGCGCGTCGAGGAAGGCGAGTGGGTCAAGATGTGCATGCAGTGCGGCGTGTGCGCCGGTTCCTGCCCCTTCGGCCCGCACTGGCAGCACTCGCCGCAGAAGATCTTCATGATGATCCGCGCGGGCAGGCGCGAGGAGGTGCTCTCCTCGGACTCCATGTGGATGTGCACCTCCTGCTACAACTGCGTGGTGCGCTGCCCGAGGAAGCTGCCGATCACGCAGATCATGCACGGGCTCGCGACCTACGCCCATCGCCTGGGGCTCGCGCCCAAGGACCAGCCGACGCGGCACTTCTCGCAGCTCTTCTGGAACAACTGCATCAAGACCGGGCGCGTGAACGAGCTGAAGCTGACGCTCGGGCTCTACTTCAGGGACGGGCTGATCTCCGGCATCAAGAAGGCATGGGCGCTCAGGAAGATCGGCATGGGCATGCTGCTCGCGAAGCGCCTCAATCCCTTCGAGCTCATGAAGGGCCACGAATGCGAGGACAAGGCCGGCATCCACAAGATGCTCGAGAAGGCGCACGAGCTTGAAAACCGCCGGCGCGGCTTCAGGCCGTAAATGGTGAATCGCAAATGGTCAATCGTGAGCATTCTCCGCGCCTTTTCTCCGTCGCCGGGGGGAGGGGTTGCGTGCGGGGGACGATTCCCGATTCGCCATTCACCATTCACGAGTGCACGAGGCGGGGATACCCCGCCGAGGAGTGAAAGATGGCTAAGAAGGAATACGCGTTCTATCCCGGCTGCTCCTCGCAGCTCCGGGGCTCGGCCTCGAACTACCTCGTGTCCGTCGACGCGATGTGCAAGACGCTCGATGTCAAGCTCACCCAGATCCCGGACTGGAACTGCTGCGGCGCCTCGATCGGCTACGCCGAATCCGGCGAGCTGCCGCGCCACGTCATGAACGCGCGCAACTTCGCGCTTTCGGAGAAGCACCTGCCGGGCAAGGACATCGTCGCGACCTGCGCGGCGTGCTGGCTGAACGCCAAGGAAAGCAAGGAGAAGCTCGCCGCCAACTCGACCTTGAGGAACGACGCCAACGAGTGCCTCAAGGAAGCCGGGCTTCAATACCAGGGCAAGACCGAGGTGCGGCACATGGTCGAGGTGCTGATCGAGGACCTGGGGTACGAGGAGCTTGGCAAGCACGTGGTGAAGCCCCTCGAGGGCCTCAAGTTCGCGGGCTACGTCGGCTGCCAGACGAACCGCCCGTTCGGCATCGCCGGGGAATCTTTCGAGAACCCGGTGTATCTCGACAAGCTGGTCGAGACCGTGGGCGGAGAGGCGATCACCGACTACGACCAGAAGGTGACCTGCTGCGGCGGCGCGCTCGCGTTCTCCGAGCCGGAGAAGAGCCAGAAGCAGATCAAGGACATCGTGGAGTCGGCCTACGACCACGGCGCGGACATGATCGTCACCCCCTGCCCGCTCTGCCAGGCGAACGTCGAGATCTACCAGGGCGAGATCAACAAGCGCTACCGCACCAAGTTCGCGATGCCGGTCACCTACTACTCGCAGTTGATGACGGTCGCCTACGGCGGCACTGCCAAGCAGGCGGGGCTCGACGGCCAGGTGATCCGCGCGAGGAAGCTCGAAGAAATCGCTGTTAAGGTCGTCCCGGTAAAAAAGTAAGCGGTAAGGACGCCACGCGGCATCTCGAACAAGCGTTCACGGCTCACCGCTCACTGCTGACCGCCCGCCGTGACTTGCTACCGCCCGCCGTCACCTACCAGGGCGTAAGGCGCCCAGAAGATCGGGTGCGCGTAGGAGTAGAGCGGTTTGGAACACATCAAAGGGGTCAACGCTTTACTTTATAGCGCAAATTCAGGCCGGCCTGGAAAGCGCCATGCCGCAAGGGCCGATGCAGAAGTTGGTGGCTTACTATAAGGTAAAGCGTTGACCCCTGAATCTGCTGAATCCCATTACTTTCTTTTGGCCGGTCTATAATGAGCGCCGCCGCCGGGATGCGGTCCAAGCCCGCGCGACCCTGCGAAGCGCGCCATGACCATTTCCGCCACCGTCCAGGGCGATGCTCCCATCCTGTTGCGCCAGGACACGGGCGGCGTCACTACGCTCACCCTGAACCGCCCGGAGCAGTACAACGCGATCTCGACGGCGCTGCTCTTCGAGCTGCAGAAGGCGGTGGACGCGATCGCGCGCGACTCATCCATCCGGGTCGTGGTCATCGCCGGCGCGGGCAAGGCCTTCTGCGCCGGGCATGACCTGAAGGAGCTCCGCGAGCACCGCGACCGTCGCTTCGTGAAGGACGTCTTCGAGCGCTGCGGGCATTTCATGGTGAGCCTGACGCGCATGCCGCAGCCGGTGATCGCCCGCGTGCACGGGCCGGCTTACGCGGCGGGTTGCCAGCTCGTCGCGCAGTGCGATCTCGCCGTCGCAGCCACCGATGCGACGTTCGCGACCTCGGGCGTCAAGTTCGGGCTGTTCTGCAATACGCCGGGCGTCTCGCTCGCGCGCAACGTCTCGCGCAAGCAGGCGATGGAGATGCTGCTGACGGGGGAACCGATCGACGCGCAGACCGCGCTCGCGCGCGGGCTGGTGAACCGTGTCGTCCCGCCCGGGAAGCTCGACGAGGAGGTCGCGCGCCTCGCGCAGTCCATCCTCGACAAGACGCCGGTCGCCGTGGCCGCAGGCAAGCGCCTGTTCTACCAGCAGGTCGAAGCGGGGCTGGCGCAGGCGTACGAGCTCGCCTCCGAGGCGATGGTCGCGAACGCCATGACCGAGGACGCGCTCGAGGGCATGCGGGCTTTTGCGCAGAAGCGCAAGCCGCAATGGAAGAACAAGTGACGAAGTGACGAAAGCCTTGTTCAAAGTTCCGAGTTCAAAGTTCAATGTTCCGCGATGAACCTTGAACCTTGAACGTTGAACCTTGAACGTTGAACCCGGAACCTCGAACCTCGAGCCATAGTCGGAGCCATGCCGATGAAGCGCCATGCTTGTTTGATGCTCTGTCTTGTTCCCTGCGCTGCGGCTTACGCTGGAGGCTCCAACTATGGAATTACCCCCGGCGCGCATCCCAACCTCGCGGGGAAGGTCACGGAGTGGCCGGTGCCGACACCGCGCTTCGCGCGCGACCCGGCGCCGGCACCGGACGGGAGCATCTACATCGCGGTCATGAGCGGCAACAAAGTGGCGCGCTTCGATCCGAAGACGAGCTCGTTCAAGGAGTGGGACCTGCCTCCCGGCCACCGCCCGCACGGCGTGCTCGTGGACCGCAACGGCATCGCCTGGACCACCGGCAACGGCAACGGCACGATCGGCCGGCTCGATCCGCGCACGGGCGAGATCAAGGAATTCAGGACGCCCTCGGGGGGCGGCGGGCCGCACACGCTGGTGATCACGGACGATGGCTCCACCCTCTGGTTCACGATGCAGAGCGGCAACAAGGTTGCGAGCCTCGACACCAAGACCGGCGCGATCAAGGAATACCCAACCTCGGGCGGGCCCTACGGGATCGCGCTCGACAAGGCGGGCAACGTCTGGTTCTGCCGCATGGGCGACAACAAGATGGGCAGGCTCGATCCCAGGACCGGCCAGATGAGCGAAGTGGACACGGGGCGCGGCTCGCGCCCGCGCCGCGCGGCGACCGCGCCCGACGGCATGCTGTGGGTGACGCTCTACGGCAACGGCAAGCTCGCGAAGCTCGATCCGAAGGCGATGAAGGTAGTGAGGGAATATCAGCTCCCCGGCGGCGACGCCGGGCCGTACGCCGTGACCGTGGATGGCGGCGGCATGGTATGGGCGAACGAGATCAACACGGACACGGTGGTGCGCCTCGATCCCAAGAACGGCGGGATGCGCGTGGTGCAACTGCCTTCCTCCAACGCCGGCATCCGCAAGATGGTGACCGACGCAGCCGGGCGGCTGTGGTACATGGGCTCGCACAACGGGCGGCTGGGCGTCGTCGAGTAGAGCTATAGCGCCAAGGCCGCGAAGGAAGTGCAGGAATCGGACTCGAACCGCGAAGACCGCCAAGAAAAACAAGAAAATGAAACCGCAGAGGACGCAGAGGATGCCTGCACTGGAACCAGAGTCTGATGCCGACACCATCGCCGAGTTCCAACGGCGCAAGCGCGAATTCCAGCCGCGGTGGAACCGGAACTTCCTGATTTTCGCCCTCCCCGGCTTCGTGCTATTCGCGGTCGGAGGGCCACTTGAGAAGCCTCTGAGCCTCGCCGGCATGGGTCTCTTCCTCGTAGCGGTCGTACGTGGTGCGTGCTACATCTTCCGCTATCGCCGCTGCCCGGTGTGCGCCGGGCTGCAGCTTCCCGCGTGGCATTCCCCGTACCGTAGCTGCGGTGGGTGCGGTGCCCGATTGTCATGGGGATGGAAAGATTCCACCTGACGCAGCCTGTGGGGGACAAAGGAAGCCCGCCCCCTTCGCTGGTCGCAATCTACAGTAGCCAGCGCCCCGGCCGAACGGTAATATTTTTGCCCCAGCAGCCCGTCGGACTTAAGGGTCCGCACAGGCTGCTGAATGCGAACCTACAACCCGAGGAGGATTCCCGTGCGCGCCCTACTCGCCTGCTTCGTGACCGCTGCTCTCAGCCTGGTCGCGGCCGAGGTTTCCGCCCAGCAGCAAGTCTCCATCGTCACCTCTTTGCCCAAGGACCTCACCGAGGTCTACAAGCGCGCCTTCGAGGCGAAGAACCCCGGCGTGAAGGTCGAGGTGCTGAACCGCGGCACCTCGGCGGCCATCGCCTACGTGCGGGAGGCGCCGGCGAACGCCAAGCCCGACATCTTCTGGGCTTCCGCCCCGGACGCCTTCGAAGTGCTGGCGAGCGAGAACCTGCTGCAGAAGTTCGACGGCAGAAACCCCGCGGTGCCGGCCAAGATCGGCAACTATCCGATCAACGACCCGGAGGGCTTCTACTACGGCCAGGCGCTCGCGGGCTACGGCCTCATGTGGAACACGCGCTACCTCAAGGCCAACAAGCTGCCCGATCCGAAGGAGTGGGCGGACCTCGTGAAACCCGCCTACTTCGGCCACGTAGCCATTTCCTCGCCCTCGCGCTCCGGCACCACTCACCTCACGATCGAGACCATCCTGCAGGGCGAGGGCTGGGGAAAGGGCTGGCGGCAGATCCTCATGATCGGCGGCAACACGGCGGCGATCACCGAGAGAAGCTTCGGCGTGCCGGACGGCGTCAACAACGGGCAGTTCGGCATCGGGCTCGTGATCGATTTCTTCGGGCTGTCGGCGAAGGCCTCGGGCTTCCCGGTGGAGTTCGTCTATCCCTCGGTGACCGCCATCGTGCCCGCCAACATCGGCCTCGTCGCCAACGCGAGAAACGCCGAGCTCGCGAAAAAGTTCATCGGCTTCGCGCTGTCCGAGCCCGGCCAGGAGCTGCTGCTCAATCCCCGGATCAGCCGGCTCCCGGTGCTGCCGGCGACCTACGCCAAGGCGCCGCAGGGATACCCCAATCCCTTCGGCGGCAAGATCAAGCCCAAGGTCAACTTCGATTCCGACCTGTCGCGCTCGCGCTACTACGTCGTCAATTCGCTGTTCGACCAGACGGTGACGTTCCGCCACAAGGAGCTCACGGCCGCGACCAAGGCGATCCACGAGGCGGCCGCGAAGCTCGCGGGCAAGGGCAACCCGCAGGCGCAGAAGCTCCTCGCGGAAGCGCGCGAGCTGGCCTACACGCCGATCGTCTCGGAGGAAAAATCGAAGGACAAGGAGTTCCTCGCGCTCTTCAGCCAGACGAAACGCGACGCGCTGAAGACCAAGCAGCTGACCGGGCTCGAGGAATACTGGAACTCGACGGCGCGCAAGAACTATCTCCGGGCCGCCGAACTGGCCAACCAGGCGGCGGCGATGGCCAGGTAGCCGCTGCCGCGGATTGCGTGACTCGTGACCGGCGACTGGTGACTGCCTCCGGGCTCGGCCTCTGAGCCGGCGCGCTCCGCATCTCCCGCGGTGAAAGCTTTAGCCGTTAAATTCCTGCTTGCGGGCGGCTTGCAGGCCCGCGCGGGCTTCAGCTGGGCGCAGGCGGCGGTCGCGCTGGTGATCGCCGCGCTGCTGCTCGTCTTCCTCGTCGTGCCGGTCGTGACCGTGGTGTATGTCGCGTTCGCGGACGGCATGGGCGGCTTCACGCTGTCGCATTTCGACTCGTTCTTCGGGCTCTCGCTCATGCGCGAGTCGTTCTGGAACAGCCTCTACGTCGGGCTGTGGAGCGTCGCCATCGCGACCCTCATCGCCGTGCCGCTCGCCTACTTCACCGTGCGCTTCGAGTTTCGCGGCGCGCTCGTGATCCAGACCCTCGGCGTGCTGCCGCTCATCATGCCGCCCTTCGTCGGCGCGGTCGCGATGCAGCTCATCTTCGGGCGCAGCGGCTCGGTCAATCTCCTGCTCAACGACTGGTTCGGCGTGACGCTCCCCATCATGGAGGGGCTGAACGGGGTGATCTTCGTCGAGGCGCTGCACTATTTCCCGTTCATCCTGATGAACCTGGTGGTGGCGTTGAACAACATCGACAGCTCGATGGAGGAGTCCGCGCAGAACCTGGGCGCGAGCGGGCTGCGGCTCTTCCGCCGCATCGTGTTCCCGCTCGCCATGCCGGGCTACATCGCCGGCGCGGCGCTGGTGTTCATCAAGGTATTCGACGACCTCGGCACGCCCCTGGTGCTCAACCAGACCAACCTGCTCGCGCCGCAGGCCTACCTCCGCATCACCGCGATCGGCATCGAGGATCCCATCGGCTACGTGGCAAGCGTCATCATGGTGATCGCTTCGCTTTTCGCGCTGTGGATGGCGACGTGGACCATGCGCGGCAAGGAGTACGCCACGCTGCAACGCGGCTACGCGGGCCTCGCCAGGCGCAGGCTCGGCCCCGGCCAGACGGTGCTCGCCTACGGCTGGATCGCGCTGGTGCTCGCCGTCGTGCTGGCGCCCCACCTCGGCATCCTGCTGCTCTCGCTCGCCAAGGTGTGGAGCTTCAGCGTGCTGCCCGACGCCTATACCCTCGACCATTACGCGACCGTGTTCCGGGACTCCCCGCGCATGATCTGGAACACGGTCCTCTACTGCAGCATCGCCGCAACACTCGACGTCGTGATCGCCACCGCGATCGCCTACCTGATGCTGCGCACGAAAGTCCCCGGGCGCAACGCGCTCGACTTCACCGTGACGATTGCGCTCGCCATCCCCGGCGTCGTCCTCGGCATCGGCTACCTGCGGACCTTCAGGGGCCTGGAGATTCCGTTCACGGGCGAGCTGCTCACCTCGTCCTGGATCCTGATCGCGATCGCCTACACCGTGCGGCGCCTGCCCTACGCGCTGCGTTCCTGCGTCGCGGCGCTGCAGCAGTTGCACGTCTCGCTCGAGGAGGCGGCGGAGAACCTCGGCGCGCCCAAGCGCCGGGCGATCCTGCGGATCGTCGTGCCGCTGATGGCCGGCGGGATGCTCGCGGGTTTCATCATCAGCTTCATGACGGCCGCGGTCGAGCTCTCCACCACCCTCATGCTGGTTTCGTCACAGAACGACGCCCCGATGTCGTACGGCATCTATCTCTACATGCAGACGGCCGCAGGCCGCGGCCCGGGCGCGGCGCTCGGCATCCTCGCGGTGCTGATCGTCGCGGTTGGCACCTATCTCTCGCACCGCCTGGTCGGCGGCCGCGCGGGGGCCACGCAACCGCGCGACATCCGGGCCATGGGAGCGTAGAGGATCAAGGACCAAAATGGACAGGATTAACAGG